>ENA-UPXM01001051-UPXM01001051.1-activated-sludge-metagenome-genome-assembly--contig:-NODE-1051-length-37503-cov-5.304716_pt1 | contig 37503 bp, 36 predicted proteins | sample MGYA00238178_ERZ772708 | MGnify/ENA primary metagenome ERZ772708 (study PRJEB29002, sample SAMN05720212) | activated sludge metagenome | isolation source: anaerobic digester from wastewater... | reverse complement strand
TACTCAAGGCTATGGCCGTATCTATAGTGATGGCACCGCTACTAATAACAACAATTACGCTTTTCGCCGTGGTGGTCGCTGGGGTGATGGGGCAAATGCTGGTGTTTTGACACTCACGCTGGGTAGTAGTCCGGGTTATTCCAATAGTGGCCTTGGTTTTCGGTGTGGGCGTTAGCCAGGGGTGTCCCAATCTTTGATCTAAAATCTGCATTTTGAATTTTGATTAGTTAACTTGACAATTATTGGCTAATTCTTTATATTTAGAAGTATCAATTTACAATTTTGAGCCTGTTTTTATTCTATTTTAATTTAACGACTCATGCGTTCCAATTTTCCTTGCCCGCTTAAGGCTCTCGGGTGACGGATCGCAGCGGTTGAAAGGAAACTATGTCTAATGTCCTATCTCTAGACGAGATGCTGGCTGCTGGCTTGCATTTTGGTCACAAAACTTCCAAATGGAATCCTAAGATGAAACCATTTATTTTTGGTAACAAAAAGGGTCTCCACATTATTGATTTAGTCAAAACCCAAGAGCAAATTGATAAAGCTTGGGCTTTTATTACTAAAGAAATTGCTTCTGGCAAAAACATCTTATTGGTTGGCACCAAAGACCAGGTTAAAGAATCTTTAAAAAAGGTTGCTGAAAATACCGGTATGCCATATATTACCGAACACTGGTTGGGTGGTACTTTGACCAATTTCTTCATTATTAAAAATTCAATCCGCAAATATAAAGATATTTTGGATAAGAAAAAGACTGGCCAATTAGCTAAATACACCAAGAAAGAACAGTTAGAATTTGATCGGGAAGCAGCTAAATTGGAAGTTGGTGTTGGTGGTTTGGTTAATTTGGTTAAAGTTCCAGAAATTATTTTTATCTGGGATATCAAAAAAGAAAAGACTGCTTTAGCTGAAGCTTTAAAGCGCAAGATTCCAATTATTGCTATTTGTGATACCAATACCAATCCAACTGGCATTGATTTTCCAATTCCGGCTAATGATGATGCTACTAAAGGTATTGAATTAGTCCTTAAGTCTCTAGAAAAAGCCATTTTAGAAGGCAAGAAGCAGCGTGAAGCGGCTCGTGAAGCTCACCAGCCAGCTAAAGCTCAATAATTTAATTTATTTTTTACTTTTACCAATATGGAAATTACCATGGAAGCTATTAAGAATTTACGCGAACAATCTGGCGCCGGTATCGTCGATTGCAAAGGAGCTTTAGCTGAAGCTAATGGCGACTTAACCGTAGCCATGGAAATATTGCGTAAAAAGGGTATTGCTAAAGCTGGAAAACGTTCAGAACGAGAAACTAACCAAGGTGTTATTAAGTCTTGGGTTAGTGCTGACAAGAAGCGCGGCCATTTAATCGAACTTCGAGCTGAAACCGATTTTGTTGCTCGCAACGATCAATTTCAAGGTTTAGCTGATAGTATCTTGGCAGTATTAGTGGAAAAACAGCCAGCTACTTTAGCCGAGTTATTAAATTTACCTCTAGGCAATCAGACTGTTCAAGAAGCGGTTGATGCTTTGAGTGGTGTTATCGGTGAAAAGATTGTTTTGAGCAATTGTGCTACTTTAAATAGTCAAGGTACAGTTACTGCTTATTTGCATGCTGGCGGAACCACTGGTGTCTTGATCGCGCTTAGCCGTTCTGAAGCCGAAGATATGGCTCATGATATTGCTATGCAAATTGCTGCCAATAATCCTAAATATTTAACTCCGGCCGAAGTTTCTGCTGAAGAAATTGAAAGTGAAAAAGCCATTTATCGTGAACAATTGAGCCGTGAAGGTAAACCAGCTGAAATGATTGAAAAGATTTTAGAAGGCAAAGTTAATCGTTATTTTGGTGAAGTCTGTCTATTGAAACAGGAATTCATCAAAGATGAAAAACAAACTATTGAACAGTTCTTAAATGGCGCTACTATTGAAGGATTTTATCGTTTCCGTTTGTAGCTGATAGCTTTAATTTCAGATATGAAATTAGCTTTGGTGCAAATTTATCCATGGGATCGGCCCAATTTGTGCCAATTAGGGGAAAACACTCCTGAAATTGGTCAGCGCGTTATTATTGAAACCGAGAGCGGTCAAGAAATTGGCCGCTTATTGGGTTTTAAATATTTAAGTGAAGAGCAAGCGGCTAGCTGGTCTGATCGTACCAGCGATATTGTTGGCCTAGCTGATGACCAAGCCTGTCGGATTATTGATGAATTTGACAAGAATGTAGCCATGGTACAATGTCAGAATTTCATTGAACAATGCCAGCTAGAAATGAAATTGGTTGATGCTGCTATTTCAGCCGATGGTCGACGGTTAACTTTTGCTTTTACGGCTGAAGGTCGGATTGATTTTCGCGAATTGGTTCGATTATTAACCAGACAGTTTAATTGTCAGATTAGATTACAACAGATTGGTACTCGTGATGAAGCTAAAATATTTGGCGGTCAGGGTGTTTGTGGTCGAGGCTTATGCTGTCGCGGTTTTTTGACTGAACTTTCTTCAGTTACTTCTGATATGGCTGAAATTCAAGGAATTAATCATCGTGGTAGCGAAAGAATCTCTGGTATTTGTGGTCGCTTGATGTGTTGTTTAGCTTATGAAGCTGAGGGTTATCAAGAAATGGCTCGAAAATTACCAAGCCTTGGAAGCAGTTGGAAAGTAAACGACCAAATGGGGACGGTAATTAATCGTAATATTTTGAAAGGCACTTTTTTAGTTGAAATAAATGATCAGCAGTCTGGTCGGATAATTGTTGAAGTTGATCCAGAGCAAGCCAGTGAAAAAGATGGTAAGAAAGGGGTTAAAACTAATTGGTCTAAACATAAAAAATAAACTTATGATAAAGCTTGATCAAAATAATTGTATTGGTTGTGGTCTTTGTGTTAATTTATGCCCGGAATGCTTTAAATTTAACGGCGAAGGCAAGGCTGAGGTCAAAGAAGGTTGTTTAACTGATAATATTCAAAATATTATCGATAGCTGTCCGATGCAGGCAATCAGTGAGGAATAATTATTGCTTTTATAGTTTTTCAATAATAAGATGGGCTTAAAGTCCATCTTATTTTTTTATGCTCAGTTTAGATAAAATAAAAGATTTAGCCATCCCAGAGCGGCCCGGGTCGTATCAATTTTTTGTACAGAAAAAGATTGTTTATGTTGGTAAGGCAGTTAATCTAAGGCGGCGAGTTTATTCTTATTGGCAGCGTTATCAAGATTTGTCGGCAGCTAAAAAACAAATGATTGATCAAGTTGACCAGGTAAAATGGGTGGAAACAGACAGTGAAATCGAGGCTTTGCTTTTAGAGTCCAATTTTATTAAAAAATATCAGCCGCGCTATAATATAGTCTGGCGAGATGACAAGCGTTATGCCTATATTGCGATTAGCAGTGAAGACTTTCCCAGGATTTATATAACTAGAAAGTTAGAGGAGAGCGGACAGTTTTTCGGTCCTTTTACCAGTGTGCAGGCCGCTCGCGAAACAATTAAGATTATCAGGAAAGTTTGGCCATATCGCTCGTGCCGTTTAATGCCTAAAAAAGCTTGTCTTTATTATCGCTTGGGCCAATGTCCCGGGGTTTGCCAAGATTTTATGAGTAAGCTTGAGTACAAAAAGCTTATAAAAAATATTGGCTTATTTTTGAGTGGTGAGAAAAAAGCCGTTGTTAAAAAAATAGAACAAGACCGGCATGGTTTGGAAAAAAGGTTAAAAAAAATACTAAAAACTGCAGATTTAGGGGAGATTGCAGTAATTGAACAAAAAATTAGTTCATACTCTTGGCAGTTGGAGCAGTTAAATAAAGTACTAGCCAATAACCAAATTATTGGCCTTAGTGAGAAGTATGCCAATGATGTTTTTGAATTAGCCAAAGCTTTAAATTTAAATAAAGCGCCAGAACGGATTGAAGGTTATGATTTATCTAATTTATATGGGCTGCAAGCGGTTGGTTCTATGGTGGTCTTCTTGTCGGGCGAGGCTGTTTCTCAGGAATACCGTCGATTTAAACTAAGTGATTTTGAGTCATTGTCTAGTAAAGAGGCAGGCGATACGGCTTTGCTTAAAGAAATGCTAAAACGGCGGGTAGTTCATGAAGATTGGGGTCGACCTGATTTGGTTGTAGTCGATGGAGCTAAGGCGCAAGTTAATGCTGCTGAAAAAGTGCTTAAACAGGCTGGCTGGGAAGTAAAAGTAATTGGTTTAGGTAAAGACGTGGGCTTAAGATCAGCCAGGGCTTTAGATAAAGTTTATTTTCCTGGCAAAGCCGAGCCTCTTCAGTTATCGCTCAATAGTCCAGCTCTGCATCTCTTAAAAAGAGTAAGAGATGAAGCCCATCGTTTTGCCATAACTTATCATCGTCAAGTTCGTCGTCGCAAATTTTGGCAATAAAAATAACCCCAGTATTTGGGGTTATTTTTATTAGGACTACCTGAAAATTATTTCAAGATTTGTCTAAATTTTAAGGCATTAGCTAAAGTTAGCGGGTCAGCATATTCTAGATTGGCGCCGCTAGACAATCCGCGAGCTAGGCGGCTTATTTTCCCCGGCCATTTTTCAAGGAGTTTGCTCAGATAAAGAGCGGTAGTTTCTCCTTCGATGGTTGGATCAAAAGCCAGTATCAGTTCTTCGATTGCCGAATGAGTTCGTAGATGATTCAGTAAAGCTTCAAAACGCAAGTCTTCTGGTTTGATATCATTTAAAGTATCAAGATAGCCGCCTAAAACAAAATAACGTCCAGGGTAGTTACCAGTGCTTTCAATGGCTTCTAAGTCTTGATTGGTGGCAACAATACAAATAATTTGATCTTGTCGCTGTTTGTCTTCGCAGATATTGCATTTCTCTGTTAGGCTGATAGCCCCGCAAATAGAGCAGGTTTTTAAGGCTTGTCCTAGTTGTTGCAAATGCTGAGCTAAGGGCTCAATTAATTCTGGTTTTTGTTCGAGCAAATAAAAAACATAACGTTCAGCAGTTTTGGGACCGACTGACGGCAGTTGGCTAAGTAAGCGAATTAAATCTTGAACTAAAACCGGATAAGCCATAAATTATAAACCCAAACCAGCTAGGCCGCCCATTTCTTGCATTTTTTTGGCCATAACTTGTTGGGTTTTTTTAATGGCTTCATTAACTGCTTCACGAGTAGCTGAAGCGATATTTTCGCGAGCTAAGTCAGGGCTGATAGTTACAGCTAGTATTTCCATGTTACCGTTCATTTCAATAGTAACACCATGTTTTTCAGCAACAACTTTTTCGCCGGATAAGGCAGTCTGCATGACTTTAGCTTGATCTCTTAAATCTTTTAATTGCTTTAATTTGTTGAACATAAATTTTAATTAGCTGGCACTAAGGCCGCTTTTATCTAAATTTTTAAAATTAACAGTATTGCTATCAAAGTATAAGTCAACTTTGCCGGTTGGACCATTACGATGTTTAGCAATATGGATTTCGGCAACATGTTTTTCAAAATCACTTAAACTTTCCAGATCGTAGTTGCGGTCAGCAGCTTTACGGTAAATAAACATAACAATATCAGCATCCTGCTCAATAGAACCGGATTCACGCAAGTGAGCTAATTTAGGGATAGCCGGTTTAGTTTGTTCGACAGCACGAGATAATTGAGATAGAGCGATAACCGGAACATTCAATTCGCGAGCTAAACCTTTCAGTGAGCGAGTTATTTCGGCAATTTCTTGAACGCGATTGTCGCCAGTACGATTACGGCCCTCCATCAATTGCAAATAGTCGATAATAACCAAATCTAGACCACTTTCGGTTTGTTGGCGCCGGCATTTAGTCCGAATTTCCATGATATTGCAATTTGGTGAATCGTCAATAAAGATTGAAGCTTCAGCTAGGGCGCCCATGGCGTAGCTGAGGCGTCCGAAATCATCGTCATCCTCTCGATCAGACAGCTGGCCGGTACGCATTTTCCATAAACTAATATTAGCTTCGGCACAGAGTAGGCGGTCAACTAGCTGTTCTTTACTCATTTCCAGCGAAAAGATACCGACTTTAGCGCGGCCTTTAATAGCGGCTTGGCGAGCTAAATCCAAAGCAAAAGAAGTTTTGCCGACACTCGGGCGAGCCGCTAAAATAATTAAATCAGATTTTTGCAAACCGGAAGTCAATTTATCTAAATCAATAAAAGCGGTTGGTAAGCCACGTAGACGGCCGCCTTGTTTATGAAGTTCGTCAATACGATCGAAAGCGTCAGTTAAAAGATTACTGATTGGTTGAAAAGATTGTTTGAGATATTGATGAGAAACGCCAAAAAGTTTTTGTTCAGCTTGGTCTAGAATCTGATCAAGCTCATCTTCTTCACGGTAGCCAAGTTCGCCAATTTCTGAGGCGGCAGTAATCAAGCGGCGCAGGGTTGATTTATGTTTGACGATTTCCGCATAGCTGACAACATTAGCAGCGGTGGCTACTCCTTGAAGGAGACTAGTTAGATAAGATCGGCCGCCGATTGTTTCTAGTTGATTTTTGGCTTTAAGTTTGTCGGTTAAATTAACCAGATCAATTGGTTCATGATTTTGGTAGAGAGTAATCATGGCGGCAAAGATCAGACCATTGATATCGTTATAAAAATCTTCAGCTTTGACGATATCGGCAATTTTAATAACAGCCGCTTTATCAATAAGCAAACAGCCAAGAAGTGAAACTTCGGCTTCTTGGTTTTGTGGTGGCATCTTGATTGCGTCAGTTGAGGAGGCCATAAGCAGTTATTTAGCTATCTCTAAAATCTGTCTCTAAAAATAGTGGCAGCACCTTTTTATCATACACGCCTCAAGGCGACTTGTCCAGTCGTCAAAGCCTTGTATTTAGGCTATTACCGTGATATACTCAAGCTAGGAAATTGATTAATTTTTCCCTTATCTTGACGCTATGTTGCGCCGCTTATATTTCTTTGCTGCTGTATGCTCATTGCTGCTGATGGCTGGCCAAGTTTCGGCTAATAATTTGCCTGATACTGACCAAGACGGCATACCTGATCAAGATGAAGTGGCCATCTATTCGACCAATCCTAATTTGGCCGACACTGATGGCGATGGTTATAGTGATCGTCAGGAATTATTAACTGGTTATTCACCGCACAATCCCAAGGCTGTGAAGCTGATTGATAATGACTATGACCAAGATGGATTAACTGATTTCTGGGAATTGCGTTTCGGCACTAGCATTGCTAATGCTGATACTGATGGCGATACAGCTAGTGATGGTCAAGAGATTGATCGAGCCACTGATCCGCTAGAGAAAGGCTTAGCGAGATTACCAATCAGATTGGATGTTTCGCTTAGCCGCCAAGAATTAACTTATTGGCTTGATGGTGTTAAATATAAACAATTTACTGTTTCTAGTGGAGCGCCAAAAACTCCAACACCAATCGGCCATTTTCAAATAATTAATAAAGCTCCCAAAGCTTGGTCTAAATTTGGCTTATGGATGCCTTATTGGTTGGGCTTAGATCGTGGACAGTTCGGTTTACATGAATTGCCAGTATGGCCTAGTGGGTGGCGAGAAGGCTCTGACCATCTTGGTCGGCCAGTTTCGCATGGTTGTATTCGTTTAGGTGTAGGAGCGGCTCAATATATTTATGATCGAGTTACAGTTGGGACACCAGTTAATATTAATAAATAAAATATGTTATATAGTGAAAAAGTGATAAAACATTTTCAAAAGCCGCATAACCAAGGTCAGTTAAAAAAACCCAGTGCTGTTGGGCAGGTGGGTAACCCGGTTTGCGGTGATATCATGAAAATCTATTTAGAGATTAAGGATAATGTTATTGAAAAAGTTAAATTTGAAACATTGGGCTGTGCGGCTGCCATTGCGGTCTCATCAGCTTTAACTGATTTAGTTAAGGGCAAGACTTTAGATGAAGCTTATGAAATTACTAAGGATCAAGTAGTCGATGACTTGGGTGGCTTACCAGCCCCTAAAGTTCATTGTTCGATGCTTGGTGTTGATGCTTTAAGATTGGCGATTGATAATTATCGCCAGCAGAATAAATAATTAAAATTTTTTATGAATAATATTAAAGAGCTAAGTTGGTGGACTGATTTGGAAAAGATTGTTGAGAAAGAAATTAGACCAAGCCTGCAGATGGACGGCGGTGATATCCACTTAGTTGATTTTGATGAAACCACTGGGATTTTACAGGTTGAATTACAGGGCCATTGTGCCCATTGTCCAATGATGGAATATACGCTTAAAGAAGGGATTGAAACTGAACTCAAGAGCCATTTTTCACAAATCAAAAAAGTACGAGCATTTTAAGTTATGAAAGTTTATCTAGATTACAGCGCAACAACACCGACTGATGACAAGGTTATTAAGGCGATGTTACCGTATTGGTCTAAAGCTTTTGGTAATCCAGCTTCATTGCATAGCTTTGGCCAAACCGCTCAACGAGCAGTAATCGAGTCTCGGCAAGTGGTGGCTGATTTTTTTGCAGCTGAAGCTAAGGAAATTATCTTTACCTCCGGAGCAACTGAAGCCGATAATTTAGCGGTTAATGGTGTTATTAGAGCAATTTTAAAGCAATCGCCGCAATTGAAGCCGCATGTTATTGTTTCTAGCGTTGAACATGAGGCAGTTCGTCAGCCATGTTTGCAATTAGCTCGCGAAGGAGTGGAAGTGGATTGGCTGCCAGTAGATAAAAATGGCTTAGTTGATCCTCAGGATATTCAAAAATTAATTAAAGAAAATACTGTTTTGGTTACAGTCGCTTATGTTAATAGTGAAATTGGCATTAGACAACCAATTCGAGAAATCGGTCAATTAATTAAAAAGATTAATCGTGCTAGACAAGAAGAGTGGCGCAAGCATGGTGGTCAGCAGAATGCTAAGCCGCAGCGAATTTATTTCCATACCGATGCTACTCAAGCTGTTAATTACTTTGATTGCCGAGTTAATTATTTAAATTGCGACTTATTGAGTTTTTCTGGCCACAAAATTTATGGCCCTAAGGGAATTGGTGGTCTTTATGTCAAAGCAGGTACGCCGCTTTTAGCTGTCCAATTGGGTGGCCATCAAGAACTCAATCGGCGCAGCGGAACTTTAAATGTACCTGGAATTATTGGTTTAGCCAAAGCTTTGGAGTTGGTTCAACGACATCAGATTGCCGATTGTCGGCGAATTGCCTTATTACGCAATCGATTAGTTAAGGGGTTAAAAAAGGATATTCCAGATTTAATTTTGAACACAAAAATTGATCAAGCTACGCCGAGCCATGCTCATTTTTCGGTAATATTAGCTGAAGGTGAAGCCTTGTTATTGGCTTTAGATTTGGCAGGTATTGCTGTCTCAACTGGTTCAGCTTGTGCTTCCGGTAGTTTAGATGCTTCAAATACATTATTAGCCATGGGTATTAGTCAGGAGGTAGCTCATTATAGCGTTCGTTTTACTTTAGGTCGACAAACAACTGTAGCCGAAATCGATCAAGTTATTAAAAAAATGCCTAAAATAGTGGCTCGTTTAAGAAGTTGGGTGCCGGAATTAAAAAATTAAGTATGAGATTGTTTTTTTCAAAAATCTTAAACTTTTTTTATTTAGCCACTAATGCTTGGCGAGCTGTTTGGTCAGAAATTTGGCACAATCGTACTGGAAGGTGGCTAATAATGACTGATTTATTTTTATTATTACTATCTTGGTCTTTATCGATTGCTATGGTTAAATTGGGCGGTGAAGGTTTATTGATTTTACATTACAATATTCATTTTGGCATTGATTTGATTGGCTCAGCTAATTCAATTTATTGGTTGCCAACAGGAGCTACAATAGCTTTTTTGGTAAATAGCTTTATTTTGCCAGTTCAGTATAATAATAATCGACAGTTAAAGATGACGATTTTGGGAGGTAGTTTAGCGGTGTTGTTTTTTATTAATTTAGCCTTAAGTGGTTTATTGTTAATTAATTTTCGTTAAAGTCAGTTTTATGTTGGATTTTTATATTATCAGGATACTATTACTAGCAGCTGGGGCCTTTATTTTTACCATGGCTTGGACACCGCTTCTAACCAATTTTCTTTATCGCTATAAATTAGGCAAAACAATTCGCAATAGTGGTAATACGCCTATCTTTTCCAAGCTTCATGCTGCTAAAAGTGGCACGCCAACTATGGGCGGAGTTTTGATTTGGGTGACGACTTTAATTTTTGCCTTAGGTTTGTCTTTGGCGGCTAAGATTTGGCCAGATACTTGGATAAGTCAAATGAACTTTTTAAGCCGCAGCCAGACTTATTTACCACTGGGTATTTTAATTGCTTCAGCGGTTGTTGGTTTATTTGATGATTGGTTGGATATTCGTGGTAAAGGGACCAAGGGCGGCGGCGGTTTAAATATTAAATCGAGACTATTAATTTATGCCGTTATTGCTCTAGTTGGCGCCCTGTGGTTTTATTTTAAATTGGATTGGGATGTTTTTCATATTCCTTTTTTAGGTAATTTTTCTTTGGGTTGGTGGTATATTCCAGTGTTTGCTTTTGTTATTATTGGTACTGCTTTCTCGGTTAATGAAACCGACGGCCTTGATGGCTTAGCTGGCGGAACATTGCTATCAAGTTTTATGATTTATGGCGCCTTAGCTTTTTTGATTGGTCGCTATGATTTAGCTGCTTTTTGTGCGGTAATCTGTGGAGCTTTATTGGCTTTTTTGTGGTTTAATATTACTCCGGCCCGTTTTTATATGGGCGATACTGGTTCGATGAGTATGGGGATTTGCCTGGGGGTAATCGCGATGTTAACTAATACCGCCTTATTGTTGCCATTTATTGGTTTTATTTTCGTTATGGAGTCAGTGTCAGTAATTATTCAGTTAACTTCTAAAAGATTGCGTCACGGTCGTAAAGTTTTTCTTTCAGCGCCAATTCATCATCATTTTGAAGCCAAGGGCTGGTCAGAGGCTAAGATTGTTATGCGTTTTTGGGTAATTGCCGCAGTTAGTGGCGCTATCGGCATCTGTTTATTTTTACTTGATCACACAATGTAATGGTTAATCACTTGGTGATAAAAAAGAAGACTGTTATTGCTGATAAGCTGGTTAATAAAAATAAACCAGCAGTACAATTACCCAGTCAGCCGGCTGATCGATTCTTATTATCAGCAATTATTATTTTAGTGGTTATTGGTTTGTTTTGCTTGGCTAGTTCATCGGCAGTGGTAGCTTATACTCGTTTCGGCGATACTTATTTTTGGCTTAAAAAACAGTTAGTGTCGGCAGTTATTGGGCTGACTGGTTTTTATATTTTTAGTAGGATTGATTATCGTAAATGGCAGAAGTGGGGCGGCAGTTTTTTGATTGTAGTTGTTGGTTTTTTAATGGCGCTTTTTACGCCTTTAGCCATGAGTGAATCTGGCTCTAGAGCTTGGTTGAATGTGTTTGGCTTCTCTTTGCAGCCATCAGAATTTGTTAAATTGTTTTTATTGATTTATTTATCGGCCGTGATGGCTAAAAAATTAGCTTGTCAGCAAGCTGAGGAGAGAAAGCGCTTAGAAACTTCTTTTTGGGTAGTTTTAGGAATTATTAGTTTTTTAGTATTAGCTCAGCCTGATTTAGGGACATTGTTAATTATTGTAGCCACTAGCATGGCTGTCTATCTTTTGGGTGGTGGTCGCTGGAAAACTGTTTTGGTTTTGGCAGCCATTGGCGTGGTTGGTCTGACAGCCTACGTTTTTTTAAAGGGTGGTTACCAAAAGGATCGTTTTTTATGCGTCTTAAAGCCTGGTTATAGCCCGGAAAAAAGTTGCTATCAGGTTAATCAGTCATTAATTGCTATTGGTTCCGGCGGTTTTTGGGGGCGAGGGCTTGGTGAGAGTCGACAGAAATATCTGTATTTGCCAGAAGTCCAAAATGATTTTATTTTTTCAGTTATAGCTGAAGAGCTAGGCTGGTGGTTTGCGTTATTGTTAATTGGATTATATTACGCTATTTTGTATCGCGGTTATCAAGTGGCTAAAGCAGCTCCAGATCCTTTTGGTCAGATATTGGCTGGAGGTATCGTTTCTGGTCTATTGATTCAAGTGATTATTAATTTGGGTGGAATAATCAATTTGTTCCCAATGACTGGCGTGCCTTTACCGTTGGTTAGCTATGGCGGGTCGTCTTTAATGTCGTGGCTGTTTAGTCTGGGAATATTGGTTAATATTTCCAGGAGGGCTCAGTTGCCGGATAATTTGCCAGAAATATGATAAAACAAAGCAGACAACCTTTGTTTTTGTTGACTGGCGGTGGGACAGCTGGTTCAGTGACCCCGCTGTTGGCTATTGCTGAAGCTTTAAGAAAAAATCGACCAGAATTGCAGTTGTCATGGTTGGGGACAGTTAGTGGTCCGGAAAAAATTTTAGTTGAAGAGGCGGGAATTGATTTTAGGGCAATTAGTAGTGGTAAATTCCGCCGCTATTGGTCAATCGCTAACTTTATTGATTTATTTAGGATAATTAAAGGTTTTGGCCAGGCAGTCTCTTTTATTTATCAAACCAGGCCGAAACTTGTCATTAGTGCTGGCAGTTTTGTTAGTGTGCCGGTGGTGTGGGCGGCCAAGTTTTTTAGAGTTCCAGTAGTTATTGAACAGTTGGATTATCGTCCTGGTTTAGCCAATAAGCTAATGTCTGTCGTCGCTAATGAAGTCTTGGTAACTTTTGAGAAATCATGCCAAGATTATGGCCGCAAAGCTATCTGGCTCGGGGCGCCAATTAGAGAGAGATTTTATCAAGTTGATCAAGCCATTCAAACGCCGTGGAAATTCTTAGAAGAAAAACCAGTGGTTTTGGTATTTGGTGGTGGAACGGGAGCGGCTGGTATTAATCAATTAATCGATGAACAATTAATCGAAATAACTAGGGTAGCTAATGTTATTCATTTGACTGGCAAAGGTAAGGGGAGGGCTGAAAATAATGGTAATTATTATCAGACTGATTTTTTGGAGCAAAAATTGATGTTTGCGGCTTATCATGAAGCTGATTTAGTGATTGCTCGCGCTGGACTCGGAACTCTGATTGAATTGGCGGCTTTTAAAAAGGCTAGCTTAATTATTCCGATGCCCAATTCACATCAGATAGAAAATGCTCAAGTAATTAAAGAAGCTGGAGCCGCGTTAGTTTTTGCAGAAAAAGAGTTGGCTAATGGCCAATTAAACAAACAGATTGAGAAAGTAATTGATAACAAGACTGGGCAGGCTGTAATGACAGCTAACTGGCCCAGGGCCATCAAGATTGCGGACAGTGTGGCGATTAATCAAGTTTTTGAAAAGTATTTTTAATTATATGGATTGGTCAGCAGTAAAAAATATTTACTTTATTGGAATTAAGGGGGTTGGCATGACGATGCTAGCTCAATTTTTAAAGAATCGCGGCTACTTGGTCAGTGGTAGTGATGTGGCTGAAACTTTTATGACTGATCAAGTGCTTAAAGATAATAAAATTAAAGTAAATAGTGGTTTTGCGCTTAATCGGACACTGGAAGAAGCTGAACTAATTATTTATTCAACTGCTTATAATGGCGATAATCTAGAAGTGGCTTGGGCTTTAGAAAATAAGCCGACTTTGACTTATGCTGAAGCGCTTGGACAAATCTTTGGCCAATATTACGGGGTGGCAGTAGCTGGCTCACATGGCAAAACCACAACCTCAGCTTGGCTCGGTTTTACTTTATGGAATGGCGATTTAAAGCCGAATGTTTTGGTTGGTTCTAGAGTACCGCAATTCGCTGGCGCTAGCTTGATTGGTAGTTCCAGTATTATGGTAATTGAGGCTGATGAATATCAAAATAAGCTGCGCTATTTTCAGCCAAAGATGGTAGTGCTTAATAACATTGATTATGATCATGTTGATTTTTACCCAACCCCAGCTGATTATCAGCAAGCCTTTATTGATTTTATTGTCAAAATACCAACCGATGGCTATTTGATTGCCAATTACGATGATCCGATAATCAGAAAGATTGCGCCAGTTCACTGTCGAGGACGAATAATTAGCTACGCCATTGATACTGCTGCTGATTATGTTGCTTATGGACTGCATCAAGCTAATGGCCGTCAGTATTTTAAAGTTAAAATGGGTGTTGATTTGGATGATGAGACTGAAGATGAAAAATTAAGCCGCATAGCAATAACTAATGCTGGTGATTTGGGTGATTTTAGCGCTAGCTTGCCTGGCAAACATAATGTTAGTAATGCTTTGGCAGTTTTAGCGGCCAGTGTTGAATTGGGGTTGCCGCTCTATAAGATTCGTGAAGGTATAGCTGCTTTTAATGGAACTGCTCGACGTTTAGAAATTTTGGGTCAATTTCAGGGAGCTGATATTATTGATGATTATGCTCATCATCCCACTGAAATCAAGGCTAGTCTCAAAGCCTTGAAAGAGCGTTATCCTGACAAGAAGCTGCGTATTTTTTTTCATCCGCATACTTTTAGCCGAACCATTGCCTTGTTTGATGATTTTGCTGCTAGCTTTAATGAAGCCGATGAAGTGGGTATCTTAAAGATTTATGGGTCAGCCCGCGAGGTAGAAGGTGGTATTTCCGGACAAGAATTAGCTGATAGAATAATTATTAGTCGAAAAGATGATGGTAAAGAGGGGAAAGTTGATTATTTCGATAGTTTAGATAGTTTAATCACATTTTTGCGTCAGACAATTAATGACGAACAAGTCGTAGTTTTGATGGGGGCCGGTGATATTTTTCGCGCCGGCCAAGAATTATTAGGTAAAAAATAGCTTTATGACCATGGAAAAGCCAAGCTTCATTCAAGAAAAAATTAGATTAGCTCCATTTACTACTTATCAGATTGGCGGGCCGGCAGAATATTTTGTCCAGGTTGAATCGCTTCAGCAGCTAGATCAAGTTTGGCAGTGGACTAGAGCCAATAATTTAGTGGTTCGTTATTTGGGTGGTGGCAGTAATTTACTTATTGCTGATGAAGGCGTTGGGGGGCTGGTGATTGCTTTGCCAGCAGTAAATCCGACAATTGACGGTTTAAAAATAACAGTGGGAGCTGGTTGCAGTTTATCTAGATTGGTTAATGAAGCTGTTGACAATGGTTTAGCCGGCTTAGAATGGGCAGCTGGCATTCCTGGCCAGGTTGGTGGAGCAGTTCGTGGTAATGCCGGTGCTTTTGGCGGCTGGATAGCTGATAATTTAGTCGAGGTTGTGGCTTATAATTTTAAAACCAATACTTTGGAAAAATTTAGTCAGGCTGAATGCCAATTTGCCTATCGACACAGTATTTTTAAAGAGCGGCCAGAATTATTAATTTGGTCAGTCAGTTTTGCTTTAAAAAATGGGCAAAAAGAAGAATTGCAAGCTATAGCCGAAAGTCATCGCCAGTATCGTCGTGAAAAGCATCCGCTGCTGCCAAGTGCTGGCTGCATTTTTAAAAATGCTTTAGTTACCGAGGTTGCCATTAAATCTCCGGAACTATTAGCTAAAGCCGAAGCGGTTAAGGCGACTGGTCGAGGTGAAGTGCCGGCCGGTTTTATTGTTGAACAAGCGGGACTCTCGGGTTTAGCTATTGCTAAAGCTCAAGTTAGCCCGCAGCACTCTAATTTTTTAGTCAATAATGGCGGGGCGACTGCTAAAGAAATGCGAACTCTAATTGAGAAGGTTCAGGCTGAAGTTAGGCAAAAATACAAGCTGGAGCTGATTTTGGAAGTGGCTTTTTGGCCATAAAGATAAGATACAAAAATAATATAATCCAGTAACAACCGCTTTGAGCGGTTGTTTTGTTCTTGACAATTATAAAAAAGTATGATATAGTGCGATGTTTGTGAAAAGAGGTTTGTTCATTAACAAAAACAAAAGAAGTCTCTAGAGGGACTAAATAAGGGATCCGTACTGACCGGACGTTAAAGATAGTCAGGGGAGGAAAAAAATGGAAAAAGTAGTTATGACCAGCGGAAATGAAGGTGTTGCAGTTGCTAATCGTTCAAAAGTTTTGTTTACAAAAATCTTGAACGATAACGATCTGGAAAAAGTGATGTTTTTTTTAGATTGAAAAGCGGCTCAAGGTTATTGCCGAGTTGCTTTTTTGGACACTCCGTGTTGCCAATCGCTCCAATTAGCGATTGATTTCGCGGTCCGTCAATTGAGGTTCCAGGTCTTTTTGAAAGACCATCATGCCGTCACTGAGGTCAAATCGCCTCGTGACGCAGAGATTATTAAAAGCGCCGAAGCGATTCAAGAGCTGTTGGGCAAAAAGGCGACCATTGTTGACCGTAAGACCACTCCAGCTTGTTCAGCTATCATCGAGGAAGGTGAGTTTCCAGCTGAGAGTTTTTTAATTATTGCTGACGCCGATCCTGATGGGCTAACTGCCACCTTGAAGGCTCGGGGATTGGTCTACAATGCCTTAGATCATGACTCGGCTATTTTGGATGGCCCGCATAGTCAAAGGACTATTAATAGTCTCAGTCGAATTGGCTGGAAGCTGCACCAAGTGTTTGCTACAGTCAATGAGCACAACCGCCAGTCAGTCTTCGAAAGATTTATAGACTATATTACTGGCGATCCGGAAGCGGAGCAGTTTATTGAGGCTTCTATTGAAGAATATGAAGCCCAGGTGGCTGAGGCTGGTAAAATTGCCCAGACCGCTGAGCAATTTACCTCTAAAATGTGGCTGGTCGATGTTACCAATTTTGGTAAGTACGATACTGCCACCTTGTCTCGCCTAGTTGAAGCTAATGACGGTTGCGAAATCGTTGTTACGGTTCAAAAAGGCGGAGCTATCGGTAAGTTGTTTGGTAAACAATACTCGATCGCCTTAAAAAAAGGTGTTGAGGGTGTTGATTTTAAACAGCTCTTACCAGCTGGATTTGTTTCGTCACCGGAAGCTGGCTTGATCTGCAATACGCCGTTTCTGATGTATTGTAATCAAGACCAGTGGCAGACAGTCGTCTTGCCAGCGCTGGCGACGATTAAATAATTTTTAACCCAACTTTAAAGCCAGTTGCGCTAACCCGCGGCTGGCTTTTTTCTTTGCCTAAAAAATAGCCTTTTTCCATTGATTTTTTAAGCCTGTCTGCTATACTACAGCTAGGCTTTAAGGCTTTTTTGAATTTGTTTTACTTGTAGTATTTCCTCACATGTTTATTAATCGTATTGCTATTGATTTGGGCACCACTTACACCCTGGTTCATTTACCGAAAAAGGGTATTGTTGTTAATGAGTCGAGTGTAGTGGCGGTTTCTATGACTGATAAGAAAATTTTAGCAGTTGGCAATGAAGCCAAAGACATGGTCGGCCGAACACCAGACACTATTATTGCGGTTAAACCTTTAAAAGACGGGGTTATTGCTGATTATCATACTACCGAGGTGATGATCCGTTATTTTATTAATAAAGCTTTGGGCGGTATTCGTTTATTTCGACCTGAAGTTATGGTAGCCGTACCGGCTGGTATTACATCGACTGAACGCCGGGCCGTAATTGATGCGACCTTAGGGGCAGGGGCCAAGGCGGCATATCTGATTAAGGAACCGGTAGCGGCCGCTATCGGGGCTGACATTGCTGTTGGGTCAGCTTCCGGCCATATGATTATCGATATCGGTGGCGGAACAGCTGAAATGGCCGTGATTTCTTTGGGTGGCGTGGTAACGGCGACTTCAGTTAGGGTTGGCGGCAATAAGATTGATTTGTCGATTATTGAATATATTCGTCGTAAATATAATCTAGCGATTGGTGAGCGTACGGCTGAGGAAATCAAGATTGGTGTTGGCAGCGCCCTTTATTTAACAGAAAAATTATCAATCGATATCAAAGGCCGCGATATCCTGACTGGTCTGCCAAAAACGATTACCGTGACTTCTGATGATGTTACTGAGGCTATCCAGCATGAACTTGAGGCAATCATTGGTGCAGCCAAAAGTATTTTGCGCGAAACTCCACCGGAACTAGCCTCCGATATTATGGAAAAAGGTATTGTCTTAAGCGGTGGCACTTCGCTTTTACGTAATCTAGATCAGCTTCTTTCCCGCACGACTGATGTGCCCGTCTTTATGGCTGAAGATCCCAAGACTTGTGTGGTTAAGGGTACTGGCATTGCTTTAGAAAATTTGGATAGTTATAAGCGATCAATTTTCGCAACTCGCTAATATGCTAATCGGTATTGATGCTTCTCGCGCCAATCGTCAGCAAAAAACCGGCACCGAGTGGTATGCTTACCATATTATCAAGAATCTGATCGAACTTGATCGTCAAAATCAGTATGTTTTGTATAGCGATCAGGCCTTTGATCAGGAATTTATTGAGTTAGCGGATAGATATCAAAATGTTAGGTTAAAAGTTTTAGCTTGGCCGTTTAAGCGTTTTTGGACTTTGGGACGATTAACTTTGGAAATGATGTTTTTCCCGCCACAGATTTTATTTGTGCCTTCTCATGTTTTGCCTTTATTTTCTAGAGCTAAATTAGTTAATACTATCCATGATGTCGGCTTTATGGCTTACAGTGAGCTTTATCAGACAGCCGCTCGAAAGTATTTGGAATGGTCAACTAAGGAGGCTATTCGTGGTGCTGATAAATTGATTGTGGTTTCTGAATTTACTAAACAAGAATTAATCAAGTATTTTCCAATAGCTCAAAATAAAACAGTTGAGGTGATTTACCATGGTTTTGATCAATCTTTGTATAATCAAGAAAAGAAATCCAATGATCAAGAAATTTTAAGCCGACATGGTTTACAAAAACCTTATTTTCTATATATTGGCCGACTGGAGAGTAAGAAAAATATTGTTGGCCTCTTAAATGGTTTTCGGCAGTATTGTCAGATGGATTCTGGCAGCCAAGTCGAATTAGTTTTGGTTGGCAAGCGAGGTCGGGATATTCTTGCAATGAACGAAATGAATGATTTGTTGGTTGATCCGGTTTTGCAGGGTCGAGTTAAAGAATTGGGCTGGACTCCAGAAGAAGATCTGCCAGCCTTGTTACGGGGTTCACTTGGCTTTATTATGCCGTCTTGGTATGAAGGTTTTGGTATGCCGTTGATTCAAGCTATGGCCTCTGGAGCGCCGATAATTGCGGCCAAGGCCGGATCGTTACCTGAAATTGTCATGGAGGCTGGTCTTTATTTTGAACCAACAAGCTCTAATGAGTTAGCCGAAAAAATGGCGGAGATAGTTAATAATCAAGATTTACGCTATAATTTAGTCAAGGCTGGGTTAGTTCGCGCTAATAATTTTAGTTGGCAAAAAGCAGCTCGAGAAACCTTAAGAATTTTAGAACAGGCTAATGTTTAGAAATTGTTTAAAAATAAAGCTTTTGGTGCTGATAAGCTCTATCGGTTTCTTTGTTTTTTGTCCAATAACTTGGGCAGCCGAGGATTTTTTTACTATTCAAGGTTCTTTTAAGGCAGCTTTGTCACCGTCAGATAGTGCTTACAGCAATCAATGGTATTTGCAGAAAATAAAAGCCGAAACAGCTTGGGATGAAAGGCGAGAAAGCCCAGATATTACAATCGCCATTATTGATTCTGGTGTTCAGACCAACCATCCAGATTTAAAGGATAATATTTGGCGCAATCAACGAGAAATTCCGAATAATCGAAAAGATGATGATGGTAATGGTTTTATTGATGATGTTAATGGTTGGGATTTTGTTAATAATGTGGCTGATCCTAATCCCAAGTTTACAGCTGGTTTTACTGAGGATGGTATCCATCACGGTACAATTGTGGCTGGCGTAGCCGCCGCGGCTGGCAATAATGCGGCTGGTGTGGCTGGTGTTACTTGGCGAGCCAAAATTATGCCGCTGAAAGCTTTAGACGATAAGGGGATTGGTAATACTTTTAGAATTATTCAGGCGATTGACTATGCTGTTAATAATGGAGCTGATATTATCAATTTAAGTTTTGTTGGTTACGGTTATAGTCAAAGTTTAGCGGAAGCAATTGAAAGAGCCTATAGGGCGGGAGTAATTGTAGTAGCTGCGGCTGGCAATGAGGAGTCTGGTGGTTATGGTCATTCGCTTGATAAGTTGGCAATGTATCCAGCTTGTCATGATGGTGATAAAAATATGGTAATTGGCGTAGCTTCAACTGATGCTCTAGATCAAAAGACTAATTTTTCTAGTTATGGTTCACGCTGCGTTGATATTGCGGCTCCCGGAGTTAGCGTTTATAGTACTGTAGTTTATGCGCCCAATCAGCAGATTGATGGCCAAGCTTTTGATAAATATTATGATGGTTATTGGTCGGGGACTTCGGTTTCTGTACCGATGGTTAGCGGGGCAGTGGCTTTGCTACTTCAGCAAAACCCTGGGTTAAAACGCGAACAGATAGTTAGAACGTTACTCAATAATGCCGATGATATTGCTCGGCTGAATATGGAATATTTAGGTCAAATGGGGCGGGGACGACTTAATGTGGCCTCAGCGATTAACGATGTTTCTTTACAGCTTAATGATAAAGTTAGTCGAATTATAGTAGCGCCGATAGTGGTATCAACAACTTCGAGCAGTCAGCCGATTAAAATTTTAGATGCTAAGGGTAAAAAAATCAGTGAATTTTATGCTTTTGGTATTAATTTTCCAGCCGGCATTAATGTGGCTAGTGGTGATTTGGACAACGACGGTTCGCCAGAAATTGTTGCCGTACCAGATAAAGGCGGCCAATCAGCGGTTAAGATTTTTAATTATAAGGGTAAGTTAGTTGGTCAGTTTATTGCTTGGGATAAGAGTTTTACGGCTGGTCTTCGGGTGGCTGTCGGTAATGTTGATAGTGATAAAGCTGGAGAGATTATTGTGGCCACTGGATCAGGTGTAAATAGCGAAGTTAGAGTTTTTAGTGCTCAGGGCATTCTTAAAAATAAGTTCAAGCCCTATGCTGCTGGTTTTCGTGGTGGAGTCAACTTGGCGGTTGGCGATACTGATGGTGATGGTGTAGATGAAATTGTGACCGGAGCCGGCTCAACTGGCGGTCCGCATGTTCGTATCTTTAGTGGTCAAGGTAGGCTCAAGGGACAGTTTATGGCGTATGAAAATAGTTTTCGCGGCGGCGTTCAAGTAGCGGTTGGTAATATTGATTATGGTGCCAAAGCCAATCAAGCTGAAATAATTGTAGCTCCAGGAGCTGGTCGATTGCCGGAGGTTAGAGTTTTTAGAAGTACTGGTCGGCGAGTTAATTCTTTTTTAGCCTTTAATAATAATTTTCAATTAGGTTTTTCAGTTAGCATGAGTGATTTGAATAATGATGGTTTACCGGAAATTATCGCCGCTGCTGGAACTGGTGGTGCTCCACAGGTTAGAGCGTTTAATGCTTTAGGTGAGCTTCGTGAATCGTGGTATGCTTACAATCAAGCTTTTCTAGGTGGAATTAAAGCTAGTCCACTTAATTTAAGTAAACAATATTTTAATTAATACTTTTTATGTTGATGCAAAAGATTTTTGATAAGAAAAATATCTTGATAACTGGCGGAGCCGGCTTTGTTGGTTCACATCTTTGTGATGAGCTTATCAAGACTAATAAGATTATTTGCGTTGATAATTTTTCCAGTGGCAACGAGTTAAATATTGACCATTTACTGTCCAACCCAGATTTTATCTTTATCCGTCATGACATGTCGCTACCCTTGGACCTGTTAGCTTTTCCTGAGCTGGAGCGCTTTAAGATTAAATTTCAAGGTATCCAAGAAATTTATAATTTAGCTTGTCCGATGTCGCCGGTTGATTTTATGGACAATCGTTTAGCAAACCTGTCAGCCAATTCAGCTGCAGTTTTTCAAGTATTAGAATTAGCTCGACAATATCAGGCCAAGTTGATGCATTTTTCTTCTTCAGTCGTTTATGGCCATAGCCCAGAACAACAGACTAGAAAAGTTTTAGAAAATGACTTGGGCGTGGTTGATCAGCTGTCTGAGCGAGCCTGCTATGATGAGGGTAAGCGTTTTGCTGAGACTATGGTTAATACTTATCGTCAAGTTCATGGTTTAGATGCTAAGATTATTCGTTTGTTTAGAATATACGGACCTAGGTTGCCTATCAATCAAGGCCATATGATTCCTGATTTTATTATCAATGCTTTAGATAATAAAGATTTGGTTATTAATGGCGATAGTAATTTTTCTTCGTCTTTATGCTATATTTCCGACGCTATTGATGGGGTTATTAAATTAATGCAGAGCGATTTAGCCGGTCCGGTTAATATCGGTTCAGAAGTTGATTTAAAGATTGCCGATGTTGCGGCCAAGATAATTGAAAAAACCAGTTCTAGTTCCCAGATTACTTATACTGATCAATTACTTTTTATGTCGCAGCTCAATTTGCCAGATACTCGTTTAGCTCGTGAACAATTGGGCTGGATGCCGGTTGTGAGCCTGGATCATGGTTTGGATAAAACCATTGAGAATTTACGTTCCAGCAAGTCACTTAAGAAGATTCCGACCGTTTGGTAGATTATGAAAGTTGTTTGCGTTATTCCGGCTTGGAATGAGGAGAAAAATATTGGAGCAGTGGTAGCTGATGTAAAGCGGTGGATTGCTGACATTGTTGTTGTTGATGATGGCTCTAAGGACCAGACAGCTAGAGTAGCCATGGCTAAGGGAGCCTTAGTTTTGCGCCACCCAATCAATCGTGGCCAAGGAGCGGCTCTAAGAACTGGAACACAATATGCTTTAGAAAACGGTGCTGACGTTATTGTCCATTTCGACGCTGACGGTCAATTTGTGGCTGAAGAAATTTTGGCCACTGCGGCACCGGTTATCAATGGTGAAGTTGAGATGGTTTTTGGTTCTCGTTTTTTAGATAAAGAACATAATTTGCCGCCGCTTAAAAAACGATTGATATTACCCTTAGCGAGGTTGTTTAATCGTTTTTTCTTGGGGGTTAAATTTAATGATCCACAAAATGGTTTTCGTGTTTTGTCAGCTCAAGCTGCCAGGAAGCTTGATTGGCGGCAAGATAAAATGGCTCATTGCTCAGAAATTTTGTGGCTGACCAAAAAACTAGGTATTAAATACCGTGAAGTTGGCGTAACGGTTCGCTATACTGAATTTGGTCAAAGAATGTCTGGAGGATGGCGAATTATTAAGGATTTATTTTTAGATAGATTGATTAAATAGTATGTTACAGAAAATAGTAGCTTTAGCCTTGATTGGTTTCTTCTTAATTAAATTATTGTGGCAACAAAGGCAGCGTCGGATTAGCTGGTTGGAATTTGGCTTTTGGTTGATATTCTGGTTATCTTCAGCTTTAGCGGTTTTGTCTTTAAGCCAAATCGACAGCTTGGTAGCCAAATTGGGCTTTTCTGGTAGTGGTATCGATGTCCTTCTTTATGTTGGTGTGGCGGTTTGTTTTTATTTTATTTTTCGTCTGCGGCTTAAGCTAGAAAAATATGAACGCCAATTAACGCAATTAGTTAGCTTAATGGCTAAACAAGATCCACTGACTGACAATAAGGAAGACCAAATTGATTAGGAGAAATGAAAATAGTTCATCTAGTTTGTACTTATGCGCCGTATCCTGGGGGCATGGGTCATACAACTGAAGAAATTGTTAATCGGCTGGCTATGGCTCAGCCTGACTTTCAAATTACCGTAGTTTGTCCTGATTACGGCAAGAAAGTTAATTATCCGACCGATGGACGATATGAAATAATCCGTTTGCCAAGCTGGTTAAGCTTTGGTAATGCTGCAGCGGTTCGTGGATTAAAGAAAATTTGGCAATCTTCTGACATAGTTCACTTGCATTATCCATTTTACGGCACCGATGCTTTGGTTTATTTCTTAAAGAAAAAATATTCAAGAACTAGATTGTTTATCCATTACCATATGGATCCGCAAGCTAAGGGTTGGCGTGGCTGGGTTTTTGCCATTTTTCGTCAATTATTTTTGGCCAGATTATTAAAAATGGCTGAAAAAGTAACCTGCGCCTCGTTGGATTATTGGGAGAATTCAGCAGCGGGAAAACTGAGGGCCATTCCTTTGGAAAGGGTAGTAGAAATACCATTCAAAGTAGATACTGAACGGTTTTGTCCCGGCGATAAGAATGATACGTTAATGGAGAAAGTTGGCCTGAATTCTTTAATGCCAACTGTTTTAATGGTCGGTGGTTTAGATAAAGCCCATTATTTTAAAGGGGTTGATATTTTATTACAAGCTCTGGCTAAAGTGGCGACAGAAAAGCCATCAATAGCTTGGCAGTTAGTGATTGTTGGCGATGGTGACTTGAAAGATTCTTATCAAAAAAAGGCTAACGAATTAGGGGTTGCTGAGCGAGTTTTTTTGGTTGGACGAGCTAGCGGGGATGAGTTGCCGGATTATTATCGCTTAGCCGATATTTTTGTTTTACCATCAATCAATCGCTGCGAAGCTTTTGGTTTAGTACTATTGGAAGCAATGGCTAGCGGCGTACCTTGTCTGGCAGCTAATTTACCCGGTGTTAGAAAAGTGATTGACGCTAGTTGCGGCCTGCTAATTAACCCAGGAGAAGTTGATGATCTAGCGAAAAAAATAATTAGTCTTTTATCTAATAAAGATTTAAGCTTATCTATGAGCAAGGCTAGTCGAGTGAGAGCGGTAGCTAAATTTTCTTTTGATCAGCCAAGCGAGCTCCCGGCTTTTTATTTAAAAAAACAATGAAAATAATTATTGCGAACAATACTTTTTTTCCTTATCAGCGCGGCGGAGCAGAAGTGATAGTTCGTCGCTTAGCTGAAGGTTGGCAAAAGGCTGGTCATGAAATTAAAATAGTGGCGCTTAGCCCAGATAAAGACGAGCAATTGTTGTCGGAAAAATCTTTTGATTTAAGCGATGAAATTGAAACTATTTTTTGGCCGAGCAGTTATTATCGGCTAGCTTCAATGTCGTGGTGGTGGAGATTGTTGTGGCATTTGCCAGATTGTTTTGGTACTAGATTAATGGGGCGTTGGGCCAGGCTTTTGTCCGAGTTCAAGCCAGATCTGGTGGTGGCTAATAATTTAACTGGCTTAGGTTATAGTCTCCATTTTTGTTGCTGGCGCTTAGGTATAAAAAGCGTGCAGGTTGTTCATGATTTACAATATCTCCACCCTAGCGGTTTAATGATAGTTGGACAGGAGCAGCAATTTAGTAGTTTGGCAGCAGTTGTTTATCAACGTTTAACTGCTAGTTGGCTGGGTTATGCTCGATTGTTAATTAGTCCATCGGAATGGTTAATTAATTATCATCAAAGAATGAAATGGCTGAATCGAAATAAGTGGCTAAGACTAGCTAACGCCAGTAATGATTGTTTGCCGCAGGTCTATAATCAACCGCAGTCATTAAAGGTGGCTTTATTTATTGGCCAGCTAAATCAAGCTAAAGGAATTGTTTGGTTAGCTAATAATTGGTCTAAGTTTAATCAAAGATTGAGTGAAAATAATTTAGAGCCGGTTAAATTAATCATTGTTGGTGGCGGCCAAGCTGAAGCGGATTTAAAAATACTAGCTCAAAATGAGAAAAATTTAGAGGTGGTTGGAAGAGTTGATTCGTCAGAAGTGAATGCTTATTTTAAAAAAGCCGATATTTTAATTGCACCATCTTTTTGTTATGAAAATTGGCCGACAAATTTGATTGAAGCAGCAGCTAATGGTTGTTTGGCAATCACTGTCAGCCATGGTGGCAGTGGTGAATTAGCTAAGCGTTTAGGTTATTTATCTTTTGAGGCCGGTAATCTGGATAGCTTATCCAAAGCTTGGTTAGAAGCTGAACAGAGAATAAGCAAAAAAGAAAAGTGGACTTGTCTAAATGATGGAGTAGTAGTAAGCCCTGAAGAATATTTAAATAATATTCTAAATAATATCAGTCAAAACGATAAGTAAAAATAACGGTTTGTTGGTTATTGATTTCTTTCATTGAATCAGCTTCAGTCCTAGCTTCGCTGATTAATTTTTCAAAGCCGTACCAGTATTTATTTAAGACTAAATAAGCTTCTTTAACGCCAGCTAGCTCGGCAGCTTTTTTTATAGTGTCGCGACTAGGGTAATCATTAACCATTTTTAAATAATATTCATAAAGTATACCTGATGTGGGTATCGGATAATAGAAAAAAGAATCCTTTAAATAACGGGAATGTTTTCCGGAGTAAAAACCATAGTGGCCTAGAGCAGCAGCGCTGACTTGCTGATTAGCTAGAACTAAATAGTTTTGTGAAGCATTTTCCTCAATCCAGATAACAGCTGCTAAGTCAGCAGCCCCAACTGATAAGCCTTTGGCATTAGAGTATTTATCAAGACGAGGATAATTGAGATAAAGGCTAAAGACCAGAAGGATACTTAGGACTAAGCTAGTTGAGCCGATAAACAAGCGGTTATTTTTATGCTGGAGCCAAGCGTCGGTTAGTTTGTTTAGGGCGAGTAAAATCAAGGGCAGATTGATAATTAGAAAAACCCAGATGAAACGCAATAAATAATTATAGCGTTCATAGCTGATTAAAAAATCAAAAGGGATAAAACTAGTAAGGACAAGAGAAGCTAAGACAGATAAGCTAATCGGCCGGATAAGCTTAACAAGGTGAGCGTGTTCTTTCTTGGCAATTTTATAGCCAGAGATAATTAAAAGAACAACTATTATTTTTTGCCAGGTTTGCCAACTGTAAATCAGGTTAAGCCAGAGGTGTTCTTGATTGGGCCAGAGGTTGGACCAGTTCGTAAAATTGTTTAACCAGCTTAGTAATTCGGGAAAGGGAGGGAAGGACAGCGACCAGGAATTAGTCTGTTGCCAATTAGCATACCAAAAAGAAAGGGGGAGGATAAACAGGGTTAAGCTTAGGCCGCTCCAAATAGTTAGGTTTTTTATCTTCTGAGACCGGTTAAATGTTGGGCTTGTGTTAAGTATGGCAATAGTCAGGGCGGGCAGTCCGGCTAGAGGTTGGCAGGCCAGACTAGCTAGGGCCGTTAGCCAGGGAAAAATTTTATCTTTGGAGTTTATCGTAGCAAACAAGATTGTGCTCAATAGGAAAAAGTAAGCGCAATTTTGTGGGTTAGTAACAATAAAAATTGGCCAGCCTAGAATTGGCAAGAGCCAGATTATTATTTTTTCTTTTGTTGCGGTTAAGTTATTGTTTTTGAACCAATTAGCAAGCAAGGTCGGTAGGAAAAAAGAAATCAAGATAGGTAATAACCATCTTTCAATCAGGCTGATATCGATTCTAGCCAACCAATTAATCAAGACTACTAATGAATATTGGCCGATATAGTATGGTGTTTTCGGTTCGATAACTCCTTGGCTGGCGATAGTTTTTTCAGCAGCTTGATGGATAAAAGGATCAAAACCAAAGCTAGAAAAATAAACAAAGCTGGCAACACCGAAAGTAATTAACCACCAGAGCCTAATATTGAAGCTACTTATCTGGTATTTAGAACGGCAGAGCAATAGGCCCAAGAAGGCGGCTAAGCCATAGCTTAGCCAGAATAAAAAATTAACTTCTGACCAAGGTGTTTGTAGTGGTAATTGGCTGCGGTGAAAGTAAAGATATAATCCCGAAAAAATTAGTAAAGTTAGCAATAATAAATTAGGCCAGTTCCAATGATAGTAATTTATTGATTTTGCTTGGCTAAGAGGTCGATTTCGGTATATAATAAAATAGATAATAGCGGTTCCTAGAAGCGTTGCTATCCGACCGAAAAGGGTTAGGCCGAAAAGCCAATAGCAGATAGAACCTAAAAGGCTAGCCAGGGCAATAATTAGCAGTGGGTCGGTTGAAAAATTTATTTTTGATGTTAATTTCATGGCTCGTTTATTTAAATTCAGCAATGCAATAATCTTGACCGGCGCTTATTTGATAGTTATTGGCAGCTTATTTTTTACTGCTACCAGTACTTATCAATATTGTATCCAGCAAGCTGGTTTTGTCAAATGGTCGGCTCCAGATGAGGCGGCTAATTATTATTTTAGTAAGCTTTACGCCGAGACCGGCCAGTTTAAATCTGATAATGGAGTAGCTTTGCCAGCAGCAGAGATTGTTCGGCCACGTAGTTTTAAAAATGAAGGCAATTTATTGTTGCCAGTTAGTTTTTTGGGCTTGCCGATACTTTATGGAACAATTGCTAGATTGCTAGTTGTTGAGGTCTTACCATTTATTACGCCGATTATTGGTATTTTAGGTTTATGGTTTTTCTTCGGTCTAATTAAAAGGGTTTTTAATCAATCAACTGGTGTTGTAGCAGCAACTTTAGCAGCCACTTTTCCAGTTTTTGTTTACTATAGTGCTAAAAGCATGTTTCATAATGTGCTTTTTTTAAGCTCGATTATTATTGGCACTTATTTTGGTTTTCGAGCTTTAGAAAGGCGGCGAGATTTGGTTAAGAATAAGAAATGTCGTTGCTTAGCTTTAATAGCTTTGGCTATTTCCGGGTTAGCTTTTGGCTGGGCAATTGCCACTAGAACTTCGGAATTATTATGGCTGGGTCCATTATTGATTTTAATTATAATTGCCTATTTTCGAGAAATTGGCTGGTATCGTTGGTTGTGGTGGGCGGCTTGGTTGATGGTGGCTTTAATTCCGATGGCTAGTTGGAATTTACGGCTTCATGGCAGTTGGTATGGCGGCGGTTATCCAGCTATGACTAATTCAGTCAATACTATTAGTCAAACGAGTTTAGGTTTGTTTAGTTGGCAGAGCTTAGTTAATGGTTCAGTAATTGTCGATAAACTTAATACGCTAAAAGACACTATTTTTTATTTTGGTTTTTGGCCCAAGCAGTCAGCAATTGTTTTTTATCATTATGCTATTGCGATGTTTCCTTGGTTGATGATCTTGGCGGTTGTTGGTGTTTTTCTTTTTATTATCAATCGTCGGCAATGGTCTAAGGATCGTTGGCTGTTTTTAATTAGTTGGCTTTTGGCTTCGGCTTTTTTAATTATTTATTACGGCAGTTGGAAGTTTAATGATAACCCCGATCCAAATCGTTTTACAATTGGTAATTCATACACTCGCTATTGGTTGCCGATTTATTTTGGTGCCCTACCTTGGGCGGCAGAAGCCTTAAGAACTATTGTTCGCTTTCTTTTTCGTAAGCAAGTAGCACGAACAGTAATTGTTAGTATTGTGGCAGTTATTTGTTTTTATAATCTACGCTTTGTGGCCATTGGTTCAGAAGAGGGTCTTCTGTATACTGGCCAACGTCAAATTGAGGATTATCAATTACTACAAGGTGTCTTAGAAAAAACTGAAGCTAATAGCATTATTATTACTAAGTATCAGGACAAATTATTTTTTCCAGAGAGACAAGTCATTGTCGGTTTATTCGACGATGATAATATGAATCGTTATTACGGTCAGATACTGGAAAAGCACCCGCTCTATTATTTTAATTTCCGTTTTAATGAACGAGATATTAAGTATTTGAATGAAAGGCGTCTACCACCTTTTGGCTACCGCTTGGAAGAAGTCTGGTCTTATGAAAAGTTTACTCTCTATCGTTTAGTTAAGATAAATCAAGTTGATGAGCGGGGAAACAAAAAATAAAATCAATAAAAAAATCATCGGCATTGATGCTCGTCTTTATGGCCCGACTGGAGCCGGGTTAGGGCGTTATATCCAAGAAATAACTGACTTAATAGTTGGCCAAGACTTAGATAATGAGTATGTTTTATTTTTAAGTCCGCAAAGCATAGGCGATTGTCAAATCGATCAGTCTAATGTCTTGAAAGTAGTAATGCCTGAACGCTGGTATACTATGGCTGAACAGTTAGCTTGGCCAAAATTGATTAAAAAATATAAGCTAGATTTACTACATGTGCCTCATTTTAATGCACCAATCATTTGTTCTTGTCCGCTAATTGTGACTATTCATGATCTAATTTTAACCAAATTTCCTAGCCGCCGAGCTAGTACTTTACCGGCAGCAGTTTATTGGCTAAAAAATTTAGCCTATCGTTTGGTAATTAAGCGAGCAGTGCGTCAAGCTAAAAAAATTATTGCTATTTCTCAATTTACCAAAGATGATATCATGACTCAATTTAAAGTTCCGTCAGAAAAAATAACCATGATTTATAATGGTTTTACTAATTTAACTATCAATCAAAATAAGGCTGAAAGACAAGCTGACAAGACTCTGCTTTTGCGCTATAATATAACAGCAAAGTATCTTTTATATGTTGGCAATGCCTATCCCCATAAAAATCTAGAATGGCTAGTGACAAGCTTCTATCAATGGTGGCAAAAAAACCAGGACTATCAGTTGGTTTTGGTGGGTGGTAGTAGTTTTTTTTATGAAAGGCTAGCCAGCTTAGTTAAAAAATATTGGCTCCAAGAAGCGCCAGTAAGATTAACTGGTTTCGTTCCTGATAATGAGTTGGCACAGCTTTACCAACAGGCTAGCTTATATGTTTTTCCTTCACGTTATGAAGGTTTTGGTCTGCCACCGTTAGAGGCGATGAGCCATGGTTGTCCGGTTTTGGCGAGTAACAGCTCTTGTTTACCGGAAGTTCTAGGTGAAGCAGCAGTTTATTTTCAGGATAATCAAATAAACTCATTTTTACAGCAGCTAGATTTAATTGTTAATAATAAAGAACAGCGTCAGAAATTAATAACGGCCGGTTTTCAGCAAATAAAGAAATATAGTTGGCAAGATTGTGCTGAAAAAACTAAAGCTGTTTATCTAAAAGTATTAAATAATCAATAATTCGATAAAATCATGAAACGGCCAGCTCAGAATAATATAATTTATAGTCAAGATGAACCAAGCCAATCTGATTTTGTTTTAGATTTAAGACAGCAAATTGAAACGGTTAAAGAAAAGCCGATTAAAGTTAAGCCAGTTAAGATCAAGCCAGTTAAAGTAGCTAAGATTAAGCTAAATAAATCTAAATCAACTCCAGTAGTTAAAAAAACTGTTCGGCCAGTTAAGGCAAAGTCAGTATCAAAAGTGAGGTTTAAATTAATTAAACCCAAGACTTTAAAGCCAGTGGCGACTTTGATCGGTATTTTTTTGTTATTAATTCTGCCGTTTAAGCTGATTGCTTATTTTCAAGACTTGCAGAGTATGCGAGTTAAGGTGGTCAGTGCTTCTAGCAGTGGTTTAAATGATCTCAAATCAGCTGGTCAGTTATTAGCTAATCGTGATTTTTTGTCAGCTAGTGAAAAATTTGATCAGGCTTCGGCTAATTTTAGCCAGGCCCGTGAAGATTTAGGTGATGTCCAATCTTGGTTGTGGCAGTTAGCTTTAGTGGTACCGACTAGTCAGACTCGCTTAGCGGCTAGTGCGCCGCTTATTGCTCAGGCTGGTGATTTATCTGGTAAGCTAGGTAATGACTTAACAATTTTAGCCGACAATCTAAATCATGGACTGGCGCAGCAAGATCTTATTACAACAATCAGGACGGTTAATCAAGATAGTCAGAGAGCTTATGATGACAGTCGAAAATTAAGCTTAGTGATTGAAAAAATAGATCCGGTAACTTTACCGCAGGGCTATCGACAGCAGCTCAGTAATTGGCAGAATAAATTAAGCTTGCTAGAGAAAACATTAGAGCAAACAGTTTATTGGTCTAAGGCTAGTCTGGATATTTTGGGTGAAAAGATGGATAAGCGCTATTTATTGGTTTTTCAAAATAATGCCGAAGCCCGAGCTAGCGGCGGTTTTGTTGGAAGCTATGCTTTACTTGATTTAAGTCAAGGTAAAATTAAAAACTTAGAAATACCCAAGGGGGGTAGCTATGATACTGAGGGTGGCCTAAAGCGTTTTATTAATCCGCCAGCTGCTTTAAAATTAGTTGATAGTAATTGGAAATTCTGGGACTCTAATTGGTGGCCGGATTGGCCGACTTCAGCCAAGCAGTTGGCTTGGTTTTTGGCTGAGAGCAGTGGACCAACTGTTGATGGTGTTTTGGCGATTACTCCTGATTTGTTAGAAAGTTTGCTAACTATCACTGGACCAATTGATTTGTCGGCTGAGCACGGTTTGATTGTCGATGCTAATAATTTTCGCGCTACTGTTCAAGATCATGTTGAAAGTAAGGTTAGCGGCGAGCAGCAGCCTAAAAAAATTATTGGTGATTTGGCAATGAAAATTTTAGAAAAATTACCAACAGCTTTAGGTGAACAAAAAAATATTGCAACCTTATTAAAAGTAGTTTCAGAACAGATAACTAGTCGTCACATTTTATGTTATTTTAATAATAAGGAAATCCAAGAAAGATGGGAGTCTTTGGGTTGGTCAGGTAAGTTAGTTAATTTGGAAAAAGGCCAAGACTATTTGCAGGTAGTTAATACTAATATTGCTGGTGGTAAGACTGATTTAAAAATTAGACAAACTATTGAACAAAAAATAGAAATTCAATCTGATGGCCGAGTGATTAATGATGTGACAATTATTCGCGAGCATACTGGTGAAAAAAGGGAGGGGCTTTATGGTGTTCGCAATGTTGATTGGCTTAGACTTTATGTGCCTGAAGGTAGTCAGTTGATTGCAGCTGATGGCTTTAGCGTACCTGATCAGAAATTTTTTAAGGCTAACGATCCTTTAGCTGAAGATTTGTCTTTAGTTAAAAATGGCGAAGGCTTAGCTAGGCAAGATAAGGCGAGTGGAACTTTGGTTTACGATGAGCTTGGTCGAACTGTTTTTGCCAATTGGTCAATGATTGATCCAGGCCAGACCGCTAAAATACATTTTCGCTATCAGTTGCCATTTAATCTTTTGGAAGAAAAACAAGGTAATTGGCTTAATAAAATTAGAGCTATGCTAGGCTTAAATAAATTTAGCCGTTATCAGTTATTATTAGAAAATCAGGCTGGTCAAAAAGCTAATGCCTGGAAGGTTAGCTGGCTTTGGCCAAGTGATTGGCGGTTAATTTGGTCGTCGCCAGAAAATATTAATAATAATGAATGGTTAATTAATAAAGTAGCCAATCGACAGGCGGCTGGATTATTATTTCAAATTGATAAATAAATAATTATGAAAGCGAAAAGTAAAAAAGCTAATATTGATTATTTAGAACAAATGATGAGTGAAGGCCAATCAGCTCCAGGAAGTAAGCTTAATAGTCATGAAGAAGTTAGTGATCAGGAAGTTGATCAGAGTTTAATGGAGATATATCAAGATGAACGAGGTGAAGCAGTTGATGTTAGTAAGTTTTCTATTCGTCGTCGAAGGTGGTGGTTCAAGTTGATCGCTATAGCAATCTATAGTTTAGTTGTTTTGATCTTAGGTTGGTTTGGTTACAACTATTATACCAGTTACCGAGCCAAGAATGATTTATTTACAGTCAATATTGAGACAGATAAAGATATTGTTGCGGGGCAGGAGTTTACTTATAAGATAAATTATAAAAATACTGGCTCAGTAGCCATGTCTGATGTTGAGGTTAAAATTGATTGGCCGGAAGCTTTTATTTTTTCAAAAGCCGAGCCAATGGCGACGCAGAATAATAATTACTGGCAAATTGGTGAATTAGCGCCGCAAGCTAGCGGAGTGATTGTGGTTACTGGTAAATTGATTAATAAAATTGGTGAAAATAACCAAGCCCAGATTGTTGCTAATTTTAGACCTAATAATTTAAGCAGCGCTTTTAAAGTCAGTCAGGAAAATAATATTATTTTAAGTGATTCCAGCTTGTTGATTGGTTTATCGGCGCCGGATACTTTATCTCTGGGGCGAAATAATGAAATTGCAGTTAGTTATCAAGCTAAAGAAAGTAATCAGATTGATAATTTATTATTGACAATTAATCAACCTGATTGGGGTGAGGTAAAATTATTGGGTGCGGATAATAAAATTATCGAACCGACAGCAGCTGGTGTTTGGCTATTAAATCAACCACAGAGCGAAGTTAATGGTTTAAAAATGATCATTATTCCTGATCAAGACAGTAGTGGTGATAAAAATTTATTACTCAAAATTGAAACGAAGATTGGAGATAAGCTTTATTTAGTCGATAGTCGTGACTTTGAATTTAAAGTAGTTAACAGTAGGTTTAATTTACTACTTAAGGTTAATGACAATAATTCGGGCGGCGGTGTTTCGGCTGGACAAGTGCTCAATTATCGAATTGATTATGTTAATCAAGGTGAAACCAACCTGAGTAATTTAAAGATAGTGGCTAGCTTGAATGGTGCCTGGTTGGATTGGTCGAGTTTAAAAGATCAGGATAAAGGTCAAATTGACGGACAAAAGATTTATTGGACTAAAAAAGAATTACCAGGACTGGCTTTACTTAAACCAGGGGCAAGTGGTTCGATTAACTTCTCTATTAAACTAAAGGATTGGGAAAATGGCGATAAAAATGATGTTGGTGAAATTAGTAGCTTTGTTTATTATACCACAGAGGATGATGTCGATAGTGAACTTAAGGAAGATCAAAAAAGCAATACTGTTAATCATCAGTTAAATAGTAATCTGGGTTTTCAAGAGAGTATTATGTATTTTAATGAAGACAATATTGCCGTTGGCTCTGGTCCGTTACCTTTAGTTGTTGGAGAAATGACTAATTTTAAAGTCTATTGGCATCTCAGTAATACTAAACATGATTTAAGAGATTTGACAGTTGTGGCTGATTTGCCTGATTATGTAACTTGGGGTGGCAAGAATTATACAGCCGAAGGAGAAATTAGTTATGATCAGGATAAGCATCAGGTAATTTGGAAGTTAGATAAAATGTCAGCTGAAGTTGATGATTTGGTTGGTGAGTTTAGTATTGGTGTTACACCGAGAGCTGACCAAAAAGAAAGGATTATAATTTTAATGTCAGGCTCAACAGTTAAGGCAACTGATAATGCCACGGGTAGCTTATTAGAGGTTTCTAGTAAAGCCAAGACTAGTCAGTTGGAAGATGATGAAATTGTAGAGACTGATGGAATAGTTAGATAATTATTAAAATAAAATTAAAAAAATATTTTTATGAATCAGTTTATCAGTAATCAAGAAGGTGATTTTCAAAAGGCAATTGATTTTTTTACTAAAGATATTACTAGTCTAAGGACTGGTCGGGCTCATCCAGGACTTTTGGATAATGTTTCGATTGCTGCTTATGGCAGTTATTCATCAGTTAGCGCTCTCGGCAATATTAGCGTACCAGAACCGCGCTGTATGGTTATTGCACCATGGGATAAGTCAGTTCTAAAAGATATTGAAAAAGGATTAATTGCTGCTGACTTAGGTATGGGTATTGTTAATGAAGGTGATAAGATTAGATTGACAATTCCAGCTCTGAACGAAGAAAATCGCCGCGACTTGGTTAAGCGGTTAAATGAAAAAATGGAGGAAGCTAGAATTGTTTTAAGACAAGCTCGTGAAGAAGTTAAAAATAAAATCGAGGCAGCTTTCGCCGCTAAAGAGTTGAGTGAAGATGACAAGTTTCGTTTTGTTAAAGAATTGGATGATTATTTGGCTAAGAAAAATGAGGAATTAAAGACTCTTCGTGATAAGAAAGAAACTGATATTATGACTATCTAGTATGACAACTTTAATTTTTTTAGCAGTATTAAGTGTTTTAGTTTTAGTTCATGAATTGGGTCATTTTTTAGCTGCCAAAATTACTGGGGTTGAGGTGGAAGAATTCGGCTTAGGCTTTCCACCGCGAGCAATTGGTGCGTTTCGCAATAGTCGAAAAAGATGGAAAATCTTTAGAACTAGTTTTGGTAAAATTAGTCATACTATTTTTTCTTTAAACTGGATACCTCTAGGGGGTTTCGTCCGTTTGCGTGGTGAGGATGGCCAAAGCCAAGCCGGTGATAATAAAAATTTTATCAATAAAACAGCTAGCCAAAGATTCTTTATTTTAATTGCTGGCGTGACGATGAATTTTTTACTGGCAGCTGTTATTTTTGGAATTGGTTTGTCAATTGGTTGGCCACAAGCAACTGATAATTTACCCAAAGGAGCAACAGTAACCGATCAGCAAGTTATTGCCATTGAAGTTGTTAAAAATTTGCCAGCCGAGAAAGCTGGTTTAAAAGCTGGTGATGCGATTACTAAGGTTAATAATCAGACAGTGGATAGCGTTAATAAGCTACGTCAGATTAATAATCAAAATGGAGCTAAGGAAATTAGTTATCAAATTAAGCGCGATGGCCAAGTCTTAGAACTAAAAGTTACGCCGCAAATTTTGGAAAATCAACCCGGTCAATATGGTATTGGTGTTGCCTTAGCTGAAAGCGGAATGGTTTCTTATTTTTGGCCGCGAGCTATTTGGGAGGGTTTTAAGTTGGCAGTATTTGGTTTAAAGGATATTGCAGTTGGTTTCTGGCAATTATTAGCCGGTTTGTTTAGCGGTCAAAATATGTCCGATCAAGTGGCTGGTCCAGTCGGCATTGCAGTATTAACTGGTCAAGTTAGCCGCTTGGGTTGGTTATATTTACTACAATTCGTTGCTCTATTATCACTTAATCTGGCTTTTATTAATATTTTGCCACTACCAGCCTTAGATGGTGGACGATTATTGTTTATAGTTTGTGAAAAGATTGCTGGTCGTCCAGTTAAAGCTAATATTGAGGCGATTATTCATAGCATTGGCTTTATTTTATTGATGGCTTTCGTGGCTTTTATTACACTTAAAGATATAATTCGCTTATTTTAAATTAGCGAAGAAAATTGAAATATTAACTAGAGCGGCGTAGCAAGTCCAGATTAAATACGGCAGTATTAGCCAACCAGCAGTTTTATTAAGCTTGTAAAAATTGGTTAGGCAATAAATTATCGCAACAATTAGAATAACGATACAGATGATAGCTAAGCCAACTCGATGCAAGTTAAAAAAGACCAAAGTCCAGAGAATATTGAAAGCTAGTTGGATGTAAAATATCAAACGAGCTTTTTTTCTAGAACCGCGTTTATTATCTTCATTCCAAATCAAGTAAAAAGCCAAAGCCATCATTAAAAAAAGAATGGTCCAAACCGGAGCAAAAACCCAGCTTGGTGGAGTTATGGCTGTTTTTTTAAGACCACTGTACCAGGTAGCTATTTGTGGTCGAGTGAAATAAGATCCTAGCCAGCTAGCGCTATAGGTTAAAACTAGGGAGCCAAAGAGTTTAGGCCAATTTATTTTTGTCATATTTTTTATTTTTTAATAAATAGGCCCCGAGGAAAGTGGCGATGGGCATCGATAGGGCAATGCCGATACTGCCGACAAAAGTTCGCACTAGCTCAGTGGCAATTATTTCACTATTGATTATTTGACTAAAAGAAATAAAAGGTTCCTGTTTGATGATAAAAAGCAGCATTAAAGGTAGGGAGGCACCAGTGTAGGTTAAAAAGAGGGTATTAACAATGGCCCCTAAATGAGTATTGCCAACCTCATAAGCCATTAGGAAGACTTGTTTTTTGCTTAAATTAGGGTTGGCTTCTTTGATTTGTTTAACGGTTTCAATTTGGCCGACAATGACATCATCGAGTACGCCAACGGCACCAATAAGCATGCCAGCCAAGAGCAAGCCCTTAAAATTAATAACATGCTGTCCTAGTCCCAGTAAAAAAGTAGCTTCTTCTTGAACCATGCCAGTTAAATTAACTAGATCAGTAAAAATAATCGACAAAATCATGGTTATGGTTAGTGAAATTAGAACGCTAAGAATGGCAAGATTTGATTTTTGATTAAAACCATCAGAAAGATAAATGATTATAGTTAAAATAGCTAAAGA
>ENA-UPXM01001043-UPXM01001043.1-activated-sludge-metagenome-genome-assembly--contig:-NODE-1043-length-37674-cov-24.533002_pt1 | contig 37674 bp, 9 predicted proteins | sample MGYA00238178_ERZ772708 | MGnify/ENA primary metagenome ERZ772708 (study PRJEB29002, sample SAMN05720212) | activated sludge metagenome | isolation source: anaerobic digester from wastewater... | reverse complement strand
ATAGTTTTTCAAGGGGGTTCACAGTTGCGCAAACCGCGTTTTTCGGGGCTTTTTGCACAATGGTGCCCCCGCCAAGCGTTTCGGGGGTTCGAATCCCCCCCTCTCCGCCAGTTTTTCAATCTCCAGCTTGCAATTTTCGGTTGTCGAGCAGTCTCGAAAAGTTGCTTCTCCCCTTTCGCTTCGTACAAACACAGCGCCAACCAAGGTTACACTTCAAGGAACGAAGGAATGCATTCCGAGCAATCGGAAGAACGCATCCGGATCCTAAGCCATCAGCCCTGATGACCGTCGCGACGCGACGAAGCCCTAGCAACAGTCAAAACTGAATCGTCAACTCTCGCGGGCTCGGCAAATTGGCAAAGCGAATCCAGAGCAAGCCTTCCTTGGCCGCGTAGGAAAAATCCAGCACCGCTCCGGGATCGAGCCGGACGCTCTTCGGCGCTTTGCTCGTGCTGAGCAACAGGATCGCCGGCGTGTTGCCCACTCCCTCGACCGCAAACCTCATGGCGTCGTCGGTTTGCTGTTGGAGCAGCGCTTTGCATCCGGACGCGAGCAGTTTGGGTTGCGCACCGGACTCAGCTTCCAACTCGCGCAGGAAGAAGCGACTGCCAGGCCGCACGGTGATGGTGGTTTGCACTTGCAGTTCCGGATCGAACAAGTTCACAAACCGTCCCCGCAGTTGTTTCGGTTCACCCGCGATGGATTCGTCCAAGCCGGCGGCGATGATGTACGGCCCACGCCGCAGTTGCAGGTAATTGGTCTCCCGCCACTTCAATCCGGCAGACTTCGCCGCGCGTTCCGTGAGTTGCAGCACCGGTTCGTCGCCCTTCGCGTCTTTGGCGAGGCGCACCGGATTTTCCTTCAACCAATACACTTCCCCCTGTCCATGCGACCAGTTAATCGGACCTGCGTTATTGGTGGCGGCGTTGGCGGATTTGAAGTCCAGTTGCGCGAATAAATGTTCCCGCGGCGTGGCGTAATGGTTGCCGTCGCTGTTCCACCAATCGCGCACGGCATTGTAAGGATCAGTGTCGTCGTCGCACACGATCAGTCGCCCGCCCTGCTTGACCCAGTCCGCCAAGGCGGTGTGAACATCTGCGGACAGCGGTTTCATGCCGTGATAAGTCAGCCAGAGCACGCGGAAATCCTGGAGATAACGCGGCACGGTGACGTTTTCCAATTGCACCGGCGCGACGGGAATTCCGCGTTTCAAGAGCGGCATAGCCAATCCGTAGATTTCACTGAGATGCGGATCGCCCGGTTGTGGATCGCCGCGTTGAAACATGAGCGAATCGCTTATCATCACGCCAATGCCGGTCGTGCCGCAATCCCACTCGACGCGCGCCTGCTTCATGTCGTTCAGCGCGTTGAACACCACCTGCAATTCGGTGGCGTAAGGCGGCGGGATGGGCCGACGTTGATCCTCGGGCACGGAATGCGGGTAGCGTCCGCGAAAGATGCGCTCCGGCCAGGGCGCGACTTCATACTGCCAGACGTCGGGTTGCAACAGCGAAGCGACCAGGGTGGATTCCCAATTCCGCTGGTAATCGTTCCAATCGTGGTTCGGGTTGTCCTCGATGGGATCGTTCAAATACCACACGGTGCGACCGGTGGCGCGCACGAGATTTTGCATCGCGCCGTATTCGAGGAAGGCGGTTTCAAATGTGCGTTCGCGCAACTGCCCACGGAAGAGGTTCGGCGTCCGCGATGTGCCCGTCCAGACTTGGGCAATGTAACCGTCGCAACCATTCAGGCGAGCGAGTGACGATTCCGGACTGACAATGCGCCAGTGCGCGTAGTTGAGCAAACTGTGCGTCGGCACGTAACAACGCACGTGACGGCCGGTGCGGCGATTGTAGTCCTGCACGTAATCGAACACCTGCTGCAACGCGCGCCGGTAGAGGAAATATTTCAGCTTGGAAGCGCGCCATTGCGCATCCACCGAACCGTGCGGCGGCTGCCAATCCTCGCCGTAGTAGGCGCGCCATTCGCGCTGGAAACCTTCCGAATAGCCGCCACGCACCCAGAATTCCGGCTCCTCCAAATGAATGGCCTCGGCGCCGGCATCCAGTGCGCGCTGCACGCCCACGCACAAAAATTTGCCGAAATTCGTGCCGGGCGACATGTAATACACATCGCCGCCGTGACTGATCTTTTTGCCGTTGCGCTCGGTTTGCGCTTCGTCCTCGTGATTGATGCCGTCGAAACGTCCGTAGAGATAATCCTGGTAACTGCCCCAGGAAACGCCCGTCATCACGTGAATGCGATATCCGCGATCCCGCCAGGTCTGGATGCGATTCGGCAGTTGCGGGTCAATCCCATACACAATCGCCACGTCCGAACGCAAATTGCCGAACGGACTCCACGCACCGCCGGTTTGGAAACAAGTGCGTTCCAACGCCTGATTGGGGTCCGGTGGAAAAGCGGGCGGATTGGGCGCCGCCCAGCCGAGTTCCACCGCTACCAATGCAAAGGCAAGAATGAATTGTAATCGCCGCATAATCGTTCCGTTCTATTCGCTGCGGGTGATTTAAGAAGATTTAGTTTCGTAGTTAAACCTTTTAATTGTATTACCCGCCGATTCGATGCCTTGGGTCGCATCAGAAATACCAGTCCATCCGATAGCGCGATCATTTCTGGCTGCCGCCGTCAGCTGCGATTTATACCAGTTCTAATCCGTAATTGCACTATTCTCCGCTGCGATAGCGTTTACCTGTTGGACCAACCAAGGGTGTGAAACTAACCGCCGCACGCGCGCGGCACTCTCATCGAGAGGCCGCAACTCCTCCTCCAGCGCCTGTTCCAACGACTCCAGGGTGTGCCACAGTGTGTTGGCGATGCGGTCCTTGATGAGGTCGCCAAGGGCTTCCACCGGATTGAGTTCCGGACGGTAAGGGGGCAGCGCGATCAAGTGGATGCGGGCAGGCAACTCCGGGCTGCCCGCAGCCGGATGAAAACCGGCCTGATCCCAGAGGACCCCATGCTCCGCCTCCGGATCCCGGGCCGCCAAGTGCTCCAAGAATAAACGGCTCATCCCCAAGTTGACCTCGGGCAGACAGAGAAACTGAGCGGCATGGTCGCCATCCACCTCCAGCGCGCTGTAGAGATAAGCCCACTCATACTGGGTTTGATAGGGGGCCACAGGACGCTGCCCCCGTAAACTCCAGCAGCGCCGCACCACCGGAATCAGCCCGTAGCGATGTTCATCGGCCACCCAAATCCGCACCCGCCTTCCGCCACCAGCCACGTTCAAGCTCCGGAGCCGCTCGCAGAGCCCCTGCTGAAACGCGGCGGCTTGGGCCGCGTTCTTTTGCGCGTGAGTCTTGCGCGGCACCTTCAAGACTCCGCCCAATTTTCCCAGCCAGTAATACACCCCTTTCAAGCTGAGGGGGCGGTGGTGTTCCTGGCGTAGCCAGTGCTGAATCTCTTTGGCCCGCTTCCAGCGACCACGGCGCAAACCCGCCCGCAACTCTGCCAGAGCCTGGCCGTGCACTTGAGGCCGTCGCCCCCCGCCATGCTTGCGCGCCACGAGCCTCTCCACGCCGCCCGCCTTGAGGGCACTGACCCAGTTAAAAAACTGGCGACGGCTGATGCCGATCTGCTCGGCAATCTGCGCCGCACTGAATTGGCCCGTGGCCGCCAGACGCATGGCCAGGAGCCGTTGTTGGGTTTTGACGTCTTGGCAACCCGGCAGCGCCGCCGCCACGGCTGGCGCCAGGTCGGGCCGGTTCAGATGAAATCGCTTCGGCATAACCTTTCATGTCATGCCCTCCAACAAAATGCAACTACAAACAGGAAATGGTATTAGAGAGTACATCCGGCTAGCTTCCGGAATGGCTTGTCCGAATCGGCCGGCTGCAGCGTTGGGCACCGTGACCGGAAGAGGCAGGGAAGCTTACGCAAACCGACGACGGGATAAACCTCCGGGGAGATTGCTCACGGAATCACCAAGCGGTTCGTGGCGAGGGGGATTTGGGCAAAGGGGTGTTGTAATTCGCGCGTATCCGAGATTCGTAGTACCGAGCCGTCCACAAGCGCGACATTTCCCAGACGACGATGTCGCGACTGGTTCCAGGAAACGGCAGCGTTGGCGGGCAACGACAAAATACCCGATGGCGGCGGATTGCCGTTGATGCTGAAACAGTCGTCGCCAGCCAGCCACATTTGGGGGAGCGATTCCTGCGCGTCCAAGCCGACGAAGTAACTGATGTTGGCGTTGGCCAACCCATCGGAAAATGTGACGGCGGCCTGCCGTTGTGCATCCGCCGGGCAGAACAGTACTTTGGGTGTGTTAAGCTCATTGGACATTACCAGGAAGTGCGGAAAGACATCGCCGCGCTCGCTGAGTTCCATCGTGCCGCCATTGGTGACGGAAACCTGCATCGGGAACCGGCTATCATTGTCGGATGCCCAGATATGGAAACCGAGACCGATTTGTTTCAAATTATTGATGCATCCCAACCGGGAAGATCGGTATGGTCCATGTGCTGGAGGGAGGAACATCAGCGCGAGAAACGACAGCACCAGAACCAGCAAAAACACTTCCTTACGGGTCACGCCGGATTCGTTTCGGCTAAAAAATCGCGTCTCTTGAATGATCGGCATGACTGCCGCGGGCGCAAGGGGAACGGTGTGTTCATGATGCTGTATGGCCACTGATTTGGTTGCTTTGACCATAACCTTGGGATGGTCCGGAAGCAAAGCCGACAGTTCTTGCAAAAGCGGAAGCGCGGTGATGCCCGTTCGGTTCGACATCGCGCGATGCGCCGTAGCGATGACGTTTTCCTTGTCCGGCGGGCCGAGGATGGAAATCCGGCTGCCGCCCGAACCCGGCGCGTTCATTGATCGGTCGCCGGACCCTGCCCAGTGCGGGAGCAAGTCATCGGCCGCCCGGCCGGGGCGCGGTTGGCCCGGGCGCGCGGGAAGGACGGGGCCGGTCCGCTTTAAGCGGGGCCGCTTTGCTGGGGGCCGCTTTTTCGGAGAGCACCGGCGCGGGGGATCGGCGCTCTCCGGACTCGCGCACCCGCCCGGGAGTGGATGCGGTTTCATCCAGCCGGACCCGGAAGAAGGCCGGGCTGGAAATCTCTTCCAGCAGCCGGAGGCGATATTGCCCAGGACGCTGCGGCTGGACTTCGGCGGCGACCTCCCGCCACTCGATCAGATTCGGCGAAGTTTCGACAATAATTCCCGCGGCGGGCGGTCCGGAGCACTCCAAGACCCACGCGCTCTCCCCGCTTTGCGCGTGCGGGGCGGAAGCCGCGGGAGACCACGGCGTCCGGGCCAACCCGTGAATGACCAACGGGCTGGCCGAGGCCGGAGGCTCAACCGTCGCTTGCTCCAAAACCACACTGCCCAGATTACCGGGGGCATATCCCCCGCCACCGAAGGCGCTGATATTGCCGCTGGCAAAGGCAGACATGTCATCGAAGTAAATGGCGATGCGGCCACCGCCGCCACCGCCGGCACTATTGCCTCCCTCCCCGCCGTTGGCCTGCACCGCACCGCTCCCCGACAGCGTATTCACCCGCAGCTTGATGCTCCCGCCACTGCCGCCGCCACCCCAATAGCCTCCACTGTCTCCGTTGGCGAGCAGTTGTCCGTCCAATTGCAGCGTCTGTACCTCCAAGCGGATCAAGCCGCCGCCGGCTCCGGCCGCGCCACTGTCTGACCCGCCGCCGCTGCCCAAACAGTCCGGATCCAATGCATCGCCATACATCGCCGCCACGGTTCCGCCTGCGTTGCCCAAGCCACCCAAGCCACCGTAACTGCCACCATTGCGACGGGTGCTGCCGTCGGCGGCGGAATTCCCGATGGTGTATCCGACGCCCCCCGAATTGCCACGGCTGCGCGCCCCGAGATAGCCGCGGGCGCTGACATCCAAGCGGCTGGTAGCATCAATCACCAACTGATCCGTCACCCACAATTCCAAACCAAATTCGGCGTCAGCCTCGGCCGGTGGATGGGTCAGGATACTGCCCTCCGTGAGCGATGCGGTGGTCGTCCACAATTGACCCCGGCGCACGGGCCGGCTCCGGTCCGCATCCAGCACTTCCAAGATCGCGCCGCCTTGGACTCCCAGATGATCCAATTGCCGGGACGCCCGGTAAGCATTCCCAACCAAGCCGACATCGCGCAGGCTGCCGTCCGCAGGATCGGTGAAGATGGCGTTGGTTGTATTCCCAATGACGGTGTAGGTACGGGTTTGATTGGTATTGGGATTCAGCTTCATTCCGATCAATCCGCCGATGACAAAGTTGGCGTTGGTATCCGTCAGCGTGTGATTGTCCAAGGCCGTACTGGCGCCTCCCATCAGCGAGAAGAGTGGAGTCGGCCTACGGGACGTATTCGCCCCCTTGGCATCCACGAATAACTGGCCGCCTATTGCTGCCGGTCCAAATAGATAAAGAGTGCCGGCAGATCCTTGCCGCGCTTCGCCAAATCCGCCTAAGCAAGATACGTTGGCAAGCGGGAACGCATCAGCACTCTGGTAAACGAGGGCGATACGACCGCCGCCACCACCGCCGGCACCGTTGCCCCCAGTCCCACCATTAGCCTGCACCGCGCCCGTCCCTGACAGCGTGTTCACCAGCAGCTTGATCCCGCCGCCACTGCCACCACCACCCCAATAGCCCCCGTTCCCGCCGTCGGCCAATATCTGCCCCTCCAGTGCCAGAAGGTCGGCAGTGATCCGCACCAGTCCGCCCCCATTTCCGCCTTCACCGCTGTCCGAACCTCCGCCGCTGCCCAACTCATTCGGATTCGCATAATCCCCATACACCGCGTTGACCACCGGCTCCCCACTGCCCAGCGATCCCAACCCGCCATAACTGCCCCCGCTCCGACGCGCGCTGCCGCCCACCGCCGTATTGCCCAGCGTCCGCCCCGTATTGCCATTCCCACCTACCCGGCCTCCCAAATAGCCCCGCCCGCTCACGTCAATCCGGCTGTTGGTCGAAACCACCAACGCCCCATCCACCGCAATCCGCAGCGCAAACTCCGTATCCAGCCCCGCTCCGGGATGAGTCAGGACCGCCCCGTTAGTCAACCACAGACTCGACACCACCACATTCGTCGCCGAGACCACCGCCCCGTCCAAGACCAGCCGCTCCCCGTGCAACGCCGGCAATGGACTTTCACGCCCGGCACTTCGCATTACGATCACCGGCGTACTGTCCGCTTGCTGGAGCAAGACCGTCCCCACGCCGCCAACCTGATAGCCGTCGCCCCCGCCCACCGAAATGCGACTGAAATCAAAATCCGATGCCGTCGTGTAATACACCGCAATCCGACCACCGCCACCGCCACCAGCACCGCTGCCCCCAGTCCCGCCGTTGGCCCGCACCGCGCCCGCTCCAGACAGCGTGTTCACCAGCAGCTTGATCCCACCACCACTGCCACCACCGCCCCAATAATCCCCATTCCCGCCGTTGGCCAAAATCTGCCCCTCTAGTTCCAGATGATCGGCGGTAATCCGCACCAATCCGCCCCCATTCCCACCACCGTCATTGTCCGAACCCCCGCCGCTACCCAACTCGTTCGGATTCGCATAGTCCCCATACACCGCGTTGACCACGGGCTCGGCACTCCCCGACGCCCCCAGCCCACCATAGCTGCCTCCGCTCCGACGTACGCTACCGCCCACCGCCGTATTACCCAGTGTCCGCCCCACATTGCTATTCCCACCTCGCCGACCTCCCAAATAACCCCGCCCACTCACGTCAATCCGGCTATTCGTCGAAATCACCAACGCCCCGTCCACCGCAATCCGCAGCGCAAACTCTGTATCCAGCCCCGCCCCAGGATGAGTCAGCACCGCCCCGTTGGTTAACCATAGGCTCGATACCGCAATATTCGTCGCCGAAACTACCGCCCCGTCCAATACCAGATGCTCCCCATGCAACGCCGGCAATGGACTTTCACGCCCGGCACTCCGCACCACCACCACCGGCGTGCTGTCGCCCTGCTGGAGCAAGACCGTCCCCACGCCGCCAACCTGATAGCCGTCGCCCCCGCCCACCGAAATGCGACTGAAATCAAAATCCGATGCCGTCGTGTAATACACCGCAATCCGACCACCGCCACCGCCACCAGCACCGCTGCCCCCAGTCCCGCCGTTGGCCCGCACCGCGCCCGTCCCTGATAGCGTGTTCACCTGCAGCTTGATCCCACCGCCACTGCCACCACCACCCCAAAATCCCCCGTTCCCACCGTTGGCCAATATCTGCCCCTCCAGTGCCAGAAGATTGGCACTAATCCGCACCAGTCCGCCCCCGTTCCCGCCTTCACCGCTGTCCGAACCTCCACCGCTGCCCAACTCGTTCGGATTCGCATAGTCCCCATACACCGCGTTGACCACTGGCTCGGCACTCCCCAACGCCCCCAACCCACCATAACTGCCTCCGCCCCGACGTACGCTGCCGCCCACCACCGTATTGCCCAGCGTCCGCCCCACATCGCCATTCCCACCTACCCGGCCTCCCAAATAGCCCCGCCCGCTCACGTCAATCCGGCTGTTGGTCGAAACCACCAACGCCCCGTCCACCGCGATCCGCAGCGCAAACTCGGCGTCCAGTCCCGCCCCGGGATGGGTCAGCACCGCCCCGTTGGTCAACCACAGACTCGATACCGCCACATTCGTCGCCGAGACCACCGCCCCGTCCAACACCAGATGCTCCCCGTGCAACGCCGGCAATGGACTTTCACGCCCGGCACTCCGTACCACGACCACCGGCGTACTGTCCGCTTGCTGGAGCAAAACCGTCCCCACTCCACCATCACCGCCGCCCTCCACCAAAACGCGACTGAAATCAAAATCCGATGCGGTGGCGTAATACACCGCAATCCGGCCACCCCCACCGCCGCCAGCACCGCCGCCTCCGTTCCCACCATTAGCCCGCATCGCCCCCGCTCCCGACAGCGTATTCACCTGCAGCTTGATCCCACCGCCACTGCCACCACCACCCCAAAATCCCCCGTTCCCACCGTTGGCCAATATCTGCCCCTCCAGTGCCAGAAGATTGGCACTAATCCGCACCAGTCCGCCCCCGTTCCCGCCTTCACCGCTGTCCGAACCTCCACCGCTGCCCAACTCGTTCGGATTCGCATAGTCCCCATACACTGCGTTGACCACGGGATCCCCACTCCCCGACGCCCCCAACCCGCCATAACTGCCCCCGCTCCGACGCGCGCTGCCGCCCACCGCCGTATTACCCAGCGTCCGCCCCACATCGCCGTTCCCACTTACCCGGCCTCCCAAATAACCCCGCCCACTCACGTCAATGGTGCTGGTGGTATCCACACTGAGGGTATTGCTGACCACCAACTCCAAGCCAAATTGCGCAGTAGGAGTGGCGATCGGATGGGTCAACCGCGCCTGGTCAAGTAACATCATGGTTTCCACCGTGAATCGCCCGCGTTGGTCAAAGCGGCCTTGGTCGCCGTCCGTAAGTTCAACAGTCGCGCCTGAACCGACCACCAGCGTTCCCACCGGGCGCGTGGCGGAGTATCCATTGCCCGCTGCGGCTGCGTCCGTCAGCCGGCCATCCCGGGGATCAGTGAAGATGCGCGAACGCGTGTTGCCAATAACGCGGAAAGTGAGCGGACTGTTGGTATTGGGCGCCAGTCGCAACCCCGTTAAGGCGTCGGGAATGAAAGCCGCCCGCCGATCAGTCAACGTGTAGGCGTCCACACGATCAGAAACACCTCCCGCCAGCGAAATCAGCGGGGTAGCGGTGGCAATATTGTTGTTGACTCCCGCCGCAATACTCAACCATCCGGGCAGCCCGCCGGATTGAACATAAACCGTTCCAGGCGAACTCACATAGCCCTTGCCACCAAAGACCTGAAGGTTCGTCAGGGCAAAATCCAAGGCATTGGTATAATAAACGGCAATGCGACCACCGCCACCGCCACCAGCACCGCTGCCTCCGTTCCCCCCATTAGCCCGCACCGCACCCGCTCCTGACAATGTATTCACCAGCAGCTTGATCCCTCCACCACTACCACCACCGCCATAAAAGTCCCCATTCCCCCCGTTGGCCAGAATCTGCCCCTCCAGTTCCAAAAGACCGGCGGTGATCCGCACCAAACCGCCCCCGTTCCCTCCGCCGTTACTGTCCGAGCCCCCGCCGCTACCCAACTCATTCGGATCCGCATAGTCCCCATACACCGCGTTAACCACTGGCTCGGCCCCCGACGAACCCAACCCACCATAACTGCCCCCACTCCGACGTACGCTACCGCCCACCGTTGTATTACCCAGTGTCCGCCCTACATCGCCATTCCCACCTCGCCGACCCCCCAAATAACCCCGCCCACTCACGTCAATCCGACTCGTCGCATCAATAATCAAATGATCCACCACCAACTCCAATTTTGGCTCGCCCATCAGCGTGGAGATCATCCCCGAATTGGTATGCGTCAGGACCGCTCCATTGGTCAGAATCAGGGTGCCAACCCGATGCGTCCCGTAAGTCAGGGTAACGGTTCGATTGCTGATGACCACGGTCGCGCCCACCACATCCGCGCTGTTGGTGGGATTCAATCCCACCGCCAATTCAAAGGCGTCGCTCACGCCGTCGCCATCCGAATCCGCCAGCAGCGGGTTCGTCAGCCAGCCGTTGCTTCCGGTGGCTTCAACCTGGTCCGGAATCCCATCGCCATCCGTATCCACGTGGCGCGGATCGGTGCCCCACACCAGTTCTTCGGCATCGGGCACGCCATCCCCGTCCATGTCGTCATCGTCCTGATCCGGCACACCATCCCGATCGAGGTCCGGCAAAGTGACCACCGACACCATTTGAATGGCGGACAACCCTTCCGCATCCACCGCCCGCACCATGAAGTGCACCGGGTTGGTGAAGGAATGTTGAACGGAAAATTCCCCAGTCAACGCCGCGACGTTGGTCGTGGAAGCCAATTGATTGCTTCCGGACGTGAAGTTCAGCCGATCAAACAATCTTAAGTCCTCATCCGACAGGACTTCCCGCACCTCCAGCCGGCGTAGATTCCCGTCTTCATCCGCGGCGGAAATGTTGAAATTGGTTTGCCGCCCCTGCACCACCTGGATCAACGCCGGGAAGTTAATCACGGGCGGACGGTTAGAGGAGTAACCCTGGCTGAAGCGCAGATTGTCCAGGCCAATGTCATCATTGGCCTCGCCCAAATTCCGTGCGTCCACCCGGATCGTCAGTTGGAAATCCGACAAAACCGGATTGAACTCGAAGGGCGTAAAGGTTGTGCGGGAAACACTTTGATTGGTGGCCGTAAAAATGGCCTCGCCGTTGCCGTTGAACACTTGGATGGCCGCCACCACCGGGTCTTCGGCAAAAGTCGAGGTGAAAGCCGCCAGGTCGAAGCGATGCAGATTCGCGAGGAAACCGGTATCGGCAGTCAACGTGATGGTCAAAACTCCGGAGTTATCCGAATCTTCATACAAGACATTGGTGAGACTGCCATACCCCGTGGTCCACAACGCCGGCGCTGAATCGCCATAGCTCACCCGGATATTGGGTGTGTACGGATCGTCGCCACCATAGGCAAACCCACCCATGACATTGTTGGTAACGCCATCGCCGTAGTCCTGATTTATCCGCTGGGCATTGGCCATGCCCGCCAGATCGAAGGTCAAGGTCGTCGGGCGCAATCCATCACTCGGATCCAGCGGATTCGGGTCCAAACCATCCGGAATCCCATCGCCATCGGTGTCCGGATTATGTGGATCCGTTCCCGCCAGGTATTCTTGGAGATTGGTCAGCCCGTCGCCATCCGGATCCAAGGCGGCGTCATCAACAAACGGATCGAGTTGATTGGCGATTTCCCAGGCATCCGGCATCCCGTCGCCATCGGTATCCAGGGACTGGGAAACAACCGGCAAGGTGATGTCAGAAAGTACGTACGGCTCGGCAAAAGTCGGATCGTTGGCGAGGCTGAGATGAAGCACCGCACTGGAAGCATCGGTGGGCACCACCACTTCCGCCACGGCGTTGGACGCGGAGACGGACACCGGCACCACGACCGGCGCTTCCTCATTGATTTGGCATCGGAGGAAAGTGGCGCCCAATCCCGGTTCAAACGCCACCCGCACCGGGACCGTTTGGCCGGCCATGAAGCGGGTTCCGTTGGTGGGGGTAATCGAAAGCACCTTGGCGGTGGTGAAAACAAAGACCGCTCCCTCTTCGGGCACCGCCGATCCATCGGCTTGGCGCCAGGGATTACCCGAGGTATCGGTCAATCCGGAGAGCAGCCGGTTGGTATAGGTCACACCCGGCGTCAAAGGCCGTGCCAGTTGCATCACCAGCCGCCGGTCCGCGTTAACCAGATTCGCGGTGTACGGAAGCGCCCCGCCCAGACTGCTCGTCACCTCGAGGTTGTTGGAGAGGGTCAACGGGTCCAGCGGTTGATCAAAGTCCAGCGCCAGCACGCCATCCCACAACGACTGCCCGCCCGCTCCATTGGTAGGGCTGACGGTCAACAACGTTGGCGGGGTATTGTCCATCATGCGCAACAGGTGCGTGACGGGGGTGGAAACATTCCCGGATGTATCGCGCGCGATCAGGGTCAACTGCACCGGCTCGCCATTCGTCGCCGCATCCGCCGGAACGTTCACCGATAAAACCCGGCTGATATTGGTGGTCGCGGGGCTGATCGCAAATTGGTTCGTCGCCGTCCACGCGCCGGCAATCCGTAATTCCAGATTGGTAATTCCCCAGTTGTCGGTGCCTTGCACGGTCACCGCCAGCACCGAGCCCGGCCGGACCACGGATTGCGCCACCGGCGCGGTGATCTGCGCGACCGGCGCGGTGGCGTCACGCGTGGCCAGGTTGAAGACCTGTTGTCCGCTCGACAATCCGAGACTGTCAATCGCCTGGGCATAGACCTGCGCCGGTTGATCGGCGGCGGTGGCGGGCACCATACCCGTCAGCCGCAACTGCCCGCCGTTGGTCGTCACCAGCTCGCCGGTGGCCGCGCCGCCGAAGATGGCGGCCAAATTGGTGATCGCGGTATCGCCGGTGGCCGTCACTTCCACTACCAACGGCGTGCCCGTGGGGATGGGCGTGTTGGTCGGTGAAATCAGGGCAAAATGGACGACCGGCAATTGCGGGGGCTGAACGGTGATGACCAACTCCGCCAGCGGTCCATCATTACCGTAAACATCCGTGGCGATGGCGCGCACCGTTGTGCTGCCGTTCTTCGGCAACTGAATGGCGCGCTGGTACGGAGGGTCGGTGGCCACGCCCGCATCGGTAAACTCCTGGGAAAACCGAACGCTCGCCCCGTCCTCCGGCGCGGCCAGAACCGCTTCCACCATCACCGTGGCGCCGGCGACCGGCGCGGCGTTGCTCGCCAAGCGCAAGGTGGCAATGGTGGGCCCGAGGGTATCCAACGAATCAAAAGTGACGATGAACGGCTCCCCGTCCGCCCGATTGCCCGCCAAGTCAAAGACATTGCTGACGGTCAGCGTGTAGGTGGTGTTCGGCAGCAGTGGCGCGGCGGGCACGAAGCTCAACACCTGCCCGTTGATGCCCACACTCGCCGTTCCCGGCACCTCTCCCGCCGGACCGGTTACCCGAAAGACCACCCCGGTGGGGATGATGCTTTCGTTGAAAGTCAGGCGCGGCACCGCCGCCGGATCAATCTGCACGGCTTGATTGGTCGGGAAGATGGACACCAACTGCGGCGGATCGTCATCCCGCGTCGTGAAATGCGCCATGAACGGGGTCGCCAGCGCGCGTCCCACCAGATCCCTGGGGCCGGAGCCGAGCGTGCTGCCGCCCGGGCCGGGCAAATCACCGGCCAGCACCACCACTTCGTAAGTCTGTTTGCTGACCAGCGGGGACTCCGGCGTCAACCGCACCAGGCGCGGTTCGCCATTGGTGTCATTCAGCACGGTCAGGGTGGCCGGTAGATTCGTCATGCCGCGCCGGATGAAAATGCCGCTGGACTTGACCGAGTTGGTCGCGATGGCTTCGCTGAACAGAAGTTCCACGGCCGTGTGGATGGATACTTCCGTGGCCGTATCCTCCGGCGTCACCGCCACGACCGCCGGCAAATCTTCATCGAACGGCAGGTCGCCCAGCGCCACCACCTGCCCGTTGGTTTGAATGACGGCCGTCCGGGCGATGATGCCGCCAAACGCCACCGCGACTGCGGAAAGATTAAATGAACCGACCGGCACATTTTCAAAATGGAACATGCCGTCCAAGCCGGTGCGGAACAGCATCCGCCCGGGATTCGCGCTTTGGGAGGCATAATCAATGGCCACATCCACCTCGCCCACGGGGGTGAACCCATCGGCGCGCACCAACCGGCCGATGATGGCCCCGCTGTCGCCGAGTTGAAGGGTCACCTGACCGAGTTCGCCATTGGTGCGGAGCGTGCCTCCGACGGAGGCGCCCAGTGATTGACTCGCCGCCGTCACCCGGAAGTAGCCCAAGGCGACGTCTTCGAAGCTAAATTGGCCGGAAGCGTCCGAGAGTCCGGTATCCGCGGTGCCGGCAAAGGGACCTTGCAACATCTGCAAAGTAATTTCGGCATTCGGCACCGGGGTCACACCATCACTGCCCACCACGTGTCCTTCCACCCGGCCCACCCCGGGCAGGGTCACCGTATAAAGCGGGTTCGTCCCGCGCATGGAAACGCTGAGGGCGGTGGCCACGCCGCTGCGCAATTCCCCGCCCACCTGCGACCACACCCGCAAATCGTACCGTTGCAACGGCAAATCGAAGAACACCACTTGACCGTTTGGATCCGTATCCCGCTCGCCAACCCGACCCAAATTCACCCGGGCATTGGTGGCGGCGGTGACGCCATCCGGCCGCAACACCTGCACGGGCAAAATCCCCAGTGACTGCAAGTTGATATTCAGGCTGGCGGTGGGATTGCCTTCCGACAAAATGCCCGCCGCGCTTCCCGAAACGGAACGTCCCCCCAAGGTCACAGCCGAAGCGTTGAGCGTAAAGTTGCCCATCGGCGAGCCGGGGAAACTAAAACCGCCGTCCGGCCCGGTGGTGGCCACCCGCCGGGGGGTGACCCCGTCACGGAAAGTAATTTCCACCCGGGCATTCGCCACGCGTCCGGTGGCGTAACTGTCAATGACATAGCCATTCACTTCGCCCAACAAAGCCTCGATCAACTGCACGGTCTGCACCTGGTCGGGGAAAGTGATCGCTGCGGTGGTGCGCGCGGAAACCCCGCTGACCGGATTGGCGCTGCGGATCGTGTAATTGCCCAGGGGCACGCCATCAAACCGGAAATAACCGGTGTCATCCGTCGCGGCAAAACCCAGGTCGCCGATGCTGACCTGGGCCCCCGCCACCGGCGTGACCAGGTCGCGTTGAACAAATCGTCCTTCGATGGAGCCCGCCCCGCCCAGTTGCAAGGTCAGCGGCAGAACTTCCGCCGGTCCCACGACGCCTCCTCCGCGGGCATACACGCGGGTGGCACTTTCGTTGTACTGCGCCACCACCGAATACTGGCCCTCCCACAAACCGGTAAACGAGACCTGGCCCTGGGCATCCGCCAGATCGGTGAGCCGCGCTTCATTCGGGTACGACCCGTGATCCAGACTCACCTGCGCGCCCGCGGCGGGCAAACCATTGCCACGCAGGACGGTCACCTTCAGGGTGGCATCCCGCGCCAACAACCGCACGTCCACCCAGTTGGTGATCCCGGGTTGCATGGCGATGCGATTGACGCCTTTCAAACCGGAAACCAAATCATGCGCCTGCACCGTGTAGCTCCGCCCCAAAGCGGGCAGGGCCATTTGCGTATCAAAAAATCCCTCCGCATCGGTTTGAATCTCGTAGTCGTCCGAGAGGTTGATTTTCACCCGCACGCCGTCGCCCGCCGGAGTGCCGTCCGGTTGCAACACGCGTCCGGCAAGGCGGCCATTGACCTCGGCCACGGGAGGGAATTGCAACACGACATTCGCAACGTTGGGATCAATCTCGGTCGTAAAACCACTCTGCGAGATGATCGTGGGATAGAAGGGCGAAGCGGCCTGCAAAGTCCAGGGGCCGGCCAGCAACATTCCGGGGAAAGCGAAAAGACCGGTCGCCGGGTCGCTGTCCATCTCGCCGCGCATGGTGAGTTGCGGTTCCCCGGTTTTGTTTGGGCCCAGTCCGCTCAACCGCACCTTGGCGCCGATCGGCACATTTTGATGGTTCAACACCCGGCCGTAGATGGACCCTTCCACGATGTAACGCACATCCGCGTTGACGCTCTCGCCATCGAAACGCAGCCGGGTTTGCGTGTAACCCCACGAGGAGGGCCGGAAATTGTCATGCGCCCCGGTCAACAGCGGATCATCCGCGCCGACAAATACGCGGATGGCTTCCTCGAAGGCCGCCAGAATCTGGTCCTCGTCGCCGGACCGGATCTGGTCCATTAATTTGTTCACATTGAGCGTGGGCGCGACGGCATTGGCGGGGGCGCTGATGGTGTAATTGCCCAAGCCCAGGTTGTCGAACGCGTAGTTGCCCTGGCTGTCCGCATCCGTCCAATAAAATCCTCCTTGTTGAGGGATGGCCACGCGCACGTTGGGTACAGGCTGCCCCTGGGCGTTGAGCACTTTGCCAAAAATCCGGCCCGCCGGGCGCAGCTTCACCACCACGTAATTATTCTGGCCGGCAATGACGTTGACGGCGGCGCTGCCCAGACGGGTGAAATCAATGCCCGCCGCCGGATTCCGTTCCAGACCGGCGCTGATGGTGCGGCGGCCGACCGGGACGCCTTCCAATTCAAAATTGCCGAGGGCATCAGACCGCACCAGCGCCACCCCGCCCGCCACCAAGGCATTGGGAGCGGGCCGGCCATCGTCAAACTGCACCCGTCCATAAACCCGGGTCACATTCTCCAAGGTGATGTTGATGTAGCTGACCGTGTTCGGGGAGGGCGTGATCTCCCGCCGCACTCCTTTCCGCTTGCCGTCGAAGGTCACGGCGACCAGATCCAATTTTTGAATCGGCAACCCGTCGGCTTCCCAATTGCCGTCCGCATCGGTATCGAGAATCCGGACGACATCCCGCAATCGTTCTCCGTCCAACCGGCCGATAAAAATTTGCCCCCCGCCATGCGGCGTCAAATTGTCCGCCTCGAACACCTGCCCGCGCAGGGTGCCGTAAGCTTGGGCCACCGCCGGAAGCGCAATCACCAAATTGGTAATCTGACCGGGCGTATCCAACACGTTGACGATTGTCCGTCCCAAACCATCGCTCGTTTTAACGTCCACCGAGAAGATGCCCAAGGGCACCCCGTAAAAAGCGAACTGACCCGTGGCATCGGCAAAGACACCCCGCCCCAATTCGCGCGAATCGGGATCCGGAAAAAGATTTACGGCCGCCCCCGGCACCGGCGTGGCGCCATCCGCCTGCACCACCGCCCCCAGCACCGTGGCCCGCCCCCGGAACCGCAAGGCCACCGGCACGGTTTGACCTTCCCGCGGTGAACCCGAAGTCACCAAGTCGCGCACCACCGCCCGGTCCAGACCTTCAACCTTGGCGATGGCCTGCGGCAGCGAGCCAGCCGCAAAGAGGCCCAACAACGTATTGGCCGTCGCCGAAGAACTCGCCAGTTCTTCGATCCGCTGCCGGTCCACCGCGTCCTTGAGGGTGGATTCCATGACAATGCGGATGGCTTCGTCCGACAACCCGGAGGTGTCGCTGGCGGAGATCGAATACGCAATCCCCGCCATCACAAAATCGAAATCGAAATTCCCGCCGTCATCCGTCATCACCTGACTCACCCGGCGGACCCAAGCTTCACAGGTATAAAACGCCCCATAGACCCGATCGTACATCGTCAGCGTCACCGGCACCCCCGGCGCCGGCGAGCCATCGCCCCGCAAAACCCGCCCCCGCACCGCCACCCCGGCGGTGAATGGCAATTGGGTGACTGGATCCAAGCTACGGATGGCCCAGGGACCGCCGGTCAGTGCATTACCGCGCACATCCGTCACGCCGCTCACCGTCAAAGCGCGCGGCCGGATGGCGCTGATTCCTTTGCGCAAATTCATCAGAGCCACCCGTCCACTCGGCTGAATCTGAACGGAGTTGGCTCCGTTATCGCCATCGAGCGTATAGGCGAGTGGATTGCCGGCGCCGGCCTGATCCATCGGCTTGGAAAACACGACGGCCAGCACCGTGCCATAATTTTGGTACGGCAAAGAATCGCACGGATTGGGCGGACGCCCCGCCAGCACCGTCAAATCCTGCTCGGCGGCAATCACCGTGGGGGGTAGTTCGTTCACGTAGCTCTCCACGGGATTGATCGTGTCGTCCAGCGAACCATCGCCCGCCCAATCCACCAGCAACCGCCCGGTGGCATCCGCGAACGCATACCGATAAACCGCATCCTCCGGCGGATTGACGATGGTCCAGCGCAATTGCCGCGCCTGCCCGTTGGTGCCGACGATTAACACCGCCACTTCCACCTGCGGAGGTGCGTTGGTAAAGCGCCAGGCGAAAACGGCATTGGTCTCAACCTGGGTCACGGCCCACGTTCCATTGGTGCCGGGGTAAACCAAGGCGCCCGGATGATCGCTGCTACCGGCTTGCACGGGTAATTGGTCAAACGCGGTGGTGAGATCGCCATCAAATCCCGCCCGCAACTCGCCTTCATCCGCGCTGGCCACCAGAAACGCCCGCCCCAACCCTGCATAATCCGCCGCCCGATCCAGCAATCGTTGGGTGCCGGAAAGGTGATCGGCCTCCTCCAGCGCCGCGAACAACGCCGCCCGCCATTCCTCCCCGGCATTCGTCACGCGCAGCAGTTGATCAAAGCCCTCGCTGCCCTGCCGTCCGCCCTGCCAATCACACAACAAATCCGCCAGCACCCGGTTCAACGGATCCCCGTAACGCAACCGCTGGCCGGCCTCCGCCAGTTCCAAAACCCGCCGCGTCACCGTGCTCTTCTGAATCCGCATCACCCCGGTGGGCAGTTGGGCCGCCGTTGCAATACTCAAGGCCTGTCCTAGGACGCGGTGGGCCGCCGCCAAAACCGGGGCCGGCAACACTTCCACAAAACTGGGCATGCCGATGGTGTCCGGCGAGAGCGCCACGCCGCGCTCATCCACCCCCATGGTAAAACGGAACCGGCCAATCGCGCTGTCCTCGCTGCTGGTCAGATTCGAGAAACTGACCGCGCCGGTGCGTTGCGAGCGCAGCCGGTAAACGGCCACGGCGGATTGCCCCGGCAGGATTGTCCCCAATTGAATGGTTTCCTCCTGTCCCGGCTCAAAGACGGCGCCGCTGACGGAATTACGATTCAAGGAGACGCTGACCAGATTGGCCACGGTGCTCCCGGTATTCAACACCGTCACACTGGCTTCGTAAGGTTCGCCCGCGCGGACCGTGCGCGGATGGGTAAAGGCGAAAGAAAAGCGGGGATTGCGCACCAGCACCGAGCCGGCCGCTTTGCCCTTCACCTGCACCACGCCCGCGGCCAGCCCGTAGAGGTCGGCCGTTAAATCCAGATCCATGACATGCAACCCTTCCTGCAGCCCTTCCACCAAGAACTCGGCCTGCCCGGTTTGCCCGGGGCGCAGGATGCTGATGTCGTCTTCCGTTCCCCAAACGCCATCCGGGCCGGGATGTTTGATCGGTTGCACCGGCTGAATGATCTTGTCCGGACCGACCCGGGCAAAACGCAGCGGATCATCGCCCGGCGCGTTGTAGTCGGTGGCGGCAATCCGATCCGGCCCGGGCGGCAGTATCAACCGGGCTTGGATGTTGTCCACCCGCAGATTCGATCCCGCCGGCGCGGCGTTCTCCGTGAAAATCTGCACACTGAAAAATTGGTTCAGATAACCGATGTTGCCGGGAATCACCAGCAGGGCGGGAATGGGAGGAATCCGGAAATCGGGGATGGGATCGTCTTCATCGTCCACCACCTGAAAATTGATGCCTTGAATCTCCAGATTCAACCCGGCGGTTTCAAAATCGGGCGGCAGGGTGACCACCTCGGCGGCGATCTGCCGATTCAACGCGGCAGCCGTCTTGAGACGCTCCTCCAATTCCGCGGCGGGAATCAATTCCGTGGAGTCGGAGAACTTGGGGGCCACCACGGGAAAGGTGACCGGCACCGTCTTGCCGTCCAACACCAGGGCGACTTCGAATTCAACCGCGCGGAAATTATTCTCATCAATGGCAATCCCCTTCTCTTCGATCTCCTGCATCGTCAAAGGCCGGGAGGTCACCCGGGACACCAAAACCTCGTCAAAAACCCGTACCGGCACACTCGCCGGGGTCGCCTCCATGCGCGTCTCCCCGGTCGTCGCATCCACCAGGCGCAGGTTGTCCAACTGGTAATCCCCCACCAGATTGATCACCGGGAGCATCAGCGGTGTGTTGGGCGCCGCCACCAACCGGCGCGGCTCGGGGAAGGCCGGACCGCGCAAAGTGCCTTCCACGTACGCGTTGGCCGCCAGCGCCACACTCGCGGCGGCATTGGTGCTGCCGCCGGCGATGATGGACACCATCACCGAACCGGCGATTCCTTTCGGCACCGCCACCGCGCTGGGGGAAACCTGCAACGCGGTGCCGGTCACCCGGTATTCCAAGGTGGTCAGCGGCGCCACGTCGCCGATCCCGACATCCGGTGGGAGCAGCCACGCGGCCAGCAACAAGCCCACCGTCAGCCGATGGCGCCTTAACATGGAGAGGAGAGAATGGCTCATAACTTCAACGTGTAATCACTCGCCATAATGATGACCATAGAACGTGGTGGGGAACATGCGCGTGGGATATCGGCCCCCGTCCGCCTCCCATTGCGCCTCACGCCGCCTGATCGCCCCGATATCGGCCCCTCGATGTGACGGTTTGAGCAACACGTCCGTATAGAACTGTTCGTGGAGGGAAAGCATCTTGTTGACATTGACGTTTTCGTTAAAATTCAAGGCGGCGCCCCTTTCGGCGAAGCCGAAGGCAAAGGCCTCCCCTGTTCCCTTTTTCATCTTCAACTCAAGGTTGTCCCAATGGGCGATGCCCAGTACGGCGTGCCCTTCCATCGAAAAATTAGGCGTCCCATATTCCTGCGGCAGGTTGAAGGACATGCCGTGCTGATACGCTTGTTGAAATTCGTTCGCATGGAACTGCTGTTTGGTTAGATCGGTGATGCTGCGGAAGCCCGGGGAAAGCCGCGCAATCTCCCGATTGACATCCATCTGAAACTTGCGGGTCTGGGCCAAGGTCATCGGCTGGCCGTTGGAGAGCAGATACAGTCCATCGAGATCCCCGGTATAGGTTTTTCCCCCGTGGGTCACCAACGCCGTCACCAAATCGCTCTTGGCCACCACTATTTCCGGTTTGCCCTGGTAGCCCTCCTCCGTACGCTGCATGCGCGCCTGGGGGTTGTTCGCTTTGCGAATGGCCAGTTCGTAGCGGAAGCCGTCCCGGAATCCTTGTGACATCACCCGGATGTGTGCGGCAATTTCCAGGTCGGACATTCCCCGACGGGTTAGTGTGGAGTGAACTTCATTGATCAGCCGCAACTGCTTCCTGTTATAACCAGAACGCTCGAGGAACCTGTAATATTGTATACGGGTAACCCCCTTAGAAATTAGCCCGGACGGATCCCGCAAGCTGCTGGGGTTATTGCCAAAGCCCGCATAGAGATTGACGCTATCCTCATAGCCCAGCGGATCGGGCTCAAGGAACATGCCCGCAAACGGATCGTAGAATCGGGCCCGGAGATAAACCAAGCCGGTGTCATAATCAAAATACTGCCCGTGGAACAGGAAGGGCGATCCCACCGTGCTGCGGGCCACCGTACCGCTGTCGGTGACGGGGTTGTCCGGCGCCGTGTAATAGACGGTCCCCACCGCTCCGGTCGGCGTCAGGGTGAAGGTTTGAGCCTGAACCGGATTATTCCAGTCATCCGTCAACCGGTCCGCGGCCAGGGTCAACGTCACCGGATTGGTGCCGGCGGTGTCTGGGGTAAAGATCACAACGGTGTTGGGGGCGAATCCGGCAACACTTTCCGGCAACTCGGTGTGCCCCGGCGCGCCGGTGACCAAACCATCGTAATCCGGCGTCAGGCGGCGAATTCCCGGCTGCAACCCCAGATCGGGAATCCGGGCGCTGACCGGTTCGGTGAACTCAAGCAACAGCGTCCCACCCGAACCGGCCAGGATGCGTTTGACCACGGGCGCCACAGCATCCTGCGGCTCGATAACCGGCTGACCGTGGGGATCGTACCAAATCCGTTCCTGCACCACCCCAAAATGGTCGGCTACCGCCACCACGGATTTTTGATGATCCCGGAGGAAGTAGAACCGTTGCAACACTCCGTCGTTGTCCCGTAGATCCGCCGCGACCGGCGCGTCGGTATCCAAATAGAAATAGCGCCCGATCAAGACCGGCGGTTCCGACGTTCGATCATACTCCTCCAACAACCGGCTTTTATCGTCGTAAACAAAACTGCGGTAATCCACCGGGACGCCATTTTGCGTCACCCGGCGGGCGTACCGTAAGCCGCCGGGTTGGTAGAAGTTCTCCACCACCACGCCATCGCTGCGTTCGATGCGCGTTAATTGGCCCAAACCGTTGTGCTGCAGCAGCGCCGGCACCGCCACCGGGGCGCTGCCGGCCGCCGGCCGGACCCATAATTGCGCACCGGACACTTGCCCCATGGCATCCGCCTGCCGGGTACCGCCGTCCACGACGGCCGGCAGTAAAAATCCGTCATGCGCCGTCCAATTCGTGGCAAACGCCGGCACCACCGGGCCCGGCCCCGTCAGATCGCCGGTCTGTAAATAATCCAAGCCGGTGGAGTGATAATGGTAGGTGCGCTGATAAGCGAACCGGCTGACATCCGCCACGCCCGACAACGGGAAACCGCCAATTTGCGCACGCGACAGTCGTTCCCCGGGGTCGTAGGAATAATTATCGGTTTTGCCGGCCCGATGCAGGAACTGCCGCATTTCCACGTTGTTCGCGCCGTCGTACTGATAGCGCATCTCCGCCTGCCGCGCCCCGCCGGGGGTCCGGACGTAACGCGCGCCGGTGATGCGGCCCCGCGCATCGTACACGTTATCCATCCGCAACACGCCGCCGAAGTCCACCTGCTTGGGCTGGTTGTTCCCCTGCCAATCGGTGATGGTGGCGATCGGGGCGGTCGGGCCGGTGATGCCGGTTAAGCGCCCGGCGTCATCCCGCTCTTCCTGGACAACATATCCCGAGGGATAGGTCACCCGGTTGCGCGCCTGATCATCCCGGTATCCGTAAGTGACGGCAAAGGTGGCCCCCGCCTCCTGAAATTCAGCGCGCACCAGCGGTCCGGCCTTGTCGTAAGTGAACTTGGTGACGCCCGGACTTCCGCCGCTTTGCTCGTAGTTCACCTCCCGCGCCTGCCCCATGGCGTCATAAGCCACCGTGGTCTGGTACGTGGTGTCATTGAATTGAACCACGCTGGTGAGCGGATGCCCCTGCCGGTCATAATCCATGGTGATGGTCCCGCCCGGAATCGTGATGTGCGTGGGTTGATTGCGGGCGTCAAAGGCGGTGGTGGTAATCGCATTTCCATTGCGCAACGTGCGCCGGGTCTGCCGGAACAACTCGTCATAGGCGTAATCGAAACCGGCCGCCGGGTCGCCGGTGAACTGCAACTGTCGCTGATCATTGTAACGCCGCTGAAACTCCAACCCGTCCGCCCGGGTCCGTCGCAACACCTCGCCCAACGCCGAGTATTCGATCTGGGTGGCATGATGGCGCGCGTTCCTGGTTTCAATGACCTGGCCGTCCGTCCGCGCGACAAATTCCGCCAGCAACCCCAAATTATCGGCCTGGCTCTCGCGGTGATCCAGCGGATCGTACGTGTAATTGTCGGCGTAGGTCGCGCCGGTTTCATGGCGCACCTCCCGTTCCACGTTGCCGTTGCCATCGGTGGTGGTGAGCGTTTCCAGAATGGCCCCGGCGAAGCGGGTGGGCCGGCCGGCGGCATCCCATTCAAACGTCACCGTCTGGCGCGGCCCGGTGATGGTCCGCCGGTTGGTTTCATAGACGGTGGTGTCCGTCCGCGTCGGTACGGCGTCGCCTTTCACTGTGGATCTCACCGTCCGTCCCAGGGCGTCAATCGCTTCCACTTCCGTCTCGTTGACGACGCCATAGACCGGATCCGTGATCACCTGCGACTTCAACTGGCCCCCGGGGAAATACGTCCGCTCCGTGACATACTGGCGGGTGCCGGTCTCAATCGTGCTGCGGATGGCCCGGTCCAAACCGTCATACTCCGCCGTGGAAACGAGATCGCCGCCCCGGCGTGTTTCCAGCACGTTGCCATGCAAATCCAGTTTGGATTCCTCGGTATAGGAACCGAGCTGCATTTTGATCAGTTGGCCGAGGGCGTTGTACGTGAATTTCTGCAACGTGCCGCCGGGATGATGGATCACCGCCACCCGCGAGCGCTCATCGGGTTCGTAAACGTATTCCAGCGGCGCCACGGCACCATCCACTTCCACCCCGTTGATGACCTGTCGTTTGACGAAACCTTTGACGTCAACTTCCCGTTCAATGACCAGTGCCTTGCCATCGCCCAGCTCGTGGCGGTAGGTGGTCATCCGCCCCAGTTCGTCATAGGCCAGTTGTTGAACGTCCGCCCCGCGCTGGATTTCCACCTCCTGCAATTTGTTGTTGTACTTGGTGGTGTAGGCGGCCCCGCGGGGGGGCTGAATGCCGCTGGGGGCCCCCAATTGCGCGGGAATGCTGCCGTCATAAGTGTAATGCGTCGCCGCATCGCCGGTCCGGGCGGTCTCCAGAAAACCTGTGGCCGGGGAGAACGTCGCCGAGGTTTCCACGCCGTTGCAATCCACCCGCTGGGTTAATTGACCCCGCTCGTTGTACGTGAAGGACTCCGTTCCCGCCGTGTCATGCTGAACGGACGCAATGTAGCGTCCATCCCCGGAAAGTTGGTAGGTGATGGCGAAGCCGTTGGCGTCGGTGTGGATGCCGGACGGCAGATTATAGCGCGGGTCATAGTTGTAAGTCTCCGTGTAATCCGCCCCGCCCCGCGGGCCCGCCTCCACTTGCAGCGACTTCAGATTCCCGCGCGAGCGAAACACCGGATTGTTTGTGTCGTAGTTGAACCGTTGAATCCGGCCTTCCGGAAACTTGAGGTAAGCCATCAACCCGGTGTCTTCATCCTGTTTTTGCTCGACCTTGGCGGGATCCACCCCCGGTCCGGTCACCTCCACGGAAGTGGGATGCCCCATGGGGTCGAATTGCAATTTGGTGGTGCTGCCATCCGGCAGATCCACGGAACTGATCTGGCCCGCCATTTTATCAGCGGCATTCTCCATGGGAATATGAAGCGCGACATTATTCTCGAAACCCGTGCCGCTTTGCGCCACCGGTTTGCCGGTGCTGTTCAGGGCGTTGTCCGCCGACAATACCGGCGTGGCATTGGCCGTGGCCGCAATCGAAGTCAGATGGCAGTTCTGATAGGCATAGACGGTCAGGGCCCGACCGGAAAAACCGCCGTTTTCCCCCGCCACCTCGACGCCCCGTTTGCGGATCAGGAAGCCGTCGTCGCTGTATTCATACAGCACATCCCGGCCCGCATAATCACGCAACCGGCCAATCTTGCCTTCGAGGTACGGGTTGTTCGTATCCAAGTCCAACCCGGAAACAAAATCCGGATCCGTGCTTTGGTGGCGATAATAACCGAACTCAACGTACCGCGGTCCGGAAACCGAGCGATCATCAATCCGCACCAGCCAGCCGTTGCGGTCGTACTGCAGTTCATGACGATTGGCCGGGAACCGGTCAATGATGGTTTCCAACCGTCCGTTCGGCGCGTAACGGTAACGCATGCCTTCCGGCGTCAGGCGTTCAAAGCGGCCATCCTTGAATTTCACCAACAAATCAAAGACGCCCTGCCGTTTTTGCGGCAGATAGTAATCCGAGACGTACCGGGCATATTCAAATTCCTGCACCAAGGGATCCCCTACGTAACCAGCCGGCATGTTGGTCGAAATCCACTGAAACAGAATGGTGCCGCCCGCTCCGGTTTGGAACAACACGTCCTGACTGCCGGCGATTTCGCTCGCGTCGGCATTGCCCCGGGCCAGCAATGGCATTTGCAATCCGGCGGGAAACGTGTCCGGACTCAATTCTGTCAGCCGCTGGTTGTAATTGAAGTCCCAGCCCACACCGAAGGGCCCCTCGTACAGATCCTGGTTGCCAATCGCGCGGTTGATGCGGATCGGCATGCGCGGGCTGGGCAGTTGCAGGTCGGTGGCGTCGGTTCGCAATTCGCCGCTGTGGGCCAGAATCATGCCGTACGTGCCCGGTAAACCTTCGCCTCCGCCGGCAGGCGGAGGATTGTCGCCCACGAGGTAATCCCGATTCACGGTTAGCGCGACCGCGACACTGATCGGGTAAATCATTTTCCGATTCGGATCCACCCGGGCCGCAAATGGTCCCATCACCGGACCCGCGTCCGGATGCGTCACCTGGCCGGGTTCGATGAAGGCCCGTAACTGGGCGCCGCTCGTCAACACTTCCCGATCCACCAAGCCGTTCCGGTACTGGAATAATTCATCCGGCGTGACTTTTTCGGTCACCAGCACAAAAGGACGCGACAGGTAACGATTGAAGAACGGACTCGCCGGATCATCGCTCAAACGAAACGCCGGCAAGGCGCGAATATCCGCGCCGCAGTTGGGTCGCGGGCGCTGTCCGATGGCGTCCTGGGTGGTGGCGGAGACGGCCCGCACCGGGGCAAAACCGTAGCCCGGATTCGACAAGGGCCGGCCCGCAGGGTTCAACGACTCCAAGCCCAATTCAATCCGCTTGCCCGCCCCGCCGGGAGCAACCACCAGCACGTAATAGTGCAAGGCCGGACGGGGATCGCCCTCCAATTCCGAGTCCAGCCCCAGCTGTGGGACCGCATGCGCCCGGGCCGGGGCCAGCGCGCCGGCGGTTCGCGCGCCAGCCATGATCTGCGCCACGGTTGCCTCCGACTGTCGCGCCATGGCCGTCGGGTCCACCAGACTGCCCTGGGCCGGAAAACTGACAAAGGTCAGCTCGGGTGGCGATTGCACGACGGCGGTGCGCGAGCCGTCCGCGGTGGCGCGCACGCCAAAATCCGTGATGGCCGCGCTGCGGGTGGTCGTTCCCGCTCGCGGGATGGCGCCGAGAATGGCCGGATGCAACTGTCCGGGCGGGGCGTTGGAAACACCGAGCGCGTTGGGATCCAGCAATACGACATTTTGTCCACCGGAAACTTCCAGTTGCCCCTGGTTCATTTGCACCAGGCCCAGTGAACCTCCCAGCAAACTTTCCGGAATCGGCACCTTGCTCAGCAACACGGGCGCCAGCGGTTGGCTAATGTCAATGACCGCCAATTTCTGCTGACCATCGCCATCCGGCTGCAGGGAAACCAGCGCCGCGGCAATCGTGGTCGGCGCCCCATCCTTCACGATGGGGAGCCCGTCGAAGACCGACACAAAGCGGGGAAACGCCCCCGCCTCAAAGGGCACCATGCCGCTGACCGGATCGTCCAAATTCAATGGCAATCCCCCGAAGGCCAAAGTGCGGTACATGGCCGGCAACCGCGCGCCCAATCCCCCTTTGGTATCCAGCGTATAACCTTCCCGGGTCGTGATGCCCACGATGGCGGCGCCGGGAGTGGCCGAAAAATCCATGATCTTCTGCGTGGTATTCTGCAAGACGTAATTGAAGCGCTTGCCGTAGAACTCCACCGGCGCCGCATCCGGCAGGGGCAGCATCTCCTGATCCCCCACGTAGTCGCCGTTGCCGTCGCGATCAATCCCGGAGTTTTGCGGGGTGCGCTTATCCGGCGTCGGAAAGACCAGGCGTTCGGACGGATTGGATTGGTAGCCGATGATCAATTCCTGCAGATTGACAAACCCCAACAGTTGAACATCCTGCCCGTATTCTTGATAGACCAGATACGGCGGCGCCCAGCGCACCGTCGTGGCCGCCGAACTCACGCGATAGCTAACGATGGGTTGCGCCAGCAACACAGGCGCCGTGCCATCGCCGGCTGCGAACACCCACAGATATTGGCCGCGCACGGAAACGGTGGTACCTTGGGCGGTATCAATCAAGGCGTCCAGATCACCACCCACCACCGCCACGATGTCACTCACCTCCACCTCCTTGTGAACGGTGCGCTTGAAGTGGTACTGCGGAACGACAGCCAAATCCCGCGGCTGCCCGTAAAGGCGGGTCCGGCTCAACAAACGGGGCTGCAGCGGAATGGAGACATCGTAAATGTTCAAGTGACTGCCTTGCGCGGCGAAATCCAAGGCGTACAGCCGGTCCCCCCGGATCACCGCCCCCCGGCCGCTGTCCAAGCCGGGCAGGTTGGCCGTGGGGGACGGTGGGGTGCGCAGGGTCATCGAAAAACTATCGGCCTCGGGCGTGGTGGGTCGTTGATCCAGTGGTTGCCCGGCCAAATCGCGGATGGAGGCGCCGGAGAGCGTCAAGCGGAAGGTGCTGTCCGGCAACAGACCGGGGTACTGCAAGGTCAGACTCTGTTGATCGCGGCTCAAGTGGACCACCGGCGGGGGAATGTTGCCCGGGCCGCTCAGATCAATGCCCGCCACGTTGTTGGTCACAAAAGGATCAATCGCCTTGTTGAACACCAGGGAAATGGCGCCATTCACATCCAAATAACCATTCTCCACCGGTCGCACCTCCATGACCAACGGTCCCCGTACGTCGTTGGTGTCGGGTGGCGGAATATCGCCCGGGGTGACCGGCACGGTCCCGATAAAAGGAATGGCGTGGTTTTGGATGGTATCAAGCAATCCGTTCTCAAAATTGGCGATGATCTTGAAGGTGACCAGTACCGGTTTGTTGACGGTGACCTTGCCGCTCCAGCGGGTGCGCGTGCCGGTGGTCGTGGTCTGCTCCTGCGTTAATGAATACTGGACGTTGGTCTCAACCAACCCGGTGAGCAGATTGGTGCGGCCCACGCCACTGATGCTCACCCTGAGTTCCGGCGCCAGAGCCGGTTGGGAAGCATCCACAAACACGTCACACGTCTGCCCCGGCGCCGGCAAGACGGGCAGGTTGGCCACGCTGATACTCGGCGGTGCCTGATCCAAATTGGGAACGAAAAAGAAAAAGTTTTTGTACACCGCGCCCGCCAGACTCAGATCGCCCGGATCCCAGCCGCCCAATGCTGTTGAGACCGGTTTGATGGGATTCACCGGTTGCGTTTGTACTTCCTGAAATAACGGATGGGTGCAGGTGATCAGGTAGTTCGCCCCCGCGGCCGGGGCCACCGTCAAAAAATGGCCCTCCCGGTCCGTCGTGGCGTAAACCATACCGGGGCGCAGCCGCCCTTGAATCACCCCCACGACGTTCGGCGTCATTGAAACCGAGACAAACGCCCCGCTCAACGGCTGGGCATTTTGGATCATCTGTTGCTGAAACGCATAGGCGGCTATGGATATGATCTGTCCCGGAAGCTGCATCGCCGGGCCCAACCTCTCGCTGACCGGATTTTTCAATCCTAATTGCATGGCCAAACCGACGGGGACATCAATCATTTGGATCCCCGTCTGCAGGTTCAAGGCGGCCACCACCTGCGCCGTCAATCCGGCCTGCTGCATGCCGAGCGCCAGATCGTAAGGCAGGGCGCCCGCCTTCCCCTTGATCACCACCGGACGCGGACCAAACAAAAGCGGGACCAACAACTGGTTGAAACCGATTTGAATGCCCGCGCCCACCGTCGGCCCCAGCGCCGGGAGGATCAACCCCACCGACGTATCCAAAAACCCAGCCGCCAGTTGATCGTTATCCCCTTGGGCACGCGGTCCTCCGGCGGGAACGATGCCCTCCGGCGACTGCGGGGTGAACCGCAACTGATCCATGATCTCAAAGGACGTGACGGCTTGGGTGTCCCGAACGGCGGTCAAAACCGCGGCCACATTCGTGGGCGATTCATCCTCGGGATAGTCAAAATCCCTCAAGTCAATCGGAAACCGCACCTGCAACGGCAACGTCGGCAGGGCGCCTTCCAATCGTAAATTCAAGGCTTGGCCCGCCACCACCCCATTGCTGGGCATCACCTGGTTCAGTTGCATCGTCAGATCGTCCAGGTTCAAGGACTCCAGCTTGAACTTGGTGCGGGTGGGCACCGCCCCGGCCGGCACGGTGATTTGAATCGGCCCGCCGCTCCCGGCCGCCGTCAAAGTACCGCCCTGGGCATATAATCCCACCGAACCATCGTCGAACAACTGCCGGTTCACCGGCACATAAATGCGCGAACCGTTGAGGTTCACGAAGGTTGCCGAGATGAAATCCTGCGCCTGGGCGGCGACAAACGTGGCAAAGCTGCCATCGCTTTGGGAGAGCACGGTCGCCGTCTCGCTCGTGGCCTCATTCACCACGATCACCGGCACCCGGGGGTCGGCGCATCCCGGCGTGCCATGCACCACCACAATGCCCGGCTCCATGCCCGGTTCGTAACCAGGAATCCGCGCTAGCAAATCCGGCGGAATATTGGTCGCGCCCGGCTCGTACACGATCAACTGGGCGCCGCCCGCCCGCGCCGCCAAGGGGGCGGTCGTGAAACTAAAATCGCGCGGGCCTTCCAGCGGTCGTCCGGTGCTGTCCACAATCTCCGAGGAGAGCGCAACGGTGTAACGCGTGTCCGGCTCCAATTCCGCCGTGGGCAACAGGGTCAACCGCGTGTTCGCCAAATTGAGGGTGAGCGTTGCCGCCACTAAATTTGAGCCCCGCCATAGTTGCGCTCCGCCATTCAACAACGTGGCGGGATTTATGGGACGACTGAAATGGATCGTCACGGAAGTGACCCGGGCCACGCGCTCCGCCTGATCCTCCGGAATAATGGTGACCACGCGCGGCCCGCTCGCCGCAGCCGCCGCCTCCAGCGTGGCGCTTGCCTGACCGGGAACAATCACCAGCGGCGCCGTGCCCACGTCGCCGGTGGTGCCGTCGGCTACCAGGACTTGATTGGTGCCGGCCGGCGCCAGCAAAAGAAATTTTCCATCCGGCGCTTGGGAGAGGGTGGTCCAAGGCGCCAGTTTGACCACCAGCCCGCCGGCGGCCTGGCCTTGGGCATTCCGGGCCACCCCCCGGGCCAAGGTTTGCGGTTCACTGACTTGCGCCAGAAGATACTGCCCGGGACCGGTTATTCCCGGCAGCCGTTCGGCCGCATTGGTTTCCAAGCTGGTCAATTGCCCTTGGGCGTCCGTGACAAAACGGGCCACCGGCGTCAAGCCATAGGCCTGACGATTGTTGAGCACCCGGGCCAGCACCAACCACGCGTTGGACGGCGCGTTTGAAAGTTGCAGCGACAAGGGTTGCGCGGGCGAAACCGAGCCGATGCTCAAGTCAAAAGCCCCCAGGACGGTCAACCCCGAGGCCACATTGGTGAAATCACTGACCGCGCGTTCCCGGAGCAATGCGGCTTGCGGGCTCTCCAAGGCGCCCGTTCCTGCCAAAATCCGGAAACGGCCGCCCGTCGCCAGACCGCCTTCGGTTGTCAGCACCGCGCCCCCAAATTCACTGGGCGGCAACAGGTCAATGCTGACCACGGCCTCGTCCAATTCCGCCGCTTCAAATAAAACCAGCGGACGCACCGGAAACGCGGCGTGCAGGACATTGCTCGCCCCGAACCCGGGTCGCCGGTAGCCAATGACAAAATTCTCATACGGAGGCGTCACCCGCCGGGTGCCGTCCGCCAGCCGGTAGGTTTCGTGAAAGTCGCACCGTAACGCCAGGCCGCTGGGCAAAGGACCGCTGGCGTTGGTGATATGCGCGATGGCCGTCGCGGTGACTTCTTCCGAAACCAAACTGGCCGGACGGGCCGGCGGCGTCACACTGCCGCCCGCGCTCAAACTTTCATTGTCGGGGAAAACGGCGGCCGCCGCCGCCAGCAAGGTTCCCAGTTGCGGGGCCGGTGGGGCTGATGCCCCCGTATCGGGCACCACCACCGCATACGCCCCCGGGCCCGGCAGCGTCGCCGTAATTGGATTGGTACTGGAGCTGGTAAATAATTGCACTACTTCCCAACCCAGCCGGTCTTCATCGAAGCGAACCACCGCCCCGCCTTCGTTGGCATTAAACGGCCCCCAAGGCGTGACCGTCGCCGCCAGCGGAGTCGGTGAAAGGCTGGCAAATTCGAGCCAAAAAGCCTGCAACGGGCTCCAGCCCAGCGGCAGCAACCCCGGCAGCGATTGTCCGTCCAACGGGGTCAGGTAAGCGGGGGACTCCTGCGACACGGCGCCTGCGGGAATCTGAATGGAAATATCGTGATTGCTGACCATACCGCCACTCAAGGGCGAAATATTGGTACCCGCCGCGCGCACCGGCAACCGGGGATAGGGAACGTATTCAACCCAGTTCGATCGCAGGACCGCCCGCCGCCAGACCGGCAAAAGCCCTTCCCGATGGAACTTCCAAACGTAGTCGCCGGGCGATTGCCCGAGCGTTACGAGTCCGAACTGGTCTTCGGTCGTTTTTTCTTTCGCCCCTTCCGGGCCCGTTTCCTCGACGCTGACGCCGGGAAGCGGTTGACCCAAGCTGTCCAGCGAACGGACAAATCCCAAAGCCGGCGCCGCGTCGGGTGATCCAGCAAAAATCCGCGAAACGATTTGGGGTGAACCGCCGGCGACAAACCCCAAAGCCAGCGTGCGCGGGACGGTTTGACCACCGGCCGGCAATCGTCCGCCGGCGCTCTGCGCGCCCAGATCATAAAACGACTGTCCGGCGGAACTGCCGTCAGCGGCGAGCGGGCCGGAGGTGCCGGAGAAACTATCCACCACCAGCACCAACGGGCCATTCAGGGGCTGCGCCGTCCGGTTGCTGAGGGTCACCTCCACGTTCCATTGATTCAGCGCGCGGTTCAACCGCATGGAGGTGAAATACACATCCACGTCACGGGTGACCTCGCGCAGCTCGAAATGGGCGCCGCCCAGGACAAATTCGCGCGCCTGGACGGTCTCCGTAAAGAACAGCCCGCCCGCCGCCAACAGCAAGCGGGACCACACATTAAATCGTCGCGTCAGAAAGCTCATAACGGTTTGCGCCGAAAAATCAGAACGAAAAGCAGACCCAAGGAGGCCAAAGCGATCACTCCCGGCTCCGGCACCGGGACAATTTCCAAATCCGAAAACCAGGCGAGCGAAGCCTCCGCATTCAGGTTGTTGAAGAGATCAAAGAACACATTCAAGGTGGGCCCGGTGATTTCGTCCGGCAGCCTCAAGAGCGCGTGGTAGCCCGTGCCCTGGCCTAACACCGGGGTCAGGCTCGGCGGTGGCACCGGCGTGGTTTGTAAACTGGCGGACGGCACTTGGAGAGTGCCCGGCGTCAGTGGCAGCCAGACGACGCCGTTGGCATCAATGGTCCCGATGATGACGGTATTGCCAAAAATATCCTGGATCGTAACGGTGAGCGCGTCGCCAAATACGTTCGGCACCGGTTTTTCATCAGTGACAAAACCAAAATTCAGGGAAAGAGCGGGGGAAACGATGCCAGGGAGCGCCAGCGACTGTTGCCGGCTGATCAACGGCGTGGTGGCGTCGGTCTTTAACGCCTCAAACTCGGAGGTTCCTTGCGCGAACCCCGAACCAGCGATCAGCAGCACGGACGCAATCAGGGCGGCGCATTGTACGACAATAGCTCTCATGTACTTGAATAACGTCCGTTTACAAATATCATTGATTTGGCTAAAGTCAAAACCCATGTCAAAAATTTTTGGGGAAAGACTGGGGACATCGTGACCCCGCGGTGGTGAAGCTCAAGGTGTTGAGCGCCCAGCGCAGCAGGGCCGTTCAAGCCGAGCAAACCGCCGATTTGGCTTTGCTTGTGACCACGCTCCGAAGAAGGCGTTTTCAGTCCGACGAAATCGGGAAATCGGCGAGCAGAAGTTCAGGCGACTGAAAGCGGCAATTTAATTCCGGCCTACTTGGAAATTTATTGACGATTCGCCAACGCCAGCGTCCTATCTCCTTCCCCGCCGGCGCCCGGCTGCGTTCATCCCAAGTTCATCGGATCAATGTCCACGGTCAGCGTCACGTCTTCGGGAAGGGTCAAATCCGGCAACCAACGCCCCAGTTGCCGGCTGAGCGCCGCCATGCGCGGGGTGCGCAGCATGAGTTGATACCGATAAAAACTCTCCGCGCGCAGCAAGGGCGCCGGCGCGGGTCCGGCGAGCATCAGGTCGGGAACCGTTGCCAGCGCTTTTTCCAACTCCCGCCGCAGATGTTCGGCGGAGAACTTGACCTTGTCTTCGTTGCGCCCTTTGAGGGTCAGCAAAGCCGCGCGGCTGACTGGGGGATACCGGAGTTGCGCGCGGAACTCGAGTTCCTGTTCGTAAAATCCGGCAAAGTCGTGGCGGCGGGCGTATTGGATGGCCGGATGAAAAGGCGTGAAGGCTTGCACGAACACTTCGCCCTCGACGTCGCCCCGGCCCGCGCGGCCAGCCACCTGCGTCAAGAGCTGGAAGGTGCGTTCGGCCGCGCGAAAGTCCGGTTGATGCAACGCCATGTCGGCGTAAATGATGCCCACCAAGGTGACGTTCGGGAAATGCAACCCTTTTGCGATCATCTGTGTGCCGACGAGAATGTCAATTTTGCCCGCGCGAAAATCGCCGAGGATGCGCCGATAATCCTCCTTGCGCTTGAGGATGTCCGAATCCATGCGTTGCACGCGCGCGTCAGGAAACAACTTCGCCAGGGTATCCTCCACCTTTTGCGTGCCCAAGCCGGCGTAACGGATGGCAGGATTGCGGCACGACGCCTGGGGGCAGACGGCGGGCACGGATTCGCGATGACCGCAGATGTGGCAGCGCAACATCTGTTCCGGACGATGATAGGTGAGCGCCAGACTGCAGTGGGGACACTCCGCCACAAAACCACAGAGGGGACATTGCAGTGAAGTCGCGTAGCCGCGACGATTGAGGAAAAGAATGGTTTGCTCTCCGCGTTCCAGCCGTTGCGTCATGGCTTCCTTGAGTTGCGGGGAAAATACGGGAATCCCCTTCCCTGCCCGCGCCGTCTGACGCATATCCACAACGCGCACGTAGGGCATCTTCTGGTCATCCACGCGCTCGGGCAGTTCGAGCAACGTGTATTTGCCCTTCCGGGCGTTGAAATAGCTCTCCAACGACGGGGTGGCGGAGCCGAGCACCACCACGGCGCCCTCCATCTGCCCGCGCACCAGGGCAACGTCGCGGGCATGATATCGGGGCGCTTCCTCCTGTTTGTAACTGTGCTCGTGTTCCTCGTCCACAATGATCAACCCCAGAGGTTCAACCGGCGCAAAAATGGCCGAACGCGCTCCGATCACAATGCGGGCGCGACCCTGACGGATTTTGTGCCACTCATCGTGCCGTTCGCCTGCGGAGAGATGCGAGTGCAACACGGCGACCAGAGTCCGTCCGCGCCCGGAACTGAAACGGGCCTTGAATCGTTCCACCGTCTGCGGGGTCAACGAAATTTCCGGTACCAACACAATCGCGCCCTTGCCTTGTTCCAGCGCGTGCCCGATCGCTTGCAGATAAATCTCCGTCTTACCGCTCCCGGTGACGCCGTGCAGAAGGAACGCTGCGAAGGAGGTGGCCGGCATGGAGGAGGACCGCACGGAACCAGCTTTCGCCTTCGCCCGGTCCGCCGCATCGGGTTGCATGGCCGTCGTAATGGCGCTCAACGCCCGGGCCTGCGCCGGGTTCAACGGCAGTGGTTGTGTGGGGAGGATGTGTTCGCGCGCGTAAGGATCGCGTTCGGAAATCTGCGGCGCGATTTCCAGCAAGCCCTTGTCCTCCAAGCGGCGCACCGTGGCTGCGGTGGTGCCGGCCAGGGCCAGCAACTCGGCCAGCGGCAGTTCGCGGCGTTCCTCGAGGATATGCCAGATTTCCTGCTGTCGTTTGGGCAGCTTGGGGAATTCGCCCCCGACTGGAAGCGCGCGCACAAACAATCGTTCACGCCACCCGGTTGCCTCGCGGCGCACCACCTCCGGCAACACACCCTTGAGCGCGATCTCGGGCGCGCAGCAGTAATAATCGGCCATCCAACGGGCCAGTTTCAGCACCGGCGGCGTGACAAGCGCTTTCGCCCCGATGACTTTGAGAATGGGCTTGAGCTTGACGTGCGCGGACGCCTCGGCCAGTGCGGTGACCACCCCCAGCACCTTGCGCGGACCAAACGGCACCTGCACGCGGGTTCCGACTTCGACCCGTGCCGCCCAGTCCTCGGGCACCAGATAATCGAACTCCTTCCGGAGCGCGATTTCGAGACTGACACGAGCGATCATGGGAGGAGTCTAACCCCGCCGCCGCTGCTTGAAAACTTGGGAATCAGCCCCCTTCCCCGCCCCCGTCCGAGACACCAGAGCCGACAAACCCATTAAAGCCGAACCAGCCGTGGGGCAGTTCTTTATTGTTCGCATGAGTGGCAGTGGCGGAGATGGTCAGGAAAACCGCCCGGTAACGGTAGCCGGGGGAGGCACGTGACCAGGGAGGTCGGTTGCGACGTCTGACTGGACGGCGTGGGGAGTTGGATCGTTCACGGTGTCATTGGCTTGACCGGAGTTGAGGTTGCGGGGGTTGCGCGGTTCAGGACTTCTTTTGCGGCAGCGCGTTGATAACCGCCTGCGAGAAGCCAGTATAGTTTATCCACCGCGCGGGCCAGCAGATACCAGCCGAAGAAGATCGCGAAGCCGATGGCGGATTTTTTGATGTTCATATCTGTTTTTTACTTTTTCCTCACGGTGCCTTTTGCACGGGGCACTTTCCGCCGGGAGGCCAGTTTCCGCCAGGGGTAAAAAAGTATACGTTTGGATACACTTTTAGCGGGTTAACGTATGACATTTTGTATTACATTAACCCCATGGCAAACGTCATCACCTTTCGGTCGCGCCGCCACAAACGGGAATTGCGGGCCGCCTGGGGCAACGTGTCGGAAAAACTCAACGAGTTGATCGAACGCGAACTCCACCGCGCGCCCGGCGACTGGCGGGACATCCTGAAACGCGCCCAGCCGAAGGTTTCGGCGGCCGACTTCAAACGATGCCTAGCCCCCGAATAGCCTTTGCCGACGCGAACTGGCTGGTGGCGGTGTATCACGATTCCCCGCACATCCGGCACGTTTGGATACGGGATTGATCCCGGCGAGATTGTCCGCCTTGATGGAACGCAGTCGCCGCCCCAAACGGTCGCCCAACCAGATCTCCAGGGGGCTGGAAGGCCAGATCGTCAAGCTCCGCCGCCAAACCGGCTTCGGCGCCGAACGTCTCCAGCGGGAATTTCGATTGCCCTGCAGCCATAACGCCATCGCCCGCGTCTTTCGAACGCATCAACTGGTACGGCCTCGGAAAAAGAAACCCGCCACCAAAAAACAACTGCGCGCGGTCAAACGCCACTGGAAACTCTTCGGCCAACTCTCCGTCGACACCAAATATCTCCAAGATATTCCTCATTATTGGCCGCAAATGACCCACCTCAACCTGCCCCGTTTCCAATACACCGTCCGCGAACCCGTCTCCGGCGCCTGCTTCACCGGCTATGCCGATGAACTGTCCAAAAGCTTACGCCACCCTTCTGGCCGAACAACTGGCGGTACACCTGGCCGGTCACGGCGTGGATCTCTCCGCGCTGGTCTGGCAAACCGACAACGGCGGTGAGTTGCTAGCCCGAATATTTCATCAGAGCGGGGCGAAGCGGATTTGCGGAGCAAAATGG
>ENA-UPXM01001026-UPXM01001026.1-activated-sludge-metagenome-genome-assembly--contig:-NODE-1026-length-38218-cov-4.869769_pt1 | contig 38218 bp, 50 predicted proteins | sample MGYA00238178_ERZ772708 | MGnify/ENA primary metagenome ERZ772708 (study PRJEB29002, sample SAMN05720212) | activated sludge metagenome | isolation source: anaerobic digester from wastewater... | reverse complement strand
GTTCCATCTGGAAGATATATCGACTCTGGCCATACTATACTCACATTTGGAAAACTATTAATTTTCCCGATATGATCCATAGTTAATGGATGATTGAAATACCAATAGTTCATAGCAAGACCTAAAACAACTGGTTTCCTTCTGCCAATAGCTGCGTGGATAATTGATGTAGGATAATTGTCAGCAATACCGTGAGCAATTTTAGACAAGGTGTTGAATGTACAGGGCGCTACAATAACAATATCCTCCTCAGGAATATCTTTAGTTTTTGGATTATAAATTTTCTCATCATATTTCATCCATTCTTTATTGATAGAACTATGATCCATTAATTTATACCCCTCATCTGAAGGAATTAGAATACATTCGGCACCAGCTAATTTTAAATGTCGTAACAAAACTCCAATTGTTTTTGCCTTAGTAGCCCCAGTTACAACAACATAAACAACCTTATTTTCCAATAACATTTTTCACCACCTTTCAAAGTTTAATCAACCATAAATTGTCGATACAACTCATATGCCATTGCCGATACAGCAACTGGTAGGGTTAAAAAGTCAACTTTCTGTTTATTCATTGGTAGCTTTACAAGCTCATCTAACATTTTTTGTTTTTCCAATGTCAAACCTGAAGTTTCTGTACCAAAAACAATTACAATATCTTGATCTTTTGGTAATTCAACATTATAGAAAATCTTATCAGTATTTCCAGAAGTACCAATAAGATACTTACCTTTTGAATGCAAATCTTTTACTGCCTCTTCAAAAGAATCATAACGAATCGCTTTAAATCCATCCTTAATATTCCAAGATTTTACCTTTGTAGCTACTTTTGAAATATCAAAAGATAGAGAGTTTTTACCAGAAGTATAAACTATAGCATTAATTGACTCAGCAATTTGAACAATGTGTGCCATATCATATGGCGAACGAATTGTGTCAAACAATAATTCTACTTGTCTCATTTTATTTACCACCTTTTATTTTATTAGCGACCAAAATAAATGGATCAGATGTAATAGTAGCATCTTTTTCAAACCTCTTCAAAATTTTAGCTTCATCGGCAATTGAAAAATCTTGAATAAGCGGAAAACTCTTAACAATAGAAACTAATTCTTGAGCAGAATTATACTTACGAAAAATTTTAAATTGTTTAAATAATGTTTTATCTTTCAAAAATCTTCTGCCTAATTCAAAACAAGCCACTATCTCGCACGCCTTGGCTTTACCAACGCCATTAATTTCAGTTAACTCATTAAGAGTGACCGAGCAAAAATCTTTGCCCTTCCACTTGGTCAACAACTTTTTTGAAAGCTCAACAACATTTGTACCCTTGCTTCCGACACCAAGCAAAATAGCTAACAACTCAGAATCTTTGAGTCTGTCTTGGCCATATTTTTCAAGCTTTTCACGAGGCAAATCACTTGATGATAGATTTTTTAACCTCATATAATAATATTTCAATTATACACATAATAACACATACTACATTTTACTAAAACAAAAAACACCCTTGGAGGGTGCTTTTATTTAATTGCACGGGATGTAGGAATCGAACCCACACCAGAACTTTTGGAGAGTCCTGTACTACCATTATACTAATCCCGCATTATTAAATTGCCTGCTGAAATCTTTTGATAATCAGCATAATTTCATCAAGAACGATGGCGCTACCGTAGCGAACAGACAAACATCCTTTATAATCATTTTTAATATTTACTCCGCTACTAACTTTATTGTATATTGAAAAATTGTTTTTGTTAATACCTGTCAATTTTGACCAAAATTTAATCATTTCTATTTGATCGTGATAACTATGTAAATGCAATGAAACCTTTAATTTACTTTCATCAATTGAAAATGCTCGTCTCAATAAAAATAAATAAGTCTTGATTAATTCTGGATCGGAATTCATAAAGATTAAGCGCCGCCCACTTTTAGCTCCTTCACCCCAATAAAGCATAGACAAAAATGTTTTACATTGTTCTTTGGAGTATTCAACTAACCTAGGCTTAAAACATAGTGCTGTTTTAGCCATTTCCTGCCAACGCAACTCTCTTTTAGCTTTATTGGTATTTGCGCCTTTAGCTCGACCTAATCTTATTTTATCTTGTAACAATCTACTGCCTTGTTTGCTGATCTTTATATTTTCCAACCAAACTGCAGCAGTACTCTTGGATATTTTTAAAGAAACACTAATTTCAGCTAAAGAATAGCCGGATTGACGCATTTTTATGGCTCTTTCTAGTAGCTTATTTACTTTCATAATTAAACCATAACTAGAGTATGTGTATACTCTAGTTATAGATTAAAACCCCTCCTTTGGCAAGGCTTATTTAGTTTCCTTGTGTTCGGTGTGCTGATTGCACTTTGGGCAATACTTTTTGATTACCAAGCGGTCCTTAATCACTTTCTTATTCTTGTGAGAAAAGTAGTTGATGGACTTGCAAACAGTGCACTCCAACTTGATCATGTTGTCCTGAGACATAAGCTGACTTATCTGATTTAAATTAGTTACTAATCTATATTAGCCCAATATCCATGTAAATTGCAATAGCTACTGGCTTTTCCGCCAGGCAGGGCTCCGGCAAAGAAAGCTTCTGGCGCTTGTCCAGGGGCTAATTCCTGAAAATAGCTTTGCTCGCCAACTCGGTATTCAATCCATTTGATATAATGCTCGGCTTCCATTGGATGCGGCACTGAGCCAATCTTAACTACGACGCCATTATCTTTGGCCTCAACGACTGGCACATGCTTTTCCTTACTAGCGTCAACAGTGTTGGCGATGAGCAGTTCCATGGGCTGGCCGCAGCAAACCAATTCGCCGCCGCCAGCTTGGCGAACTTCAACGATATTACCGCAAATATTACAGCGATAAACCTGATAAAGCGCAGTCATATTGTTAGTAAGTTTCTACTAATAGCTCAAAATAGCCTTGGGGATGATGGCAAGCTGGGCATTCGGTTGGCGCCTCTGGTCCTTCATGGACATAACCGCAATTATTACATTTCCAACGAACTGACTGATTGCGTTTAAAGACTTCGCCATTTTCCAAATTAGCGAGTAGCTGACGATAGCGCTTTTCGTGAGCTTCTTCAGCTTCGGCTACTTCACGAAAAGCAATTGCTAACTCTGGATAACCTTCTTCTTCAGCTTCCTTGGCCATTTGCGGATACATGCTTTGGTGCTCATAATTTTCACCATCAGCGGCCGCCTTTAGATTTTCAGCGGTATCGCCAATCAAGCCCAAAGCTTTGGCCCACAGCTTGGCGTGTTCTTTTTCATTATTGGCGGTTTCTTCAAAGATATTAGCCATCTGGACAAAGCCAGCCTTGCGCGCTACTGAAGCATAATAAGTATACTTATTACGTGCTAACGATTCACCAGCCAAAGCATCGTGCAGATTCTTGGTGGTTTTTGGTCCGTAATTTGACATAAATATAGAAATTAATGAATTAAAGCAAGTCAAACCTGCCATCAATAATGGACTTTACTTATTCTTTTCAGACCAGCTTGGGCTATTTTGAACATAAAAATAGCTTAAATGGTGGGCCGGGTAGGATTCGAACCTACGAAGACATAAGCCAGCAGATTTACAGTCTGCCCCAGTTGACCGCTTTGGTACCGACCCAAAAACGATTACGGCTAAGCCGCATTCCTAAATTAGCATAATCATTCTACCTCGTCAATGTTTTTCTGCTGAATAATTGTGGCCGCGAGAAATATCTAAAATGAGCGTTCGGGTCGCTTCAGTAAGCTGACTGGTTTCCACACAATCTGTTAGGCTCTCACCTTGCGGGCAAAAAGAATAGTCATCTTTGCCTTTTTTAATAACACTCGGCTCGCCAAGCGAATCAAGCGGCCGCCAAGTGGCCGTCGTGCTAGCTGGCCAAGTTGCAAATGGTTGTCCAGGCAAAGCTATTTTTTGCCAAAGAGCATCTGGCAGCTGATAGAAAGCCACAGTCTGACCATAAAGCCAGGATTCACCTTGATAACTGCTCCAAAGCGGCGTTACCGAGCGCTGCCAAATCTGCTCAGCTGTCAGCGGCGTCTTGGTCCAAAGTCCACCCTCACGATAACCAGCATCGCTATCGCCTAAAAATGGCCAATGATCGCCAATGACAACAATCATGGCTCGTGGGTCAAAAGCTTGCAGTTCTTTTATAAAATCAGCCAATTCCTTGGTGGTATAATAAAGCGAATTAAGATAGCGCGTTGCAACGTCAGTAATGGCTGGCGTAGTCGTTACCACTGTTGGCCGGCTGGCATTAAGCGGATAACCTAAGTGGCTGGAATAAGTCAAAAGATAATTAAAGCTTGGTTTAGTTTGGTCTTGGGCTTTAATCTTTTTTAAGGTTTGAGCAAAAAAACTGCTATCGGCCATAAACTCACCATTCATATCATCTTGCTGATAATTAGCTAAGCTCTCGAAACTATCAAAACCAAGCAGCGGATAAACTTGCTGGCGATTCCAAAAAGCCGGCACATTGGCATGATAAGCTGCGGTCTGATAGCCGCTCTCCCTTAATTTTTGCGGCAAGCATGGTGCCTGGTTGGTAATCCCGCCATTAAAGATAATGCCTGGCTGGACATCAGGCCAGCCGCAGAGCAGCTCAAATTCAGCATTAGCGGTCTTACCGCCAAAAGTCGGACTCAGGCCCTGTCCCAACCCCTGCTCAGCCAAGGCTTGCCAATTATCGGCCCAAGGTGAGCGGCTAAACTTTAGGTCTGGCAAATCCGGCTGCCAGAGCGATTCAACTACGATAAAGTAAATATTGGGCAGTTCGTCAACTTTAGTTTTAGCTGTTATTTTTTGAGCTGAATAGCCAACTATCTGCCGGGCTTTTTCAACCGCCGCTTGGTCAGGAATCTGGAAAGCTAGCTTCTGCCGCCAGCCCTCTTGAAGCAAATAAAGCCAAGGACCGCGCCGAGCATAATTAGTTTTCTGATCCCAATAAGAATTAGTGGTGATTTTATCTAACAAAGCTAACGACTTAGTTGGCCAATGATTTAAAGCTAGCGCGGCAGCGATGAACAGTATCAAGCTAAAATAGGTTTTCCACTTGGGCCAGCGCCAATTAAAAATAATTAAAATAAGCCAAAGAACTACTGGCAAAAGTAAAGCCAGTTGCCAGATCAAGCCCATATCCCCTAGTATCAACCAAAAACTCTGGATAGCCGAAAATTCGCTCGGCATCAGTGGCCAGCCCCAAAAACGCAGCTTAATAATCTGACTACCGTAAAAAACTGCGGCCCAGATTAACTGTTCTAAAATAAGCCAACCCTTACGGCGACTAAAAGGATAGCGAAAAGTAGTGAGCAGTCCTAAAAATAACAAATCTGGTAGATAAGCCCAGCGAGTTAAACCCAAGCCTGTCCAGTGAAAAGTAGCTAAGTGGCCCAAAATTGACCAGCTAGCCATTGTGATTAATAAAATTATTTTCATGGCCACCCTAATTAAAAACAAGCCCGAGTGACGGCTTGTTAAACTGGAGCCGTCGTCGGGATTCGAACCCGAGACCTTTTCCTTACCATGGAAACGCTCTACCAACTGAGCTACGACGGCGATTTTATAATTGGCGGATCTGTTCCTGATAATCAGCCAGATTAGCATTGGTTGGATCAACCTCAGCTAAAGTATCGAAAATAGTTACCGCGGCAACGCGATCCTTTCTTATTATACTAATTTCCAACATAGTGTCAAGATAACGCGGATTTTTTGGTTCTAACCTTAAAGCTTCCCGCAAATAATAATCAGCCTGCTCTAAATGTTCATTTCTAAGGCATAATTGCCCAAGCGAACACTCATATTCAGTTAATTGGCGACAAGCCTCATGGGCTTCATCTTCGCGGCCACGCGACAGATCGGCCCGATATTTTTGATCCAAACGCTTGACTACATATGACCAAGTTTCCTCAGCTTCTAAATATTTTTTTTGTTCTTCATAGATTTCAGCCAAGACAACAAAACTCTCAATCTGGCTCTTGTCTAATTCCAAAGATTCCACGGCTAAACGTTCAGCTTGAGCTAAATCACCTTTCTTATAAGCTTCATCGGCTTCATCCACCAACTGCTTAGCCTTCTGCCAATTCAAGCCGCGGTCTTGCAAGCGTGCTCGCCAATGTTGTCGATCAATTTTATGTAAATGACCATAAATTCGCCAAAAAAAATCTTTAAATCGACCATAAAGCGGGCTAATAAAATTACGCCACCACCAACCTTTTTCTGCCAATTGGCGACGAATCCGATCGTCAATAATCGCCTGCTTTTTAGCTGCTTCCCGTTCGGCTGGCAAATTATCAACATCAATATTAGCTAGCACTGGCATTTTATGGCAAAAAACCCAAAAAATAACCGCTAACGCAATAATTAAAGCGCTGACACTTAGCCAAATTAATAACATATTTAAGAATTGACAATTTGAGCAAAACTCTCAGCAGTAAGGCTAGCGCCGCCAACCAGCAAACCGTCAATATTAGCCATCTTAAGCAAGCTAGCCGCATTTTCCGGCTTAGCGCTGCCGCCATAAAGGATGCGACAATCAGCAACACCTAAAGCTTTAACTGTCTGACGGATAAATTGGTGCATAGCTTCAGCTTGCTCTGGAGTGCTAGTCTCCCCAGTACCAATTGCCCAAATTGGTTCATAGGCAATTACCAAGCGTTGGCCAGCAGTCTGATCAAAACCAGCCAAAGCTTCCTCAACTTGTTTTTTAACCCAAGCTTCAGCTTGACCGGCTTGACGAGTAGCCAAATCTTCACCAACACAAATAATCGGTATAATCTGACTGCGCTCTAAAATGGCCTGTAATTTATCATGGACCAGTTGATTGGTTTCGGCCAAAAATTGACGCCGCTCACTATGGCCCAAAATAATATATTGACAATTGATTTCAACTAAGCTTTCCACGCTAGTTTCACCAGTGAACGCTCCAGGTAAAGCTGCGGCCACATTTTGTGCACCCAAAGCCACTTGGCTATCTCTCAAGATTTCACCAACCCTAGCCACAGCAACTGAACTAGGACAGACCACAACCTGATGGCCTGATTTAATCACTAAATTCTTTAAGTCTTGAGCTAAAAGCAAACTCGCCTGATAGCCTAAAGACATTTTCCAGTTACCGACAATTAATTTTCCCATATGCTCTATAGTTTATCATAAATAAATGTTTTGCCTAGAACTAGTAGTATTTTTTAGTAGCGTAATTAATTAAATCTTTCGTTAATGAAAATCTAGTTTCTTTAGCTTGCGCTCCCAAAATCACACTAACCACTGTTTGACCTTGCTTGTCTTGCCATAGAGCCGCAAAGCAATAGCCAGCTTCATCAATATAACCAGTCTTGCCGCCAACAATCTCCCAACCTTGCGGCAAAGTAGCTGCACCTCTGACAAAAGCATCGGTATTGGTCACTTGCTGACTCCGGCCCTTAGCTGTCTTAATTTCATAACGAGCTAGTGAAGCGACTTCACGAACTTTTTCTTGACTCAGGGCTTCACGAGTAATTATGGCAATTGCTTCAGCACTAGCCTGATTTTTGGTACTGAGACCAGTTGATTCGTCAATTGTCAGGTCTTTAATCTGTAGCCGTTCGGCCAAAGCTTTAACTTTCTGTCGATAATCATCATCACTTAAACCAACTGCACGAATTAAGGCTTGAGTGGCAGTATTATCAGAAGCCATCAAGCTCAAATGCCAAAGATCATTAATACTAATTTCTTCCCCTGGATAGATGTAAGAAATATTACCGTAGCGTTCATCTTCATTTTTCAACTTATAGTGAGCCTGCCAATTAGGTTTTTCATTTAGAACCACCAGGGCAGTAATCATCTTACTCAAACTAGCAATCGGCCGCAGCCGGCGGCTGTCTTGGCTTACCAAAATCCCCTTATCCGGCGACCACACCAAAGTACTACTAGCTGGCCAAACTTGAAAATTAGGCCAAGCTATAGTTGAGGTTGGTTTAGCAATTGTTGGCGCTGCCGGCTGGCTAGCTGACCACCAACCAGCCCCGAGCCAAAGAGTGAGGTTAAATAATAAGATTATTGTTAAGCGCTGTTTAGACATTAAGTCTTACTTAACCGAAACCGGTTCAGCCATAGTCTTGGGATCAGTCCAAATAGCCTGCTCCAAACATTGCCAACCAATTTGATGCGGCCATCTTTCTAGGCCAAGGGTTCGCACGCCGTTTTCTTCCTGGTTGCTGGTCCGCCAAGTTGCACACAATTGATACTTACCATTTTCGCCAGGTTTATAAACAATTTCTTGACCATCACTAGCTTTCAAGGCTTTTTGATCCAAAAAATAAGGACTAACTGTTAATTCAGTTAATTTAGCTGGCAATTTTTTGTTACGTTCATAATAAGTACTAAGAGAGCTATCAATTTGATAAAAAGTGCTAACCAAGCGTTCATCAAAGCGGCGATCACGAGCCTGCTTGGGGCTTTCCGCAATCATTAAGCCGCCAACAAATAAACCGACCAAAACTGTAATAATCGGCCAAGCAAATAACTTTAAGTTGCGACGATCCTTTTTTTCTTCTGGATCACGACGTAAATCATAACGATAAAACAGGAAAATAGTGGCTGAAATAGCAATTGCCACGCCTGATTTAGCCAAGAATTGGCCAGTTAATTCGCCATCAAGGTAGCGATAAAATAAAGCAATTAACCAACCGAGCATTACCACAGCCGCTACCAGTAAAGTGAAATAAATTAACCAGCGACGTAGATCAGCTTTCCGTTCCAATTCTTTTTTAACTAAGCCGCGATTAATTTGGAACATTGTCCAAAAATAAACCGGCACTGCAATCAATAAGGAAGATAAAGCAAATTTTAGATTGCCTGAGGAATAACTAGCCGTATAACCAGTTAGCGGATCAGGTAACCATTTGTTAATCAATTGGAAAGCGACCATGCCCGCTGGCAAAGCCGTAAACAAAAGCGAAATTAAAGATAACAAATAAAAGAAACTAAACTTTGGCGATTGGTTGTTGTCTGACATATTTTTAATTAATAATAAGTTTTTTCATTAGTGGATTTAGTCTAGTAATGATTTCGTAACAACTAGTATCGAGCAAGCCAGCAATTTCATCGGCTGTAATTTCCTGTTCCTCATCTTGACCAAGCAACGTAATGGTTTGACCGACTTGAACATCCTGGATATCAGTAACGTCAACAATGATCATATCCATTGAAACCCGCCCGACAACTCGAGCTCGCTGCCCATTAATTAAGATATGGCCGATACTAGAAAGTCCACGATCAAAGCCATGCCAATAGCCAATCGGCACAATGGCTAAGCGGCCATCACGCCACATTTTCTCGACACCATCATAGCCAATGGCTGTACCCTTGGGCACACTCTTAATTTCAGAAATCAAGCTGCGCCAACTAAGAACTGGTTTTAAGGTCAAACGCTCAGTTAAAAATTCTTTAACCGCTAAAGCTGGCCAAAGGCCATAAAGGCCAATGCCGTAACGCACCATATCAAAGTGAGTTTCTGGAAAAAGCAAAGCGCCAGCTGTTGCCGCAGCATGACGAAGTGGTTTTTGACCATAATTTTTAACCAATTGGCTAGCCTGCTCAAAATTAGCCAGCTGCTTTTGCGTATATTGAGGAAAAGCTGGGTTTTTGGCTGAAGACAAATGAGTATAAAGACCCTCCAAAGAATTATCTCCAGCTTGTTTTTGCCAAAAAGCAAAAACTTCTGGCCAATCATGCTCCATAAAACCCTGACGAGTCATACCTGTGTCTAGCTTAAGATGAACTTGCGGCCGTTCATTTTCTGGCAAAGCAGCCCAAGCTCGCAAATTTTCCCAGCTAGAGATTGTCACACTGCAGTTATTTTGTCGAGCCAGACTTAAAAGATTGGGCATGGTATAGCCTAAAATCAAAATCGGCACCGTAATGCCAGCTCGCCGTAAAGCTAGTCCTTCAGTGATTGAATCGACCCCTAGCCAGTTAGCTCCCAATTCGACCAACTGCTGAGAAAAATCAATTAGTCCATGGCCATAAGCATTAGATTTAACCACCCCCAAAAGCAGGCACCGCGCATCTAAAAAACCACGCAAAGCCTGAAAATTGCTAGTTAGGGCCGACTTATCCAGCTCAAGCCAAGTCCGGACCTCCATAACCTAGGCTTGTTTATTTTCTTTAACCTTCCAGGCTAAATTCAAATCATCCAACTGTTTTTGATCAACTGGACTCGGACTCTTCATTAACAAATCTCGGCCTTGACCATCTTTAGGAAAAGCATAAATATCACGAATTGAATCATAGTCTTTAAGCACCATGAGCAAACGGTCGATGCCCGGAGCAATACCGCCATGCGGCGGTGCGCCATATTTAAAAGCCTCAATCATTGCCCCAAAACGACGATCAACTTCAACCTGTTCATAACCAACTAATTTGAAAGCTTGATACATGATTTCCGGCTGATGATTACGGATAGCTCCACTGGCCACTTCAAAACCATTAAGCACTAAATCGAATTGGTGGGCGACAATCTGGAGTGGATCACTATTTTTCAAAGCCTCTAAACCGCCTTTAGGCATAGAAAAAGGATTGTGGGCAAAATCAATTCCAGTTGCTGTTTCACCGGCTTCAAAAAATGGAAAATCAATTACCCAACACCAAGCCGCCAGTGTTTTATCAGCTAAATCAAACCATTTAGCAATTTGACCACGAACAGCCCCTAGAGCCTGGCAAACTTCCAGCCATGGACCAGCTGCCACTAAAACAGTCTGACCATTAGTTACCTCATAATCTTTTTGCAAGCTTTGCAAGATTTCCGGTTCAGTGTTTTTAGCTAAACTGCCCTGCCAACCATCATTGCCAGCAATTAAATAACCCAAACCGCCCAAACCTTTCTTCTTGGCTAGTTCAACCAATTCATCTAATTGTTTACGGCTCAACTTACAAGCTTCTGGCAAAATCAAACTATTAATAACCCCGCCCGCAGCCAAAATATCTTTAAAAATTGACAAATTACTGGCTGACCAGAGCTGGCTAGTTGACTTGATGCTCAAAGCAAAACGCAAATCAGGCTTGTCTGAACCATAACGCTCCATAGCCTCATGCCAAGTTAAACGCGGAAAACGATTGTCAACTAAATCGATAATCTTCTTATCACTAAATTCATTGGTTAATTGGACCATCAGCGGCTCGATAATCTGCCAGATATCTTCTTCGCTATCAATAAAGCTCATTTCCAAATCCAACTGATAGAATTCGCCATAATGACGATCGAGGCGAGTGTCTTCATCACGAAAACAAGGCGCAATCTGAAAATAACGGTCCAGCCCGCCAATCATCAATAGTTGCTTAAATTGCTGTGGTGCTTGTGGCAAGGCGTAGCAATGGCCAGGATAAATTCGTGAAGGAATCAAAAAATCGCGCGCACCTTCTGGTGAAGAATTAGCTAAAATCGGCGTTTGAATTTCAGTAAAATTTTGGTTTTGAAAATACTGACGAAGTCGACGAATCAATTGATCTTTGGAGGCTAGCATTTCTTGTAAACTGGGTCGACGTAAATCAAGAAAACGGTATTCTAAGCGCAAACTTTCATTAGCCAAGCCAACCTTATCTTCAGCCAGACTAAATGGTAAAGGCAAAGAACGGCTTAAAATTTCCAAAGCGGTAACGGTTATCTCAATTTCACCAGTTGGCATTGTTTGATTAACCATGTTTTCTGGCCGTAAACTAACTTGACCGCTAACTTTAATTACAAATTCATCTCTAAGTTCTTGAGCTAAAGCAGCAATCTCTGGTTGAGTAGCAGGATCAATTACCACTTGAGTGATGCCATAATGATCACGAAGAGCAATAAAAATCAGGCCGCCTAGATTGCGGCAAGATTGCACCCAGCCAGCCACAATCACGCTTTGACCTTTATCAGTAGCGCGAAGCTCGCCTAGAGTATGTGTTCTTAACATAAATTATTATCCAAAAAATTAAACCACTGATTAAAAAAATCAGTTACCTGTTCTAAAATTGTAGGTGATGGGCCTGGTTTCGTCAATTCTAACCAATTATCAGCCAAGGCTTGTTCCAATAATTGAACAACTGGAGTCGACACCCTAATCTGGCTATCAGTTATTTTACCACTACTTAAATCTGGAGCATAGCCTAAATAGTGAGCTAAACGCCACTCCACTATTTGAGCTGACCAGGTTATAGTCGCTAAACTGCGCGGTGCTTGATTCCAAAAATCAAACAAGTCCACCAAATCATGCCAAGCGGCAGGCAAAGCTTGACCAACTGGACACCAAGCTAGTAGACGATTAACCACTTGACCCGCCAAAACTATCGCCGCCAACTGATCTTTTAAACCAATAAACGATTGGCGACTAGTGGCTGAACTTAAAAGTGGCCGCTGACTCCAAACAATTAGACCGTCAACGATGGTTAGCGGTTCTAAATGTCCGGCCAATTTCGATTGCGGTTTAGCCACGCCACGAGCTAGTAAATTCAAACGGCCACGCTGTGGACTAAAAGCTGTAACAATAGCGTCGTGTTCGTGATGTTGGCGTCGTTTTAAAATTAACAACCTTTCACTAGTGGTTGAGCTCATATTGTTCCAAAAAGCCTTGCAAAATAAGCATTGCTGCAATTGCGTCCTGATCGGCAGCTGCTTTTTGATGATTAATTAACCGATCGGCTGCCTGAGTGCTTAATCGCTCATCGATTAACTCTACTGGCAAACCGCTAGCCTTAGCTTGAACAACAAAATCAGTCCAGCCTTGATGAATTTTATCATCTCTGCTTAGTAAGCCTTGTGGCCAGCCAATAATTAATTTGTCGGGTTGTTCTCTTTTAATAACCGCCGCCACTTCCAACCAATTTGCAACGCGACCATAAGGCAAAGCTAATTTAGTTTGACTATCACCAATAGCCAAGCCTATTTTACTAGCACCCCAGTCAATTCCTAAAAAAATTAACGGTTCGCTCATTCCGGTAAAGTTAATATCTGATTACCAGTCGCCGTAATTGCAATCGTATGTTCAAAGTGAGCGCTCCAGCTATCATCAATTGTTTCAAAAGCAAAACCATCACGGCCAACTTTAATTTCCGGACTGCCTAAACTAATCATTGGCTCAATAGCAATAACCATGCCTGGTTTTAAAACTAAATCTTGCTCACCATACTGATTACAAACATAGTGCGGAATCTGCGGATCTTCATGAACACCCAAACCAACACCATGACCAACTAAATCACGAACAACACTAAAACCATTTTTTTCCGCCAAAGGTTGGATTGCTTGAGCAATTTGCAATAAAGTATTGCCCGGAAGAGCTTTTTCAATCGCCATGTCCAAACATTGCCGAGTCACATTAACCAATTTTTGCACTTGCCGACTAACTTTGCCAACCGTAACCGTTACCGCCATGTCAGTAAAATAACCACCATGTGGCGCCATTTTGTTGATTGGCCAAGCCGGTTTTTCGCCAGGCTTAACAACTGGATATTCCATACCCAAATCCAAACCAATAATATCACCTGATTTCAAAACTCGCCCCGGAACAGCTGCGCCATGAACAATCTGCTGATTAATTGACGCACAGAGAGCCGTAGGAAATGGCCGGCCGCGCTTACTAGAACGGAATCCTTTAAAAGCCGGCACACCGCCAGCTTCGGCAATTAATTTTAAAAGCAAATCCTCCAAATCAGCCGTAGTAATTCCTGGCCGAACTGCCGCTGCCAATTGTGCTGTAATCTGACCAAGCTTGCGTCCGCCTTCACGAATTAAAGCAATCTGTTCCGGCGTCTTATAATGGATCATATAATTTCCGGTCTAAGCTTCAAGAAACCATCCTCTTGCAAAGACTCTAAAATATCATTATTAACTTGTTCGATTTCCTTTTCTCCTTTAATAATAACTAATTCACCCATTTGCCACCAGAGAGCCACTAGCGGTCCCATAGTTCGCTGATAAAGACCCAGGCGCTCCTTAATAATTTCTTCAGTATCATCCGGCCGCTGTTCTAACGATGTCTGACATTTATCACAGATACCAGCTTGTTGACTGGGCTTATAAACTAAATGATAGCCAGCCCCGCATTTTGGACAAAAACGACGACCAGCTAAGCGATTGTAAACTTCCGGCTCACTAACGCTAATTTCAATGGCACACGCCTTATCTTCGGGCTTAATAATATTGTTATAAAAATATTCAAACTGGGTCTTGGTACGTGGATAACCATCTAAAATAAAACCTTTTTCGGCATCAGCCTGACCAAGGCGAGCTACCAAAAGTTCATTAATAACTTCATCAGCCACTAACTGGCCTTCATTCATAGCAGCCTTATATTCACCAGCCAGTTGATTGTTACGACGCAATAAGTCACCGGTTGAAATTGCCGGCAAACCAAGCTGTTCAGCCAATCTTTCCGCCTGCGTGCCCTTACCAGAAGCTGGCGGACCGAAAAAAAATAGAATCCTTCGAGACATAATTCTTCCTTATAATTATATAGTTAATATAACACAAGCTCTAGCAAAAATAAAACCAGCCCATTACTGAGCTGGCTTTATTAGAGTAGATAAAGTTTAGTAACCATCGTATTGGCGCATGGTCATTTGCGCTTCGATTTGTTTAACGCTTTCAATAACCACGGAAACAACAATCAGGAGTGAAGTACCACCAATAGATAAAGATTGCATACCGGTTGCCGATCTCATAACTAACGGTAAAATAGCAATAACCCCCAAGAACAAAGCACCAGCCAAAGTAATCTTATGGGTAACATTAGCGAGGTAACGGCTAGTCTGTTGTCCAGGACGAATACCAGGGATAAAACCGCCTTGCTTTTGTAAGTTTTCAGCCACCTGTTCAGGATGAAAAACAACTTCAGTGTAGAAATAAGTAAAAGCAACCACAAAAACAAAATAGATAATCCCGTAAATCAACTGATTCTGCATGATACCGATAATCCAGGTCGAAGCACTAGCCAACCAAGCGATCTTACTAGTAACAAAAAACTGAGCAATCATTGATGGAAACAACACTACGGAAACAGCAAAGATAATTGGAATAACACCAGCCATATTGACTCGAAGTGGCAAATGAGTGGTGCTGCCGCCAAAACTATGGCCGCCGTGCATTTGACGAGCATATTGAACTGGAATATTGCGTTGACCTTCACTGATATAAATAACACCGACTACAGTCAGGACCGCAATAATCAAGAAACCGATCATCATAAACAGTTTGGAGCTGTCATAAGTAGCAATCATCTGTTGGACAGTCTGTGGCAAGCCAGCGATAATACCGGCAAAAATCAATAGAGAAATGCCATTACCAACCTTCTTTTCCGTAATCAACTCACCAATCCACATCAAGAAAATAGTTCCGGCAGTAATTGTGGCAATAATTGCCGCATAGCTTAACCAATCAATTGAACCCAAAATCTGATAGCTGGAACGGCGTAATAAGGTAATCATGCCGTAAGACTGTAAAACAGCCAATGGAATAGTGGCCCAGCGGGTCCACATATTGATTTTTTTACGACCAGCTTCTTCCTTATTCATTTCCTCAATTGATGGCACAACCATGCCTAGTAATTGAAAAATAATTGAAGCAGTAATATAATGACCAACACCCATCATGACAATGGAGAAGTTCTGCATGCCGCCGCCAGAAAATAGATTCATTAAACCTAAGAACTGATTAGAAGCAAATAAATCACGCAAAGCTTGTGTATTGACACCCGGAACTGGAATATGAGCCGCTAGTCGGAAAATTACCAGCATGGCGATAACAAACAAGATATTGTTGCGAAGTTCACGAGTGCGCCAGATTTTCAGTAATTTTTCCATAAGAGTAGTTTATTCAGCCTTACCGCCAAGCTTTTCTAACTGCGTTAGCGCAGTAGCGCTGAGCTTAAGACCTTTGATTTGCAAATTTTTAAGCTTTAATTCACCGTCAGCTAACAACTTAACTTTCTTAGTTTCACTGATCAAGCCTGCTTTAAGTAAAGCTTCAGCAGTAATCATGGCACCATCCTTGAATAAGCCGTTCAAAGCAGCTAGATTAACTACTTGATACTTTGGCTTATCAGAATGGAAGCCACGTAATTTAGGAATCTGCAGCATCGCTTTCTTCAAAGCCATGCGCTTCAAACCGCTAACACCGGAACGGGATCTCTGGCCTTTCATACCGCGGCAGCTATAGTTACCATGGCCGGAACCGTTGCCCCGACCGACTCGCTTGCGCTGCTTGCTGGCACCAGACGCCGGTTGTAATGTATGGAGTGTCAACATATAAAAATTCTAAAAATAATTTAACAATTAAGCCTTAGCTTCAGCCTTAGCGGCTTTAGCTGGTTTTTCAGAACGAACTGGCTTTTTTAAATTCTGCAAAGCTTTGATAACACACTTGGCATTATTAACTTTGTTGTGGGAACCAAGCATTTTACTAGTAATATTGTGAATACCAGCTAATTCTAAAATAACACGGATAACACTGCCGGCAATAATACCACGACCCTGCTTAGCTGGTTTAAGTAAAATCTTAGCTGAATCTGATTTCTGCTCAATCTCATGAGGGATAGTCTTGTCAATCATTGGCACAGTAATCAAGTTCTTCTTAGCTTGGTTAACAGCTTTGTTAACAGCAATAGTTACATCCAAACCCTTAGCTAAACCAATAGCGACTCGACCCTTGCGATCACCGATAGCCACACAGGCACGGAAACGCATTCTTTTACCACCAGCCATAACTCTAGTAACACGGGCAATGTCAATAATCTTTTGATCGAATTCATCTTGGGCTGGACGGTCACCACCGCGACGATCGCCGCGACGTTGTCCACCGCCTTGATTACCGCGACGACCGCGGTTATCATTGCGACCAGCTGGGCGGTTTTGCTCAGCGGCTGGAGCTTCGTTAACTGGAGCTTGTTGCTCTTCAACGATAGTTGTATCTTTAGTCTCGCTCATAGTAAGTCCTAATTAACTAAAATTGCAAACCTGCCTGGCGAGCGCCTTCGGCAGCGGCCTGAACACGGCCATGATAAGCATTGCCACCGCGATCAAAAACTACCTGACTAACCTTTTTAGCCAACAATCTTTCAGCTAGTAAAACGCCCAAAGCTTGGCTAATTTCAGTCTTAGTGCCCTTAGCTTTAACTTCACGACTATGGGCGCTGACTAAAGTCAAACCCTTGGTGTCATCAATAGCTTGCAAATACATACCCCGATTGGATCGGAAGACGCATAAGCGCGGACAATCAGCAGTTCCGCTAATCTTGGCTCTAACGCGACGGTGACGGCGGATCTTGTTGTCTACTTTATTTCCACTACTCATATCATTCTAAAATTAGATGGCTTACTTAGCTGAGGTCTTACCAGCTTTGCGGCGGATAACCTCATCAATATATTTAATACCTTTACCTTTATAAGGTTCCGGCTTTTTCTTGCGACGGATTTGAGCGGCAATTTCACCAACCAACTGTTTATCAATACCAGCAACAGTCACAATATTACCCTCAACTTGACCCTTAATACCTTCTGGTAAAACAAACTCCACTGGATGAGAAAAGCCTAGGTTTAAAGTTAACTTCTGACCAGCTAGACTGGCACGATAACCAACACCATTAATCTCCAGCTTCTTTTCATAACCTTGGCTGACACCAATAACCATGTTGCCGACTAGCTTATGGAAAAGTCCCCAGAAAGCTCGTTGCTGACGATCTTCTTTATCATTAACGCTGACCAAAATTTGATTTTCCTCAATAACAACATTAACCAAAGAATGGATTGCTTGCTGCAATTGGCCCTTAGGACCAGTGACAGTCAGAATACTTTTATTTAAGACAGCAGTGGTGCCGGCTGGCAAAACGACTGGTATTTTTCCTAATCTTGACATATGCTTAACCGCTAACTAAACGAATTAAAAAATACTGCACAAAACCTCGCCGCCTAAACCTTTTTGGCGAGCTTCTTTGTTGGTCAATAAACCAGCGGAAGTCGAGATAATAGCAATACCGAAGTTATTAACGACAACTGGTAGAGTATCTTTACCAGCATAAACTCGGCAGCCAGAGCTACTAACACGCTTGATTGCTGTAATTACTGATTGGCCATTGGCTTGATATTTCAAAGTCAAACGCAACTCAGCAAAAGCAGCAGTCTTGTTTTTGGCTGAAGGTTCATTAATTACCTCCACGCCAGCCAAGAAACCTTCCCGCTCCAGGATTTTGGCGATATTATATTTCAACTTGCTCATCGGCAGGACAACTTGCGCCTTTTTAACGGCGGCAGCATTCCTGATACGAGTCAGCATGTCGGAAATTGGATCTGTCATAATAAGGTGGACTTAGGAATTTGTAAAAATATATAATCTTACCAACTGGATTTAGTAACGCCCGGAAGATCGCCATTACTGGCTAGTTCTCGGAAACAAATGCGGCAGATTCCAAAATCCCGCATATAGCCATGGTTACGACCGCAACGCCAGCAGCGACGGACAATCCGGCTGGAGAACTTAGGGGTCTTTTTGGCTTTTACAATCAACGCTCTTCTTGCCATAATCTTCTTCTAGTAGTTAATAAGCTTATTCAGCTCGAAAAGGAAAACCCATCATCTTAAAGAGGGTTACGCCTTCTTCACGCTGTTTAGCGGTAGTTGTTAAACAAATTTCCAAACCGTGAGATTTTTCAATTTCATCAGCTCGAATTTCTGGAAAACAAGAACTTTCCTTTAAACCAATACTCATGTTACCATGCTGATCGACTAATTTGGCACCGATACCACGAAAGTCACGGATTCTTGGTAAAGAAACAGAAACCAACTTTTCAACAAAATCAAACATTCTTTGACCGCGAAGAGTAACAGAAACACCGACAATCATACCTTCTCGAACTTTAAAAGCAGAAATAGATTTACGGGCTGGATTCATCATTGGCTGTTGACCAGTAATCTTAAGTAAAGTTTCTTTGACATTGTCTAAGTAAGCTTTATCTTTAGAAAAACGGCCGACACCAACATTAATGACAACCTTGGTCAATTTTGGTATATCAAACTTATTGGTATATTGAAATTGTTTTTGCAAGGCTGGAGCAATCTCTTTATTGTACTTTTCTTTCAATCGCATAAAATAGATGTTAACTAGTCAACCAATTGTTGACAACGGCGGCACAAGCGGACCTTACGGGCCTTGGTCTTGTCACCTTCTTTGACTTCTAAATATTTATAACCAACGCGGGTTGGCTTGCCACATTGTGGGCAAACTAACTGCAAATTGGAAATATGCAAAGGGGCTGGGAATTCGATTCTTTGACCGACTTCACCGCGGCGTTGGGGGCGAACATGCTTGATCAGCAAATTAACACTTTCAACGCTAGCGCGCTGCTCTCTAGGGAAAACCTGCAAAACTTTACCGGTTTTACCCCGGTCCTTGCCGGCCAAAACAATCACCTTATCATTCTTTTTAATCTTCATAGCAATTGATTATTATAAAACCTCAGGGGCTAAAGAGGCAATTTTAACAAAACCGGCCCGGCGCACTTCGCGAGGAACTGGACCAAAAATACGGCTGCCGTGTGGTTCGTGATTCTTTTTATCAACGATAACGCAAGCGTTTTCATCAAAACGAACATAACTTCCATCAGCACGACGAATTTCTTTGGTGGTGCGGACAATAACTGCTGGCAAAACATCACTCTTCTTAACGGCAGCATGAGGGGTGGCTTCCTTAACAGCAACAATAATCATATCACCAACACTGGCGTAATGACGCTTATAACTATTCATCAAGCAGATACACTGAACCTTCTTGGCACCGGAGTTATCAGCTACTTTTAAAATTGTTTGTACTTGTATCATAAAGGTGGCAACTAATTAACAAAGGATTTAGCGACCATTAGTCAAAACACGCCAGCGTTTATCCTTGGACAAAGGGCGGCATTCAACAAAAGTTACTTGATCACCAGCTTGATAAGCATTAGCTTCATCATGAACCTTATAGTTCTGGCTAGTCTTGTAGCGCTTGTGATATTTTGGGTGGACTTTAACGCGTTCGACTTTAACGACAATGGTTTTATCCATTTTATCGCTGACAACCACGCCGCTAAATTTCTTACGGATAGCGTCAGTCGAAGCAACAGCCTGATTCTGCTTAGTCATACTTATTTCTGGCGGTTATTTAATAAAGTAAGGATGCGAGCAATTACCTGGCGGATAACGCGGATAGCTCGAACTGCCTTTAATTGACCACTGGCATTTTTAAAGCGCAAATCTTTCAATTCAACGCGCTTTTCTGCCAACATCAAATGTAATTCGTGTTCGCTCTTGGCTTGTAAATCTCGATATTCCATATATCTGCAATAAAAACGATTAGTTAAGCTGATCGCGGCCAACAAATTGACACTTAACCGGCAATTTGTAGGCTGCCAAATTCATGGCTTCGCGGGCTCGTTGTTCATCAATACCTTCAATTTCAAACATGATGACACCAGGACGAATTGGCACAATATAATGATCAACAGCACCTTTACCTTTACCCATTGGGATTTCGCCACCTTTAACAGTAACTGGACGATCAGGGAAAACTCGAATCCAAAGCTTGCCAGTACGTTGAACATAACGAGTGATCACACGACGAGCAGCTTCAATCTGACGAGCTGTTACCCAGCAAGCAGTAGTGGCTTTGAGGCCATAGCTACCGAAACTGATAGTATTACCGCGAGAAGCAGTACCGCCTCTTTTGGCTTTATGGGATTTGCGATATTTAGTTTTCTTAGGCATTAACATACGAGTGTCTGCTTAACTTTTATAAACTAGCGCAGCCGTTGGCCGACAACTTCTCCTTTAACTTCTTCGGCATTTTCAAAGACTTCACCGCGATAAACCCAAACCTTGATACCAATAGTACCGAAAGTAGTATAAGCAGTACCGCGAGCATAGTCGATGTCGGCGCGTAAAGTATGAAGTGGAACCTTGCCGGAAGTCAAAACTTCAGTTCGGGCAATTTCAGCACCATTTAGACGACCGGAAACCATAACCTTAACACCCAAAGCACCTGATCGTTCAGCACGATTGATAGTCTGCTTCATTAACTTACGGAAAGGTGCGCGTTGTTCCAATTCTAGAGCCATAGTTTGAGCTAAAACTTGAGCGCTCAAATTTGGACGATTAACTTCACTGATATTTAAACCAATATCATTGATACGGAAATTTTTCAAAAACTGAGTGTGTAGTTTCTTTTTCAAATCTTCAGCACCAGCTCCACCATGACCAATAACCAAACCAGGCTTAGCAACAAACAAACTAACTGTAACCTTATTAGCACTGCGTTCAATTTCAACCCGATCTAAACCAGCCGCTCGTAAATTCTTAAATAAGAAATCACGCAACTTAACATCTTGTTGTAAATTTTTGATATATTGACTACCTTCTTTGAACCATTTCGACGGCCAAGTCTTGATAATGCCAATGCGGAAAATTTTTGGATTAACTTTGTGTCCCATAAGAATAATTTAATTAACCGGCTTTGCGCTGAAAAACTTTTTTAGCAAAACCAACTTTGGAGCCGCTATCGGTCTTAGTCTTGGTTTCATGGTTTTCAACTTTGGCGGTAGCTTGGGCTTCGCCTTGCTTAGCTAAATCGCTCAACTTAACTGGAGCAGTAGCTTCAACGCGACGAGCTTCCTTAACGCCACTATCATTAATTTCATCTAAAACAATTGTAATATGACTAGTCATCTTGCTGAGTGGAGTAGCTCGACCATGAGCTTTAGGCATCCAGCGATGAAAAGTTGCTCCTTTGCCAACCCAAATTTGTTTAATCAACAAATTATCTTCAGTCATGTTGTAGTTATGTTTAGCATTAGCAATAGCTGAGCTAAGTAATTTACTAACATGACGACCGGCTTTTTTGTTGACAAACTGCAACTGGGCCAAGGCTTTTTTAACCTGAAGGCCACGAACCAATCCGGCAACTAATCCGGCTTTGCGAGGTGACACGCGGATATATTTGGCTTGTGCGGTAATCTCCATATACTGAAATCAATTAATAACTAAATTACTTGCCTTTGGCCTGAGCCTTAGCCATCTTACCTCCATGGCTGACAAATTTGCGAGTTGGTGAAAATTCACCTAACTTGTGGCCAACCATATTTTCAGTAACTAAAACTGGTGTATGTTGGCGGCCGTTATGAACACCCAAGACGAAACCAATCATTTCAGGAGTAATAGTACAGGAACGATCCCAAGTCTTAACCACAGTCTTGTCGCCGACAGCCATTTTTTTAATCTTGGCAACCAGGCGTTCGTTAACGTAAGGGCCTTTCTTTAAACTTCTTGACATATGCAGGTCAATTTAATTAACAAATTTAGCGCTTTTTCTTGCGGCGTTGAATAATCAAGGAGTTGCTGGCCGCTTTTGGATTGCGGGTGCGAACACCTAAAGCATGCTTGCCCCAAGGAGTCTTTGGATATTTCAAACCGATTGGCTGATTACCTTCACCACCGCCGTGTGGATGATCTTTTGGATTCATCGCTGTACCACGGACAGTTGGACGAATACCAAGGTGACGAGTCCGACCAGCTTTGCCTAAGTTAATGCGGGCAATATCAGGATTACTAACTTGACCAACCGTACAAAGACAAGCTTTGTTAACCAAGCGGATTTCACCAGATGGCATACGCAATTGAGCATTTTTCTTGTCAACACCCATAACATAAACCGCATTACCAGCCGAGCGAGCTAACTTACCACCAAAACCGGGACGAAGTTCAACATTATAAACTGGCATACCAGCTGGAATATATTCCAAAGGTAAAGCATTACCGGTTTTGATTTCAATCAATTTCTGAGAACTCATAATTTCATCGCCAACCTTCAAGTCAACTGGAGCAACAATATAGCGTTTTTCACCGTCAGCGTAACAAACTAAAGCTAAACGAGCGTTACGATTTGGATCGTATTCAATCGTCATAACCTTACCTGGTACATCAAACTTATCGCGCTTGAAGTCAACAATTCTAATATAGCGTTTATGTCCGCCGCCACGGTGACGTACGGTGATTTTACCCTGGTTATTACGACCGCTCTGCTGTTTACGGATAATCAACAAACGGCGTTCTGGGGTGGTGCTGGTAATATCGCTAAAGTTATCAAAACTAGCGCCACGCAAGCCAGGAGTTATCGATTTAGCTTTTCTGATAGCCATACTCTTCGCTTAACTTATGTAAATTACACACCTTCGTAAATCTGGATGGTCTTGCCAGCCGGTAAGGTGACAATCGCCTTTTTCCAATCATTTCTCTGACCCTTAACGCGGCCGCGAGAAACTTTTTTACCAAGAACATTAATGATATTAACTGAAACTGGTTCAATACCATAGAAAACCTTAACTGCTTTAGCCACATCAATCTTGTTAGCCTTGTCAGCAACCTTAAAGACATACTGATTGAGCTGATTGGCCATGGCGGCTTTTTCAGTAACTACCGGCTTAATCAAGACGCCAGCCAATTGACCGCGGCGCAAAACCTGGCGATCAGCTTGAGCAATCTTCTCATCAACAACCGGAGTATTATTATTATTTTGCTTTTCCATACTAATATCTTAACGAAATGGCTTATTGGGCAACACTACTGCCGTAATGTTGCTGCAGTTCATTAACTGCTTTTTGACTAATAATAATCTTATTAGCCTTTAACAAACTAACGGCATTAATATTCTGATTATTTAAAACCTGAATTCTTGGCAAATTACGACCAGCTAATTTAACTGAATCGATACTAGGACCAGTTAAAATAACAGTTCGTGGTCGAGCTACTGGAGTGCCCTTGATTTCGGCAGCCAATAAACCTTCAACAACTGCTTTTAACTCTTTAGTCTTGCCATCTTTAATATCTAAATCATCAACAATAATCAAGTCATGGCTAGCCACGCGATCACTAAAGATCATGCAGATAGCTTTAGCCAACATTTTTTTGTTAATTTTCTGGCTAAAATTACGATCATTAGTTGGACCAAAAGTGACACCACCACCAATCCATAAAGGACTGCGGCTTGAACCAGCACGAGCGCGGCCAGTACCCTTTTGTTTCCAAGGTTTTTTACCACCACCACGAACTTCGCTGCGGTCTTTAGTATCAGCTAAAACATCGCGAGAGTTGGCCAATTGAGTAACCACAGCTTGATGAATCAAAGTTGGGTTAACAGTAAGACCAAAAACTTCGTCAGCTAACTGTTGTTCGCTAACTGCCTCGGCTTGCTGATTGTAAACTTTATATTTGATCATAACAGTAAATTTAGCTTGCTGATTGTTCAGTTGACTCTTCGACTGGAGCTTCTTCAGCTGGAGCAGCAGTTTCTTCAACAGCTTCTTCAACTGGCTGTTCCATTTCAACTGAAGCAGCGGTTTCTTCAACAGCTTCTTCAACTGATTGTTCTACTTCAGCTGGAGTTTCTGAGTTGGCTTGAGCAATAACTAAATCACCTTCACCATAGACGGAAACCCAACCAGTTCGCCAACCAGGAACAGCACCTTTTAGATATAAGAAACCATTCTGTTCATCAATTTCCACAACTTCCAAATTCTTGATAGTCACCTGTTCACCGCCCATACGACCGGCCATGCGAGTACCTTTAAAAATGTGAGCTGGGCCAGTGGCACCGACAGAACCAGGCATTCTTTGTTGATCTTTAACACCATGGGTACGGCCTTGACCATGAAAACCATGACGCTTAACACCACCTTGAAAACCACGGCCTTTGCTAGTGGAAGTAACCTGAACTCGATCGCCTGGCACAAAAGTACTTAAAGCAATCTGTTGACCAGCCTGCAGGCTAGCTTCGGGCTGACCTTTTTCCTGATCTAAATTGAATTCGCGCAGGTATTGAAAATTGCCCCAATCACCAAAATGACCTCGTTGCGGTTTAGCGATGTTTTTAACCTTACGGCTACCGGTAGCTACTTGAATAGCACGATAACCATCGCGAGCAACGGTTTTGACTTGAGTGACGATACACGGTTCTACCTGAATACGGGTTACCGGAACGACAACGTCATTGCGCCAAATCTGGGTCATGGACAATTTTTTGCCTAGAATAAACTTCATAACCGAATCACCTTAAAAAATAAAAACTGGTTTTCAACAAAACCAGAACTTCAAAATTAAGCTGCAGCTTAAGGGGCTGACTCTAAATTTTGTTGAACTGTATTCTGTGGAAAATTTCTCCTATCGAATTAGTCTAGATTCAGAGACTTCTTACCAATCATTTTGATTGGAAGGTTTTCTAAATCCTTACTGCTTCAAAAAATTATCTAAAAAACCAAATACTTGGTATTTTTACATCTTAATTTCTAAATCGACACCGGCTGGCAAGCTCAAATTCATCAAAGATTCAACGGTCTTGCTGGCTGGATCAATAATATCCAGTAAACGCTTGTGAATACGCATTTCATACTGATCTCGAGCGTTCTTGTGAACAAAAGTCGAACTGTTGACAGTGTACTTTTTCTTCTCAGTTGGCAATGGTATTGGGCCATAGATTTTGGCACCAGTACGTTGAACAGTATCAATGATAGTCTTGGTTGACTGATCAATGATTTTGTGATCAAACGCACGAATTTTGATTCTGATCCTCTGCTTGTAATCGGCAGGTACGGCTTTTTTTTCTGGCATGTTTTTAGCTTTTTATTGTTCTATAAAAAACAGAATAATCCCGCCACCGAAGGCGGCGGGACTATCTATCTTCTATTTGATAATTTTGGTAACGACACCACAACCAACGGTACGACCGCCTTCGCGAATAGCGAAGCGCATCTTATCTTCCATAGCGATTGGGGCAATCAATTTAACCTTAACGGTGACGGTATCACCAGGCATAACCATTTCGGTACCTTCTGGTAATTCGATTTCACCGGTAACATCAGTAGTACGAATATAGAATTGTGGTTTATAACCCTTAAAGAAAGGCTTGTGACGGCCACCTTCTTCCTTGGTCAAAACATACATTTCAGTTTCGAACTCGGTGTGAGGAGTGATAGTGCCAACCTTAGCCATAACTTGGCCACGTTCAACTTCATCCTTCTTAATACCGCGAAGTAAAATACCAGCATTATCACCAGCCATACCCTGGTCTAATGATTTGTTGAACATTTCAACGCCAGTAACAACAGTTTTGCGGGTTTCACCTAAACCAACCAATTCAACTTCTTCACCAACCTTGATCAAGCCGCGTTCAATTCTACCAGTAACAACAGTACCACGACCTTCAATAGAGAAGATGTCTTCAATTGGCATTAAGAAATCCTTATCAACTTCACGAGTTGGTTCTGGAATATAGCTATCTAAAGTCTTAACTAATTCTAAGACAGAGTTAGCATATTCACCAGTTGGATTGTTCAAAGCTTGTAAAGCAGAACCGCGGATAATTGGAGTGGTATCACCAGGGAAACCATATTTCTTCAACAAGTCGCGAACTTCTTCTTCAACCAATTCGATCAATTCTTTATCCTCAACCATGTCGCACTTGTTTAAGAAAACGACAATGTAAGGTACGCCAACCTGACGAGCCAACACGATGTGTTCGCGAGTCTGAGGCATAGGACCATCAGTAGCAGCAACAACCAAGACGGCACCGTCCATCTGAGCAGCACCAGTGATCATGTTCTTGACATAATCAGCGTGGCCTGGACAATCGACGTGAGCATAGTGGCGAGCTTCTGATTCGTATTCAACGTGAGCAGTAGCAATCGTAATACCGCGAGCCTTTTCTTCAGGAGCGAAGTCGATCTGATCAACACTCTTCTGGCTGGTAGTATGACCAGCAGCAGTTAAAACAGTTAAAATAGCCGCAGTCAAAGTGGTTTTACCGTGGTCAACGTGACCAATGGTACCGACATTGACATGAGGCTTACTGCGTTCGTAATTGTCACTCATAGTAATGGATTAATTAGTACTAATTAAAATTTAATTATTGATTATTCTTCTGTTTTTGTCTTTGGTCGAGCTTGTCGACTAGCAGGAATGGACCAAGACGACCTTCTCGTATCGATCTGTTCTGCAAAATCGGACTTGACAGAAATATCACCAACTTCATGGTTGGCAACATTAGTCTCTAATTTAGCAAAACCCCGAGCTTTTGTCAAGCCAGCTCGACTTAACAATTCTTGATAGTCAGCTAACGGTAAAATAGCTAAACTAGCTTCCGGTTCTTCCGGATCAGCCACAATCAATCGATCACCAGTTGATTGGGCTAATTGCAGGATTTGGTCAAAGTTTTTAATCATAAACCTGATTGATGGCCCCCGCCATTTTATTAATTACTATTTCTTACCAGCGATCTGCTCAGCAACGTTACGAGGAACTTCGCTATAGTGTAAGAATTCCATGCTGTAGTTAGCGCGACCTTGGCTCATTGAGCGCAATTGAGTAGCATAACCAAACATTTCAGCCAAAGGAACTTTAGCATCGATTACCTTCAACTTACCACGATCAGACATATGATCAATCTGACCGCGCTTAGAATTTAAGTCACCAATAACATTACCCATATATTCTTCAGGAGTGGTAACTTCAACTTTCATAATCGGCTCCAAAATAATCGGATTGGCTTTGCGGCAAGCATCTCTAAAAGCCATAATCGCCGCCATCTTAAAAGCAGCTTCACTGGAGTCGACTTCATGATAAGAACCATCGTAAACTGCACACTTAACATCAACCATTGGGTAATTAGCTAGAATACCTTTGGTTAAAGCCTCTTTAAAACCTTTTTCAATGGCTGGAACATATTCGCGAGGCACAACACCACCTTTTAATTCATCAACAAAGACAGAACCATTACCTTCACCATTTGGTTCAATACGTAACCAACAATGACCATACTGACCGCGACCACCGGATTGCTTAACATATTTACCTTCAGCATCAGCTGTTTGACGAATAGTTTCACGATAAGAAACTTGAGGTTGACCGATATTAGCTTCAACACTGAATTCGAGCTTCATACGATCAACGATGATATCCAAGTGTAATTCACCCATACCAGAAATCAAGGTTTGAGCAGTTTCCTCATCAGTTTCAACTCTAAAGGTTGGATCTTCTTCAGCTAAACGAGCCAAAGCAATACCCATCTTTTCCTGGTCAGCCTTGGTCTTTGGTTCAACAGCAATCTTAATAACCGGTTCAGGGAAAATAATTGATTCTAAGACAATCGATTTATTTTCATCACAAAGAGTATTGCCAGTAATAGTTTCTTTCAAACCAATAACCGCCGCAATATCACCAGCATAAATTTCACTGATTTCTTCACGATGATTAGCATGCATACGAACTAAACGGCCAATACGTTCTTTGCGACCATTGGAAGCATTGACGACATAGGAGCCAGAACGTAAAACGCCACTATAAACACGGACGAAGCAGAGCTTACCAACAAAAGGATCAGTGGCAATCTTAAAAGCCAAGGCTACAAACGGACCATCATCATCAGCCTTAACAACCATAGTTTTGGTTTCGTCTTTAGGATCATGAGCTTCAATGTCAGCCAAATCTAACGGTGATGGCAAATAATCAACTACAGCGTCCAAAACCATTTGGATACCAATATTCTTTAAAGCGGTTCCGCAAAGAACTGGGTAGATTTCATTAGCTAAAACACCTTTTCGTAAAGCTTTTTTCATTTCTTCAACCGAAACCTCTTCACCATTCAAATATTTTTCAGTCAAAGATTCATCAAGTTCAACGATTCTTTCGATCATTTCATGGCGATATTTAGCTACTGCTTCTTTCATGTCAGCTGGAATTTCTACTTCAGTAATCTGTTCACCGTTTTGACCGTGGAATTCGTAAGCTTTTTCAACCAACAAATCAACAACGCCGCGCATGGTATCTTCAGCACCGATTGGCAATTGAACAGCAACAGCTTTGCTATTCAAGCGTTCACGAATTGAATCCAAGCTCATAATAAAGTCGGCACCCATCTTATCCATCTTGTTAACAAAACAAAGACGAGGTACTTGATATTTATCAGCTTGACGCCAAACAGTTTCGGATTGAGGTTCTACGCCAGCAGCACCATCAAAAACAGCTACGGCACCGTCTAAAACACGAAGTGAACGTTCAACTTCAACAGTAAAATCAACGTGACCAGGAGTATCAATAACATTGATACGATTATTTTTCCAAAAACAAGTTGTAGCAGCTGAAGTAATTGTAATACCACGCTCTTTTTCTTGTTCCATCCAGTCCATATCAGCTTGGCCATCATGGGTTTCGCCGATCTTGTGCTTTTTACCAGTATAGAACAATACCCGCTCAGTAAAAGTGGTCTTACCAGCGTCGATATGGGCCATAATACCGATATTTCTAGTGTTTTCTAGCTTGAATTCGCGCATAAAATTTTAATAAATAAAAACGAGGATAAAAAAACCGACTGACTCAGAAGAATCTAGTCGGTTTCAAAGATAAACTAGTGACGGGCAAAGTGAGCAAAAGCCTTATTAGCTTCAGCCATACGGTGGACATCAAGCTTCTTCTTAATGGAAGCACTTTCACCCTTGATACTATCCAAAAGTTCAGCGGCTAATTTTTCAGCCATAGAACGACCCTTGCGAGCCTTAGCAGCAGTAATTAGCCAACGGCAACCCAAAGTAAAACGGCGTTCACCGCGAACTTGATGAGGCACCTGATAGTTAGCACCACCAACACGACGGCCGCGGATTTCAACTAACGGACAAATCATCTTAAGCCCCTTATTAAAGACATGGCGAGGTTCTTGATTGGTTTCTTCTTTTAACAAATCAAAACAATCATAGACAATGCGTTGAGCAGTAGTCTTTTTGCCATCCTTCATTAAATAATTGATAAACTTGGCGATTTCAATATCATTATACTTTGGATCACCAACGATTTCGCGCTTTGGCGCCTGTTTTCCTCTCATAATATTCTACAAAAATTTAGTTTAAGCTTTTGGAGCTTTAGCACCATAACGGCTGCGGCTCTGACGGCGACCATCGACGCCCTGGGTATCATAAACACCACGGATAACCTTATAGCGAACACCTGGTAAATCTTTAGTACGACCGCCTTTAACCAAAACAATGGAGTGTTCTTGTAAATTGTGGCCAACACCAGGAATATAAGCAGTAACTTCCATGCCATTAGATAGACGGACACGAGCAATCTTACGCAAAGCTGAGTTTGGTTTCTTTGGTGTAGTGGTTGTAACCTTCAAACAAACACCACGTTTGAATGGTGAACCTTGCTGGACGATGTTCTTTTTGCGATGCAACGAATCCATGGTCACTTGCATGGCTGGAGATTTACTCTTGGTGGTAGTAGTCGTTCGCGGCTTGCGGATCAACTGGTTAATAGTTGGCATAATAACAATAAAAACTTAAGTTTTCTTCTTAAAATTAAAATAAATCTGGCCCTCTCTGCCAGGAATTGTGCTTAGTTGATTCTTAATTTAGCAGATACTTAGCAGTAAGTCAAGCCTTTAAAACAAGAGATTCAACATCCAGCCAACCGGATAATAAAGTAAACCCGGCCAAGCGAGCATAATAGCCAGAAGGACAAAAAAACTCCAACTTTCAGTAGCCAAATAATTATAGCGCCACTGGTTTGGTAAAAAAGTTGCTACAATTTTAGAACCATCTAGTGGCGGAATCGGTAGAAGATTAAAGACCATTAAGACTAAATTAATCAAAACAACACTAACCAGCATCATTCCCCAATCAGTGCCAATACCGCCAGCTAAATATCTAGCTGCCAAGGCGGCAAAAATAGCTAAAAGTAGATTAGCCAAAGGTCCAGCCGCTGCCACTTTGGCCTGGCCGCGCCAACCACCTCTTAAATTACTGAGAGCAATTGGCACTGGTTTGGCATAACCAAATAAGATCGGTGAACCGCTTAGCACTAAAACTGTCGGCAAAATAATTGAGCCAAAAAAATCCAAATGAGCCAAGGGATTAATCGTTAAACGGCCAGCTCGCTCGGCTGTATCATCACCCAGCCGATGAGCCATCCAGGCGTGACCATATTCATGAATGATGGCCGACAATAAAAAAATAACAATCTGAAAAATAAACATAAAAAAATTTATTAAGCTAAAAGTTAGAATAACATGGCTTGATTATTTTAGCAAAACCTGTTATCCTAGAAAAAGACTAATCGACGATTAGCTGATTTTTTGATTATAAGTAATAAAATTATGGCTAAAAAATGTGATATTTGCCAGCGTAGTGCTACCAAAGGCGCTAGTCGCTCCCACTCCAATATCAAAACTCTCCGCCGCCAAGGTATCAATTTACAAAATTGCAAAGTCGATGGCGGAACTATTAAGGTTTGTACCAGTTGCTTAAAGACAGCTAAGAAATTAGAACAGGCTGCTGCTTAAGTAAAATTTTGCCTTCAAATAAAAACAACCGTTACTGACGGTTGTTTTTTTGTCTGAGCCGCCCGTCGGACTCGAACCGACGACCGATAGTTTACAAAACTATTGCTCTACCAACTGAGCTAGGGCGGCAAATATTATTTTAAAGTACGCCGTACAGGATTCGAACCTGTGACCGTCTGCTTAAAAGGCAGCTGCTCTACCGACTGAGCTAACGGCGCAAAATTAACAATCATTGATTGCTAAATCAAACTTTAGCAAAAAGCAGAAAAAAAGGCAAGACTTTATTTTAGACTAAACTATCTTTAATAAATATTTACTATTCAACAATTATCCATTAGCCTTAAGGCGTTTTTTTAAACTAAATAATTCCAGAATAAAACGACAGCTATCACGCCACAATCTAACCTTGGTCGGACGACAACTATAACGATTATCTACCCAGTGAACTGGCGCTTCAATCAAGCAACCACCAAGCTGGCTAGTCCAAGCTATCATTTCAGTATCCAAAAACCAATCGGATGGCTTAATCTGCCAACGAATTTTTTGCCACCAAGCTTGACTGACAAATTTACAACCACATTGATGATCACTAACTTTTGTCCTTAATAAAAGGCGAGCTAGCCGGTTATAAGTAACAGAAATTAATTCCCTCAAATACTGACGATTACGGAAAGCACCTGGTAAAAAACGCGAAGCAATTATCAAATCAGCCTCTTGAGCAATAATTAAATTAAACATTGATTCTAAATCAGGCAAATCAACCGCTAAATCAATATCAATAAAACCCCAGTAATCAGCCGGACTACTATTAACATAAGCTAGCAAAGCTTGACCCTTGCTAGCAATGGAATATTCCCGATAAATAATCCTTTCAGGATATTTGCTAGCTAATTGCTGCGCAATAACCGCCGAACCATCACTAGAACCATTAACTAAAATAACCAGGCGAACATCTAATTTTACTGAACAACTATCAAGAAAACTAATAATTCGCTCAACATTATCCGCCAAAATTATTTCCTCATTATAAACCGGCAAACACAAATCGACTTGAAGCAGCTTACTGTCTAACATAAATCGTGGCTGTTGAATCGGAATAAATCATTTGCCAATCTGGCATTTTAAGCATTGCTCGACGAATAGTCTCAGGTAAACTATCGTAGTCATTGATACTCTGTCCTTTACCCAGAAGCCAAATTTCCAACCAGTTAAAGCGGCGCGGTTTTGGCTGACCAATAACCACCACTGATAAATCATAATCACTAAGAGCAGTCTGCACTTCTTGTTCTGCAAAAAACCTCGAATAATGCTCAATTAAAGATCGATCGCGCCACTGATATTGTGGCAAACGGCCATCAATAAAAATCTGCTTCTCAGGCCAAAGCCAATAAAAATAACCACCCCAACCATAATCAACCACAGTCGGCCAGTTAGCATAAGGCGTTTGACGCAAATGTTCTAAAGCAGCACAAGGATAAAAGCTACAATAACTCTGAGCTGGCGAATTAGTCCAATTTGCAGTAATTAGCAGTAAGGCGCTAACTAATAAAATAATGGTGGCTAAAAATATTTTTAAATAAACCGACCACTGATCCAACCGAAAAGAGTGGCGGCCAAGCTGATAATAAAAACCAGCCAACCAAGGTAAAGATATTATAAAAAATAAGGGGAAGTGACGAACTGATTTCCAAGCAGCTAAAAATAAAACCAGAGAAAAAGCTAGCATCCACCAATCTTGATCACGAAACCATTTAATTACTGGGTCGATCTTAGAACTCTTTCGTTGAAAATAAAAAGTAATCGCCAACAAAGCTAGAGCTACGCCAAAAAACAAACTATAGACCATTCGCCAACTTAAAATATCAAAAATCATCGGGAACCACTCTTTAATTAATCTCAAATAAGCCTTGTTGGATTGATAGTCGGCTAAAAAACCATACAACCTGAGGCCATAAGGCGTTAAACACGTTGCGCCAATTGACAGGCCAGCCATGACAACTGATTGAACCAGCGTTTTAAATGGTAAGAGGTTATTGGGACTAACAATCTTAGGAAAAAATCTATTAATAATTCTTAAGCCACCTTTAAATGCTATCCAAGCTAATAAAGCGGCCAAACCAATTAAAAAACCGCCATGAAGACAAGCCCATAACCAGAAAAAAACTGGCAAAACCAAAAACTCCCATTTTTTCCAAACTTGTCTTTGCGCTACAGCAAGCAACCAAATATTTAAAATTAGCAAAAACAGAACTGTAATTTCTTGAATTCGCACACCAAAATGCGGCAAGCAAGCTTTTAAACCCAGGGCTAATAATAGCCATAAAAATATCGAATCAGCTCGCCCACCCAACCATTTGCTAATAGCAAATTTAGCCAATATCAACCAGGCGGTAAAAATAAGCAAGACAAAAACCAGGCTAACTGCTAAATAACCAAGTGAATCATTAAGTAAATAAATTAAGACATTAGCTAGCCATTCATGATCGACCCAAGACTTTCCAGCCACCGTAAATAAGTGATGCTCAATATCGGGAACTTGCTGCTCTTGCCAAATTTCTTGACCAACTTGATAATGCCAACCAAAATCAGGATCTAAATAGTTAAAGCTATTATGAATTAGCAAGGCTAAAAAAAACAGACCAACTAGCGCTAGCAACCAATACTTAAAACGGCCCAATAATTTAATAGCCATAGCTATTACTATTAAAAATAAGATTACCCTAATTATAACAGACCGCTCATAATTGACAAGTTAGGCAAGCTTTGTTATAGTAAGCGTTAGCTGAAAACAGCTGATTTTTTATTGTTTAGTTTTAAATACTATGGCACACAAGAAAGCCGGCGGCTCCACAGCGCTAGGTCGCGATTCACAAAGCAAACGCTTGGGCGTTAAATTACAAGATGGTCAAATTGCCAAAGCTGGTTCAATTATTGTTCGCCAACGCGGCACTAAATATCGAGCTGGCAACAATGTTGCTGTCGGTAACGATGACACCTTATTTGCTACCAGCGAAGGCATGGTCAAATTTCGTACCAAAAAAATTCGCCGTTTTGATAACCAGTTGAAAGCAACCAAGATTGTTGAAGTCAACTAAAATCATTCTACTCTAATAAAAAACACCTCTAGTTAGAGGTGTTTTTTTTATCGGTCATTTTTGTTAACGCGTCTTATCCTTTAAAAGCTGCTCGGCTTTTTGTAATTGAGGATCAATATTCTTATTAAAATCATCTTCAGTTAAGTCAACTTCAATATTAGGAGCAATACCTTTTTCATTAATTGAAGTGCCTTTAGGGGTTAACCATTTAGCTGCCGTAATTTTAACCAATGAACCGTCTGGCAAATCGCGGACTATCTGAACTGAACCTTTACCATAAGTAGTTTTGCCAACTACCACTGCTTTTTCATGATCCATTAAAGCACCAGCAACAATTTCTGAAGCTGAGGCGCTGCCTTGATTAATTAAAACCACTGTCGGAATATCAGCTAGCGAGGCAATACCTCGTGACATTTGTTTTTGATGAACATCGTTAGAAAACTGTTCGCTAACTACCACGCCATCCTGAATCCAATAGCTCGAAATAGCAATCGCTGAATCCAAATAACCACCAGGATTATTACGCAAATCTAAAATAATACCCCGAGGTTGCTTCACCTTAATATCCTCAACTGCCTGACGGAATAATTCATTGGTATCGCTATTGAAGTTATTGATTTCAATCCTATAAAAACCCGTCTTCTCATCATAACTGCTCTTAACGCTTTTGATCACTATCGTATCGCGCACAATCTTGATATCGCGGACTTTGTCATTGCCGCGAGCGATAGTCAAGGTAACTTCTGTACCTTTCTCACCACGGATTTTTTTTACAGCCTCATCGACACTAAGACCAGCCGTCGACTCTTTATTGATAGCATAAACTTTGTCACCAGCCCGAAGACCAGCTTTCTCAGCTGGCATACCGCTAAGCGGCGCAATAATTGTAATAATATCATTACGCAAACCAACCTCAGCACCAATTCCAGTAAATGACCCAGCTAAATCATCATTAAACATCTTGGCTTCTTCTGGATTCATAAAGACCGTATAAGGATCTTTAGCGGCATTAACTAAACCGCTCAAAGCACTATAAAACAATTGCTTATCGGATAATTGACCATGATCAACATAATCAGCCTTAAGCAAATCCCAAGTTTGCCAAAATAATGAAAAATCTAGATCATTAGCTAAGCGGCCTTGGCTATCTTTTTGATAAGTACCACTAACTTTACCTAGAAAAACAGTTTGTTCGTCAGTTAGCCGACGTACTATTTCAACTCGTTGAGAATAAACAACACCCAATAAAAAACCGCCACCCAGCGCCGCACTAATAATTATAATAACGATAAAAAACTTTAGCCATCGCCCCCAAGAGCCCTGTTTAGTCATAAAAACTTAATTTTAATTTAACTTTTTCATCTTATCACAAGTTGAAAGAATCAACAAAGTAGTTTATGATGAAGGTAATTAATCTTTATTTTTATGGGGAAATTCATTATCAATGGCCAAAAGCCTTTAGGTGGCCAAATCAAAGTTGGCGGAGCTAAAAATGCTGCCTTAAAAATCATTCCAGCTAGTTTATTGTCAGAGCAAGCTATTACTATTGATAACCTACCTAATATCGAGGATACTAAACGTTGTTTAGAAATTATTGAAGCTCTAGGCGGTACAGCTAGTTACCGCGATGGCCAATGCCAAATCGAAACCAAAACCTTAGCCACCACCCAAATACCAGCCGAACTGGCCAACAAATTACGCGCCTCTATTATGTTTGTCGGGCCGATACTAGCTCGAACTGGTCAAGTCAGTTTTCCTCATCCTGGCGGTTGTGTTATTGGAGCTGGCACCAGACCAATAGATTTGTTTCTAGAAGGTTTTCAAGCCCTGGGTGCCAAAATTGAATTTACCAACGGCTACTACCACCTCACTGCTAAAAAACTTCAGGGAGCTGATTATTTTTTCACAACCGTCAGCGTTACTGGCACTGAAGCTTTAATGATGACTGCTACCCTAGCTAGTGGCCAGACTATTCTTAAAAATTGTGCCATGGAACCGGAAATTGTTGCTCTAGCTGACTACCTCAACAACCAAGGCGCTCAAATTGAAGGCGCTGGCACACCAGTTATCACTATCACTGGTGTTGATAAAATTAACGCTGGTGCTTTTACTGTTATTCCTGATCGTATTGAAACTGGAACTTTTGCCATGTTGGCAGCCGCTAGCCAGTCCGAACTTTTGATTACCAATTGCTATCCCGAGCATATTGAAATTCTTTTAAACATTTTTCGCAAACAAGGCGTTAATTTTGAACAAGGTGACAACTGGCTTAAAATGCTACCTAGTAAAAACATTCAAGCCTATAGTATTAAAACTCACGAATATCCTGGTTTTCCAACTGACCTGCAATCACCCTATACAGTTTTAATGACTCAGGCTAATGGATCCAGCATTATCCATGAAACAATTTATGATCGGCGACTATTATTTACCGATATGTTAACCCAAATGGGAGCCAATATTATCATGTGTGATCCGCATCGTGTTGTGGTTAATGGACCAACCCCGCTTCACGGCCGCAAATTAACCTCCCCTGACTTACGAGCTGGCATTGCTATGGTTATGGCAGCCTTAATTGCTCAAGGTAAAACCGAAATCGACAATATTTATCAGATTGAACGAGGCTACGAAAATATCGCTGAGCGCCTACAGGCTATTGGCGCCGATATTGAACGAGTCGATTAAATCTATGACCCCCAAACAAAGGCTGTGGCTATCCCGCTTCTTTATCATTATTTTTCTAGTAACCACCCCGCTAATCTTAGCCTATGCCGCTGGCTATCATGTCAATTGGCGCTATCTAAAATTAGAGCGCACCGGTCTTCTTGAAATTAAGACTGAACCCGCCAAAGCTAAGGCCAGCATTGACGAGCTTAAAGCTTGGCTAATTAAACCCAAAGATTTAACCACGCCGCTTAAATTAAAGAATCTTCGACCAGGCAATTATACTGTCAAGCTGGACTTAGCGGGCTATCATAGCTGGAAAAAAACCCTAACTATTAATCCCGCTGAAACTACTTTTGCTAAAAATATTCGTCTTTTCAAAAAAAGTACACCTGAGTTGATTTTTGCTTTACCGGCTGAAACCGACTTAGCTATCGCTGATTGGGCTAAAAATAATGACTACAACCTTAATAACAAACAAGCTTCAACTAGTTCAATTACCTATTTTTTAAACGACAAACAATTAGCTGACAACTGGCTCAACACTCAAGATGTTAAATCAATTTGTCAATTGACTAACAAAAAATTAGCCATAGCTAAAGAATTTGAATTATGGCTAGCTGATCCCGACAAAAAAGAAACCACCCTCCTCGGCCGTTTTAGTAAACCGATTAAACAATTAATTTGCTTGCCAGATAGTGATAATTACCTTATTTACGGCCATGATAGCAGTTGGGAACTAATCGAACTTGATAATCGCCAAAATCACAATATTTGGCGCTTAGCTGAACTGCAACAATTAAACAAAGCCGCTATCAATAAAAAAGGCGACCGCTTGTATTTTTACGGACGCCTTCATGACCAAAACGGTCTATTTTCACTCGAGCTCTAAACTAACCAACAGTTTTACTAATAAAATCTCGTAAATCTTGACCGATTTCCGGATCTTTTAAACCTAGCTGAATAGTTGCCTTAATAAAGCTTAATTTATTGCCAGTATCTAACCAGGTACCCTCTAATTCTTGACCATATAGTGGGCGGCCATTATCTAGCATCTGGCTAAAAGCATCAGCTAAACGAAGTTCGCCATTGGGCCGAGGCTTCA
>ENA-UPXM01001022-UPXM01001022.1-activated-sludge-metagenome-genome-assembly--contig:-NODE-1022-length-38255-cov-5.874686_pt1 | contig 38255 bp, 34 predicted proteins | sample MGYA00238178_ERZ772708 | MGnify/ENA primary metagenome ERZ772708 (study PRJEB29002, sample SAMN05720212) | activated sludge metagenome | isolation source: anaerobic digester from wastewater... | reverse complement strand
CGCTGACTAGCGTTGCCAGCATTCCCAAAGACGCTGATCGTTCGCTTACCGACCCTTTCAAGCAAAAGCGCAGTGTCTGGCCTTGGGTAATCGCGGTCCTTCTGGTGCTGGGCTTTGCCACCTTGGGGCTTCATAAGACTGGTTATCTAGGCAAGTGGTTTGGAAGTGAAGCCGTTGAAGTTGAATCGTCTGAAACGGTCCCAGAGGATTCTCCAGAATCCGAGCCAGAAGAACCTCCTGTAACGGACTAATCTTGAAAAATTAACGCCAAAATTTAATTTGCCCCTTGCCATACCGGATAAAAAGCCCCAAAGTCTGCATGTCTCGTCCGGCATAGAAAGTCGGCTACAAAAACAAATTAAGGAGGATCTACAATGTCAATGGTTTCCTTGAGACAACTTCTGGACCACGCTGCCGAGAACAACTACGGTGTTGGTGCTTTTAATGTCAATAATATGGAGCAAATTCAAGCCATTATGGAGGCGGCTCGCGAAACGGAGTCACCTGTTATCATCCAAGCCAGCCGCGGTGCCAGGAAATACACGAATGACCGTTTTCTTTATCATCTGATGATGGCTGCGGTTGAGCTTTATCCCGAGATTCCAGTCGTTTTGCATCAAGACCACGGTAACTCGCCTGAAACCTGTTTTAGCGCCATGGAACAAGGTTTTACATCAGTAATGATGGATGGTTCTTTGATGGCCGACGGCAAAACAGCTTCGACATTTGAATACAACGTTGAAGTCACCAAGAAGGTGGTCGATTTCGCGCACCCAAAGGGCGTGTCTGTTGAAGGTGAGCTTGGGGTCTTGGGCCACTTAAGCGGCCATGCAGGCGAAAAAGAAGATGGCCACGGCTTTGAGGGCAAACTTTCCAGAGAAGACATGCTGACAGACCCAGATGAGGCCGCTGAATTCGTCAGGCTGACTGGTGTCGACGCGTTGGCTGTGGCCATTGGAACCAGCCACGGCGCGTACAAGTTCACCGAGCGCCCCACCGGAGATGTTTTGGCGATGGAGCAGATTGAAAAAATCCACAAGCGCTTGCCCAACACTCACCTTGTGATGCACGGCAGCTCTTCTGTTCCCCAGGAACTGCAGGACTTGATTAACAAGTACGGTGGCCAGATGAAGCAGACCTATGGTGTGCCAGTCGAGGAAATCCAGCGTGGAATTCGTCACGGTGTGCGTAAAATCAACGTTGACACCGACAATCGCATGGCCATGACCGCCGCGATTCGCCGCGTCTTTGTGGAAACTCCTGAAAAATTCGACCCTCGCGATTATCTGGCCCCAGCTCGTGACATGATGAAACAAGTTGTTAGGGACCGCATGATCCAATTTGGCCAAGCGGGTTGGGCCTCGAAGATCCAGCCAAAGTCCTTGGGCGAAATGGCGACTTTTTATCTTAAGTAGCCAGCAAAATTCGTTAAACCGGCCCCACAAAAACACGGCTCATCAAGATTGGGCTTTAAAAAGGAGGAGATTCATGAATCGCAGACCTGTGGCCAATGGTATTGAATGGTTAGGCGCTGTTGACTGGAACAGACGGCTTTTTGACGGCCTCATGCCATTACCAGATGGCACTTCCTATAACGCTTGGTTGATTCGTGGGTCTGACAAGGTGGCCTTGCTGGATACTGCCGACCCCAGTACTGGCCACATCCTGCTTGAGCAGTTGGCTGATGTGCCCCAGGTCGATTACGTGATTTCCCATCACGCGGAACAGGACCACTCGGGGATGATCCCCACGGTTTTGGCCAAATATCCAGACGCAAAGCTGGTGGCTAGCCCCAGATGCCTTACAATGCTAAGCGATCTGATGGAAATTTTGCAGGATCGGTTGCTACCAGTCAAAGACAATGACACGTTGGACCTGGGTGGTCGCACCCTAAAATTCATGCACATGCCTTGGGTTCATTGGCCAGAAACGATGGTCACTTGGCTTGAAGAAGACAAAATCCTGTTCACGGGTGACCTTTTTGGAAGCCATCTGGCGACGTCAAGCCTTTTTGCAGATGAAAGCGTTTATGAGCCCGCAAAACGTTACTATGCGGAAATCATGATGCCTTACAGAGCGCTGATTGCCAAACACCTTGATAAGATTGCCCCTTTAGCCCCTGAAATGATTTGTACCACCCACGGCCCAGCGTACAAAAATCCTGGTTTCATTTTGGATGCCTATAAAGAGTGGGTATCGGCAGAGCCCAAAAACAAAGTCTTGGTGCCATATGTGTCTATGCATGGTTCAACCCAAATTTTGGTGGACCGTTTGGTGGCTGGACTGGCGGATCGCGGGATTGAAGTCCATCCCTTTGATTTAACAGTGACCGATTTGGATAAGCTTTCGATTCAACTGGTTGACGCTGCGACTGTGGTTTTTGCCTCTCCAGTTTTCCTTAATGGACCACACCCAATGCTGATTCCTACTGCTTACATAGCTAACGCTTTAAAGCCAAAGCTTAAGTATGTTGGATTCATGCAGTCCTATTCTTGGGGTGGGAAAATCATGGATTCGCTGACTTCTTTGATGCCGAATCTTAAAGTCGAAGTTCTGACTCCTGTTTCAGTAAAGGGGCTGCCAAAGGCGGATGACTTGGCCGCTGTAGACGCGTTGGTCGATGAAATCGCGCAGCGGCATGAATCGCTCTGACCTTGGCGCCGAAATTTTGGGTCAAGCTCCCACTGCCATTATCCAGCGGGTAGGGTACAATTGCACGGCTAGGTTGGAGGAGCTATGTCCCAGTCCTTATCCATCGTGATAATGGCTTACAACGAAGAGGCCTCGATTAGGGCGCAATCTGAAGCTACAGCTCGGTTTTTGCGCCGCATAGGCCTTGATGGGCAAGTCATCATAGTAAACGATGGATCTAGCGACAAAACCGGTGAAATCGCGGCTGAGCTTGCTGCCAATGACCCGATTTACACGGTTGTCCATCATCACACAAACCTTGGAATGGGACGGGCCATCAGAAGTGGCTATGCCGCTGCCAGATGCGAATTTGTATCCCAGCTGCCAGGCGACGGCCAAGTCACTCCAGACACTTTACAGCGCTTTTTGCCCTTTTTGCCCAGCCACGACCTAGTTTTATCGACGTACACCAAGCGTGATGATGGCCTTATTCGCAAAATAGTTACCATGGGGTATCAACTAACGGCCACTGCAATTTTGGGCAACAACTGCGCCTTTACAGGAACCATGATTTTTCGTCGTTCTTGGTTGGACAAGGTCTCACTGTCGTGCGAGAGCTTCTTGGTTAATGTTGAGCTACCCCTTAAAATGATGCAGGCAGGCGTCAAGCCGGCTTATGTGACTATTGAGGCGCTTTCGCGTGCTCACGGCAGAAGTAAGGTGCTGTCGGTAAAGCGCGTTGTAAATGTGGTTTCTGAGATGTGGAAACTGCGGCGAAACCTTGCAAAAAGCCAAGGTCAAGTGGGGTAGTTATGGCAGAGTCATCCTTCGATAAAGGGCTTGAATCATTGGTAGCAGAGCTGATTCGCACTCACTTGGTCGATTCAGTTTTCGCCAAAGACGCCGTCCGCAAGGGGCTTACCCCCGAAAAACTGGAATCCCTGCGCCAAGAGATTCTTACTCGCTTAAAAGAGGCCGAAGAATCTGGCCTTGAGCACAGAGACGCGGTCCGCAAAGTTATGGAAACAATTTCTGGATTCATTCCAAAAGATTCTTTGATGTCAACAGTCGCCAAATCGTTTGTGGACAAGATAGTTCCCCCGGCCGCGTCGCAAGACAAGGAGGAAGAATAATGGCGTATTGGCCCTGGATGCTTCGGGACATTGGACGGTTGCGCCGAATTACCTCTATCCTTGCTAGGCACGGCTTTTCAGACGTGGCCGCTAGATTGCGTTTTGGGGCCTGGTTAAAGAATCTGTTTAACAAGTTGTTTCGCCGTCCTTTAAGTTCGCCAATTCCAATTGGAAAGCGCATAAGGATGGTAGCCGAAGAGCTTGGGCCTACATTCGTGAAACTGGGCCAAATGCTTGCCACAAGGCCAGATTTGGTGCCAATGCACGTCGTTTCGGAGCTGCGTTTTTTACAGGATCAGGTTCCAGGCTTTCCCTTTGAAGACGTTAGGGCCATTGTCGAGGCCGATTTGGGGGCCAGCGTTGACGAGGTTTTTGCAAGCGTTGATTCAGCCCCAATCGCTGCAGCATCCATTGCGCAAGTACATAGGGCCACGCTAAAAGACGGCACCCAAGTCATCATCAAGGTTCAGCGTCCAAATCTGCCAGAGACGATCAAGGCAGACTTAAGAATCCTGTCAGGTTTGGCTAGCATGTTGGAGCGTCGAGTTCCAGAGATTCGGCAGTTTCGCCCCCTTGCAATTGTCGAGGAATTTCGCCGTTCTTTGAGCCGCGAAATGGATTTTGAGATGGAACTGCTGTCCATGCTTCGATATGCCGAGATGTTCTCGGACGAGCCAAAGCTGCATGTTCCCACGCCTTATCCAGAATATTCCAGTAAACGCGTGCTGGTCATGGAATATGTCGAAGGGATCAAGGTTTCCGAGCGGCAATCCTTGATAGACGCTGGGGTGGATCTGCCCTCAATAGTTGAAACTGGAATGCGAATCACCTTGCGTTCCATCTTTGAGTTTGGCTTTTTTCACGCCGACCCTCATCCAGGAAATTTCTTTGTGCGTTCCGATGGTTCTATAGTGCTGCTGGACTTTGGCATGATGGGCAGCCTTGAGTCGCGCCGAATAGATGAAATGTTGGTCTTTATGGTCGCGATACTTACAGGCGACGTTGATATGCTGGTGAACCAGCTTCTGGATGCCGACCTGATTGGCGATGAAACTGACCTGCGTAGCATGAGGGGGGATTTGCAGGCCATCTTGGATCGTTACAGCAACATCAGGCTTGGAGGGCTTGATGTGGCTGGCTTTTTGGCGGAGCTGGCTGATGTGACCATAGCCCATCAGGTTGTGTTGCCTGCGGATCTGCTGCTGGTGGGCAAAGCCATGGGCACCATGGAGGGGCTTGGGCAGGAAGTTTATCCGGAATTTCAGCCTCTTGAGGCTATCAGGCCTTATCTGACCGAGGTCTACGTCAAGCGAGTGCTTGACGCTAAGCGCCACACCCAAACCGCTGCTAGGTCACTGCTGGACGGCTTAAATCTGCTAAAAGAAGCGCCGTTCGATATCAGACGGATTTTGCGTCGCTTGAGGCGCAATGAGATGGGGCTTATCGTTCGTTCGGCAGACAGCGATTTTGAACAGCGTGCAGCATCAGCCAGAATCAACAGATTAATTTTTGGGGGGATGTTCACATTGTTCTTTTTTGCAGGTATTTTTCTGCTTGATTCTTCCAGCCCTGTTAGGATTGTGGCTGGAGTTGTTTCCGAGGTTTTTGCCTGGGGATTTTTGATGGGATTTGGTTGGTTTATGATTCAAGGAGATCGGAGGTAAGAGTATGAGAAAAATAGTGTTGTTGGCTGTGGCCATGGTTTTTGTTGCTGGTTGTGGTATCAAAAAAGATGTTTACCAGCGAGATGTTAACGGCTTGAAGGGCCAGATCGCGGCGTTGGAAGGAGACAAGGCCTCGCTGGTTTCCCAAAAGGCTGCCTTGAACGGTGAAATCGAGAAGTTAAACAAGGAACTTGAGGCCTTGGCCCAAGAAAAGGGTGTGTTATCAAAGGGTTTGAAAGACGCCCTGGACAAGGTGGAAGAGCTGCGTCGCCAAGCTGAAATCAGAAGGGCCCGTCTTGCAGAGCTGCGCAACAAGCTCCAGAGCATGGTCGCAGCAGGTCAATTGACCATTCGTACCAGTGGCGGTCGAATGATCGTTGAGATGGCTGAAATGGTGCTCTTTGAAAGCGGAAAATTCAGACTGAAAGAAGATGGCCGCGTTGCCTTGACTGAACTGACTGCAATTTTACAAACCTTGGAGGGCCGCCATTTTCAAGTGGCTGGCCACACCGACAGTGCTGGTAGCGATGAGATGAACTGGAAACTTTCACTGGACAGAGCCCGCGAGGTGGTTTTACACATGGTGGACTCTGGGATGCCCCCCACAAGGGTGTCTGCAGCTGGATATGGTAAGTTCGCCCCTGTGGCCTCAAATGATACGCCAGAAGGCATGGCTCAAAACCGTCGTATTGAGATAGTTTTGGTGCCTGATATCAGCGAGTTGCTGTCCTTTGATGACGAACCTGAAGCCCAATAGGAGGTCGCATGCGACGCTTGGTGGTGATTTTGGCAGCGACGCTTTTTAGCGCCAGCGCCTTTGCTGGTACCTGGGAAATTCAACATACAGCTGGTGGTGGCTATGCTACGGCAATCACAGTTGTTGAGGGGCAACGTCTTTTGGTCTACGGCCTAGGTCAAGACGCCGGCTCTGACGACGCGTATCCAGTGTGGATCGACACCTACAATGGTAAAGATTGGACTTTGCGTCCTGGGGTCGGGAAAACCCCTGGATCTATGTTGATTGTCAATGATTTGGACTGCCCAAAACCCAGTAGGTGTTATGCCTTGGTTTCTGACGTCAACATGGACGCGTTTGCGATAACCAACGCCGTGATTACCTCCGGCGACGGGGGGCAAAGCTTTAACTGGCCTCCTTCTGATCAATGGCTTGCCAGTGCCAAAACCGGCTTTGCAAACATGCAATGGCTTAGCGAATCTGTTGGTTGGCTCTTTGGTGGGGCCAACGTGATTGCCAGAACTCCAAAAATCAATCCAACCCACCAATTTCCGTATCAGTGGCTTACTCCAAGGGTTAATGGAACTAGACACATAAACATTCAATTTATGAGTTTTGTTGATCAAAACGTGGGTTATGCTGCCACTGGTGGACTGACTAAGGACCAAAATGGCAACATCATTGGAATCGAGTCCTTAGGTGGCATGATTAAAACTACTGATGGTGGAGTTACCGACGAAGGATGGTCAGAGCTTTATTTCGGCCTGCAGGAGTATCCTGATGGTTTACAGGCACTTACTGAAGACGTGATTTTCTTGTCTGGTCGCTCCCCAGACGGGCCATTTTTCAGGCGCAGTGAGGATGGTGGTGCCACTTGGACAGACATCGTGATACCTGCTGGACAGGAAAACTTTGGGTGGGTAACTGTTGATGTTTTCAAGGCATTTGATCGTGATAACGCAATTGTAATCGTTGGGCGCCCAATCGGTACTGACCAATATGCTCACTCGATCTTTGAGATGACCGATGGCACTAATCTAGTTGAGGTTCTGCCTAATCCAACCAACTTTGTTGGGGGTTACCAGGACATAACATGCACTGATGCTAACAACTGTTGGGTAGTTGGCTCAGACCTTATTGTTTTAAAGTACACAGGTGATAAGGACTTGCCTGACGTCGATGATGACCAAGGGACTGTGATTCCTGATTCACCCAGCCAAGACGTTATCGAGCCATCCAATGATGATGTGCGCGGCCCAGATGAAGGGCAGCAGGCTACAGACGATGCCTACGAAGACTGGGATTACGCAAATGCAGTGCCAATTGATCTAAGTGGAAGGAGCGACAAAAAAAGCAGCGGCTGTTCTGCCAACGGTCAGACCCCAGGCTTTGTAGTCCTTGCCCTTTTGGCGGTCCTTGCCTTGGCGATAGGTATCCGAAAAAGGTCAGCCCAGTAAGTTTTTTTCCGGACCAACCGTGTTTTATCGCTGCCGTTATACAGTGCCAATAATTTGTCTGCTGAGCGTTATCCCAGCATTGGCAAAGGCACCAATTACGAATGTGCGCATCTATTTTGGCACTGTAGAAAAGGCGAAGGGCCAGATTGCCATCTCGGTAGAAGGTGGTGGTCGCCATCTTTTTATTACCGAACTAAGGCAGCCTGAGGATGCAAAATGGCGTCACAGCATTCGAATTCACACTAAATATGGCCACCCCATAGTTTTTAGGCTTGTGGCCCCAACTAACAAAGTCGGCGTTGTAAGGCCTGAGAAGAAGAAAACTGTGAAGATCGAGATGCCAGAGTCGGCAATCCGTGAGCAAGACAGGATTTTGGCACAGGGTTTTGATGATCTGGTTGGCGACTTGGAATTAGAGGATTCCCAGCAGTTGCTAGAGGCCATTGCTCATGACGATGAATTTATAGAACACACTAAGGTTGCGGATTTACAGATGAAAACCGTCTGCGCTGCCAAGTTGAAGTGGCCACCCAGTGATGGAGAGCACCGGCTGAAATGTGGCGGAATGGTGTTGGTGGTGAGGGTGAAGGCGGGGCGGTAGGGGCAGGGGGCAGGGGCAGGGACAGGGGACAGGGACAGGGTGAGGTTTGACCGGGATTTGGTGTGGTGATTATGGGACGGCTGGTTCTTCGCCGTTGTCTCCGCCTGTATCATCTGCTGGGTCTGGAGCGTCACCCATTGCGCAGCCGCCTTGTACCTTGCGGAAGCAGAATCTGACGCACTTTTCACCGTAGGACTTGCCGTTACTGTCCTTGATATCTTGACACTGCCATCCCTGCGGACAGCGGTTTTCAGGGTCAGCACTACAAGGTGGCATGCAGTAGGAGCCCAAATCTTCACCAGTGTCCGGGTCTTCAAATCCGATACACAGGATATCAGGGTCTTCGCATGGCTCAGGGTCGTCCTCGGACTGCTTTTGGACACATGGTTCGCAGTATTTACCCTCGGCCGTCTCACATTTCTGAAGTTCTAAGTTACAAACCTGGCCACAAGCGCACATCCAGTTACCAGTACAGCCTCGCTCCACGCACACTTTATTCGGAGTATCACACACCTTGGCTGATGTACCACAGTCGTAGTCAATCAAGCAGCCAGGCCGACAAGTCTTGGTTGAAGCATCACAGTAGGTCTCAGGCTCCTGACAGTCGAGAGGTGAAAAACACATGCCAGGCACTTTGCAGTGTCCGTCAACACAGTCCCACTGTTTGCCTTCCATAGGTACAGGGTCGTCACAACCAAAAACGTTGCCATCTTCCAAAGAACCAGTGCAGGCATCGGAGCAAAGCCCAGCGTTGCAGACCTTGCCAGCGCCACATTCATAATCATCGGTACAACCTGGAATGCAGGTTCTGGTTATGGGGTGGCAAGCCTCACCAAAGGCACAAGACAGCGAGTCCCTACAACCACAACGTCGCAGGTCTTCGTAACACTTTTCACCCTTAGGACAATCCGCGTCTGACTTGCATGATTCAGGTGTTTGTCCACAGTCGAGATCGGTTGGGATGCAGACGCCATTTGATGGATCCCCAACTTCCGCGCAGGTATATGCACCTACAGGATAGTCGGCTACAGCACAAATCTTTGTGCTAAGCGGGCACCATGGTGCGCAAATCTTATAGGGCAGCGAAACTGTGACTCCAGCAACTGTGGCACTGTCAACGCAACGTGACATCATTCCGTCGCACTGCTCGTCGTAGTCGCACTGTCCACACGCTGGCAGCAGTGGGCGGCAAACCTTTCCACAGGGGTCACAATACTTCTCTGAACCGCAGTTTTTGTCTTCTCTGCAACCATTTTCTTCTTCAAAATCAGGCACTAACACGCACTCGAAGTCGCAGTTGCAGGCATAGTCGGGACCCTTGCTGTTAATACAGTCGTCATCGGTCTCGCATTCCTTGGTAATAGGGGGGATATCTGGAGTTGGCGTACCTTTGTCAGTATCTTCAGTCGAATCACGACCATTTTGATCCGAGTCCTTACCCCCGGAATCTGGTTGGCCCACTGAAGAGTTTCCACAACCAGCCATCAGCGTAAATGCCGCGGCTACAATAAAAAGCTTGTATACATTCCTCATTCGGCCCTCCATTGAAAAAAACGGTCGTAAGACCTGCAATCGCGACAGTTTAACGGTTTATCCAATTAACTGCATTGACGGTTCCAGCTCCGCCTACAAAAAATAGCATGTTTTGCCAGACTGCGGGACTATTTTTTACTCCAAAAGGAACTGTCAGCAGCACCAAAGGCTGGCCTGTAAAAGAATCAATCGCCCAGATTCCTTGGTCTCCGCCAACAAACAGATGGCGCCCTATTCGTGCGGGGGCATAAGCCGAGCTTGTGCTCAGTTTTGCGCTCCACAAAAGCTTGCCTGTGTCCGCAGCCAGCGAGATAACTTCGCCATCAGAAGTTCCAAAGAATATATTGCCATTGGAGTAATCAACCTTGCTTATACCAAAGTATTTGCTGGTCCAGATGACAGACCCGTCGTCAATTGACAGACACGTCGGGCCCGCAGCAAAAGCCCCAGTAAACACGCGGTCATCAACGACAACAGGTGTTGCATCTACATCTACCGCACCTGACAGATCTGCCCCCAAGTCGCTAGCCCACAGCTCTTTGCCGTTGTTCAAATCGACGCCAACCAGATATCCATCAGAAAATCCAGCAATGACTTTGCCTTTGGCAACCACCGGTGACGCCACTCCCTCGGCACTCATTGCGCTAGGTCGATCCCTGTTGTAAGCCCACTTAAAGGTGCCGTCATCTGCTTTAACTGAATAAATCTTATTGGTTGCAACCGCAAATATGACCTGCCCTTCAAAAACCGTCACTTCACCCCGAATAGGTATGTCGGTGCAATATGGAGACGTCCAAACTGAAATGCCAGTTTCAAAGTTCAGGTAATAAAGGCATCCGTCTGAGGAGCCAACATAAACCCCAAGTGGACCAACTGCAGGGCGCCCAGTTATTGAGCCACCGGTTTTGTACTCCCAAAGGATCCTGCCAGTGTCTATGGCCAAGGCAAAAATCGACCCTGTCTTAACACCACAATATACAATGCCTTTTGAGCCATCAACCGCACATTCACCAGTGTCCGTAGGTGAAAGCGCGAACATCTCGTTGTCGTAGACCTTATGCCCCCAAGACATGGAGAACTGCCCAAGGATGGCGGTTGGGCTAGGTGCTGACCTCGATGAGGTTGGCTGCTGGGCTACGCTTGCTAAAGGGATTGATAAGAATAGCAGTAAAATCGGAAGGTTATGTTTCATGCCCACTCCGTGATCAGGGCAGGGCACTCAGGCGTGCTTGGACTGTCTTGCGAGCGACCAAGATTGCGGGAGGCAGCTCGTTTTCGTCGCCTTCACTTGCGGCGAGCGCCTTTTCATAAAAGTCACGGGCTTTTGCTACATCTGCGCCTTCTGAAGTAGTGTCAGGATTAAACAGGTCGCCAAGGTGCAGCAACCCATTTACCTTGACAAGGCCTCCCTCTGCCTCAGCCATGTGGTTGAAAGCCTGTTCAGCCTCTGCCTTTTTGCCCAAGCGATCTGCGGCCTCGCCATAACCTTCCCATGCTATCAGCTTGGCATAGGGATCCTTGGTACCTTCGGCGAACTCCTTGAACGCCACAAGCGCGGTTTCAAAGTCCCCGGTTCGCAGTGCGGCCGCGCCCATGGTCAGCTTGGCATTTAAAGCCAATTTCGAGCGTTTGTTATCCTTGATGAATTCATCGATAGCGGTTGTCGCCGCCTTCAGTTCTTCATCAGTTGGCTGCTTGACAGTCTCTGCAGTTGGGTCGGGTTGAGCCAACACAGGGGCTGCTGCTTTATGAAAATCCACAAAGCGGTCAATCGAGGCACCTGCTTGGTATCTGGAGATGAAAACACCCAGAAGTATTCCGAAAACTATTATGCCGGCACCAACGCCAATCCAAGCTCCCCATGTTTTCAGAAACTCGAAAGCCTTACCCATGGTTACCTGGAACTCGTCCGGGGCCTTAATCTCTTTTAAAGTTGCGCGCTTTTTACGAGCCATATGAATCCTCTTGATTCTGCCTTAATGGCCTTAAAACCTGTTCTCCGGTAGGGAGTCGAACCCCAATTACAGGAACCAAAATCCCGTGTCCTGCCATTAGACGACCGGAGAGTCCAAAAGACGCCGGGCTTTTTATCACCTTTACATCAAACGTGCAAGTATCAAATCGATGGGACTGGGGCAGGGACAGGGACTGGGACAGGGACAGGGGCAGGGGCAGGGACAGGGGCAGGGGCAGGGGCAGGGGCAGGGGCAGGGACAGGGGCAGGGGCAGGGGCAGGGACAGGGGCAGGGACAGGGGCAGGGGCAGGGGCAGGGGCAGGGTCAGGAGCTTTTGACGCAGGTTGGGCAGTCGTTGCCGTTTAGTAGGCCTGCTTTCACGAGCTGTGCGTACATGACGCAGCCCAGGCAAAAGCCTGCTACGGCTTCAAGGGTTGCTAGGACCATTACCGTGGCCACCAGGATTTGCCCCACCAATTGCATGCCAAAACCAGTCCAGAAGATGCTGGCAGTGGCAAACATCATAAAGCCTAGACGAGCCGCAAATCGCTTCGGTGTTGATGATACCACCTCGCCTTGCAGCCTTTTTGGGACAATCTGTCTTCCAATTGTTGCCAAAGGACTGAATTTTGGCCCCAAAAAAGCCCTAATTGCAAAGTCCACTGTTAATAACCAAACGATAGGCTCAAAGCCAGTCAATACTGCTAGTGCAGAAAGTACCACAACTTGAGCAGCCACTACACGAACCACGTGCCTAGAAATCCATGCTGGATATTTCATGTCGCCTCCACGACTAATAATCAGGATAAGTTTGATGAAAGTAATCAACAATATCAAGTATTGCGGCGAAAGTTTCTTGATAAAGCCGTATTATCAATGTGTTAGCGTGGTAAGACTTGTGGGTTATTGTCTTTTGGCAACGGGTTAAGTGGTAAAACCTGTGGGTTATTGCTTTTGTCAACGCGTTAACGTGGTAAAACCTGTGGATTATTGCTTTTGTCAACGCGTTAACGTGGTAAAACTCGTGGTTTTATTGGCTTTTGGACTCGGTTGAGCTAGTCAAATAACAGGCCCCAAGATGACACAAACAGCGTTTCGAAGCCGGGGGCTATTGCTGCGCTCGTTTGTGGGATGAAACGCTGGGTTGGGCCTTGTGCAGGCATTTCCGGAGTTCCAGTGGTTGCTACCCCAGTTTGAACGATTAATTGAGGCGTTGACATATGGCCGCCACTCAACAGCGGTTGCCCTGCAAACGTTCCACCTAATGCAGCCTCGGCAACGCTTTGATCGCCAAAGCACATGGGGCGGTTGGCTACAACTGGACCATAAGGAATCGCCCCCTCGGTTCCGCTTCCAATCACCCTGTGCGTTAGCAACGTTTGAGGGTTGACCTCATCAGGTAGAGCCGGCTTGAACTGGTCACATGTGCCACCAGCCTGAGCAAAATCCACGCCCCAGATCTTTCCAAGACCTGGCTCACATGGGCGCGTAGGATCCGGTACAAAGGTGGTAAAGTAGGCAGTCCCACCATAGATAACAGGTGGTCCCATCATCCTTTCACCCTCCAGCGCCCCTCCAACAAGCTCCAACTGGCTGTCATATCCAAAGAAATGCTTGAAGTTAACAATCGGCCCCACCTGCTTTTTCTGAACGGGATAGTACTTAAAACAGGTCAAATCATTCCATGGAGCACAGGTTCGATCAGTGTCTATAACGCTTGGAAATGGTGCGACCCTTTCTGTCAACGACACAATGAAATTCTTACGCGTAGTGTTATTCAAGTCATCCACATCCCCATTTCCATAGATTATGACCAGCTCATTTCGATAGGGCTTGATGGACAAAGCAGGCGCAGAATAAGCAGGGGCTCTAATCGGGCTGGTTACAGGGGGACGTGGGATCTTGCTCATATAAGGGTCATAAAACAGCGTAAGGTTCCAATTTGCAATCCCAGGAGAGCCTATCTCCAAGCGCCACAGGCGACCGGCGCTGTCGCCCATAAAACAGCGGGTCATAAAGGTGCCTGGAAAAGTGGAATAGCAAGCAACATCACCCACCATGTCGGCTGTAATCAAGGTCCCCTCAGCGGTACAGGTAGCATCGACATTACCCAGATAACCACCGGTTCTGAACTCAGCCAACTTTTCGCCTGTATCCATGCGAACCACATAGACGCTGCGTCCCGTGCCTATACCAAGCCCATCACCACTGCCGGCTCCAAAAACGGCCACAGCCACTTCTTGCAACTGATTTTGGTTACAGCTCGTCATCGACCTTGATGGACACACCGAAACGGTGCCGATTGCAGGCTTACTGTAGGTATATCCAAGCCTGGAAAAATCGTTTTCAAACGCCCCATGGCCGCCAACGTTGCATTCACCGTGTCCTTTAGCACATCGTCCTTTGTGGGAAATCTCCCACAGCACTTCCCAGTTGCCATCGGTTGGATCGGTTACATCCAACGCTGTATATCCACGCCCACCGTCGCGATCTCCAACCACCAGAACTGAATGCCAAGCGTTGCCCGACTCGGTCCCCAGGGCAGTTGCGTAGGTTCGATTAAAGACCACGTTTGCCAGTACAGGCGAACCATCCATAACGGTCGAAGCACCAGCTGGCAGCTTCTTAAGGCTAGCCAAAAGGTGGTTTGGAACATAGGACCACTCCTCACGTCCCCAGTAGCTAGGCATATGGGTGCCAGATTCGCGGTCAACCCTGAAAGCGTGCAACTGGCCATCGTGGGTGGCTGTGTACAGCATCACTGGTCTGTTTTTGATGCTGTTTTTGAATGCCGCAAACGATGGGATAGAAACCCCGGCGTCCTGAAATTTGCCTTGCAGAACGGGCCCTGAATGGTGGATTGCCCCCGTTTTATGGTTACGCCTACAGGTATCATCAGCGGCACGTACAAACTTTATTAGATTTTGCCTGAAGCGCTCCCTTTTTTCGGCCACTGTACCTGTCAGGAAGCCCGTTTTACACAACCCTGTCGATCCATCAAGGGAAAAATCAGGAAAATTCGTTTGACCGGAAGTTACCCCTAGGTGCTCGGCACTAACACTGGCATTGTCCACAGCAAACGGCGTCAAAAAGCCATCAATCCAAGTGTAGATGTTCCTGGAGCTATCCGCTCTTTCATTTAGCATGTCAGATAAGCGCAAAATTCGGGCCAATCTCGGTTCATTTGGCTTGGTGGTATCCAAACCGCACTGATAAACCGACTGTTCCAACAATCCTTGGCGTGCATTTGGGATGGTCATCAGTCCATCTGGGGTCGTGACGTGGGTGTGGGCCGCGTTAAACTGATACTGGACGTCCTTCAGATTACCAGTTTCCTCGCTGACAACAGTCATCGTTCTGGACTGAGTTGCGACAGCCATGCTTCCCAGAATTTGGTTAAAAGCCTGGGCCAAGTCCATAGAATTGTCGGCTTTAAACAGTGGTGCGGAAATGGCACCGTTGTTTGTCGCTATAGCCTCAACCAATGTATCAACGCCATCCGCTAGTTTAAAACCAATAACATAGACATCAATACCGGCATCACGCAGCTCCTGCGCCGCCGTCACCGAGTCCTTATAGGGACCGGTAGCCTCACCAAGGTTGGCACGCCCATCAGTTATCAGGATCACGGTTTTAGGACGGCAATCCCTGTAAATGTCAGCGGCCAGATCCGGGTCATTCTCGAAGTAGTACAAAGCGTCGTACAGCATGGGAGATATAGGGCTGCCACCCACCGGAATTGCTGAACGAATTGAAGTCTGAACCTGATCATTCCTTATGGCAATCTGCAAGGGGTCATCGGATGGTGAGGGCTTCACAAACGGGCCGGTTGGCGCGTTTTCGTTGCGAGCTCCGTAGTTTGTGCCAACTTCAGGACCATAGCTATAGCCACCGGTTGCATCATTAGCATCACTTGCAACAGTGTCAGAGGTCATCACACCAAACTTGACGTCGGTGCGTGACAAATCGATTAGGCCATCATCAGCCTGCAAAACAGTAAAGGGTACCATGATGTGTGGCACAGGATAAGGGCAATCTTCCCTGGGGCACGGCGGCACCAAATTGTTGTTTCTATCTTGTTTGAGGCAGTGGTAGCCGACGAAGGAACCAGTTAGTACCTCTTGTGCAACCACAAAGCGGCTTTTGCCATAGCCTTGGAGTGGGTCACAGGTGGGCACTAGCTGGTCGTCCAAGTCGGAATACTCCATCTGCACGTTTTCAGCGTCATATTCCATACTGCCCGAGGTATCGATTAGCAGCAAAACTACTGGCTTTATAGGTGAGGCTGGTAGGGCATTAGCAACCGATGAAAAGCCAAGCAATGCGACAGTTAGAGCAGTGATTCTATTGTACATGTTGCACCTCACGGACATATGTTTGGTCCAACAAATAGGTTTGATAACATAGCAACCTGAGCATTCCGATCAATGTTGGTTTGTGGATCCGGGGTCACGCCAGGATCTGGTACATTGGCGTACATGCCATTTGTTAAGGCCACGTATTTATTGAAACAATACATTCCAGATTGATAGCCAGGGGCCCTTGGGGTGGTCAACATGGACAGCATCCTGGAGTTCCAGCCGGCACTTTGCATTGACTGGACCTCTCGTCCAAAGGATCCTGATCCATCCGTCGCCAGATCAAAGAAGTTAGAGTGTACCGCTGACATCGGTACCTGGCCGTTAGTTGCTGACACCAATTGGCTGAAACCAGAGGGCGCGGATGCCGCCAAGGCCAAGGTCCCCTCAACTCCGCTTGCGGCAACTGACTTGGCCACAGTGGCTATCCTGGCGGTACCAGCCAGATGCAGCCTGTTGCTGGCTGCCTGAAGGGCGACAAGAGATAGCCCTGAAAGCACCAACACTATCAAAATGGCGACTATCAAGGCCATGCCTCTAAGCCGCCTTGGATTGTCGTGCTGATTTTCGATTTTGTCATTTTGGTATTTAACTAACATAGTCAAATTCCTTTACTTAACGTTTCTGACCTGCAGCGACACCAAGGGCACGCGAACAGCCAGCGAAACAGTTCTAGCAGAACCGGCCATAGTAGAGTCGACTTCGTACGATTCAATTGGGTCGTACAGGTTTCGACGCTCTCGATAGGGCCATGATTCATCCTCATGAGAGGTTCTTGTCGTTAACTTTATGGTTACAAAGCGCAGGTCTTGTGGCCTGGCAGCAAGACTCAGATTTAAAAGTTGAGTGCCAGAATCCAGCACATTTTCGATAGTTGGAAACACTTGAATCAGTGGATTTCGGCCAGTCCGATCAACGTCGAACGCAAAATCATAGAACTGCAAGTCCGCCACGTACTCTGCAACCCTGATCGTCGAATTCGGTAGCACCGTGTTTAGGGCCGGATCGCGTGCGTCTAGCTCCTGGCGCACCAAGTCGATTTTCCCAATCTCACTATCGTCCGGCACCAGCGTGTATCGGACAAATCCAACAACTGAAACTTCAAGTCCGACCCCAAAACCTTGAACGCCACAGAAATCGGGCGGCGTTGTAATTGGTACAGGATCTCCCAATGTGATGGTCCGGCTGCCGAAGTTCGCGTTATCAATGCGAAAATACATCTCGAATTGATCCGCATTGGCTATTCGTAACAATCTGTTTTTTACAAAAATCTGATCAAAATCAGCATAGGTTGGGGGGAAGGCCGCCCCATCCTCTGGCCCCTGAAGGACTACTTGTCGCCCTACGACACTGCGAGTTGTGTACACGGTGGGAGACCAAAACGCCCCCATCAAAGTAATCGAATTCGGCACTATATTTGTGTTGCCGTTGTTGACCCCATGTACCCGATCCAGCGACACGGCGCGGTACGGTTGAATTGGCTTGGGGCAAACGTTTGGGTCTGCAGCAGTGTTTGGGGTGGCCAAGAAACCAGCCGCTCCAACATCGCGGCGTAGCTGATCCAAACCAAATCTGGCTTGCTCCATCGCCGCCATGATCTGGTCCTGTGCTCGATAAGAGCTGGTGGTAGCGTGGTAAATGTAGTAGATGGCCATGATAAGGATGACCGACAGAACCATCGCTATCATCAGCTCTATTAACGTCATACCCTTCAACGTAGCGCCGTTTTTCGGCCTACGACTTTGGGAATTTCCACTAGTGCGCCACAAATACATTTTTCATCACCGTTGCTGGAATCGTTATTGAAAATGCATCCGCTGGACGCAAGTCCATTTCCATCTCACACTGATCATAACGGCCGGCCCTGACCCCATCTCTGGGCCAAAGCACACGCACTTCAGCTCGAATTAGCTGATTCGGAATTAACCAAGTCAGCCTGTATCTTGCACAAAACCTAGGATTGCGGTCGGGGCGTATTTCTTGTAGGGCCCCTGGGTCGTAGTTAAGCTGTCGTCCAAGCTGATCGACCATCTGAAATTGGGTCCCAGATGGATAGAACTGGGCGTTTAGCCAGCCTGATGTTCCGCCAATCATGGCAGGGCCTACGTTCGACAAGTACCGGAAGCCAGTTTGTAAAACACCCCCCTCGCCATTGCCTGAATCGTTGTACCATTGGGCCCCTTCCAGGCGAATAGTCTCCAGCACGTGGCGGGCAAGATGAGTTGCCTGGACCATGTTCCAGGAATTGGCGCTGCCCCTGATTACACCTTGTTGGAGGTATAAAATCGCCAAGAACCCAACCACGGTTATGGCCATCACCGCCATAAGCTCAACTAGGGTAAAACCTTTCAGTTTTTGGATCCTGCTTTTCATTCTGACCCCGTTCTGGCCACGCCGTTAAAGGGCACTATTATTACTCTTACCGGTCCCGTCGAGCCTCCCCCTAGACTGAAACGCTGCAACCTGATTCTGGCATCACCGCTAGCCATGTCGCCTCCGCCTGGGATGATAAAAGGCGTGGCGTCACCCCGTACCTGAAAAACTCGGCCATCAGGTTTAAAACACAAAGGCGAAGTTTCGAGATCATTTGGGGTTACCGAAACCAGCCGTACTCCGGGGTGGGCTTGTGAAAGATCCAGCTCTCTGACGACGAGAGGTGGTGAGCCATCAGATCTTATCTGGGTGAAGCCCTGACATGCAGAGGTTTCACCTTCGATTACTTGGAATGCTCCATCATTGCCTGCGCCTCCGTTGAGGATGGGCTGTAATTGATAGGCTCGGTTACGAGTTGCAGCCTGAATCCGTGAAAATTCCACCAAATTCAGGACTGATTGAGTGGCGTTGGATAGGTGCCGTTCTTGACTGGCCCTCATAACGGCTGGCGCTGCTAGTAGGGCTAGTACCCCAACCAAAGCAACTGCAACCATTAACTCAACTAGCGTGAAACCTTTGTTCTTTCCGACTTTGGTCATTAGACGGCACCCGAAAAAATCTAAGGCTTTAGAAGCAATAAGTGTGCCAATGCTATTGGTCTTAGAAGCTGCTAACGCCTTGAAATTTTAGATAAAAGTTCCATGTGGTGAGTTGTTGATAGATTCAGCTATGCAAATTTTGTTGTGTTATGCAGTTTGTGCGTAGGCATTGCCCCCCAAAGAGTCACCATCTTAGGAAAATCGCCGCCTAATCGATGTTTAAGGCTTGGCAGACGAGTTTTGAGGACCCTAGAACATCACCCCAAACCGTCCACGTACCGACATGGACCACTTTGCCTTTTTAGCTTCGTGGCACGCGACAGGGTTTCCATCTGCGCCTGGCCCACATCCATAAGTGGCTGTGATATTCATTCCCTTCAAAGGAAATAGCGTTCCCCACTCAAACCCGGCGAAAAACACGCCTTTCTTTTCATAAAACAGCTTCACATCAAGTTCGGCCCCAAGATTTGCGTTCTGGCCAGGAGTTGCTGCCGCGTTTAAAGCCCTTGCATACATGATGTCTATGCGACCAGCCAACGCGTCTTTGTCGCCTTCGAACAGGTCATACTGGACAAATGGCTTCAGATAGAAAGAGTTTGTGACTGTACCAATGGCATGTCTGTAAAGCAGCTGGTCAACCTTGTAATCAGGGTTAAAGAAGAAGGAACGCTGCTTGGTGATGCTTTGGTCAAAAAGGAAGTTCGATTGGTCGCGATAGCCAAAGTAAGGGGCGTCAGTTCCGGTGGCCAAACCAGCGTGCAATCCTGTTGAAACTGGACCCCAAGTGTATTCGCCTTCAAAGGCAAACCCAAAGGACTTGATATCCAGTGGGGCTTCACCATCGCGATTCCAGCTTTGCTCAACGCTCTTCCATGAGTAGCGCGGAACATGGTTGATTTTTCCAAAAACGCCGACTGCTTCCAGCTCAAAACGCACATGTTCTTTTGCAGAAGGCTTCCACTCTACCTTAAACCACAGGTCTGGGGTTACCATCCAAGCGTCACGCTGTTCCAAAACCAGCGTGTCATATTTTCCAAACTGGGCTGGATAAAACGACCCATCAGGGCTGTCGGCAATGTCCATCTTTTGGCTGCGATAGACCAGGTAAACCCCCCAATCAAAAGCAGGCTTGTTTCGCACCACCAGCTTGGTGAAGCGATCCTGGCGTTCAGCGTCAGTTCGCGGTTTTTGGAAAATCGCCAAAGCTATGTCAGTGACGTCATCTTTGTTTGTTAAATCATAAGGTTCTCCAAAGGGCTGAACCGCATTAATGGAACTGGGACCATTTGCCACCCAACCGTAGCCTAGCTCAAGATAAATGCCCCAGAGTCTGGTCAACAGATTGATTCGGTCAACATAGGTGCCAAAGTCGGCATCCAAGTCCTGGCCATCATTTTCCAGGATCCCAAGCCCCCAGTGCCTAGCCATGCGTCCGCCTGAAAACTCAAGGAGGAACTTTTTGCTGTCACTTGGGCGAAATGGGGCCCATGTGGCATAAGCCTGCTTTACAGCCACGGCGTCTTTGCCGCCAAAGCGAGTCCCAGATGGTGAAACTTGGCTTCTGGACAGGGCCGCAAATGGCGCATCTGGCCGGTCAGGGTCGTAGTCAGGCGTGCTTCCAAGCATCAGGTTATCCAGGATGTCGAACTCGGCTGTAATCGAAAGAGCAGGCGCAACGTGCAGGGTAGGGGCGTATCGAAAGCGCATGTTTGCACCGCCGATCCACTTTTCGCCTCGTGATGTATTTACGACGTTTTCAGAAAGCGGGGGTCTGAAGGCAGACGAATTCACCGTCTTGCCATCAGCATGAACTTGGGTCCCCAAAAAGGCGCGATGGTAACCATCAAGTCTCAAGCGAAAGTAGCCGTGGTGTTCAATCCATGGATATCCCCGTTCTGGAGCTGGGCCAGTCGATGCCCAAGTTACGGCTGTGTCGGCAGCCTTTTTGCCAAGCAAGTCATCAAGGCTTGGCAGTTCATCAAGGTCGTCCTCGACTAGGTCTTCGTCACCAGCGGCTTCGGCAGCAGGAGCTTCGCCACCAGCGGGGGCTGAATCAGCACTGACCTCTTCGTCGTTGGCGAAAGCAGGCGAAACAATCAAGGAAACGGCCAAGAAAAAGGGTAAGGCAAGTTGTCTCATCAAAGGGATCCTCGCACGGGCGCGTTAATCTAACCAAGCACGGGCGTTGTGTCAATTGAAACGTCGCAGTCCGCGCCTAGGCTAGGTGGTGGTAGGGGCAAGGTCGGTTTTTGGGTCTAAGCCAGCTGCTTAATTGGAGCTAGGTATAGACACCGTTCTTATAAGGCGAAATCCGATGTTGCTGCCGCGAACCTTGGGGTAGTTGGGGGTGCGACTGGCCGACCGCAAGTAGTCGTAGCCTACTGAAAAGTTGCCGCCACGATAACTTCGCATGTCTGTGCTTGTTGGTGTTCCCAAGGGATCTGTGCAATCTGAGAGACAGTAGCTGTAGTAGTTTTCATCGTACCAGTCGTATACCCACTCAGAAACATTGCCAAGCATATCATACAATCCCCAAGCGTTAGCCGCCTTTCCTGCACATGGATGGGTGTTCATTGGAGATTCAGGTTGGCACCAACCTATGGAATTTGGTGGTTCTGCATACCTAGGTCCAGTGGTTCCAGCACGTGCTGCATATTCCCATTCAGCCTCAGTAGGCAAACGATAACCCGTGCAATCAGGACCCTCAAAAGTGACCGTACATTGATATAGGTCTTCTGTTTGTTGGCCAGCACCAAAAGTGCCCGAACAATCACTGATCTCATAGCAAGATTCAAGATGTTCCAATTGTGACAGGGTATTGGCATAATGAACGGCTTCATACCAATTCACCATCTCAACAGGACAGTTGTCCCCACATTCAGGATATCTGGATGGATTGTTGTTGCCAAACAATGCCTTCCATTCTTTCTAAGTCATCTCCGTCTCTCTGATGATGAAAGAACGAGTAATCGTCACTGAATGGACTGGCCCTTCATCATCATCCCGATATTGTTCCGTTTCGGGGGAACCCATGTCGAAAGTGCCGGCCTCAATCAAGCACCAGCCATCAACGCAGGTGCCAACGGACTCGGGTACACATCGGCCAACGCTGTCGCAGGTGGTACCGGCGTCGCAATTGCCACAAGACTCTCCGCAATCTGGATCTGGACCACAGACGCGATAGGCGCAGTTTTTAGTGCAACATTGACCTTCCTTGCAAACCTCTTCAGGACCACAAGGGCCACAGTCTTGCGTTCCACAAACCGGGTCTTTGCCGCACTTATGTTCCAAGCAATCTGGTACGCATTCACATTGGCCTTCGCTATTGCAGTTTTCATGGGCCTTACAAGGGCCACAGTCTTGCGTTCCACAAACCGGGTCTTTACCGCACTTATGTTCCCCGCAGTCTGGTACGCATTCACATTGGCCTTCGTTATTGCAGGTTTCATGGGGTTCACAGGTGCCACAAGACTGGTTACAAACAGGATCTGGTCCGCAGACCCGGTTACCACATGCTTTTTCACAGCCATCTTGCTGGCACCGTCCATCTGCATCACAGCTGTAACCGGTTTCACAGGTGCCACAAGACTCCTGACACACCGGGTCGAGACCGCAGACTCGATCACCACACTGTTTTTCGCAAGGCGTCTCGGTGTCAGTGCCTGGGTCGGTGGCTGGAGAATTATCCGGTAATACGTCGGTTTTGGTCTCCGAGTCGCCACAGCTAAGCATTACACTAACGGCGAAAATCAATGTCAGTGCACCTAAGGATTTGAAGACTTGCATTAATTGCTCCTTTTGGCTCAGTGGCCAATTCCATAGAGGATAGACAAATGATACTCCTGTTGCACGTCAAGGCAAGAAAAATCAGCAAAAAGTCAGAAGATGAGGCTCCTACATGATGTTAAATACCTAGCCGTTTTCAGGCACCAGATTCGCATCAAAGGCCGCCGCGGCTTGTGGGGACAGGGGCAGGCCCTAGTTATTGCGGCAGGTGTCATATTTGGCTTTGCAGACGCCTCCTGTATTTATTGAGGCATTGGCACAAGCCAACCATGCGTCGTCGTCTAAAACATCAGAATCGCAAACTCCGTTGATACAATCGAAGACATCCTGCAGCAGCTCTATCGCCCGTTTGCTTGCCGCACCAACGCAGGTTTGCCTGCATGTGTCATCAGTACAAGGCATGTAGCATTCCCAAAGCTGATTACAGGTCCCGGTGCCATAAACTCTATCCTCAAAGCAGACATCAGTCACAGCTTCGCAAGCCCCCCCAGCATTGATGGCGGCATTTGCGCATGTATTCCATTGACTCTCTGGCAGGTCTGGGTCGCATACAGTGTTGATACAGGCAAAAATGTTATTCAGCTTTGTATTGGCGTCTCGACTGGCAGCCGTTCTACAGGCCTCCCTGCACTCTGCCGTCCCACACCCCATGTAGCAATTCCACAGGTCAAGGCAGAGCCCAGTCCCGTATGCCCGATCAGCCATGCAAGTGTCCATCTGGGTTTTGCATGCTCCCCTGAAATTAATTGAAGCATTTGCACAGGTTAGCCATTCAGACCCAGAAAGAGTACCACAGTTTGCGTCGATGCAATCATATATCGCGTCGAACATTTGATTGGCCTCTGGACTGGCTTCGGCAACACAGGCGTCCTGGCATTCTGCGGTGTCGCAGCTTTGGAAACATCTCCACAGGACACTGCAATAGCCGCTAGGTTCTGGCAGCTCGACACACTTGCTCCAGTATGCTCTGCAAGTGGTTACGGTTGCCTGATCCCAGCATTCATCGCACTCGGTGCCGCTTGTTGTGTTACAGATGGGGCATGCGTTAGAGTTGCATTCAAGGGCCGCATTCAGATCAAGTTGAGCCTCTGGGGTTGCTCCTTCCCAGCAGTTGTTTACACACGTGGTCCTATCGGCTTCTGGTCCCGCAAGGCATGGGTCAATGCAGGCCATCAACAAGTTGCAGGTCGGATAAGAGCATCCCCAAAAACAGTTGTAGTAGGGCTCTATGCAATACTCATCCACGCAATCTGAAAAATCATCACCGCTAAGACCATAACAACTGTTGTTGCCTAGGCATGTATCAAGGTTAGTTAGGTTATTCAAGCCTTCAGTGGAAAGCCTGTTAAAGCATTGATTGCGGCAGGTTTCCCCAGGCGTTCCTGCAGCACACCCACCTACACACCCATAAAAGGCCTTACAGGATCCAACGGGGTCGTCAAAACAGGACGGCAGGCAAGCTCCATTACCGCATCCATATTCACAGGTTTCAACCACCGCTCCCTGGTTGCCACAAGAGTCAAACCAGCAAACGTTGTCGCCACAGCACTTCTTTTGGACCATTTCAGTACATTTACAAGCGCCATTTTGGCATGTAGCTCCAGTTTGGCACTTATCGCCACAGCCAGCACAGTTAGTATCTGTTCCAAGCTGTGTACAAGTCCCAGAACAATCCATCAGGTTGTCAGGGCATTGGCAGACGTTATCAATGCAGACTTTGCCCCCAGAACAAGGCCCACAGGTTTCTCCGTCATCCGGCCCTGGGTCATCGTCCTGCCCTGGGTCTTGGTCTTGTCCCGGATCATCGCCTTGTCCCGGATCATCATCCTGACCAGGGTCCTCGTGTTGTCCCGGATCATCGTCCTGCCCAGGATCATCGCCTTGTCCCGGATCGTCGTCCTGTCCCGGATCCTCGTGTTGTCCAGGATCCTGGTCTTGCCCTGGATCCTCGTCCACTCCTCCCGGGTCCTGCTCCTGTCCCGGATCCTCGTCAACCCCTCCCGGGTCCTGCTCCTGCCCCTGCTCCTGACCCCGGTCCTCTTGCTCCCCAGGGTCCTGCCCCTGATCCTGCTTGGGCACGTCTCGATCACCTGGTAGGAACACATCAAAAGGCAGTTCTTGGTCGATCACAGAACCATCACCACCGCAAGCAAAAAACATCAACGCAACAACAGGAAAAGCCAAGCGCTTCAACATCTTCAACCCCCATATGTAGCAGCTTTCGCCCTTTGATGATTCTACGATACGACAAGTTAAAGTACAAGGTTGTCGAGGATTCCAATAATCCCAGCCTAAACATAACCGGAACCCTAATCCCCTTCACCGGCAAGAACTTCCCATACTTTCTTGTAGCCGGCTCCACCTAGAGGGGCTTGCTCCGGTCTTACGCGATCCCAATCGTTGGCAGACATTCCTTTCAGGAAATCATGGGCTTTAGCAACAGAGTATCTTGCGTCATTACCACTGAAAGCTTCACGATAGTGCAAGCCAAGCCTTTCAGCCACACTTCGAGGCGCAGAGTTCATCCGCATCAGCACCGCATCTTCCGTGCGAACACCGTAATAAATCATTGCAGGCAGATTGTGGATCCGGCGACGTTCAGCCTCGGACATGTTATCGAAGTCCATACCCGAAAAATGGCTCAAAGCTGACACCCCCCAAGTACCGTTATTGAGAATCGCACGATAGATCGCCTTACAAGCCTCAGTAAAGGCCTCGGTGTCCGTTCGCTTGCCATCCTGTGAAAAGTATTTTTTTGCTATATCCTCCAGTCCTACACCGTTAACCCAATCACTGGTGATGTCGGATAAACGCGAGTGCTTGGTCCCCTCACCAACAATATCATCCAGTTGTTCCTTCAGTTGGGGAATGCTGACCATGATTCCAAAAAGCTCAGCCATACGGCCAGCATTTCCAAACAAGCTCTCCGGTGTCCAGTCATCTGGTCCCAGTTGCCCCTCAAGCTTTAGCAAACCCTGCATCGCTTTTTGGACTCCTTCAGGCGAAAAACCGGTAAGGTCAGCCAACCGAGCTACTCCAGGCGTCTTGGCCAATGTACGGACATAGTTTTTGGTAGCATTCAGCAAAACATCTGCTTTCTTTTGTTGCTTGGGGTCATTACGCAGGGTCGTATAACCATAAGTGTGCCGAAGAAGTTGCTCAGATTCGGCTAGTACAGCATCCAGATTCTGCTTTTCAGCACAAAGATGGGCGATATAACAGCGGAAATCTTGCCACTGGTTTTGCCAAAGAACGGATTCAAGATTGTGCAGTTTCCCTTGGGCGTCAAGCTCATCAAGTAACACAACCAAACGGGAGGCAAGAGCGCCTGTTGCTTGGCTTAGGAAACCAATCTTAGCCTCTTTATCATTGCCTTGTGCAAGACCAATTACACCAACACTGTCCTGTCCTATCCGTCCTGCTCTCCCAGCAAGATTCCAAAACTCTCTAGGACTCATATCGACACCATAAGGCAACTTATGTGATTGTAAAAACATTGATGAGACCGGAAAGTTAATTCCCTGCGCTAGGGTAGTTGTCGCACACAAAACACGTAGATGTCCAGACTCCGCAAGCCACTCCATAAGCGTCCGGATTTCATCGGATAAACCTGCATGATGGACCCCAATCCCATGGTCGAGCATTTCAATCAACTCAAAATTTCGGCTGACTTCGGTCTTTAGAAAATCTTGTACCAGCCGCACCTCGTCGGGAACAACATCGAACTTGCGAATGCTGCTCATCGCTTGGCGTGCCATGCTCCAAACCAAGTTAATCTTATTGGCAACAGCAACACTAGTGCCTCTGGCAGACATAATGGTAGCCATCGCAGCAGTCTGCAACGCTAACCCACTTTGTTCGTCACCCTTTAGCACCTTGTTCCTCGGCACATCTATAGGCTTGCAATCACCCACACGATGCTTGCCGCGCAGCTTCATGGCTCGCTCGGTGACAGTCAGAGTTTCATACTCCAGCCGCCATCCGGCTCGTTGGCTATCATCCGCCACCGCACTATAGAGCCCAATAATCCGTTCGTTAGGCCTCCAAGCCGTGGTACTGAAACTGATAGCATTACCAGCCTTAACATCATCTGCAAGCCAACGCGCCACGGTCTCACTTTGTTCGACGTATGGCATTAACAACAAAAAATTGGCTAAACGACAATCGCGCTTGATGGTGGCTAGAAGGAATTCGATTCGTAATCCTCGCCCCTCTGATTCAAGATTGTGTGCTTCGTCCATCACCACCAGCGCTAACGGGCGCGACACACGCTTGTTACGAATAACCAGAGATAGCTTTTCCGGTGTAGCCACCAAGACATCAAAGGGCTTTTCTTTATCGGTCAGTAGCTCTCCTTCAAAAGCATTAATCTCAATAGCTCCAGTAAGTTGCTCAACCCGCAGTCCCATAGACTGGAAGTCGCGGCGCAATCTTCTTGTAATCTGAGCGGTTAATGCTCTGGTCGGTGCAACATAGGCAACCCATCCACCATCCGTATCAAACTGGTTTAGTGCCTGAAGAATTCTAAACTGTGCCAGCAATGTCTTGCCACCTGACGTTGGCATGTCAATCACTATCGCGGTCTTAGCTGGGTCAAGCAGGTTTTGCTCAAGCAGTGCAGACCGCTGTGGCGGTAGCAATTCATACATCGCTTGCTGCTTTCGTTCGGTTAGAGCTTTGACAAAAGATGACACGCGGGAATTGACAGCTCGTGCCCCCCACCACAGTGAGTTACTAACCATTATCCGGCTAGCCGCATGTAGCCACCGCATAATCATTTCAAGCCTTACATCACCCGCTGCAGTTGCAGCCTTGATGCCAGACTCAAAATGTTTGTCAAGATCGCCAAAAATGGTTCCAGATTGCCCTTGCAACATATATTCAGCAAGGATTTCCGTTGCTTTGGCCCAGTGATAGAGGGCAATTAGTCTCAGTGCAATGGCTCGGTCTTTAGCTGTAGAACCGTTGTCTAGCCGCGCTTTCTCGTGTATCTGCTGGTCCTCCCTCAATCCGGATATGATTGCAGAGATACTGTTCAAATCATTCCAGCCATCCTTGCGAAACAGGCGCACCCAACATTCAAACAAACGGTAAAGCAAACGTCGGTCCCACAACGTATCCGCCAATGACGGCACTATAATCGCGTTTTTGTTTTCCTTGAACCAACGCCGCAGATCTGACCAGCGATCACCACAATATGCAATCGAAGCCAATTGCAGCACATGAAAAATACGCTCTTCTGTGTTGTGCGGTATGGGGGCCAAACGGCGAATGTCAAAAGCATTATGCGAAGCAGCCGCAGCTTGCCCACGCAGGCTATCATCTCCGCCATTTGTGCGACTCAGGGCATCTAGGCCCTCGACAGCAGCTATTTCATAGGCCAATGACATGCGCTCCAAAAGCGCTTCGTCAGCTTCATCAGCAGCAAAGTCAAAGGAGATCTGACCGCCAACAGTCTGTTGAACCAGCCTTTCATTAACCAGTTCAGCCGCACGAACACGATCTGCCTCGGGGATTAAACTAACCGCCCAATGCGATTGAAGATTTTGCAGTGCTGCAGCGGTAATGCTCATCACTAACTCCCGGCCCGTGTTGCTAGCGTCAGTGCAGCAAGATTGTCAATAGCCCCGACGGGTAAGTATATGGCAAGCAATTCGATCTGCGTTCCCGCCGGACAATCCACGCCAAGCTTCTCAACCCGTACTCGAATGTCCTCCACGTTTGGCTCGACATCGCGTACTAGCACACCAAAAAGCTGAATATCCGACTTGTTTTTAAAATAACGCTTACTGGCCATCTTGAAACGATCTTGCCAAGAAGCGTCTTTGGCACGATAACCAAGGTACTTAAACAAGTCGTCCCGAATAGTTACATTGTCCCTAAGGTCTTCCAATTGCTGCTTCAGTCCGGTTCGCCCATGAACGGTTGCGGGCGGGTACTTGGCCTGTCCGGAAGTCTTGACCTCACCGAAAACAAAACGATCCCCCGACTCATCCTTTTGAAAACCCACAAGATCAGCCCCTGGCAAACTGGAGCCTCCTTTACGCTTGTCTCGGCCGTCTGGCCAAGGAAACACACAATCTCGATGCACAGTCAGATAAGATTCGGCAATGGCCTCGCCAACCTGCCAGTTCTCAATGTCATGCGAGCTATCCAGTGCTTCGCCGAGTTGTTCTTGCTCAAAGTCAGTCTCCACAACCCCTGCCAAAAGTTCTTGAATGTCGGCCTTACCGCGTTCGTCGAAGACCAACGCCGAAACCTCGCCATGAATAGCAGCCTCAAGTTCCTGCACGTTCCACGACCGGCCCATTCCGACGCTCGGCAACGTCCCATGGCTATAGCACTCAGCCCCGACCGCGATCATACCACCATCTCCCTGTTCATAAGCTCGGCTAGAACTAGAACATATTCACTGTACTAAATCGTAGCATGCACCTGTGACACCCCTGTGCGAAAAGAATCTATCCTGGTTTTTGTGGTAGCTGCTCTGTTCTTACGTACGCGATGGCGTTCATCATCAGTCAGGTCACGATTGACGATGTTCTGTACGTCTCGCTTGCGCCCTTGACGTATGGTTGAGTCGGCCAGCCGCTGTGATGAGGCCGGTTTTGTTGTTCCTGGTATGATTGTTACCACTTTAGGTATCCCAGCACCACAGAATAATATCGTCCGTCGGCCAGAAATGTTTCAATCTCAAGTGCGCCCCACCAATAGGCTTTGCAAAAGTAACACTCCCTTTCCAAAAACTGGGGGCAATCGCCGTCCTCTAGTCCAATGGATTTGGTGAATCAATCTGGTGGTCGCTCCATTGTAAACACACGATTTATCAATCGAGGTATCATGCAAGGAGAAAATTTATTTGATGGGGAATCATGGGGATTCCAGGTAGCTTCAAGTATGCAGTTGCTTTGATATTGCTAACAATGCGGTGATATACTTTCACTTGTGAAGACCTCTAAACCTCGAAAATCAGCCCCCTTTGAGCCTGAGCAGCGATTAATAACCCTGATTGCGATTTTGCTTGGTTCGAAGCAGCCGTTGACCTTGGATGAAATTCGCGAAAGAACAGATGGTAGCTACGGTCCATTGCTGGATCCGGGCAAACAAGACCCACAAGGACAAAAAGCCTATGAATCTGGTAGACGTAAATTCATCAGGGACAGGGAAAATCTGGCCAAAATGGGCATTCCAATAGGCTGTGTTAAGAAAGGTGTCGGACACAAAGAGTGCGATGCATACTACTTAGATCCAAATCATCTGCGAATGCCCGAGGTCAATCTGACTTTCAAGGAGCTTGGTATTCTGCGTCAGGCTGCAGCTATGGTTAATAATATTGAGGCGTTCCCCCTGAGCCAGGACCTGATGCTGGGTTTTGCCAAGTTGGATGCAGCCATGGCTGGGGTGGATCTTCAATCTTCAAAGGATGATGGCGAGCTCACGACCTTTCATTTTCAGCATGGTTTGATCGCACAAAACCCTGAGACCCAAAAGAATCTGGCGGCATTGTTTGATGCCCAAATGTACAGGATTCCAGTCACTTTTTCATATCGATCCAGCCGCCAGTCGGACTTCAAGGAGCGCAAAGTCGACCCCTATTCCCTGTTTTTGAAACGTAGGGTGTGGTATCTGGTTGGCTTTTGTCATTTGCGTAAAGAAGTCAGGATGTTTGATGTCAACAGGGTTTTTGCCGTTAAACAGACAGGGCCCAGGAATGGATTTCAGATTCCCGATGATTTTGAAGTGGCGCCATGGCGGACACTTGAACCATGGGATATCGCGTCACATGATGCCGTGGTTACCAGAATCAGACTTGAACGCCCGGTAGCGAGTCTGTCCAGTTTTTCCAACGCCGCAGTGATTGCCAAGGAAGAAGACGGCTCTGTTTTAATCGAGCTAACAGTTCGTAACAATGAGGCTTTATTTGGCTTCATAATGTCGCTGTGGGGTAGGGCGGTGATTGTAAGCCCCCCTGAGTCGGTCCAAGCCTTCAACGACTTGGTCAGGCGCATCGCTTTGGTGCATGGTTTTCAGGAGAACAAATGAGCTTAGGGTTGAGTCTGTCTCAAAGGTTTGCTCAAATTCAGCTGATTTTACCAGTGCTTAGGGCCAATGGGAACAGAATGCGCCTGCAGGACTTGGCAGCGGCCTGTAAAATGACGCCTGCCGAGGTTAAGGATGCCGTGATCGCTTTGTCGATGGTGCATACCACACCTGATCTCGATAGCTATATCGACGTTTTCGTTGAAGGTGACTGGGTTGATTTGGGGCCACAGCTGGACTTGGGGCTTGGTCATCGTCCTTTGCCATTGAACGTTGGTGAAGTTGCGGCTCTTACAGCTTTGGTAAGGGTCATGGCTGATGGCCCCTTGGATGATTTGGCAAGAGATGCGTCAGCAGTTTTGGAAAAGGTCACCAAACTTGCTTCACCCGTGGTTCAGGCTGCGTTGAAACACATGTCCTTGTTCATTGATACCGGGGTTGGAGTCATATCTCCGACGTGGGCTGTGCTGTCCAAGGCGATTGATTCCGATGTTGAGGTCGTAATCGAGTATCTGGCAGCCTCCAACGATGAGCTGAGCAAGCGGACCGTTCAACCGCTGAAGCTTTATGGAAGGGATGGCTACTGGTATGTGATGGGCCACTGTAAAACTCGTCAGGATAGGCGCCATTTTCGACTTGATAGGGTCGTTTCTGTTGAGCTTACCGATAAAAAATTTGTGTCGCACGACGTTCCTGATGAAAGTGACTTTACAGAAGACGACGGTCAGGAAACGATTTTGGTACATATAGACAAGGATGCCGCAAATTGGGCCATTGAACGAAATCCGGATGCCTCAATCAAACAATTGCCAGACGGCTCAATCGAGATCGAGCTTTCCAGGCGTCTTTCCCCATACTTGGCAGGTTGGATCCTGTCCTTTTCGGGCAAGGCCCAAGTTATAAAGCCTAAATCCATGAGAAGGGTCATAGCGGATCGCCTAGCCGCAGCCTTCGACCTCTAGGCCCTCGTTCCTGCCTCCCCCCTCCGCCATTATTTGGAGTTGTTATTAATTTTCGGTTATCATCAGCAACTGTTTTGTCGGAGGTCACGAATGAGATTAGCCGCTAAATATTTTGCATTTCTTACCGTTTCTTTGACCCTTTGTACAGCTCCTGCTGTTGCCCAGGAAGCACCTGCGTCCGGCAAGGAAGCCCCAGCGGCTTCTGCGCTTGATGATCGGCCTGTTTTTAACCCTGTGGTGTTGAAAAAACGTGGTTATCAGGTGATGCCTGCAGAGGATGTCGTCGATTTTGGAGATTCCTTGGTCGCAGTTATGACTGCTCAGGTCTTGCCAGAGGCTGAAGGGACCAACAGTGGACTTGAGCAAATCAGTAGGCTGTTTATCCTGTCTGGCGACCGGATTGTTTTTGATAGCTTCGAGATGGACGACGTCGGCGAGTTTGTAGAGCCGTCAATAAATTCACGCACCTTTTTCCAATTGACTTGGTCAGTGGTTAAAGTCACAAAAGGCAAATCCTATCTGGTCCTGCGTGGGATCACCCCGCGACAAAAGTCAGGTGAGCCAATCAGAACCGCCAAACGAGTGGTCGTGCTGACCCAAAAGGGGCCGGCCTCCTTCGAGGTTCTAGTTGATTCCGCAGGAAACGCTGACCCTGTTGTTACCGCAACCGAAGTTCGAATCCCCATAAAGTAAGTAGTTCCAGACAAGCGAGTTTAAAGTGCCAATACCCCCCAATGATTATGATCTTAACGACCCCATTTTGCAGAACCTGAATGACGCGCAGTTTGAGGCAGTCACCCACGATAAAGGGCCCTTGTTAATCTTGGCTGGAGCAGGTAGCGGAAAAACCAGGGTTATAACCAGGCGAATTGCTTGGCTGGTCCGTTATAAATCAGTATTTCCCTCGCGGATTTTGGCGGTCACTTTCACCAATAAAGCCGCAGATGAGATGCGTGAGCGAGTCGCCACACTTTTGGGTCACGAGGATGCCCCAAGGTGGATGGGCACCTTCCACTCGATATGCCTACAGTGGCTGCGTAGGTATGCTGAACGTCTTGGATATCCAAAGGATTTCGTCATTTATGATGACCGGGATTCCACAAGCGCTGTCAAAAGCATCTTAAAACGATTTGGTCTGCCTAAAGAGGGCGCCTCCAGCTACACATACTTTATTGACAACGTTAAAAACGCCGGCAAATCAGCCTCAGATCTGTTGGCAGCAACCGTCAGAAGGGAATATGTTGAGGTTTATGAAGCCTACCAAGATGACCTGAAATCAAATGGGGCAATGGATTTTGCCGATCTGCTGCTTCTGGCCTTGGAGCTTCTGCAAGATCACGAAGACATCCGCCGGGAAATCCAAAGTCACTTTGATTACGTGCTGGTAGATGAGTTCCAGGATACCAACGACGTTCAGTATCAGCTTTTGCAACAACTGGTTCAGGAGCATCGAAATCTGTGCGTTGTCGGTGATGATGACCAGTCCATCTACTCATGGCGTGGTGCCCAGATCGAAAACATCCTGGAATTTACAGACAACTATCCAGAGGCCAAGGTGGTGACGTTGGGCAACAATTACCGCTCGACGTCCAAGATCTTGGAGGCCGCCAGCCGAGTCATTTCCTACAACGATTCTAGGTATGAGAAGGCTTTGACTGCTATGCGTGGTCCTGGCCATCCAGTCATCGTGCACGCGACTCTTAACGAAAAACATGAGGCAGATTGGGTTGTAGCCAAAGCGATTCAGTGCATGGAAGACGGGGCCCGTTGGTCGGACATCGCCGTTTTTTATCGTACAAACGCGCAATCCCGTGTTTTTGAAGATTCATTTGGTGCGATGGGCATCCCCTACAGGGTTGTTGGGGGGATGAGGTTCTACCAGCGCAAGGAAGTCAAAGATGTTATTGCCTATCTGCGATTGATTGTAAATCCAGCAGATTCCATTGCCTTAGAGCGGATTTTCAACGTTCCTCCAAGAGGTATTGGTCCAGCCACGATCGACAAGGCTAGGGCGGCTATGACAGGTCCTGAGGATTCGTTGCTGATGGCCCTTGCCCGAGTTGGTGACCAAGCCGGTGGCGCAGTTGGTAAGCGGATCTCTTCTTTCATCGCGATGCTTACCGATCTGGCGGTCAAGGCCAAGGAAATGAACGCTGAACAGGTGCTTCGCGAGACATTTGACAAAACTGGGCTTTTGGAGTTTTTTGAAAAGGACGAAACCCCTGAAGGCCGTTCCAGAGTTGAAAACGTCCAGGAATTATTGGCGTCAGCAAGGCAATTCTACGAGACCACGGGCCTGGATGACGTTGGGGCATGGCTTGATAAAGTGGCCTTGGTTCAACCCCTTGATGAGGGAGGCGGCAACGAGGCTGTAAGCTTGATGACTGTGCATGCTGCGAAAGGCCTGGAATTTCCATGTGTTTTTGTGTGCGGCTTGGAACACGGTCTTTTCCCACTGTCCCAGCGGCCCTCAGCTGCAACCTATGCCGCTCCCATTGGTCGTGAGGCGTTGGCCGAGGAACGACGCCTGATGTACGTAGCGATGACTAGGGCAATGGATAAGCTGCACTTGTGTTACGCAGCGACCAGAATGCGTTATGGCCAGACAGTAGCTGGCAGACCGTCCGTTTTCTTGACTGAACTTCCTCGCAGTGCCATCAAGTTGGTTTAATCCTAAATTTTGCAATGATTGCACGCCCCTAGGGAAATACATTTGCAACCTTTGTTGCTGGTGCAAAACCCAGATACAGTTCTCCAGCCTTACAAGGCGCACCTTTTTGGCATGGGATTAGCGTGGCATCCCGCTTTGTAGCCTTTGAGATGTTTGCCCTAGCTCGCTTAACTTCGTCGCCAAGTGGGGCAATAAACCTGATGGTTGAGCCATTTACAGATTCAACTACACCCACCAAGACGTTGCTTGGGTACTTGGCGCTCTTTTCCTGAAGCCTAAAGAAGATTAAGTCGCCCCTTTTGGGTTTGTCCTTGTGACTTACAGCACGTTTCCTGGCCAAAGTTCTATAAAGCGAACTTGCCCAAGAATCAGAGCGAAACTTGCTTTTGGTGGTCAAAGCCGTGGAATAACAAAGGTGGCTTGCAAAGGAATCTGGGGTAAACGAGTTCTTCATTCCAACCAGTCGTTGGGCATTTATCAGCAGTTCTGAGCCAGTCGTTCCATCACCCAGTTGAGGTTTCGATCTGTTTGGCCACAGCTTAGCTGGTGCCTTTTGGACGGGTTCTTGCCTCTTTGGAGGCGTCTTCTTTGCAGATTCTTTCTTTGAAGTCGGCTTTAGCGTTGACGCAGATTTTGCGGGCTCTTTTTTGACTTCTGCCTTCTTGGAGGCTGGCTTCTTCTTGGAAGCCTCCGCCGGTTTCTTTTTAGCGGCTTGAGTGCTCGTCGCTGGTTTCTGCCTACTAGTTCTTGAGTTGCTAGCCGCCTTTGGCGTCTGGGCCTGCCCTTCATTGCAAAAAGGCAACATCAGGCATGCCAAAATCAGAATCACAGAAGTCCTGTAAATTCCTTTGGGCTGACGGCTTGTTGGAGATAACGCGGTCATGGGCCCATAATATCCTTGGTTCCGGTAGTTGGACAAAAAAATTGATGCGGACATTGGCTTTAATCCTCGTACTGGCAATTTTTGGGTGCGCCCCTGCGATCACTCAGCATCAAGCTGACAGGCCCTTAAAGAAACGCCAGGCTCCAAAAACTAGGTTGGAACCGCGATCACTTGACTCCCCCATCCAAAGTGACCGCCGTGAATTTCAACAGGTCCCCTATGAAGCCAAGAAAATGAGCTGTGAGGAGATTGTAAGCATCCTGTCCGTTTTGGGCCCTGAAAATGACCTAGATCCAGCGCTACTTTTGGCGTTAATAAGGGTTGAAAGCGCCTTTTCCACAAATGTCCTTTCACGTGTCGCCGCCATTGGTTTGATGCAGGTAATGCCCGAAAATGTCGAGCGTTTTTCGTGCGGGGATCCCTTCGACCCCACTGAAAACATCAAGTGCGGGATCATAATTCTGAAGCGCTTTTTAAACAGGTACGATGGTAATCTGATGCTGGCTTTGTCTGGCTACAACGCAGGCTTGGGGATGCCAAATCGAGCCAGAACTGAATCAAGGATACCGGCTAACTTCTCGTACCTGGAAAACATTTTGCGAGTCAGAGCAAGATACTTAAGATACGGATGTAAGACTTTTGACTAGCCTTTTGGTTGTACGCCAGGATTCGTGATTGTTGCCACTAAATTATGTAATCGGTCTTGCTTGCATCCCAAGGTTTGGGTAATGTATCGGGTGCCACAACTGTGGTTAGAAATCTGGAGAGATCACATATGAAGGACGATCAACTCGATTTAGATATGAGCCCCCCGGAGATTCCGCCCGAGGAACTGCCGCCTGATGTGCCAAAAGCCCGTAATGTGCTGATGGATTTCCTTGAAAGGAGCCGCGCCGAGATCGAAGATGAGGGCGCTAGGCTCATGGAAAAATTAAAGGCCAAGGAAGAAGAGGAGCGGCAGCGCAGGGAGGAAGAGGAGGCCGCCAAAGCCGCTGAGCTTCGGGCCATAGTCGAAGAGGAAAGGCGCGCCCGCGAGGAGGCCGAGCGGGCCTACGAACAGCGCAAGGAACGCAAGGCCAGGGAGGCCGAGCAAAAGGCTGCTGCTGCTAGGGTAGTCACGACGGTTGCTGCCCCCGAGCCCAAAAAGTCGAAAGTGGGGATTTTTGTCACACTTGGGATAGTTCTAGTCGCTGGTGCAGCCGTTGCTGTCTTCTTTTTGATGCCCAAGCCGGTGCCTGTCACTATGACGCTTGACCGCCCCTTTGATACAGCCCGTCCAGGAACAGTTCTTGCCACTCCATTGCCCTATGGTCCCAAGGCGATAGCCGATGCTGGCAAGCCCTGGGATCCCGAGCTGTTAGTCGCCAGATTCCAGGTCGCAAAATATGAAGCTCCCGAGCCGGCTCCTGTGGTCAGAAAAACCACGAGGTCGTCTTCTCCAAAGCCTTTGGTTAATATTAAATCCGGCATCTTAGGTGGAAAGAGGGTAATTCGTTGACAGACGTAGTGGTCATTTTGGTAATGGCCCCTGATGGCGAATCTGGGGCGACCATAGCCCGTAATCTGGTCGAATCCGGACTTGCGGCCTGTGTCAACCGGGTCCTTGGGGTTCGTTCTGTCTACAGATGGCAGGGCGAAATCCACGACGACGCCGAAGAGTTATTGATAATCAAGACTACTGCTGCTGGCGTTGAGGCGCTGACTGAAAGAGTGTTGCAGATTCACCCCTACGAAGTCCCGGAAATCATTGTCCTACCAGTTGTCGCGGGCAGTAACTCATATCTTGAGTGGGTGATCAGTCAAGTTGGTGATCCTGAATAGATTTGGGGTCACGTAATGCCCAAACAAAACACGCACCTTGCGATTTTCTTTATGGTTTTGGCCGCGGTGTCCTTTGCTACTATGGGCGCCTTGGTTAAAGCTTCGACGGGGCACTTGCCATTTTTGGTTGCTGTCCTTTTTCGTAATGTTATCAGTGTAATTCCTCTAATTATTTACTTCAGGGTCAAGGGGTTGCCCTTTCGAGTCAATAATCGAAAACTGATGTTTGCCAGAAGTACCTTTGGTTTTTCGGCTATGTTCTTGTATTTCTTGGCTATTGAATACCTGCCTCTTTCTCTTGCTGTTGTTTTGAATTCCAGTTCTCCGGTGTTTGTGGTCATTATGTCGGGGCTGATTCTGCGTGAGCGAGATGTTGGAAAGTTGATACCGTTGGTAGTGTTGGCGCTTGTTGGAGTGGCTTGGCTTGTATTTGGCCGGCAATCCCCAGAGGCTGGTGCCAAACCGTTTTCCATTGGGATTGCTCTTTTGGGGTTGTTGTCTGCTGTGTTGGCGGCTGCTGCGTACGTTGCGGTTAGAAAACTGTCTGCTACCGAGCCGTCTGCAAGAATTGTTTTGCATTTTGGGCTTTGGTCTTCTTTTTATTCGGTGGTGGCGTTGGTTATCGCGGTGGTTGCAGGATATGAAAAGCTGGAGCCTGCTGTAATTTGGGATGTCATATCGACTCCAAAGAGTCTTTTGATGTTGATTGGAGTTGGGTTGGCGGGGCTTGGTGGGCAGATGTTTATGACGGCTGCGTACGCGAGGGAGCGGGCGTCTATTGTGAGTGGATTTTCATATCTGAACCCTGTTTTTGCCTATTTTATCGGGCTCTTGGTGTTTGGCGAGCCGCTGACAGTCTCCGGAATTGGTGGCGGACTGCTAGTCCTAGGCGCCTCATTAGGTCTAACAATAATGGCAGAACACAACTCCACCGTGCCTAAGCCATCTCCCTGATCCTGCCCCTGTTCCTGTCCCGGATCCTGCCAATTAGCGTGTTCTGGTTCCTGATTGTTTGTTCTTTTTGGCGTTTGATCTCTTCGTTACAGTTTTAA
>ENA-UPXM01001018-UPXM01001018.1-activated-sludge-metagenome-genome-assembly--contig:-NODE-1018-length-38423-cov-83.789356_pt1 | contig 38423 bp, 36 predicted proteins | sample MGYA00238178_ERZ772708 | MGnify/ENA primary metagenome ERZ772708 (study PRJEB29002, sample SAMN05720212) | activated sludge metagenome | isolation source: anaerobic digester from wastewater... | reverse complement strand
CTGCTCGTACCTTTCGGCAAGAACATCTGCACTCCTCGGCTTCCGCAGTGCAGTGACTGCCCGGTCCTCGACATGTGCCGCCAGGTGAACGTGACAGCTCACAGGTAAGACGCCGGCGGTATTCAAGTTAGCGGATTCCCGGCATCGTTCGAACACGACCTGCTGCATGTATCCATGTCTCCATCGGATTGCAGGCCCGCAAAGATCGGGCGGGGAAGCCCCGGGGGCATTTCATAGGGGCGAGGGCGTTTGCGTCGGGAGAGGGAAATGAAGAATTATACAGAAACGACCCCTGGGGTGCCCCTGACGGTCCACCGAGCCCGCCGCTGCTTTTTCAGCGCCGCTCGGCTGTCCTTTTTTTCCATTCTTGCCGCCCGTCCGCTCCCCGGGCCTATCATTCGCGCTCCTTGCCGTCATCCCGGCTTTATTGTCGCTCCGCTGCGGCGCCTCTCAAGGCAGATGCATCAGAATCGCTCTTTCCCTCGAGCTGTTGGAAAGACATGATCTCAGAAGATCTGAAAGATATCGTGAATCAGGAAAAAGAAGATTTCCACAGCGATGAGCAGGATGATGATCCACTCGAGTGTCGAGGAGTGCTTGTGATACTGCTCGGCAGCCAGCATGCTGAAGAGCTCGTGAATGACCTCGAGCTTCTTGTTGAGGATCTCGATCCTGAGCTTCACGTCGAGATAGCGTGCAGTCATCTCGTAGGCACGCTCCACCTCGGGATATTCCCAGAAGAACTCGGGAGTGTCCAGGAGATTGTAGCGCAGGTTGATGTCGCTCTGCACCAGGTAAAGACTGCCCCTCATCATCGAGAGCCTCCTGCGGCTCAGACGCGTCCGGCCGGTTCCGGCGATGTTCAGGGGAATATAGGCCGTCTCGGCGATGGTCTTCTCCGCGCTGAGCTCGAACTCCTCCAGCTTGACGGACTGGGCGATGCCGTGGGAGATGGCAAGCCGCTCGAGATTGTCGTCCGATGAAAGAGAAATGTGGTCGTCCCTGATGCCGGTGCTGCCGCTCACGGAGAAGGTGAACTCGTCGGACAACGGCTCGGGGAAAGGGTCCTGCTCGAAGGGTCTGATATCTTCGAGAAGCCTGCCCAGAACATCATCCGCTACCGCCCATGCCACCAGAACACCATAGGAAAAGACAAACACGTCGCCCGCTCCGGGCTCAAGATGGATCACATCGCGATACGTGCTGGTGCGGTACTGACCGCTCAGCGCCTCCCGCAAGGCGCCGAACGTAAAATTCTTGGCCACACACGTGGCTATGCAGGTGCTCATCGAGCGCTCACTCCTTCCTTTGCTCTTCCCATTTTGACACTATAGCCCCTCTCTGGGCTGGAAACAATGGCCTGCTCCTGCAAGACCGTTATCTGCTCGGGACAGGCGATGCAAAGCCAAACATCCTCCCGGTGTGCCGGCCGGTCCGAGACCGGCGGCGGATCATCCGGCAGGCGCTCATTCCGGGAGCCTTGCCTGACGATAGGAACAGGGTATGAAATCCATGAAAAGAGCCTCACCCCGAACGAGCACGATCCACCGTGCCCGCAGGCGCCCGGTATCGCCTGCCGATGATCGCGCCCGCTCGCCCCTTCAGGAGTACGATCTGCTCTCCTGTACAATCAGGTTTTTCATGGCCGCTATCTTCGGCATATTCATCGATATCGTCATCGCATGCCTCGCAGGCGTCGTGGTGCTGATGGGCTACCGGCCGGGGTTCGGTTGGCTTCTGCCCGTCCTTGCCGCCGTCCCTCTCGTCTGGGGAGCGCTGGGGATTTTCTTTTTCAATGACATGCTCGACCTTGCGGGCGAGATCGTCGAGCGGTTCTTCCTGTTCTGGCGCTGAGGAAGACGCTCCGCGGAAAACCGCATCGGAGCCCGGACAGTATGGCTGCAGACCTGCACACTCTCACGCCGGGATGCCCGAAGACCCATCGCCTTGTCCGGCTGCCCGGGAGAACCGGATTACCGCCCCGCAGCCCGAGCAGACGAGCCTCCTTCCGCTGAACCTCGGGGAGATCTCATAGCCGTGCCCGCAGATCTCACAGGCGATCTTCTGCCACCTCCCGGGAACGAAACGGGCTTCCTGGACCGTCCGTTCCGACGGATGCCCGCCTTCCTGACCCGGACAGACCACCTTGGCAGCCGCCGGAGCGCCCATGGCTGACGATGCGCTCAACAAAGATCCGACCGCCGCTGCGCCGGATCTTTGCACGGGATGCACGCGGCTGCAGCGGGGGCAGGCGATCCGGTCTTTCGGATACTCCGGTGCCACCTTGATCCTGAGCCCGCATGCACAGGTAATGAAGGCGAAATCATTGAGCGCCCGTATGATGTCCCCTGCCCGCCGGAGAGACTCGGCACGGGTCGCCGGAGCCGAGCAGCCGTCCCGAGACGCCTGCCGGATATCCACCTTTCCCCTCTCGGTAAGGTCTCCGGGGGGGAGGAGAGCACGCCTGCGGCGGGTGACCCGGACATATGCCTTGAGATAATCGGTGTATCCCGCTCCGTGGCTCATGGCCCGCAGGATCTGTATACGCTCGGACAGGGGCGGATGTGTGGCGAAGGCGCCGGAGCTTATGTGCTGCCGGTACGGGTTGACGGTGTAAAACGGTGCGATGGCGGACGGAGCGGAGGAAAGCATGACAGGGCTCTGCCCGATCTTTTCCAGGGCGGATGCGAGTCCTTCGGGGTAGCGGGTGAGCCGCGCGCTCGTGGCATCGGCCAGATATTCCCGCCTGCGTGAAATGGAAAAGTAGAGCACGCGCGCAAGGATGGGTCCGATAATGGCCAGGAGAAGGGAAACGATGAGCAGCGGCCCTGCGGCCCCTCCTCCTGCGCGGCGGGATCGGGATGCGAGGCGCGTGGTGGACGTATACCGGAACGATCGGACGAACATGTCGGATATGAAAAGGATGGAGCCCAGCATGGTGGCCGCGACCGTCATGTACAGCACGTCACGGTTCATGATGTGGCCGATCTCGTGGGCCACCACTCCCTGGAGCTCGTCCCTGTCGCACAGGGCCAGAAGACCTGCGGTCACGCAGATGCAGCTCTTGTCGGGAGACTTGCCCATGGCGAACGCATTGGGCGAAGGGTCGTCCACCACGAATATCCGCGGCATATGAGGCAGAGACCCTGCGATGACCATCTCCTCGACCACGTTGATGAGCTGCGGATACATATCGCGGGTGACCTCCCGCGCATGGGTGAGGCCGAGCAGCACGTTGTCCGACGCAAAGAGGCTGACCAGGAGCATGACGACCCACACGGCCCCTGCCGCGGCCGCTCCGATCAGGCCGGCGGCATAGGGGTGTTGCGCATCGGCCAGGGCCATGCCGATCATGCTCCCGCTCGATATGAGGAAAAAACCCATCAGAACGATGAGCGAGACCGTCTTGCGCTTGTTTTCGGCAATGACCGACCAGAACATCCCGTCAGCCGAAGCTCACCCTGGGCGCGGCGCGCTCGCTCTGCTCTTCGAGCTCGAAGAACTGCCCCTTGCGGAAACCGAACATCCCGGCCACGATGTTGGAGGGAAACATCTCCACCTTGTTGTTCAAAAACAGGACCTGGTCGTTATAGGCCTGTCTGGCGAACGCGATCCGGTTTTCCGTGGTGGTGAGCTCTTCCTGGAGCGCGAGGAAGTTCTGGTTCGCCTTGAGGTCCGGGTAGTTCTCCACCACAGCCAGGAACTGTCCGATCGCCCCGCTCAGGGCTGTCTCGGCCCGCGATATGTCAGAGACCGATTTTGCGCCCGCCGCCTTCGCCCGCGCCTGGGTGACGGCCTCCAGGGTCTGCCGCTCGTGGGACATATAACCTTTTGCGACCTCAACCAGGTTCGGTATCAGGTCGTGTCGCCTCTTGAGCTGCACCTCGATCTGCGACCAGGCGTTTTTGATCTGGTTTCTTAAGATCACCAGGGCGTTATACGCGCCCACGACATAGATCAGAACCGCAACCGCGATCACCGCCAGGAAAATGAACACTATGGTCCCTGCCGACATGAGGATGCCTCCTTTTTTACGTTCGTTCTTCTTTCCCGGGTGTGAAGATCTCATCCAGAAGCCTCGCCAGGCCGCCGGTCCGGTCTTCTTCACCGCGGTCCCCGCATTCGGCCTCGAGGATCTTGCTCAGCTCTCCGCCGTCGAACCACAAACCGTGCGAGGGGCACTCATCGAGCAGCACGTCGCTGCCGGTCATGAGGACCTTCTCCATGCCCCTCGAACATATCGGACATGCTCTCTTCTTTTCTTTCCGACGAACAGATCCTGGAGCGCTCAGGAGGAGAGCTTCCTTTCCGTCCCGCTCCAGGAGAATCCCGAGCTCTCCCGCGTCGAGCCAGACACCTCTGCATCCGGGGCAGTAGTCGATCTCGATACGGTCAAACTCCAGGGTCAGGAGAATGCCGCTGCACTGAGGACACTTCATGCTCTCTCCTTCGGCATTAGATGAAAAAAACGATAGCCGTTTCCGCGCGGTGCGGACGGTCATTCCCACGGCAGCGCTTCCCGGAAGCTCTCCTGGAAGGCGACGGCCTGTCTGAGATGCTCCCAGGCATACTCACGGTTGGTCGGATCTCCAGATTCTGCATACGCGAGCGCCTGCTCCACGGAAGCATCGAGAGACATGAGCTGCAGCATCTTGATGTCTCTTGCAAGGAGCAGAGAATAATCCGGGAGTCTGAGCCCGCTCCAGGCGGCTCTCAGATCCTCCACCGCCCGAGCGCGCGACATGAGGCCGGGGAGCAACGACTTTCGCTCTTTCGGATCGAGGACCGTGCCGGTGGTGGTTTCGCGTTCGGTTATCCCCGCCATCATATCCTCCTGCCCCTTCAGAGCGGCCTCTTCCCTCCCCAGCAGGCCGGCGACCAGGCTGCGCACCTCCTCCATGGCCTCTTCGCGATCTCTCATCTCGGCTTCGGTGAGGACGTCCTGCCGGACGGACTGAACCTCGTAGACATTCACGGGATCCCGGTCTTCAGCGAAGTAGAGCATGTCGCCCTGTATCCAGTAGCCGCTGGTTGAGACGGTCTGGCCGTCGGGAAGATCGACCAGGTAACCGGCCCACGCCGGCGCGGCGGAGAGGATGTTCAGGATGAGGCAGCCGAAAGCTACTGCCGCAATTGTATGCCGAGCTCCGTGCAGAGGGATTGTATGATCTTGTCCTGCCATTTGATGATGATGGAGTCCTCCAGCGTCCTGGTTTCGGACTGGTAGGTGAGCCTGATGGTGATCCCCTTTTTCCCCGGTGCAAGCTTCTCGCCGGTGTAGAGGTCCACGGCCGTCACCGCCTTGAGCTCCTTGATACGAAGCCCCTCAATGACTGCGAGGATGTCCGCATACGGAACAGTCTCGTCCGCCACCAGGGAGAGGTCTCTCCAGGTCATCGGGAACTTCGGGATCTCCTGCAGGCCCTTGAACGTCCTCTTCAGGAGGACATCCGCGTCCATTTCCAGGGCGAACACCTCATCGGTGACATCGATCATGGCGAGGATGTCCGCGCCGAGGGCGCCCATATGACCCACCGCCTTCCCGTCGAGCAGGATGTCGGCCTGATGGCCGGGCTTATAGAAGGCGTGGTCGGAAAGTCTCACGGTGATCCCCGGCACCAGGGCCTCGGCAAGCCCCTTGATGTCGTAGAAATCGACTTCCTGGGCTCTCAGCGACCAGTGTGTGTCGCTGCGCTGGCCGGTGATGGCGGCGCCCAGCTTCATGCGCTCCAGCGGCAGGGCGCCTTTTGCCGTGGGGAAGAAGCAGGTGCCGATCTCGAATATGCTGATGTCCCTTCTCTGCAGGCTCTTGTTTCGGGCCGCGGCGGCGGCCAAGCCCGGGATCAGGGACGGCCGCATGATCTTCATCTCATCCGAGATGGGATTGAGGAGCTCCAGCACGCTGTCCCCGAAGAAGCCGCCCCACTTGGGCGGGATGAACGAATAGGTGATGACCTCGGTGTAGCCCATGGCGCTCATGGCCGTGCGGAGCGTGTCGAAGTCCTGCTTTTCCACCGGTGACTCGACCGGTTGGAAGGTGGGGAGCTCCGGCTTCACCTTGTCCATGCCGTAGATTCTGATGAACTCCTCCACCAGGTCGATCTCCCGGGTCACATCGTGGCGCAGGGCCGGCACCTCCACCGTCCACCCGCCGTCCGCCGCTGAAAGGGCGAACCCGAGGCCGGTGAGGATGGCACGAACGTCCTTCTCATCGATCGTGCCGATGCCCAGGACCTTTTCCAGATAATTCTTCCTCAGTGTGATCCGCCTGGGCTTCGGATCGAGATGGTTTACGTCGATCACGCCTTTCAGCACACGGGCTCCGGCGAGCTCCTGCATGAGGAAGGCTGCGCGGGTCGCGGCATCGGCCTGCATCGCGGGGTCGATCCCCCGCTCGAACCGATAGGACGCCTCGGTGGAAAGACCGAGACCCTTCGACGTCCTGCGGATGCCCACCGGATCGAAGTAGGCGCTCTCCAGGGCGATATCGGTGGTCGTATCCATGATCTCGGAGTTCTCTCCGCCCATGACTCCTGCGAGGGCGACCGGCTTCTCTTTGTCGCAGATGAGCAGATCGTCGGCGCTCAGACGGCGCTCCACGGAATCCAGGGTGACGAAGGTCTCGCCCTGCGCAGCCTTGCGTACCACGATGCCGCGGCCTGCAATGAGGGCGTAGTCGAATGCATGCAGGGGCTGGCCGTACTCGAGCATTACATAGTTCGTCACGTCGACCACGTTGCTGATGGCCCGCACCCCCGCCTGGAACAGCCTCCTTCGCATGACAAAGGGGCTCTTGGCGATCTTCACGCCCTGAATCACCCTGGCCGCGTACCGCGGGCAGGCGTCTTTCGCGACGATCTCCACGCTCAGGCGCTCGCCTGCCGGGACATCGTCCTCGACGAGATTATATGCCGGATACTTCAGCCCGGCGCCGAGCACGGCCGCAAGCTCCCGGGCGATGCCGATCACCGAGAGACAGTCCCCCCGGTTGGGGGTGACGTTGATCTCGAAGACCCAGTCCTCCAGATCGAGGGCATCCAGCAGAACATCGCCGGGCTTGAGGTCCGCTTCGATCTCCATGATGCCGGTGTGATCGTCCGTGAGGCCGAGCTCCCGCTCGGAGACGAGCACTCCGAAGGACTCCACGCCCCTGATCCTGGCCTTCTTCACCTTCATGCCCGGTCCCAGATCCGAGCCAACCGGCGCGAACGCGCTGATCATGCCCACACGGCAGTTGGGCGCGCCGCACACCACCTGGAGCGTTTCCGAACCCGTATCGACCATGCAGACCTTCAGCTTATCCGCGTCCGGGTGCCGCCTCACCTCCACGAGCCTGGCGCAGATGACCTCGCGGGGAATCGACTCATGGACGATGCCCTCCACCTCGGTGCCGCTCATGGTGAGCGCCCGGGCGGCCTCATAGGCGTCCGGCCTCGCATCCAGGTATTCGCTGATCCATTTATATCCGAGCTTCATGGCTTTCCTTTTCAGGCGAACTGGCTCAAGAACCGCACGTCGTTCTCGTAGAACATCCGGATATCGCCGATCCCGTACTTGAGCATGGCGATGCGCTCGATGCCCAGCCCGAATGCGAAGCCCGTCACCTTCTCGGGATCGATGCCCACATACCGGTAGACCGCCGGATCGACCATGCCGCTGCCCAGGATCTCCATCCACCCCGAGTTCTTGCACACCCTGCAGCCCTTGCCCCTGCACATGATGCAGCCGATGTCCACCTCGGCCGAGGGCTCGGTGAACGAGAAGAACGACGGCCGGAACCGCAGAGGCACGTCATAGCCGAAGAGCCGGTGGATGAACTCGTAGAGCACGCCCTTGAGGTGGGCGAAGGTGATTCCCTCCTCGACCCAGAGGCCTTCGATCTGGTGGAACATGGGCGTGTGGCTCACGTCGGAATCGCAGCGGTAGACCTTGCCCGGGGCGATGATTCGAACCGGAAGCCCGCTCTTCTCCATCACCCTGATCTGGACCGGGGAGGTGTGCGTACGCAGCAGGATGCCCTTGTCGAAGTAGAAGGTGTCCTGCATGTCGCGGGCGGGATGGTGCTCGGGGATGTTGAGCGCCTCGAAGTTGTGGTAGTCGTCTTCCACCTCGGGACCTGACGCCACGGTGAACCCGAGGCCCAGGAAAATATCCTGGAGCTCGCTGATCACGGTGTTGATGATATGGACCCCGCCTCTCCTGGGAGCTCTTCCCGGCAGGGTCACATCGATGCCGCCCGCCTGCGACGCGCGCTGGAGCTCTTCCAGCCTGCCGGCCAAGGCCTGCTCCATGAAATTTTTGAGCTTGTTGGACAGGGCGCCGATGCGAGGCCGTTCTTCCGGGCTGAGCGAGCCCATCTGCCGGAGAATGGAGGTCAGCGCCCCCTTTCTCCCGAGATACTTCACCCGCATGGGCTCGATATCTTCCGCTTTGCCTGTGTGCTTAAGCTCCTCGCAAAAGGACTTCTCTAAGGCTTCAAGCTGCTTTTCCATCTATGATTGAGAAACGGTCTCGACGATGTAGGAAAAACCCTTGGGATCGGTTACCGCGATATCGGCGAGCACCTTCCTGTCGAGCCCGACACCCTTGGAGTCGAGCGCATGGATGAACCGGGAGTAGGTGTACCCCCGCTCCCTGACGGCGGCGTTGATCCGCGCAATCCACAGGCGCCTGAACTCGCGCTTTCTGAGGCGCCTGTCACGGTATGCATAGCTGAGGCCCTTGTCCAGAGTCTCTTTGGCTGCCCTGAGCAGGTTGTTCCTGCCGCCCACGAAGCCCTTGGTGAGCCTGTGGAGCTTTCTCTTCTTCCTGATTCCGATAATGCCACGTTTTACTCGCATGGGTCCTCAACCTCTTATTGATTCAGATATGGCAGCATCCTCCTGACGCCGCTCATGTTCGCGGAATCGACCAGGGTCGCCTTTCTCAAGTTCCGTTTGCGCTTCGGGCTCTTCGACGAGAGCAGATGGCTCGCGTATGCCTTGTTCCTCTTCACCTTGCCACTGCCGGTGCGCGAAAACCGCTTCGCCGCACTCCTGTTTGTCTTGATCTTCATTCTCTTGCTCCTCTGCTTACTTCGGGGCGAGCATCATGACCATGGTCCGGCCTTCCGCCTTGGGCTCACTCTCGACAACGGCCAGCTCGGCCATATCGTTGCGGATGCGCTTGAGCATCTCGACTCCCTTGTCCATATGTATGATTTCCCGTCCCCGGAAACGTATCACAACCTTCACCTTGTTCCTTGCCATCAGGAACCGTTCGATGTGCTTCATCTTGAACTGGTAGTCATGTTCATCGGTCTTGGGCCGGAACTTGATCTCCTTGATGACGACGACGGCCTGCTTCTTCCTCGCGGCATGTTCCCGCTTGGATTTTTCGTATTTGTACTTGCCGTACTCCATGATGCGGCAGACAGGAGGGCTTGCCGTCGGCGCGATCTCAACGAGGTCCATGCCGTAATCCTGGGCACGGGCCACCGCCGCAGGCACGGTCATGATTCCCAGCTGCTCCCCTTCAGGGGAGATGACCCGGACACTTTCAGCGCTGATCTGATTGTTGATCCTGATGGTGTCCTTGTCTTTTCCGGTTCTTTTGTAAAAGTCCTTAGCTATAACGCCCTCCTTGGAAAAAAATTACGCGATTATGTAACCCGGAGATATGCTTATTGTCAACATGCTTTAAATCACAGGATGCGATTCGCGGATGATTCTGATGAACTCTTCGAGAGTCATGGTCTTCTGGTCGCCGCTGCGCTCGCGCACGGTCACGGTGCCCTCATCCTTCTCACGGTCGCCTGTGATGAGCATATACGGGACTTTCTGCTGCCTGGCTTCCCGGATCTTGTAGCCGATCTTCTCGTTGCGCGTATCCAGTTCGATCCGGACATCGCTCGCCCGGAGCCGGGACGCCACGTCGGCGGCATAGTCGGCCTGGGCGTCCGTGATGTTCATCACCACGGCCTGAACGGGCGAGATCCATACCGGGAACGCGCCTGCGAAGTGCTCGATGAGCACGCCGATGAACCGCTCGATGGAGCCCAGGATGACCCGGTGCAGCATGACCGGCCGATGCCGCTCGCCGTCTGAGCCGATGTAGTGTATGTCGAAGCGCTCGGGCAGGTTGAAGTCGCACTGGATCGTGGCGCACTGCCAGGACCTGCCGATCGCGTCCTTGATCTTCACGTCGATCTTGGGGCCGTAGAAGGCGCCGTCGCCCTCGTTGATGTCGTAGGGCAGCCCCTTCTTGTCCAGAGCGTCCTTGAGCGCCTGGGTGGCCATGTCCCACATCTCCTCGGAGCCCATGGACTGCTCGGGCCGAGTGCTGATCTCCATATCGTAGGAGAACCCGAACACGGCCATGACCTCGGCGACCATGTCGATGATGGCGGTGATCTCGTCGATGAGCTGATCCGGCCTGCAGAAGATGTGGGCATCGTCCTGGGTGAACTGACGGGTGCGGAGCAGGCCGTGGATCACGCCGGACTTCTCGTTGCGGGTGACATTGCCCAGCTCGAAGTACCGCAAGGGCAGATCCCGGTAGCTTCTCACCTTGGACTTGTAGATGAGGATGTGAGAGAGGCAGTTCATGGGCTTGATGCCGTAGAGCTGGCTGTCGAGCTCGGTGAAGTACATGTTGTCCTTGTAGTTGTCCATGTGCCCGGAGATCTCCCAGAGCCTTCCCCTGAGGATGCTCGGGCCGTAGACGATGTCGTAGCCCCGCCTGAAATGCAGCTTTTTCTCGAACTCCTCGATGAGGCTTCTGAGCCTGCCGCCCTTGGGCATGTAGATGACGAGGCCGGGCCCCGCCTCCTCGGCGAACATGAACAGCTCGAGCTCCCTGCCGAGCTTGCGGTGGTCGCGCTTCTTCGCCTCTTCCAGGAAGTTGAGGTAGTCCTTGAGCGCCTTGGGCGAGCCGAATGCCGTGCCGTAGATGCGCTGGAGCATCCGGTTCTTCTCGTCGCCCCGCCAGTAGGCGCCCGCGATGGACAGGAGCTTGAACGCCTTGATGTGCCCGGTGGACGGAACGTGCGGCCCCCGGCACAGGTCGACGAACGAACCCTGTTCGTAGAGGGAGACATCACAGACGTCATCGTCCATGTCGCGGATGATCTCCGCCTTGTACGGCTCTCCCTTTTTCTCGAAGAAGGTCTCCGCCTCCTGCCTGCTCATAATCTTACGTGTAAAGGGAAGATCGGCTTTCACCAGCTCTTCCATCTTCTTCTCGATCTTTTCGAGGTCCTCCGGGGTGAAGCTCTCGTCCCGGTCGAAGTCGTAGTAGAAACCGTCCTCGGTCGCCGGCCCGATCGTGGGCTTTGCATCGGGGAACAGCTGCTTGACCGCCTCGGCCATGACGTGCGCGGCCGAGTGGCGGATGATGTGAATTCCCTCATCAGAGTCCGCGGACACGGTCTGAATATTCTGTCCTTCGGCCAGAGGGGCGCTCAGGTCCGCAGGAATGCCGTCAATCCGCACTGCCACGGCACGCTTATCGCGGATGACGTCTCTGATGATGGATCCATCCGTGGAAACGCTCTTGCCGTCCACGGTTACGGTTCGCTGGGGCATATGTTCTCCATAAAAAAATGGTAGGCACGCAGGGATTTGAACCCTGGACCCCCACCGCGTCAAGGTGGTGCTCTCCCCCTGAGCTACGTGCCTGTATGTGCCATTTGGTTATCCTGTATCTTTGCCATTTGTCAATCGGTTTTTACAGGCCGTGCACCAGGGTATATCCCCGTTACTTCCCGAATGAAATTCCTTGGCTCTTATGGTTCCCAAGAGATCTCCGGTGTGATACAAGCACCTGAAACGAAAATCTCTTGAAAAAGGATACTCGATGCACAATACAAAGATCCCCGCCCGTGAGATCGCCTTTGATTTCGATGGCGTGGTGGCGGACACCTTCAGGCTGTTCGTGGAGTTGGCCAGGACGAAATTCGGCGTTGCGATCGACTACGAAGACATTACCGACTACGACTTTCTCAAGGTGATCAAGATGGAGCTGAGCGATGCCATGGAGATCATCGACACCCTCACCTATCGGCCCCACGAGCTCGACCTTCCGCCCAACCTCGGCGCCGTGGATGTCCTTACCCGGCTGGCTGAGATATCTCCTGTGCTCCTGGTCACGGCGCGGCCTGTGGGCGAACCCATCGAGCTCTGGTTCCGGCGGCACGCCCCGCAGATCCGACCCGGATATCTCAGGGTGAGGGCAACAGGCGAAAACACCGCCAAGCTCGAGGTGCTGCAGGAAGAAGGGATCAGATATTTCATCGAAGACAGGCTGGACACCTGCCACATGCTCGCTCCCGAGGGGATAACCCCCATCATCTACGACCAGCCGTGGAACCGCGAAGACAATCCCTTCCTGACGGTGAAAAGCTGGGAAGAGATCTCTTCTTTGATCAGGTGGCAAGGGGAAGAGAGTCTCAGCGGATGAGGAGCGACCCCCTCATTCCTCTTCCTTGAGCGCCTTTCTCAGGGACTTCTCGATATAATCGATGTGCTCCACCATCAAGGCCTTTGCCTCGTCCGCATCGCGCTTCTCGATGGCGTCGTAGATCCTGAAGAGCTGGGCGACGATCTCGTTTGAGCTCCCGGGAATCCTTGCAAGCTTTTTGCGGCTGTAGGGAAACGCGCCCGTGAGCACATGGGCGATAGTGTCGCGCAGGTGCACGAAGATGGTGTTCTTCGTTGAATCGGCAAGGATGTCGAAGAAATCCGAATAGAGCTTGCCGCCTTCCTTGGAGGTGAGAACGTGCTCCGCGCCGATATCGCCGATGCGTTCGATCAGCTTTTTGAAGCGCTTTCTCTGCTCCTTGGATACGTTCCTGGCGGCGAGATAGGCAGCCTCGGAATCGATGAGCCGTCTGACGGAGAGCAGCTCCCAGATCTTGTCGTGATTTATGGAGATCAGGTCTTCGATGGACGACTTCACGTTGTCGGTGAGTGAGCGGACATACTTGCCCTTCCTGTCTCTGGACTCGATGTAGCCCTTGGCTTCGAGCAGCTTCATGGCCTCGCGCAGCGAAATCCGGCTGATGCCGAAGAGCTCGGTCATCTCCTGCTCGGAGGGCAGCTTCTCCCCGATCTTCAGCTTGCCCTGAGCGATGAGGTCGATGATCTGGTTCATCACCAGGGTGGGAATATCGGGCGATTTCTCGATCCTGGATAATCCTGTCAGCTTCGTCTTTTTCAACATGTTCTCCTACTCGACCTCCTCCATATTAAAAATTATATATGAATATCAACACAAAATAAAGATACACTTATAACATCGTGCAATACAACCACAAAAAGGCTTTCACATCCCCGTGATATATTTCGGACGGAAATCCAGGTAATCCGCCGAGACAAACTCGAACCGGATCCCGCCCACGGTACGGTTGAAGCCGTCATAATCGAGGCTGCCCAGATGCATGTGCCCGAATACCCAGACATCGCATCCGTACTTCCGGGCCGCCTCCACTGCACGGCTCTCTCTGCCGTCGAGAGATATGGGCGGGAAGTGGGTCATGATGATCTTCTTCTCCAGCCCTCCGGGCAGAGAACCGAGCGATAGCTCGAGCCTCTGGAGCTCCCGCTCCCAGATCTTCCCGTCGTCACCCGAGGCCTGCTCCAGCTGGAGTGAAGGGTCGATCCAGAGCCGCGTGCCTGCGATGCCGACCCCGCCGAACACCACGGAGTTGTTCTGCAGCGGAATCACGGAAGGCGGCAGAGCCTGCCTCACCTTGCTCAGGCTCGACCACCAGTAGTCGTGATTGCCCCTTGTGATGACCTTGGTGCCGGGGAGCTCGCCCAGAAAGGCGAAATCCGGTTCGGCCTCGGAGATGCGCATGGCCCAGGAGATATCGCCGGGAACGAGGACCACATCGTCCGGGCCCACGGTATCGAGCCATGCCTGCCTGATCTTCCGGGGATGGCCCTCCCAAGCGGGTCCGAAAATGTCCATGGGCTTGTCGACGGCGAAAGACAGGTGCAGATCAGCAATGGCAAAGATTCTCATGCGCCTTCCTTTTGCCGAGGATCTCCCGGGCGGCCTTGCAGTCGGCGCCGATCTGCTCGATGAGATACTCCTTGTCCGCGAACTTGATCTCACCCCGGATGTACTCCACGAACTCGACAGTGAGCTCCCGGCCGTAGAGATCGCCGTCGAAGTCGAAGATGAACGCCTCGATGGAGGTGCCCATATCTCCGAACGTCGGGTTGTTTCCGATGTTCACCACCCCTTCCCACTGCTTCCCGTCCATGCGGATGTACACGGCGTACACCCCGTATGCCGGTATGAGCTCCTTGTCGGGCCGTACGTTCGCCGTGGGGAATCCGAGGCTCCTTCCGCGCGCCATGCCGTGCACCACGGGCCCGTGTATGCAGAAGGGGATCTTCATGAGTCTAGATGCGCCCGAGACATCGCCCGCAAGGATCATCTTGCGGATGCAGGTGCTGGACACTGTCGTGCCCTCGAACGCGACCGGGTCCACGCATTCGACGAAAAACCCCATCTCCTCACCCGCGCGCATGAGAAACGGGATATTTCCCCGAGCTTTCTGACCGAATACAAAATCATGGCCGACCACCACGCCTTCGGCCCCGATGCGGCCGACGATGATGTCCTTCACGAACTTGACCGGCTCGGTTTCGGCGAACTCGCGGGTAAAGGGAACGATGACGAGGAAATCCATGCCCAGGCATCGGATGGCCTCGATCTTCTCTTCAAGGGTGAAGATCAGCTGCGGGGTGACGCCCTTGATCACGGAGGCGGGGTGCGGGTCGAAGGTGTACGCCACGGACACACCTCCCAGCCGCGCCGCGTGTGACCTGACCCGCTGAAAGATCCGCTGGTGCCCGATATGGCATCCGTCGAAGTTGCCGATGGTCATCACTGGCCGCCTGAACATCGCCGGATCGAGCCTGTCGTTGTTCTTTATCACTTCCATCACATACGTCCTTGACATTTAAAAAGTGCAAAACTATATATGGGAATCACCTGATCTTTTCAAGTATCAGCGTGCCGGGATGGCGGAATTGGCAGACGCGCTAGATTCAGGTTCTAGTGGGCGCAGGCTCGTGCAGGTTCAAGTCCTGTTCCCGGCACCAGTTTCCTTATCTCTCCCGGCAATATCCGTTGTATTCGAGCGGTTATTTATCATATAATGGACACTACCGCGGAATGCCATGAGATAATTTCTTAAAGGGGGTCGGTTCATGCTTTCTCAAGGGAAAAAGAGCGCTTGCCCAACGCCCAGAGACAATCAGCGCCTTGCCCGCAGGAACGCCATCATCGACGCTGCCGAGGAGATCTTTGCCGAAAAGCCCTTCACCAAGGTCAACATGCGCGACATCGCGAAGCAGGCCGGCATCTCTCCGGCGCTCATCTACCGCTACTTTCCGGACCAGCAGCACCTCTTCGTGGAGGCCTTTCTGAGAGGGACCAGGGACCTCATCCCCATCCTCGACGAGTATCTCCGCTCAGCCGAGACCGTACGCATCGAAGAAGTCGCCCTGAAATTCATCAGCTTCCTCACCGGTCACGAGCAGTACTTCAAGATGATGACCCATTTCATGCTCGACGGATCCATCAGCGAGGATCTCCTGGAGAGGCTCAACGCAATCGAACGCTCCGTTCTCGACCAGTTCGACCGGCTCTTTGTGAAGTCGGGCGCCAAAAAGGATGTCCGAAGGCTCTCCCACGCCTTCTTTGCCGCGCTGAACGGCATCCTCATCACGTACAGGCAGCACCCGGGCAAATCTCCCGAACAGGTGCGCAGGCATATGGAGCTCATAGCCCGGACTATCGCCCGGATCTTCGAAAATGAGATCCGGCAGGGGATGACGGACACATAAAGCCAAAAGGGGCGTTTCCATGTTCTCCGTCAGAGCATGGAAACGCCCTCCTCTTCTTTCGGCGTACAACCGATTCAGCCGCCTTCCACCTCTCTGAGCGCCGCATCCTGGTAGGCGTGGAACAGCTCGTGGCAGAACATATCCCAGCGCCTGCAGACTTCCATGGTCTTGTCATCCATGACAAACAGGCTCGGGCAGGCGATGATCTCGTCCATTTCCGCACCGAGCTTCGACACCAGATCCCCGTCCGCCCCGGTCAGAATGTGCCGTACGAACTCCGACGGGCGGTACCAGGACGAGACCCGCTGGAAATCGCGGTGCATCTGGGTGAGCAGGACATTCCTCGGACCTTCCCAGAGCTCGTTGATGGCCGAGTCCCGAAACAGCCTGGGAAGCGAGGAGAAATCCTCCATGATCCCGTGCCCGCCGAAAACGGACATCGCCTGACGGATCACGTCCGTGCAGTCCCAGGATGCCGTGATCTTCTGGAGCATGATGAGCTCCCGGACGTCGAAACGCTTCTTCCTCGTCTCTTCGCCCTCGTCGGTCGCCAACCCGCCCTTGAGCCCGCCGGGGAGGGCGAGAAAATCGCGGTAGAGCTTGAATGCGGCAGCAACGGTGCGTCTCGAGAACAGCTCCATGTTCCGGAGCTGGCCTTCAAGCATCGGAAATTTGTCGATCCGCAGGCCGAAGGCGTCCCGGAACCCGGCGTACGCCCGCGCCTCCCGCACGGCACGCGCCATGAACGCAGCAGCCGAGAGCCCGACCGTAAGCCTGGAGTAGGTGAGCACAATGCCTACCACGTTGGCCACCCCGCGGTTCAGCGGCCCAACCGGATACGCCACCGCGCCGTTGAATGTGAGCTCGGCCGTGGTGAGCTCGGAGGTGCCCATCTTCCACTTGATGCGGTCGATGGTGTAGCCGTTTCTGATCTCTTTCTCCTTGTTCCCCTCGAGCCAGGACGGCACCACGAACAGGGCCACGTCCTCTGAGCCTGCAGGTTTGGCGGTAACCACCGCGTAGTCGGCATGGGTGGCGGAGCAGAAAAACTTGGTGCCGTAGAGCCGCCACTGCTCGCCCTCGCTCACCGCCTCCAGCACATTGGAAGGAACATCCGAGCCGCCCTGGATCTCGGAGAGATACTGAGCGCCGATGGCGAAATCCCCGTCGATCCCCTCTTTGCAGTGCTTGAGGATGCGCCTGGTCTCGGGCGTGTCCGCATATTTCTCCAGCAGGGCCACCAGTCCCTCGGTGCAGGTGATGGGGCATGCGATACAGGCCTCACCGTTCTGATAGACCAGATACATTTTGGCGAGCCTGAGCCATGGGGAGGTGCGCTCGGAGAAAAAGGCCTCGGAAAAGATCTCCTTTTCCATGATTTCGGTTTCGAGCGGCCGCACGATCCGGTCGATGCGGTGGTTGTGGCCGTCGTAATGCTTCATGTAGGGCCGGTGCTCGGGCCAGGAGATCTTCTCGGCAAAGTCGCGCCACCGGTAAGAGACCTTGGGTGACATCCGTCGAAGGTCCCTGTCGATCTCCTCCCACTCCTCTGCGCAGAAGTGCCGGAGCACTTTCTGGAAGAAGGCGTCGTCGCGGTAGTAGTCGACGTTTTTCCTCCACGCCAGAAACTCGTCAAAGCTATAGGGATTGTTCCTCGTTGGAAACGACATTGTGATACCTCCTTATGTCAGGCTCTCTTTCAGCGCTTTTTTCGAGCACCTCGTCCAGGGCGTTAGCGGGGATCGCGCCGATGAATCGGAGATCGCGCACGCGCGTATGAACTGCGAGATCCATTGTGCACCATTGCCGAACACCCTGTTCCTTTTTGGCCGGATCCAGGTTTTTTCGCCACAAAGGCAACAGAAACCTCACCCCGTTTTCTCTCGGGCCTTCCCGCACGGTAGCCACCTCGGCAACCCGGCGCTGAAGACAAGCCGCGAACCGATCGGCCCTCCAGTTGAATTCTTCAAAGGCGCATCGACGGCCGCCGCCAGCCTCCATGAAAGGGAGAAAATCGCCCTGCTCGACGACATCCTGCCGATATTGATCCCTGCTCCCATGGAAACCTGCTGCAGCTTGATATGTAAACGTTGTTTACCCTATAATATTGAATTCAGCCCTGTCAATTGCTTTTGTGAGGAATCTTCTGATCTCCCGGCAGGTGCTAAAAACGAGACAGACGAGCGGAAGTGCCCTGCACAGACGAATATCATCGAGCACGACAGCCAGCATGAGAGCCGGAGATTGCATCGCTGCCCCGGCACCCCCCGGGGCAGCAGGGCGGGCATCACGATGAACCGGACCATACTGCCCCGCGGACCCGCGACAGGGTGTTCGTACACCAGTACCGCAACAGGCACGCCGGGCCAGCGTTCACCGGCAGCGGCTACATCCCGATGGACGCCTGCTCGCTCAGCCAGGCCGTGAGCTCGTCCCGGAGGGGAATGATGTAGTGAACGGGATAGCGTGTCTGCAGAGATTCACTGGACAAAAATTCCTCGTGCCAGCGCTTCTGTACGGGAATGAGCCGGGAAAGAATGTCGGGCTCGTTCATACCCAGCCTCCTTGCGAGCTCGACCTGGCTCATGAATACCGGGCTGTCCTGGAGCCCTGTTACCAGATAGCTGAACATACTCGCCTTGACGACCCGGACGGTCTTCCCCTGCACCCTGCCTTCCCATTCGACAGTCACCGGCTTGCCCGACTCCAGCAGCGATCTGAGCTCTTGAAAGCCCGCGCCCGTGATGTTCGTGCAGAAGTCCAGAATTTCGGGCCGGGTGAGGCTACGGGGGCGCGCCCTGACCTGCCGGTACGGCCGCATGAGATACATGGTCTCGTCATATCCCTTGACGATCTGCAGAGGCCGCCTCTTGCCGATCTCGAGGAAGTGGCCGTTCACCTTGATCCCCCGCATGTCGTCGCGGGGTGAATCCAGGAACTTCATGAGCTCCGCAGGAGTCATGGCCATCGTGAAGGTGAGCGGGATCGCCCCGAGAATCGAAAGCGCCCAGACAACCACCAGGGCGAGGAAGCCTGCCCCAAGCACCCACAGGATGCGTGCCATTCTCCCTTTCCGCTCCGTCATCTCCGCCCCCTTTTGAGCATCAGTCGATTAACTGCATCACCGCTTTTCTGAGCTTCGGATCCTTGATCCGCTTCACATCTTCCGGATCGATATTCAGCTTCAGCACAGGCCGTCTGGCCGATGTCCTTTTCCGGGCGGGCCTGTTCTGCGCCGAGAACCTGGCATCGACCTTGTCGATTTTTATCCTGGCGACTTTGTGCACCTTTTCCGCCAGCGCCGGGCCGAGCACGCCCATCTGCTGAACCCATGCCGGCGAATCGCAGATGACCGCCAGGGTCTTGCCCCTGAGCTGCACCGGCTCGGTGTGCGCGGCAAGGACTTCGCCCGCTATCTCGGTCCACATGTCGCGGATCTTCACGATCTTGCTGAAACCCCAGTACTTCCTGCTGAGAATGTCTGAAAGCCTTTGCATACGGGTATAATCAACCACAGGGAGCAGGAAAGTCAATCAATTTTCCGTTTATCATCGTTTCTCGTCAATATCGGGCATTTTTGACAGAATCGCCCGATTTCGTGGTACTTTCCGCAGCCGGAGTGTTTGTCTGAAAATCCGGATCTCCTGCCTCCACTTCCTTTTATCTCTCCATTCGCTCATCGAGCAGGGCGATGAGGCCGTTCATATCCTCGGGCACTTCCGAGATGAACTCCATCCACCGCCCGGTTGTGGGATGGGTGATTCCGAGCTTCCAGGCATGGAGCATCTGTCTGCCCAGTTTCTTTACGCGCGCCCTCACCACCGGGTCGGTGATTGTGTTGGCCCGTCTCTTCCCGCCATACTCCGGATCGCCTGCGACAGGATGGCCCGTGTCGGCGAGGTGCACCCGGATCTGGTGGGTCCTTCCCGTCTGAAGTGTGAGCTCGAGCAGCGACAGCTGGCCCCACTCTCTGATCACCCGCCAGTCGGTGACGGCCCGCCTGCCCCGGGCGACCTTCGAGCTCATCTTTTTCCGGTCAGAGGGGTGGCGGTCCATGAAGGTCTCGATCCGGCCTTCGCTCCTCTCCATGCGGCCGTAGCAGACGGTCCGGTAGATGCGGGTGTGCCGGTGCTCCTTGAACGCACGGACGAGGGCGTCGTAGGCCGTGGCGCTCCGGGCCGCCACCATGACCCCGGAGGTGAGCTTGTCCAGCCGGTGCACGATTCCCGGCCTCTCCGGCGATCCAACCCCGGCCATCTCGGGATACCGGTGCAGAAGCGCGTGCACCAGGGTGGCTTCGCTCCTGCCCGCTCCGGGATGCACGACCATGCCCGCGGGCTTGTCCACGACCACGATATGCTCGTCTTCATACAAAACGGCAAGCGGTATGTCGGAGGCTGCAGGCAAGGGCCCCGGCCCCTTTTCTTCCGGGATGCCGGCCTGCACCCTCATGCCTGCCTTCAGCCGGAACGAAGATTTTCTCGCGCGGCCGTCCGCCGACACCCGGCCCTCGTCGATGGCGCGTGCAGCGAGCGAGCGCGTGATATCCAGGCGTGTGGCGATAAAAACGTCGAGGCGGGCGTTCTCATCGGCCTTCTCGACTATGATATCGAGCGTCTTTTCCACAGGAGACCCTTGATCCTCCGGACGCGCATCGCCTTTTTCAGCGCCGGAACAGCCCCGGCCATGGCCCGGTATCCCGCTGAAATGTACTCGTCGATGTTGTCGAAGTCCGACCACTTGGCGTCTCCCACCTCGGGATACACTACGAAATCGGCTTCCCGCACGCGCAGTGTGTTCATCAACGCCCGCGCGATATCGTCGGCCCTGAAGAGCACGTCCATGCTGTTTTTGATCTGCTCTTCGGATTCAAGGGGCGCTATCTCCCGGGACACGTCGATGCCGAGCACGAAATCCGCACCGAGAAACCGGGCAGCGGATACCGGCACCCGCTCCGCCCATCCGCCGTCGACATACCTGCTCGCACCGATCTGAACGGGCGGCAGCATCCCGGGCACCGAGCTCGACGCCTGCACCGCCTGCCGGACAGAGCCTGAGCGCAGGATCTCCGGATACCCGGACACGATGTCCAGGGCCATGCACGCAAAGGGCCGCCTGAGCTCGGAGAAATCCTTGTCCGGAATGAAGCCGTCCATGCCCGTGAAGAAGGCCTCTGGCGGGATCATCGACTTCATGAACAGAAAGCGGTAGAAAAAGTAGCCCTTCTTCGCCGTACCGTAGATCTGATCGAAAAAGCCCTTCTCCGAATCGGACGATGTGGAGAGACGCCTGGCCTTTTTTCGGAACTCCTCCGAGCTGAGCGTGCCGCAGATGATCTCCTGCGTCCCGGCGATGTCGAGGGTGTCGGCGAACATGGCGCCCACGATGGCCCCCATGCTCGTCCCGGCGATGACATCCGGGATGATGCCGGCGTCGCTGAGGGCACGGATGGCCCCGATGTTGGCGAGCCCGCGGACACCGCCGCCGCCCAGGGCGATGCCGAGCTTAAGTCCCATCGCCGAGCGCCTCCCTGATCTTCCCGGCCAGCACGGGGATGAGGCCGGCATCGACGGCCTTCATGTCGAAGACGAGCCTGTCTTCCTCGATGCGCGCCACCACGGCGGGGCTGCCCTTTCTCAGCCTCGCGTGCACGGCCGCGGCCCGGGGCGTGGAGATGAGAACCCCGAAGGAGGGAAAGCTTTTCACGGGCGCGGAGCCGCCGCCCACGACCGCGCGCGTGGGCACGACCTCGGCGCCGCCGATCCTGAGTCGTCTCTTCAGCTTCTCGGCACGTGAGCGCACCTCGGAGATGTCCTCCATGATCATCCTCAAGACCGGGACGTCCCGGCAGCGCCCCTTGGAGAGGAGCCTGAGCGTGGCGCTCAGAGACGCGATGGCGAGCTTGTCGATCCGCATCGCCCGGTGAAGCGGGTTTTTCGCCATCTGTTCGACCAGGCCCGCCTTTCCGAGGATGATTCCCGCCTGAGGCCCGCCCAGGACCTTGTCTCCGCTGAAGGAGAGCACGTCGGAAAACTCCAGGCAGCCCGGGATGGTCCATTCCCCGGGGATCCCGTAGGGCGTGAGGTCGAAGGGGATGCCGGAGCCCATGTCCGTATAGAGCGGGATGCCGAACTCGCGGGCCAGGCCCGAGAGCTCTCTGAGCTCCACCTCCTCGGAAAACCCCACGATGGCGAAGTTGCTCCGGTGCACCTTGACGATCAGGCCGGTGTTGTCCGTGATGGCGGACCGGTAGTCTGAGAGCCTGGTCCTGTTCGTGGCCCCCACCTCCCGCATGAGTGCCCCGCTCATGGACATGACCTCGGGCATGCGGAAAGAGCCGCCGATCTCCACCAGCTCGCCCCGCGAGACGATCACCTCCTTGCCCCTGGCGAGCGTGCTCAGTACCAGCAGGACGGCGGCCGCATTGTTGTTGACCACCAGGGCGTCTTCCGCACCGAAGCAGTATCTGGTGACGGGCCGGATATGATTCTGCCGCGACCCTCGGGCACCTTTCTCCAGATCGTACTCCAGGTCGGAATATCCCCGGGCGGCAGCGATCACGGCCTCGACAGCGTCCTTTGCCAGGGGCGCCCTGCCGAGGTTCGTGTAGACCACCACCCCCGCGGCGTTGATCACCTCTTTGAGGCCCGATTCCATGACCGCCACGATCTCCTGCGCCACGCCTGACGCCACCCTGAACGCATCCGGGCTCTCGCGAAGCCCGCCTGAAGCGATGGACTCCCGGATCTTCTCCAGCTCGCCCTGCACCGCCCGTTTGATCAGCCCCGGCGAATAGGGCAGATCTGCCAGCGCAGACTCTTTCAGAACGACATCCACCTTGGGTATGCTCCGGTACGCATCTTTCACGCCGCTGCTCCTTTCCCAACGGTAAGGCTAAGGCATTTGCCCGGCATCCGTCAAGCAATACTGTATATTTTTCAATGGTTCGGCATTTGCACAAGGAAACATCGGGGTCGAGTCAAAATGCCGGTCCGCCGGCATCTCCGGCCGAAACCGGTTGCCTGCCTGCGGTGTTTTGTGTATGAAAAAGTATATTGCATCAGCCGATGAACTGACATGGATTGCATGAGGAGATGCAGGGATCACCATACGTGCAGGGTGAAGCCGGGACGGGATGGGTGATCGCCGATAAGCTCTTGAGAAGGTGATGGAGAGTCAGATGCCCAAGCCGGAAATTATCGACCGCAACAAGTGCAGCGGCAAGGACAAGGAGGAGAAGTACAAGGACCTCACCGCCCTGGACTACTGGTGGGGCCTGCGGGAGCTCGCCGCGGATTTCGACATCGAAAACTACGAGACCGCCTCCGGCGATACGCTCAGCCTGCAGCAGCAGAACGAGATCGCCTACATCCAGCTCCTGCACTATACGGTCGAAGTGAAGCTCTCCGGCACCTTCTACCAGATGGAGCACATGGAGCGGCTGTTCGGCTCTCCCCTGGCAGACGGCGCGAGCCTCGACCTGCGTGTGTTCGAGGCAAAAGAGGCGTTCGACGCAGTGAACGAAGACATGTATCAGGCGTCCTGCGCCATTGCGAACCAGATCTACATGCTGCTCAACAGGCCGGAGTACACCCCCATCAAGATGGACCAGAGGCGGCCGGTGGCCATGAGCCCCTCCGACCTGCGCTACTGGCTCAAGCTGAACGACCACCCCAGCTTCAGGACGCTCAGCAACATGTTCAACGACTGCGAGAAGCAGCTGGACATCCGGCACCACGCCACACACTACGGCGCGGTACCGGTCTTCGCGGACAGACAAACGGGCATCCTCTATCTCCAGAAACATTTCCGGATCGGCGAGCTGCTCACAAAGTACGATGTGCTGCGGCACAAGAAGTCAGGGAAGCCCATGGCGAACCTGCTCGAAGCGGCCAAACCCCGGGTGACGGCGCTGTGTGCGTGCATGAACCGCATCTACCGTCACATATATCTGGGCGATATCTTCGAGAATTATCTCCAGGCCCGCGGGCTCAGGCTGAAAGAGAGCTACATGCCCTACTGGGAGATGGACGGGCGGTAGCCGGTATGGGCCGGCCTTTTGCCTACTCGTCTGTTCCGCCTCCCGGCGCTTCCGATCCCAGCCTGCTCACCAGCTCCCGAAATTGTGCGGTGGCGCGGAGGCTCTCGAGATCCTGATCGCTCTCCAGGAGCCCTCGGTCGGAAAAGCCTTTTTCCACGGCGCTGCCGAGCCATTTCAGTGCTTCGTCCGCCTTTCCCTGCCTGGCGTACACGCAGGCGATGTTGTAGTGAATTCCGGGATTGCCCGGGTCACGCTTGAGCATTTCCCTGAGCCAGAACAGGGCGCTGGGCAAGTCGTTTTCCCTGGAATGGATGAAGGCCAGCCGCTCCATGGCCTGAACGCCGTCGGGATTCAGAGACAGGAATTTCCGGTACGCGTCCGAGGCGTCGGCATAGTTTCCTTTCTTCTCGTGCAGGCCCCCCAGGCTGTAATGGAGGGACGCATTGCCCGGCTCATCGCGAAGCCTCTCCCGCAGCAGCGCGACAGCCGAGTCGAGCTGCCCGTACAAAGCCAGCAGATGATCGAGATTCTTCCCGGCCTGTTCGAACCCCGGCTCCAGCCTCAAAGCCTCCCGATAGTGATCCACCGCATCATCGATCCGGCCCGATTCACCGAGGACCACGGCCAGCTTGAAATGGGTCTGGGCATTGCCTGGATTTATGTCCAGTGCCCTGGTGAAAGACCCGATGGCCCCTGACAGATCTCCCAGCCTTGCCAGGGCTGTTCCCAGGCCGATGAGCACGTCCTCGTCATGCGCGAACTTCTTCGCAGCTATGCGGAAATGATGCACGGACTCGCCGTATCTCCCCATCCTGAGCAGGGCTACGGCAAAGTTGCGGTGTATGAGCGGATCGAGGGGGTTCGCCTCCAAGGCCTTGAGATAATGGTTGTGCGCATCCTCGTATGAACCCTGCGCCAGGTGCCAGTCGGCCAGGTTCCCGTGAGCCACGCTGTTGCGTTCACTGACGGAGACGGCATGAGAGAACAGCGTGAAATCATCTTTCCAGAACCCTGCCTGGCGGAACGTGAGCAATGCAAGCAGCATGATCACGGCGAGCGATGCATACCGGTACAGCTGCCTGCCGCTCTCCAGCCGCGAGAGAAGATCGCGCACACCCCAGGAGGCCATGATGAACAGCCCGATGCCGGGGACATACATCCACCGCTCGGCAATGGCCGGCCACAGACCTGCCTGGATGATCCCGCTCACCGGCACCAGGGCGCCCAGGTACCAGAGCCAGCCTACCGCCAGATAAGGGTATTTCCGGATCTTGGAAAGGATCATGACCGTGACCGCAGCCACGGCGGCGCCTGCGAAGATCACGTGGGCAAGCGGCACGCTTTTGGGGTAGGGGTAGTAGACGGTCAGGTTCCACGGCCACAGCATTTTCCAGAGATAGTGCACATATGCAACCACGGCGTTTTCCAGGCGAAGCTTCATGCTCACGGTATCGATGGATATGACGTCCACGTGCCCGTGCATGGAAATCATCGAGACATGGATGGCAACCAGGGCCACGGCGAGAAAGGGAAGCTTCTCGGACACGAGTCTCGCCATGACTGACAGCCCACGCCTCGAGAACAGGCCTTCTCCACCACCGTCCTCCCGGATGCGACCGAACCCGAGCGGCATCCTTTGCAGCGGCCAGTAGTCGAGAAGCAGAAGGACAAAGGGGAGCGTGACGAGCATGGGCTTGGAGAGTATGCCCAGAATAAAGAGTCCGAAGGCCGCAAGATACCTGAAGGTGGTCTGCCTGCGAACATACCAGGCATAGCTCAGGAGCGTGAGCATCCAGAACAGGGTGCTCACGAGGTTCTTCCGCTCGGCAATCCAGGCAACGGTATCCACATTGACAGGGTGCATCGCGAACATTCCGGCGACGAAGGCGCTTCGCCACAACGCCCCTGTCATCATGTTCAATGCGAGAAACAGGACCGTCGCGTTGATGATGTGATAAAAAACGTTCACGAGATGGTGCATTCCCGGATCCAGGCCGAACAGCTCGCAGTCCAGCATGTGGGACAGCCAGCTGACGGGATGCCAGTATGCCCTGTCGGCGAACCCGAAGGCCCAGAACAGCCCCTCCCCCGTAATGCCTTTCTGCACGTGCGGGTTGTCCGCAACGTACATCGCATCGTCCATGTTGATGAAGCCATGGCCTGCCACCTGCCAGTAGACCGCTGCCGACAGCACTGCCAGCAGAAGGATTACCAGTATTTTCCGGCGGTCATTCGCTTTCATGATCCTCTGCCTTTCAGACTGCCTTTCTGAAATGCCCGACCTCGTACACAGCCCCCAGAAGGCGGTGAATGCCGTACATAGGAGTGATGCGGACCTTTGTCAGAAATCTTCCAGCCGCGTCGGCCACATCTTTCTGCGTCGAAAAATGGTGCCTTCTGATATTGTATCCAAGGAGACGAAACATCATGACCATGAAAGGCCGTTCCACCGGGACCCCATACACGGCCTGCCCTCCCTGCCTGAGCACCCTCCGTATCTCGGCGAAGGCCCTGTCCAGCTCGTTCGGCTTGAGATGCTCGAGAATGCTGATGAGAAGAACCGCGTCGAAGCAGCTGTCCTGATAGGGGATCTCCAGAACGCTCCCCCGCAGCAGATGTGCGTGTATTCCGACAGACGCAAACGCGGCACGAACGTCGCCGACCAAGGGGTTCGGATCGACTCCGCAAACAGTGCCGTAGAGTTGTGCGAGATTGAGAAAGGTAATACCGGACCCGAACCCCACCTCAAGGATCTTTTCTCCCCCGCAGAGCTCTTCCAGACAGAGCTCGACCCTGCGCCGGTAAAGGGAACCGAGGACAGGCCAGAAGTAGAACCGGATGGGGTCTCCCGAGTCTATGCCCCGGTAGTGGCTCAGTGGCAGCAGCCGGAGCTTCGCCCGCCCCTTCTCCCTGATTCCCGTCTCCTCAACCTTTTTCACGCCGGCCTCCTGCACCGGATGTACAGTGATCCGGCGAACTCCCGCACCAGAGGGGCCGCCTCCAGAAATGCCCCGATTTTCGAGACAATGTGAATGACTCTCGCCGGCGTGAGGGGATGCAGCCAGTCGAACGGGGTAATTGCCACCCTGTCGAACCCGGACGATTCCAATCTCCTCTTGAGGGAATGCCTCACGAATGCGGTCTCATCGGGAGAGTCGCCCAGCCGCTCTTTCAGCCAGGGGATGTTCTTCTGGAAAAAGATCTGGGGGTTCAGCATGTTCGGCTCGGCGAAGCTCATCCACCCGCCCGGCCTGAGAAGAGAAAATATCCGGGGAAGTGACCCGGCAAGATCGAGGTGATGCAGAATCGATGACCCGATCACGGCATCGAAGGGGCCGTCCACCTCGCACTCTTCGAACGCTTTTTCGATGAACTGCACCCTGTCTTCCGGCAGGCCTCTTTCTCTCGCCTCTTCCAGGAGGTCGGACGAAATATCCACAGCGACGATGTGTGCTCCGCTTTTCACAAAATATTCTGTAAAAACACCGGTGCCGCACCCGATCTCCAGGGCCCTGACATGAGGCCCCAGCCGGGCCCCTTCGGCTATGAGAGCGGCGCGGCGCCGGGCCCTTATCCTGCCCGCCGGCGTCCCCCAGCCCCATATCAGCTCGGGGTCATTCCGGGAGAGCTTTCTGCCGTGCTCTATTTCATTCTGCGGTCTGGCCACTGTTCCTCTCCATTGCCTGCACAAGACCTTCATTAGAAAAACTTGATCCGCCTCATCGCAAACAGAACCATCCGGAGCAGGATCATCCCGTGCCTCCACCGGTCGATATTCGTTTCGCCGTATCTGCGCTCCCGGTATCTGATGGGCATTTCCACGATCTTCAGATTCAGCTTCGCCGCACCGAAGAGGAGATCGAAATCGCCGAACGGGTCGAAATCGCCGAAGTAGGCCCTGTTCTTCTCGATCTTCTCATAGTTTGCCCTGCTAAGCACCTTGGTGCCGCAGAGGGTGTCCTTGATCGGCTGGCCCAGAAGCCAGGAAAAGGCCAGGGAGAAAAACTTGTTTCCCAGGAGGTTCGCATAGCGCATGGCCTGCTTCTCCATGGGATAGACAAGGCGCACGCCGTTGATGAACTCGCCTTCGCCCGACCGGAGCGCCTCGTAAAACCGCGGCAGGTCTTCCGGAGGCACGGTCATGTCGGCGTCGAGAATCATGAGAACATCCCCTGACGCCTCCCTGAAGCCCAGCCTGACGGCGTCGCCCTTGCCCGTGCCTGTCTGCCGGAGCAGCCTGCACCTCCTCTGAGGATGTTTCGCCATGGCTTTGGCGATCGCCTCGTAGGTGTTGTCCCCGGAATTTCCCTCCACGAAGACGAGCTCCGTTCCCGCGCCCATCTCCGGGGCGCGGGCAAAGATCTCGTCGATATTGCCGGCCTCGTTGCGGGCAGGCACGATAACCGAGACCAGAGGCTCCTCTGCCCCGGCGTCTTTTTCCGGCCGTTTCCTCGCGACGATGAAGTTGGACAGGGAAAGGCAGGAGAACGGCCATATTTTCACGAGGTGCCGGTTGAAAAATCCCGCCAGAAACGGGGTCTTCACAGGCCAGAGAATCTCGTTGAAGTGCCTGATGTCTTCATATCCGGCCAGATGGAGCAGATTGCAGATATCCTCCACGGTGAGCCAGTTCTGGGCAAGCAGCGGAGTGGAGAGGCCGAGCTTCTGCGTGAGCCGCAGCGGAAGCTCCCACACCCGGCTGTAGGTGTTGATGACGATCCGGGTCCTGGGAGAGCAGAGCCGGTCGAGCCCGCTCAGGACAGCCTGGACGTCCCACAGGTCGTTCACCAGGTCGGAGAGGATGATCACATCGAATTTTTCATCGAGATCGATCTCGTGCGCATCGCAGGCCATGAAACGAAGTTCGGGGTATTTCCGTCTGGCGCGGTCGACCATTTCTTCTGAAAAATCTACGCCCACACCGATGCTCGGCTCGAGTGATGCGAGGAGATCTCCTTTTCCACAGCCGATCTCGATGACCTTCTGTCCCGGGCTCACGAGAAACCGATATACTTCCGTAATTCTCTCATGGTAATGCACGCCCCTTGATTTCCACGTATCCATCCTGCGCGCGAGCGAAGACCAATGTTCCTGCCGCTGTTTTCTATAGCGGAGCGCCGATGCCGTCATGTGCCCCTGCGTCCGGTTAACCTCTTCCATTGCATCTCCTGTGAGAAAACACTGAGCTACTCTTCGAAAGTGCTGTTAAAGTACATGGCTCTTTTCCCGCATGATGCGAAAGTATCTCTTGATACTTTCCACCACTCGATGGATATCGTCCTCGCCCATCTCGTAATACATGGGGAGCCTCAGCACCCTGCCGCTCAGATCGTCCGTGACTTCCATGGATCCGCTTGCCCGGCAGTACTTCCGACCGGCAGGTGACGAGTGGAGCGGCACATAATGGAACACGGCCAGAATCCCTTCTTTCTTCAAATGCTCCAGCAGGCTTGTCCGCTCATCCAACGATCTCATGACGATATAGAACATATGGCCGTTGCCCGCACATTCGCTTTCTACAAACGGAAGGCGGAGGACGCCCTCATCCTCGAGAGGACGGAGCAGGTTGTAGTACCGTTCGAAGATCCTCCTCCTAGCGGAGATGATGGTGCTCGCGTTCTCCATCTGGGCATACAGAAAAGCGCCGATCAGCTCGCTCGGAAGATACGACGATCCGATATCGACCCATGTGTACTTGTCCACCTCGCCCCGGAAGAACCGGGATCGATTGGTCCCCTTTTCCCTGATGATCTCTGCGCGCTCGACAAACCTCTTGTCGTTCACCAGCAAAGCACCGCCCTCGCCGCTGATGATATTCTTCGTCTCGTGGAAGCTGAGGCACCCGAAATGCCCGATGGTGCCGAGAAGCCTGCCCTTGTATGACGAGAACAGTGCCTGGGCAGCGTCTTCCACCACAAATAGATCATGCACATCGGCAATGCGCATGATTGCGTCCATTTCGCAGGGAACGCCGGCATAGTGAACGGGCACGACGGCTTTTGTTTTTGATGTTATTGCCTGCTCGATCTTTTTATCGTCCAGATTGAGATTGTCCGGACGGATATCCACAAACACCGGGACGGCGCCTCGCAGGACAAAGGCATTCGCCGTGGAGACAAAGGTGAACGAGGGCATGATAACCTCGTCTCCGCTGCCTATATCGCAGAGCATGGCGGCCATTTCCAGTGCAGCCGTGCAGGAGTGGACAAGCAGCGCCTTGGAGCATCCCAGGCGTTTTTCCAGCCACGCATGGCACTGTTTCGTAAAGGGCCCGTCTCCGGCAAGATGCCCGTTTATGACGGCCTGCGCTATGTTGTACAGCTCCTTGCCTGCAATGAAGGGCTTATTGAAAGGCATTCTCACCAGGGATTCGTTTTTCATGGACTACTCCTTTATGCCTATACAGAGGAGAGACCCTCCTGCGGGCATTTTCACTCCTTTTTTCACAAAAAACAGCTCTGCATTACAGATTGCCTCGAATAAAGTGTTTGCTGCAGGATTCAGATTCAATTCCCGTGTCCAGTCATGTGCCCCGTCATGCCGGTTCATCCAGCGTGAACACAGTCTGGAAACCGCCAGGAGAGGAAACAGGAAGGTGATGAAAGATGTCATATACCCCACGGTGAATCCTGCTTCCTCCACCCTCTTCAGCAGCCGACCCCGGGAGTATCTCCGAACGTGAAACGCTGCCTTGTCCTGAGCGCTCCAGAGCCACATATACTGGGGGACGGTGAGAACAATCCCGCCTCCCCTGTGAACCGCACGGTACATCTCGCGCAGCGCCAAAGCATCGTCTTGGATATGCTCGAGAATATCAAATGCCCCGATCACGTCGAATTCATCTTCAAAGGGAATCGCGCAGGCGTCCATGTGCAGAAATGCCGCATCGGACACCCGCTCTCTGGCATAATCGAGCCCCTGGGGATAGATGTCACTGCCGGTTATTTTCATTTTCGGGAATTCACGGCGTATACCGGATAAAACGAACCCTGTGCCGCTGCCGATCTCGAGAAACCGCTCCGCATCCGGAAAACATCTTCGAAGGGCCCATATCAACAATCGGTTGCGCGACCTGAACCAGAAATTCTTCGCCTCGAGACGGGCAAGATGACGATAACTGCCGGAGTCGAAACCCCGGCCCGTATCCGCTGCCGGCTGTGTGAAGGAAAGATAACCGTTCCTGCTCTCCGGGATATTACCGCATCGGGGGCAAACCCAGTCTTCTGAAATGAAACGCTTGCTGCATGCGAGACATTGCTTCATTCTTCTCTTCCCGGTTATGGAACCGATGTCAGGCGGTTTTCTGCCTGACATCGGACCGTAACGTAACGAAAATGAATGCTTGTACCCTTTGCCGGTGACTCAGGCTTTCTAGTGTCCTGTACGGCCCTGAACCGGTCTCATGCCACGCAATCATACAAATGCTCCAAGCTCTCAAAACCACTTGTGAAAAGTGTAATAAGAATGGCTTGGCTCGAACCCCAGTCTGGTCCAGACCTTCTGAACGGCTGTATTGACGATCTGAGTCGAGACAATCATGACATCGAGACCCAGGGAAACACACCATGTCAACCCGCCGATCATCAAAGAGCGGTAAATACCCTTCCCCTGAAAGACCGGTGCAACTCCAAAGAGGACACCTTCTCCTTCCGAGTCGCTGTTGATCCTCAGCGTAGCGAAACCGGCAGGCGTAGAATCATATTCCGCGACCATGACCTCGTTTGCCAGGCTTCCCCGGAAGCAGGAGCGATATGCCCAATCCGTATAGACATCATCGCACTTCTTTCTGTCGAGCCTGGGGTCTGCATGGTAGTGTCCCCTGTAACCCTGGAATGATCCTTGGGCGATATCCTTCACCACGAACTCTTCTCCCGGGCTGACCGGTCTCACTCGGATTCCTGCAGCGTCTTCCGGAATAGGTTTATTTTTCAGGAAGAACGAATAGTAGACGAGCGTATCGGTGATAAAAAACCCGTGCCTTTCCATGCGCTGAACGGCCTCGATATCAGCTGCGGGACACCGGGCTATGAGCAATTCGACCTGGTGCGCCTCGCAGAACTCCAATAGTTCGGGGATGTCTTCCCTTGTCGTGCAGGAAGATTTTGCCGTTCTTATTCCGAACCTTTCCTCGTCGATGTCGGATAATTTTATTTTGGCACTATCCGGACTCATCTCTGCTCTTGTTTTCCTACTGAAGAATTCCTGACTGTTTCACTGACAACACTTGACGGACGGTCCATGCTCCGGAAATGCACCCGTGCGAGATATTCCCCGATTATTCCCAATACGAGCAACTGGGTTCCGGAGAATATGACGATGATGCACGCCAGGAAAGCAAAGCCCGGAACACTTCCTCCATGGATAATGTAGCTGGCGATCACATAAATGAAAATGCCTATTCCGAAAAAAGTGACGAAGAAGCCGAGGATGCTTGCCAACTGCAGCGGCAATGTGCTGAATCCCGTCATCATGTTGAACGCATGGGTGATGAGCTTCTTGAAGGTATAGTTCGACGCATCGCTCTGCCGGACATCGTGCTTCACCGGTATGGCTGCAAAACGGGTTGTTCCCCATGTCAGGAGCACATCGATGGATACGAACGACCCCTTGTAATCCGCAAAGGCTTCCGCAATCTTCGACCTGAAAACACGGAAAGAGCTCGCCATTCGTGCGGTCTCGATGCCCATGGCGGTCTTCAGGGCCAGCTTGGTGATCTGCGAGGAGATGTCTCTCATCAGCCCGTGCCGCTCTCTCATCGGTGTGCCGTACACTACATCGTATCCCTCCCGAAGCTTCCGGATCATTACCGGGATCTCCTCAGGAGGATTCTGCAAGTCGTCATCCATGGTAACGATAGTGTCGTAACGGGAAGCCCTGATTCCGCACAACAGGGCGTTGTGCTGGCCATAGTTGCGCATGAGATTGATACCGCAGATCCAGGTATGCTGCAGGGCAAGGTCTTCAATGGCATTCCAGCTGCCGTCGGCGCTTCCATCGTTCACCAGTATGAGCTCGTAGGTCGGACCGAGGGCCTTCAGCACGGGCTCCAGCCGCTCAACCAGCAGGGGCAAAATCTTCCCGCTGTTATACACCGGTATCACTACGGAAATAGCCATGTGCGCTCCTGACGCATCTCACTGTTTCTCATTGAAAGCCGCCGCCTCCATATCAACGTATCTCATCGAATAATATATATCATTATATTAATTGCTTCGCCATTGTTCTCATCGCGCCTGATCATACCCTGAGAAAGAACTTCCGGCCGGTTATGGATTTTTCTTTTGAAAGTGAGCCTGCACGGCTATTCGTGCCGGGCCAGCTCGCGCCGCCTTTCTTCAACATACCATTGGAAGGTCCTCTCGATGCCTTCTGCCAGGCCCGTGCTCGGAGACCACCCTGTTGCCAGAATCCTCGATATATCCAGGAGCTTCTGCGGGGTTCCGTCCGGCTTGCCCGAATCCCAGAGAACTTTGCCGCCGTATCCGGCGATCCGGGAAACCATCTCCGCAAGGTCCCTGATCGCTATATCGTTGCCGGTTCCAACGTTGATGAATTCCCCGATGCTTTTCGCATCGTAGTTTTTCATGAGATGCACACATGCATCCGCCAGATCATCGACATAAAGAAACTCCCTCAGGGGGCCCCCTGTTCCCCAGAGCGTCACCTGTGACGCCGAGCTCCTCTTTGCCTCATAAAATCGTCTGATAAGCGCCGGCAGAACATGAGATGTCTCGAGGTCGAAGTTATCGTGCGGGCCGTAAAGGTTGGTCGGCATGACCGAGAGAAAATTCGTGCCGTATTGCGTGTTGTAGTAACGGCAGAGTTTTATGGCGGCTATCTTTGCAATGGCGTACGGCTCGTTGGTCGACTCCAGGATGCCGGTGAGCAGGTGCTCCTCTTTCAGCGGCTGCGGTGCAAGCTTTGGATAGATGCAGGATGAGCCCAGGTTTAAAAGCTTCTTCACCCCGAAACGAAATCCGGCATGGATGACATTGGCCGCGATCATGATATTGTCATAGATGAATTCCGCCGGATATGTTGCGTTGGCCAGTATTCCACCCACCCTGGCAGCACAGAGGAAGACATATTCGGGCTTCTCCTGCCTGAAGAAATCCTCGACCTCTCTCTGCCTGGTCAGATCCAGCTCGGGGTGCGCACGGACGAGAAGATTGCCGAAACCTTCCGACTCCAGTCTGCGCTGAACGGCGGCGCCGACGAGACCGGTGTGCCCCGCAATGAAAATCTTTGAATCTCTATCCATCGCCATACCCGTATCGGTCAATTCATACCGAAAATCGCTGCCGCCGGCATGTCAGAACCATTCCCGCAGGATAAGAAGAAACTCGCTCTCCTGAAACACATTTTCCTGAAACCCGGGAATCATTCTCTGCCTTCCAACACCCTGAACCCGCTGTTCAGACACAGGATATCACGGCGGGCATCGGCCAGGTCATGTTCGACCATCTCACTGATCATATCCTCGAAGCTGATCCTCGCCTCCCATCCGAGTTTTTCCTTTGCCTTCCCGGGGTTGCCGAGCAGGGTATCCACCTCGGTCGGCCTGAAATATCTCGGATCGATCCTCACGACTACATCGCCGGGCCTCACTACCATATCACTGTCCCGGTGAAGGACACTGCTTGCGATACCCTGCTCCTCCACCCCGGCGCCTTCCCATTCTATCCCGATCCCGACCTTGGAGAAGGCGAGTGCGCAGAGATCCCGTACCGAATGCTGGATGCCTGTAGCAATGACGTAGTCATCCGGCACGTCCTGCTGCAGGATAAGCCACTGGGCGATAACATAATCCCTGGCATGCCCCCAGTCCCTTCTGGCATCGAGATTGCCGATATACAGGGTATCCTGAAGCCCCAGCGCAATCCGGCTGGCAGCCCGGGTGACCTTCCTGGTTATGAATGTCTCGCCTCGAACCGGGGATTCATGGTTGAAGAGAATACCGTTGCAGGCAAACATGCCGTACGCCTCGCGGTAATTGACGGCTATCCAGTAGGCATAGAGTTTTGCCACCCCATAAGGGCTCCTGGGATAGAACGGCGTATTCTCATCCTGGGGAATCTGCCGGACCTTGCCAAACAATTCGCTGGTGGATGCCTGGTAAAACCGCACCTTGCCCCCCATGTTCAGTATTCTCAATGCCTCCAGGATCCTCAGGGTGCCCAGGGCGTCGGCCTGGGCGGTGTATTCCGGGGTTTCGAAGGAAACCTGAACATGGCTCTGCGCCCCCAGGTTGTAGATCTCGTCGGGCTCGACGTCCTGGATGATCCTGATGATATTTGTGGCATCGGTGAGATCCCCGTAATGCATGTGGAACTTGACGTTTTCTTCATGCGGATCGTGATAGAGATGATCGACCCGGTAGGTGTTGAAGCTCGAGGATCGTCTCTTTATCCCGTGGACCGTGTAACCCTTCTCCAGCAGAAATTCTGCGAGGTATGCCCCGTCCTGCCCGGTGATACCCGTAATGAGGGCCTTTTTCATAGCATGTTCTCCTGTAGGCAGCCGAACACTTCATATGCCCCGGTCTTATCGGAAAACGCCATTCGTGAACAGAGGGGCCACAGCATAGTACCTCCACGATTCGGTCTACTGTGCCCTCCGCCCTGCGCCGATCGCCTCGTTTTCCCGGACGAGCCTCTGCATGCCTTCCGTGCCCCGAATGGAATGCAGATCCGGGTCTGTCCTGATCAGGTTCCAGTTGTTAAAACCCTTTTGAATGGATTTGTCGAGCCAATAAATTGATTCGTCTACCTTGCTCTGTTTGGCGTAGATGCAGGCGATATTGTAGTGAACGTCCGGACTGTCCGGCATGAGTCGAAGGATGCTCTGCAGCGACTCCAGCGCCATTCCATAGTCCTTTGTCTGAGAATAGGCGACAGCAAGCCCATATAGTGCATTGACGGATTCGTGCTGAATCGAAAGCGACTTCTGGTACTCTGTAATGGCTTCATCGTATGCTCCCTGCCGGAAATAAAGGTCTCCCAGGTGCATGTACAGCCGGGGATCCTGCGGCCTCTGCTGTATCGTTGCCTTTACCTGAGCGATCAGTTCTTCGCTTTTTGCCAGGGTGGCTCTGGCGTTTATGAGATTGTTTTTCGCCTCGCTGTCACGGGGATCGAGCCTGACCGCATTCTCATAATATTCAACGGCTTTCCTCATGTTGCCTTTTTTCATATAGGCATGCCCAAGGCTGTTATGAACGAACGGCTGGTGCGGATTGAGCCGCAGTGACTCATGATAGTGCTCGAGAGCTTCATCAATTCTCCCGGACCGCAGGAAAAGATCGCTCAAACAGTTCCGGGCCTTGCTGTCGTGAGGATCAGACTGCAATCCCCTGATAAAGTGCTCGATCGCCTTCTCTTCATCTCCCTTTCGTGTATATGCATAGCCCAGATTGACATGTGCTATATGAGACCCCGGGCTAGCCTCGAGAGCCTCGCGATATGCGCTGATAGCGCCATCCATATCCCCCTCGAAAAAGAGGGCGAGCCCCAGATTGTTCAGCACCGATGGATTTTTGGGCAAGATTTCGAGCGACCGGCGAAAATGGCTTATGGCTTCCTGCATATTGCCCTGTTCGAGCAGAAAAAACCCGAGATTGTAGTGCGCCAGGTGATTGTTCTCCGTCACCTCGAGCGCATGGCGAAACAGGGTCTCGCTGTTTTTCCAATGTCCGGTCTGATTCCATGTCGCTGCCGTCAAAATGAGAACTGCTGCCGTACCTGCCGCAGTGATGACAACGCGGCGGTATCTGAATCTTCCCAGCAGCTCAGAGGCACCCCATGATATTACGATAAAGATCCCGATAAACGTGAGATATGCATAGCGGTCCGCCAGCTCGGGCCATATGCCGGCCTGGATGATGCCGAGGAACGGAACGAGACCGGCCAGAAACCACAGCCATCCCACGAGAATGTATGGGCGCTTCAAGACCATGCGCACCGCCGATACGGTGAAAAGCGCCAGTATGAGAACAGCGACTGCCACCTGCCACAGAGGGATCGCGCTCGGGTACGGGTAAAAAATGGTCAGATCATGCGGCCAGAACAGCTTCCCCAGATACTTTATGGACGAAACAAGGGCATTGGAAATCCGGAGGCCCATGGGCACAATATCGGCACTATACAACCCCATGCGCTTTTCCGCCCCATATATATTGCTTATAAGAGACGCCGCCGCCAGAAGGGCGAAGGGGACCTTTTCCAGGAGAATCCGGGAAAGAGGCACTCCCCGGATGGTCATACCCCACATGTTGTGCCTGCTGTCATCCCTTTCCGGCTGAATGCGCTTGAGCGGCCACAGATCGATCAGAAGCAGAATGAAGGGAAGGGTCATGAGCACCGGCTTGACAAGCAGCCCGAGGCCGAACGCCAGCAGTGCTGCAACGTATCTCCTCAAGATCGGCTGCTCCGCGTACCGGGAATAGAGGAGCAGGGTCAGCATAAAAAAGAGGCCGCTCAGGACATTGTTCAGCTCGGCAACCCATGCGACGGACTCGACATTGATGGGGTGCAGGGCGAACAACGCGCCCACGAAGGCGCTCTCCCAGAACTTGCCGGTCATTCTTCGGAGAAGAGAGAAAAGCAGCACACTGCCTGCGATATGGATAACGAGGCTCATGATATGAAACATGCCGGGATTCAGCCCGAACAAGCTATGGCCCGCTGCGTAGGCCATCCATGTGAGCGGTGAACAGCGCGCCTCGGGGCCGAAAGACCAGAGAATGTTTTCCCAGGTAAGGCCGCCGAGAACGTGATCTTCCTGCGTCACCTGATATGGGTCGTCATAATTGACGAAGTCGTTGCCGGCAATGCGGGAATAGGCAAGCGCCGTGGATAGAATCAGAACGAGACAGCAGATGATGCTTCGATACCTGCCGGCAAACCGGATGACTCCCGCCCCCATCTTCAAATCCCCATTTCTGACTTTCATCGAATAATATTCGAACACATTACCCGATCTCCATATTTTTTTCCAGTGAAAGCATGAACGATCGGGCGTCATGAGCTTCATTTACATCTTGCTTCTTTTCTCGAATGCCGTATACCCTACACGCCAATACTTTGGAGGAATGGCACCATCTGCTCGAAATACCCGGCAAAAAGGCAGACGAAACCTGCATGCAGAAATTTCAGGAAAGGGCGGAGAGTGCAGCAGCAGTATGATCACACTGAATAAAAAAACTATCTTTTCACTGATTGCGGGCATTGTCTTCTCCGGAGCCGCTCTCTATCTCACGTTTGTCAATATCCCCTTGCGGGAGCTCATCGACTATCTGAAGGTCATCAACTACTGGTGGGTCATCCCTTCGCTCCTCGTGGCTTTTCTGAGCTATGTGCTCAGGGTGTGGCGTTGGCAGCTCATCCTGCTGCCCGTGAAAAAAACCGGCTTCTGGAGTGCTTTTCACCCGGTAATGATCGGTTTTATGATGAGCAGTGTCTTCCCGGGCCGCGTGGGGGAGATAGCCAGGCCCGCCGTGTTTTACAAGAAGGAAAACGTCGAGTTCTCTAAAGTGCTCGCCA
>ENA-UPXM01000977-UPXM01000977.1-activated-sludge-metagenome-genome-assembly--contig:-NODE-977-length-39588-cov-8.200693_pt1 | contig 39588 bp, 33 predicted proteins | sample MGYA00238178_ERZ772708 | MGnify/ENA primary metagenome ERZ772708 (study PRJEB29002, sample SAMN05720212) | activated sludge metagenome | isolation source: anaerobic digester from wastewater... | reverse complement strand
GCGGTTGTATTATTCGCGCACGTTTCTTGCAAAAGATCACAGAGGCCTACAGCCGTAACTCACGTTTGAAAAACTTGATGCTAGACCCATACTTCACCCAAGCGATGAACGACGGCCAAGCAGGCTGGCGTAAAGTGATTGCTCTCGCGGTAACGAATGGTATTCCTGCGCAAGGTTTTGCTGCTGCGATGGCGTATTATGACGGCTACCGCAGTGCAGACTTGCCAGCAAACTTGCTGCAAGGACAACGTGACTACTTCGGCGCACATACTTATGAGCGTAAAGACCACCCACGTGGTCAGTTCTTCCACTTAGATTGGCCAGAAAAAGGTCGTCCGCAGTTAGAGGTTTAATTCCCAAACTTTTTACTGATGAAGTTGGTGTGAAAAAGGGCAGCGTTTCTGCCCTTTTTTATTGGCCTAAATTATGAAGTAATTGCCCGAGAGATTTTTATGCCTCTGTAAGCCTTGTAAATAAAGGCTTACAGGGGAGCTCAAAAGGTTTGTTCTAATTTAAGTGCTTAATCGGTTAATTTTCGGCTAAATAAATTGAGTGCGAGTCGGTAGCCTATCAATGAAGTTTGCGCATCATAACGCTCGTCGCTGTCACGCATAAAGGCGTGTTGCGCATTAAACTCATGCCAGGTGAAGTTGAGTTGCGCTGCGTTTAATTTGGCTTGAATTTCAGCCCGCGCTGGGGTTGGAATATATGGGTCTTGTCTGCCCCAAATCATCAGCAATTCGCCGGTAATGTCAGCAAGGCGGTCCATGCTGTGTTGGCCAGCTTTGCTGGGGATAAGTTGCGTATTGAGGTCGGTTGCATAAAAACATGCGGTGGCTTTGATGTCTGGCTGCAAAGCGGCGCGGAATGCAAGGTGGCCGCCAATACAGAAGCCCATAGCGCCGATGTTGCCGTTAAACCACGCTTGCTGCTTTACGTAGTTAATCATGGCTACGTTATCGCTGTCGTAGCTTTGCACGTCTTTTTTCTCTTTATCTGCATTGCCTTTGTTGCGGCCAGCTTCGTCGTAGCCAAGCACGGTGCCAATTGGGTTGAGCTCATGAAAAACCTCCGGCACCATTACGGCATAGCCATGGCTGGCCATCATTACCGCGGCGCGCTCGATAGGGTCAGTCTGTTGAAATATCTCGGAATAAAATAATATGCAGGGATATTTTTTAGTTCCATTGACGCTGTCAGCAGGTTGATGAATATAGCAACGCATTACCCCAGTTGGGGTGTTGATGTCTACCGTTTGGCTGAGGACTTTCATAGTAATCTCTCAAAATTAACATGGGGTTGATAATTCTGATATTGTACTTTGTCAATGGAAAACGCCCAAAGCCTAAATTTGCACGGGCGGTGCCGTGCGTTTGATTGCGCTAGAAAAGCTAGACGCAATCGCAACAAGAGGCGAGTAGTCGAGTCAGCGAATTTTCTTTAGCGGTGTCAGGCTGAATGGTCTGATGCTCTGCAGTATCTTTGCTAGGCACATTTGATTTGAGTTTTGCGGAGTGAGTTGCTTTTGTGTGTGTTTTGACTGGTGTTGAAACTTGCATGTTGTTTTTCCTTTTGGGAGCTTTTCCTTCATGTCATTGTGTTTCATGAAAGTTAAAGTCATCGATTAAAATAATGTGAATGTCATCACAGCCGTCATAACGCTGATCATCGTATTTTGGATGACAACGAATATTCCAGATAAGGTTTGCTAAACACACTACTATTTTCGTAAAATGAACGCTTAGCTGGCTTCATCATTGAATTACGGCAACCATTTTTGTTTCTGAATACCATTTTCATCATTTATTGTTTTTTTCACCATGCAACTCATTATTAACGGAAAATCACGAGAATTTGATATTGCCAGTTTTACAGTGGCAGATTTAGTGAGCGCACTGAATCTAGAAGGCAAGCGGCTGGCCATAGAGTGGAACGGTGAAATTGTGCCACGCAGTCAATTTGCTGATACGCAGTTGAGCGAAGGTGATAAGCTGGAAATTGTAGGTGCAGTGGGTGGCGGTTAATAGCACGCGAGTAAACAAGTTATACGATAAGGAAAGAAATTGTCAGATTTATTGAATATAGCAGGTCAACATTATCAATCAAGGTTGCTGGTGGGCACGGGTAAATATGCAGATTTTGCCCAAACACGCGCTGCCATTGATGCGAGTGGTGCGGAAATTATTACGGTGGCGATTCGTCGTACCAATATCGGCCAAAATGCGGGTGAGCCGTCCCTGTTAGATTTTCTGCCCCCAGAAGAATTTACTTATCTGCCCAATACAGCAGGCTGTTATTCTGCTGACGATGCTGTGCGTACGCTGCGTCTGGCACGCGAATTATTAGATGGCCACAAACTAGTAAAGTTGGAAGTGCTTGGCGACCCGAATACGCTGTACCCCAACATGATTGAAACGCTGGCTGCCGCTAAAACTTTGGTAAAAGATGGCTTTGATGTCATGGTGTACTGCTCGGACGACCCGATTATTGCCAAGCAACTTGAAGATATTGGCTGTTGCGCGGTGATGCCATTGGCCTCATTAATCGGCTCTGGGATGGGTATTTTAAACCCGTGGAATTTACAAATTATTATTGAAAATGCAAAAATCCCCGTGCTGGTGGATGCAGGCGTGGGTACCGCATCAGACGCTGCGATTGCCATGGAGCTCGGTTGTCAGGGTGTGTTAATGAACACCGCGATTGCTGCCGCGCGCGACCCCGTGCTTATGGCCGGTGCGATGAAAAAGGCGATTGAAGCTGGGCGCGAGGCTTATCTGGCAGGTCGTATGCCAAAAAAACTCTATTCTGCCAGCCCAAGCTCACCCACAACCGGACTGATTACGTGATGGCTGCGGCTAAACGATACGAATGCAATGTGACGGTAGAAGTGGAATTTCTGCCTGACCAATCTGACATTACACTCAATCGTTATGCGTTTGCCTACCATATTAAAATCACCAATACCGGCAATGTCACCGCGCAACTCATCAGCCGCCACTGGGTCATTGTTGAAGCCAATGGTGAAAAACAGGAGGTGAAAGGGCTAGGCGTAGTGGGCGCGCAACCTTTGTTGCTGCCCAATAGTCATTTTGAATATACCAGCGGCACAGTGCTCAATAGTCCAATGGGCGAGATGCACGGTAGCTATCAAATGGTTGCCGAAGATGGCACGCAATTTGATGTGCCGATAGCGCCTTTTATCTTAGCCATGCCAAGAGTGCTGCATTAACAATGCGCGTTCCATTAAGTCGTATTAAGGTGTTTTAATTTTTAATTAAGTTGGGTTCCATTGAATAATAAAAATCCTTTTTGGTGGTTCATCAGGCTAACCTTTTTGGTTTCCGTGGGTGGATTATTATCCTGTGCCAGCCATGAAACACAACCAAAAGTGCTGGTGCCGCCAAGCCCGCCAGTAGCGAAATGTCAATGCGACTGCCCTGAAAAAAAGTGTCCATCCCAACCGGTGTTACCCGTTACTGAACCAACACCAAAAAAAATCAAAACGCCTGAAGTTAAAGCAGCCGAGGCAAAAATCGCTGATTACGGCCTATTAAAACCTGCATCATGGGATGAAGTGGACGGTTTTAGTAACACTAAGGCCAATGGTGACAATTTGAATTTGGCATGGCCGGCGTGGCTACAAGGATGCACAACGCTAGTGAACAAGCCGATGTGGCAAGGCGTTTGCAACGTAGCCTCGCAATTGAGTAAACAAACAAAGAATAAGCCAAGCACAGAGGAAGTAAAGACTTACTTTAAACAAAATTTTTCTGTGTATAAAACCACCAATGTGGATGGGTCGGATGTTGGTTTAATCACGGGCTACTATGAACCTTTGCTAAAAGGCAGTCGCACAAAATCAGCGCAATATCCGCATCCTTTATACACAACTCCAAATGACTTGGTGACCGTTGAATTGAATGAGTTATTTCCAGAACTTAAATTTAAACGGGTGCGTGGAAGAGTGGTGGGGAATAAACTGGTTCCTTATTACACGCGCGCAGAGATTGAGGCAAGTAATACGCCGCTTAAGGCACATGCGTTTGTATATATAGACGATATTATTGATGTCTTTTATCTGCAGGTACAAGGTTCAGGACTAGTGCAGCTGGATAACGGTGAAGAAGTGCATGTGGGCTATGCAGACCAAAACGGGCATACTTACAACTCCATTGGGCGGTTGCTGGTTGAACGCGGTGAGCTTACTTACGCCAATGCCTCTATGGCCGGCATCAAAAACTGGGCTAAGAATAATCCCGCCAAACTCAGAGAATTGCTGAATAACAATCCAAGCTATGTTTTTTTTAGAGAGTTGCCAGCAGGATTGCCTGGCCCCTTAGGTGCGTTGGGCGTGCCTATTTTAGCTGAACGAGTTGTGGCGGTTGATCCAAAATTTGTGCCACTTGGCGCCCCTGTATTAGTCTCTACCACTGAACCGAATAGTTCAACCCCCCTTAAACGGCTGATGATGGCACAAGATACGGGCGGCGCCATCAAGGGTGGCGTGCGTGCCGATTATTATTGGGGCTCAGGACCAGAGGCGGGCGCTAAAGCGGGGGCAATGAAGCAAGAAGGCAAGATTTGGGTGTTTTTACCGAAAGATTTTGTACTACCGCCACCGGTTGCAACACCTTAAGAAATCGTTCTTTTTGGCCGATTTCACACTTTAAACTGACCACAACCTTTTTCGATGCTCTGGGAGCCTTTATTTATAAGGCTTCCAGAGGCATAAAATTTTCTCGGGCGTTTAATGCCCGCTTGATTTGATTTTTTTGAGTAATTTTCTAACCGCTTTACGGCCAAATTTTCGTTTGAAATCCACTTTAAAGTCATACAGGTAAAATGCCAGCCTAGTTCGCCAAGTCAATTTTCGGCCACTCATTGCCAAATAAATGCGCAAGAATTGCGTTCTGCCAGGCCAGTGTAATTTATTGAGCGCACGGGTGAGGTCGGCAATTCGATACTTAAATGGTGTGCCATGATTGTAGGCATGCAGGCGTGCGGTATCGATGAGCGAGAATTGCAATTTTTGATTATCGGCAATTTTCACCAAAATATTACCGCCAGAAAAATCTCTAAAATAAATGCCGCGGCTATGCAGTAAGTGGCAAAAGTCTGCAAAAGCCACGTACAGCTCGGTGGCGGTTAAACCATGAAAATGTTGTGCGCCTTGGCTAAAGGCAATAAAAGCCGCAGCAATATTAAAATCATGGTCTACAAACTCACACAGATAGAAATTTTCTTTTAATGTGCTGTCGCCAAGTTTTTCAAAATAGGCAACTGGCATTGCCGTTGCAATGCCGCGACGCAGTAATTCCATCGCACCGTTCCAACTGCGCATGGCTTTGCTGGGTTTGTAGCGGTCAAAAAAGGCTTTATGCAGATGCATTTTAACCGGCTGTTTGACCGTGATTTTCGTTGCATCACCCCGAGGACTGTCGATGGACCAAATTGCATTTCTGGCATGGCGTAAGGCTTGATCTTTTGCTGGCGCTGTTAAATTTTGCGGGTGAAGTGCTTTAAATAACATTTCTGCCTCGGCTGCATCTTTGGCAAGTAACACCCCTTGCCAGCCGTGTTGTGCAAATGTGTAATAGTGCTGATGCAGAATATGCGCGTGAATTTTCAAATCTTTGGTCAAACGCGGCTGTGCACGCACTTGTATGGCATCTTCCGTTGGCCAAGCGAGGTAAACGGGCGACTCAGTGATGATTTCAAGTTGCGATAAAGGATTGCCATCTCTATCGGTGATATTGGCGTTTGCAAGGCTTGCTACCGAATACACATCTGCCGCAAAAGCAGCATTGCCATTGGTGGCCCAGGCCGCGTGCACATGCTGATGATTTTGTATGAAATAATGAATTTCTAAGCCCGTACTCGTTGCAATCGGTTTAACGTAGTGCGCCCCCTGCAATACTTTTGCGACTGTTTTTAGGGCATCAAAACTGGGGTGATGGCGATAATTTTCCAATAATCCGTTCGCTTGCTCATAATGCGCCACGCGCTCTAGCGCTGGATATTCTTGCTCTGTGAGGCCATCATCAATTAAGCCTTCACGCTGACAAATAAGCGCGCCCCAGTTAGCGTGTGAGAGCGCACCCGATGCGGCTAATAGCAAAAAGTAGCGCGCAACATAATCTGCCTGTTTTTGTTCACCATCAGGTAAAAAGCGCTGAATGCGGTAAATAGCCCAAAAAGCCACGGATGAAACGGTTTGCGGTACGCCAAAATCTTGGCCGATTTTTTGCAAAATACGTGCCTTTTTGACCACATTGTATTTAAGTAAAGTCGCCCACCGGTACTTGAGAATGCGGTGGTCAAAACGCTCCGGCTCGATGACGCGTTCGACAAAAAGATTGTTGCTATGCATGTCGGGCAGCAGTTTTTGCTGTTTAAACGTTTTGAGCAAACTCACGTTGTAAAGCGGCTCAAAGTCTTGCACATTCGGGCCAATCATGATGATTTTCCGACTGGTGATTTCTTGGTGCGCAATGCGCCAAGCTTCTATAAAACCAGACCAATCATAGCCTGCCCAGCGCTTGCGGTTGAGGGTGTTGCCAAATTCAACGGCCTTGATTTTTTGGCCGAAGGCATCTAACACCGTCACCAAGAATTTCCGCCATTTCAACTGCGCCACAACCGACTGCATGTTTTTGGCAGCTTCAAACGGTTGCAAAAGATGCAGGGTGACATCAAACCCTTCGGCAATGAGGCGATTTAAAAACCGCACTTGATAGTTATCTAAATCGGAATAGGTAAAATCTAGGCGAACCCGTTGAATGCCTAACAGTTTAACGTTGGCCACAACGTAGTCATCTACCGCGGCATCTTGGTTACTGGCTACGCAAACGCCAATAAAATCATGCGGAATTTGATGTGACTGAACAGGCAAGTGGCCTTTTTTAATGCGTAAGCCACCCGTTAAAATATAGCGTAAACCATCCAAGATGACTTGGTTTGTCAGCATGGAAGGCTGTTTCTTTTCTGCTGTTTTCGTCATTCAGGCACTCGGTATTTTTGCTCCGAATATAACAGGGCCGGAAGTAGCGTATTGGCCAGTGCGCGCTGTTCAAGCGTGGCGGCATTTTGCGGTGGGCTTACTTCATGAAGGCGTTTTGCCAACGTATCGTACACCCCATGCGCGGGGGCTTTATTTTCACGTAGCACCACAACTTGGTTGCTGGTAGGCGTCTGTTCCATCCAGGCAAAATTATAGTTATATTGCATCATGGCGCGGCCAAGATAATCCGCAGGGATTTGCGATAAATCATGCCCGGTCATCGGGTGCTGCGTTTGCAGGCCCATCAGGGATAATACCGTGACGGGTAAATCAATTTGGCTGGCGATTGCAGTAATTTTCTGTGGTGCAATATCGGCACCCAAAATAAGCCCAGGAATATGAAAGCGCTCAATTGGCACCAGTGTGTCACCACGCACCCGAATATCATGGTCAGCCACAATTAAAAACACCGTGTCTTTCCAATACGGGCTAGCTTTTGCCTTTTTGAAAAATTCACCAATCGCGTAATCAGCATATTTCACTGCATTATTATCGGTATTTTTTGGTTGCTCATATAGCTCGATACGCCCATCAGGAAACTCAAACGGCGCATGGTTTGAAGATGAAAAAGCCAGCGTAAAAAACGGTTTGCCGCTGGCATGGTGCGCCAGCAATTGCTCATGGGTTTTATTCAGTAAATCTTCGTCGGATACACCCCAACTGCTTAGCAATACGGGGTTTTTATAATCTTTTTGGTCGATGATGGACTGAAAGCCGTTGCCCATAAAAAAGCCGCGCATATTATCAAAGTGGGACTCGCCGCCATAGATAAACTCTGTACTGTAGCCGTACTTACCGAGTAAGCCGGCCAAGCTAAAAAAGTTTTTTTGGCTTAACGATAACTTCACGGTGCTGTCGGCAGGCGTTGGCTGAAAGCCCGTCACAACCGCCTCAATACCGCGCACTGAACGCGTGCCTGTGGCATAGAGCTGCTCAAACCAGATGCCCTGTTCTTTTAGTTTTTCCAAGTTGGGCGTTACAGGCACGCCACCTAGTGATTCAACAAAAGTGGCCCCCAAACTTTCTTGCAGAATAATCACTAGATTAAGTGGTTTGTCAAGCTTGGCACTTGGGTTGAGTGTGGTGAGTGTGGGTAGATCCGTATCTTTGGCACCCGTGATTTTAAAAATATCTTCTTTGGTCATTTTGCCGTAAATTTGGCTGGATTTCGCCTCATGCTGCAGACTATACACGGCATAAATAACCGAATAACCTGAATTCAGGATTAAACTATTGACCATGCTGTCTTGCGTGATGGCAAATAAAGCCGGGTTGGCAGGCCGATGTCCAAGGGAAGAGCGAATCGCTAGTGCTGAAAGCAAAAATATCAGCGGCCACACCAGCCAAAGTTTTTTGTTGGACCATGTTGGCTTTGCCATCAGCCAAGGCCTCATAAAGCGGCGCATCAGCCAGATTGTGATGACGCTAAAGCCTAATGTTGCAAAAATATGCACTTTAAAACCCGTCCAGAGCATGCTCATGACTTCATGCGGATATTTAAGGTACTCTACAAAAATACGATTGGGCCGCACATCATATTCCATAATAAAGCCGGGGGTAGCCACTTCTAAAAAGACCAGCAATAAAATGGTGGCCGTTACCCAAACATAGGTAAATTTTTGCCAGAATTTAAATAGTTGTTTTGTGGCCAAAATGGGTGCGAGTAAGAGCGGAATGAGCGCCATCAGGCATAGTTGGATAATATCAACACGGATTCCTTGTAGGAAAATCTCGACTAATTTATCAGTCGCTAGCACACGGTCGAGCTTCCAAAGCACCAAGCCCACGCGAGAAAGTGACAATAAAATAAGACCGAGCAACAGCATGGCAAATAAGGGTGCAAATGCGCCGCTCTTGCTTGCCAATTGCCAAATGGATTGTTTAATACGATCAATGAACTGCATCAAATCTGCACCCAAAAGAGATTGTTGCCATTATAAAGTGAAAGCGATTTGTTGGCGCGATAGATTAGCTAAGTCGCCAGTCTTAAAGTGGGGGTTGCATGCTAAAAAACAACCAACAAATAAGTTAAAATTGCCCGAGAGATTTTTTCCCCTCTGCGAGCCTTTATTTACAAGGCTCGCAGAGGGGGTCAAAAGGGTTGGTAGTGGAAAAGCGTTAAATGAGGGTTTTTTAGCCCAGTAATTCTAAAGTAAACGGGCAAGTCATTTACCTAATGAAATCCATCGAATAAATGCTTTGAAATACTCGGGTTGCCTAAAGCACAGATAAATCATCACCAGCACGTTCAGCAGCGCGGTGATTAAAAAAAGCGCCGGAATCGTAAATTTATTGTGAAATATTAAAATAGCAAAAACCGCAGAAGCCACCATAAAGAAGGCATTGATGATGTTGTTTGCAGCAATCACCCGCGATTGATGACTTTTTTCAGCGCGCGTTTGTATTAGCGCATACAGCGGCACAATAAAGAGGCCGCCAAAAAAACCTATCAGCTCAATGTCGGCAAGCAAATGCCAGTGCGCAAAAATAACATGTCCATGCATGTCATGATGCCTGCTGATAAAACTAGCAAAATCAAATAATGTTTTGTTGTTCCAATGCGTGTGTATCCAAGTACTTGAGCCATATAAATCTGCACCAAAAACGGTTAAACCGATGGCGCCAAATAGCACCAAACCCAATTCCACCTTGCCTTTTGAGAGCTTTTCGCACATCAGCGAGCCAATGCCGATGCCAATTGAAAAAACAGAAAGCAGCAGAATAAATACACTTTCGTCGCCATAAAGCACCACTTTTGCAAAATTAGGAAACTGTGCAAGCAGCGTGGCGCCAAAAAACCAAAACCATGAAATCGCCACAATCGCGAGCCAAATTTGCTGGTGCTGCCAGACAAATTGAATACTGCGGTAAGTTTCAGTGATTGGGTTCCAGTTAATTTTTAGGTGGGGGGCCGCGGCCAGAGATTTAGGTACGCCGCGGCTAGTGGCGTAGCCCATGACAGCGATGAGTAAAATCACCAGGCTTGTAATTATTTCGTGCTGACTCTGCATCGCGACCCAAGCACCAAGGACTTGACCAAGCAAAATCGCCACAAAAGTGCCCATTTCTATCATGCCGTTGCCACCGATGAGTTCATTTTCATTTAAATGCTGCGGCAAATAAGAATATTTAACTGGGCCAAAAATAGTGGAGTGCATACCCATCATAAACAAGGCGGTGCCCAGCAACCAAATGTTATGTAGAAAAAATCCTGCACTTGCAAACAGCATAATGCCAATTTCAAATACTTTTACAAAGCGAATTATTTGTGACTTTTCATACTTATCAGCCAGCTGCCCTGCCGTGGCAGAAAATAGAAAAAATGGCAAAATAAACAAGCCTGGTAGCACCGTTGCCAACATAGCACTATCCATCGTTGTTATGCTGGCGGCATGAAATGCTACTAAGGTAATGAGTGCGGTTTTAAACACATTATCATTACAAGCCCCTAGAAATTGGGTAAAAAAGAACGGGCGAAAACGCTGTTCTTTCATCAAAGAAAATTGATTTTTCATGTTTTTATCTTTATAGGTGGGCTGCTTGTGGGCAAGTATAAAATTTACAGCGTTATTGTTACTTTTCGTTGCTATCAACCTTAAACAATGAAACTGCCATGCCCGCTAAAAGCAACACGCCAAAAGCAAGACCTGCCCATAGAAACCAAGTTTTATAATCAGGAGCGCTAGCCCAGCTATTGCTGGTGGTGGCGCTTGCAACACTTGCATTTGTTGTGCTTGCCACCAAACTTGCTTTGGGCAATTGCATGACTTTTTCAACTTTATAATCGGGAATCAAGCTTGTTACATCTACAGCGCTTACAATGGCAGGGCCAGTGCCGACGCGCAAATAAAATGGCGCTTGACCACGCGCGTTCCACACCACCGTTTGGGGCATCCAGCCGAGTGATAACGTTGGGTTTTCAGCACCTATGCCGCCATTGGCTTGATTAAATTGCAAGCGCCAGTAGCGCCATGTGGCGGCATTTAGCGCTATATCGGGATTTGCGTAAGCTTTACCAGCTTTGTCCATACGGTAAAGCGAGGCATTGGTGATTGTTTGCCATGGCGCATCATTTTTATTGCGTGCCTGCACAGTAGCACTGGTGATGGTGTTGTTTTCTGGTAGTTGTACACGCAAGTAGCTGGCAGCAATGCGGCCTTGCGATTCAAAATCAATGTCAGTGATACCGTTATCTTTATTTGATTCATCGCGCTTAATTAAGGGCATATTTTGCCACAATATTTCTGGGGAAAGTGGGCGCACGCTATCATACTCTGCGCTGATATTCGTCATCCGTAACCAGTCAGAATTTTTATTTGTGGGGCTGATTTTAAAATAGCGTGCTTCTACAGCGTAGTCTAAGGTAATCGTATTTTGTATTAGTGTGTCTAGCGCAATATCCGACTTTTCAGCATTGTCTAACGGCGAAGTTTTAAGCAATACCGCATGCCCTGCGCTAGTCCAGTTTTCTAAGTCATTACTTGCTTCAATATCAATAGGGAGTAACTTATTTTCTTGGCCCATCCACGCTACCGTAAAAGTTTGTAGCGGAGGGTGTGTTTTACCTGCATCCACCAAATAAACACTTCTGTTTAACTTTACCATTTGATTGTGTTCTAAGGTTAATGCTACCGAGCCACCACTATTCTCAAAATATTTTATAACGCTATTTCTACCATCTGAATTACCAATCTGCTCATCTGCGATGGGATACACTTTTAGTGGCTTAACATCTTTGGTTACGGCCGTTTGCGGGTGTAAATCATGATAGCGTAGCAAGGCATAAGGCACTTGTTCACCTGCCGCGTTGATGATAGTGAGGTCTTGCAAGTCATCGGCACGGCTTTGCTGATAAACTTCTTTGGGTAAAACGCTTTGATACAACGGCGCATCACCTTTGGCATTGAGCATAAAATCTGCCGACAAGGCGTTGTTGGCGGTTAGCATTAAAGTTAAAAATAGTGTGTGAAATTTCATATTAAACCTCTTTCTTAATTACATTTTCTGCGGGCGGAATAGGCACAAAATAGCCCATAATCAGCAACATAATACCCGCGCCGATAAATGAAATAATGCGGTTAATAGAGCCGTGCTGACCTAAATCGAGCAGGAATAATTTAGCGACGACCAAGCCCATTAAGCCCGCACCCACGAGCCATAAAGTGCGATGGTGCTTTTTATGTGCCAGCAACATCAAGCCAAATGCTGTGACGGCCCATAAGAAGGTAAACGCCATTTGCACAGTCGAATTATTAAAAATGGACACCCATAAATGAGGCGTGCCTGCCCAGTGGTGCAAGGTGCGTAGCAATATGCCATTCAGCAGCGCAAATGCCATCACTGACGCTAGCACCGGGTTAATGTATTGCAATTTGCCTAAATGCTTGCTCACTGCGCGTTGCCAAATCAACAACAATAATAATGCGCCCGCCAGCGTAATATCTAAAGGGTTAAGTAGCGGAATATAGGGCAATGGCGCAGCGTAGCCACTCGAATTGAGCGACATGTTCATATACCAATACACTGTAAGCGCCATGAGCGGCATGCTGCCAACCCACGCCCAAGTTTTTGCACTATCTAACCGCGAGGCATTTAATTGATTTTTAGCAAATTGCCAATAAGTTACTGCCCCAACAAGCAGCATAGGAATCACGCCCCAGCCAATTTGCGCCCACACGTGCGATTCTGCCACGTATTGCCCTAATTGGCGGCGCCAAACCAGTACACCCACCGCTGCCATCACCCATAGCAGTGGCGCACGTAGCCACGCCTTATTAGGGATGGCGTTCCCTGATATCAGCCAAGCATAAGCCCCCATGGCGAGCGGCCATGCGATGAACCCATTATTTTTTAGAATAGAATAATTGCTGTAGCTAAAGAGCGTAAGCAAAGCCTCCCAACACACAGCCATGAACATTACTGGCAACAATAACGTGGAAAGCGTTGCCAAACGTTGCCATTTTAATTTATTGGCAAGAATAGGCAGTAACACACTTGTTATTGCAACAAAAATCAGCCCCGCATGTGCGAAGTCGTCGTTAACCATAAACTCGTTGATTGCGGTTAGCCCCGAACCTATCCACCACAACCAACCCCAAACAGCTAAAGGCGTGCGCATCCATTCAAACTTATTCGGGCGATACGCATTAAGTAACGCGCCACAAGCCCAGCCAGATAATGCAATAAAGCCTACGCCTAAGAACAAGTTTTGATGGCCAAAACCGCCATAACCTGTTAACCCCCAGCCATTGGCAAAAGCCAGTGCGGCAAGCAATTGCAAAGCCAGCCCCGTAAACGCGGGGAATTTGCGGTTTTGCTTTAAGCCCACCCACAATAAGCCCACGCCTTCAACTGCCCAAGCGGCTGAAGTCCATCGGCCATCTAAGGCAAGTGGCAAGGTGAGCGTGACAAAACCAATGCCAAGTGCTAAAAAGCATTCGCCCAAAAATTTAAGTGTTTCACGTTGGCGATTTAACACCCACCAAGCTAAGCCCAAGTAGAAAATACCCAAGGCCAACGCGCTGTAAGCCAAGCCAAATGGCGTGCCTTTGAGTAACGCATATTGCAAGCTAAAACCTACCAGTGGCGTGCCAAATACCAGCGTCGCATCCACGTAATCGCTGGCTTTGGTAGATTGCCGATGCGCATAAAGCACAGCAATGGCGGTAAATAGCAAAAAGTGAATGATTAAGAATGGTTCAGTGGTTGCAAATAGCGCTGGTGTATAACTTTTTGCCCCCCAAATTGAGCCAATAATAAAGGTAAAGGCAAAGCCCAACACGTTAAGTGGCCGCCAACTTTTATGAAAGGCCACAAAAGCAATGCCTAGGTTAAGAATCAAGTAATAGCTGAATAATCCAATATGATTGCCGCTACCTGTTGAGGTGAGAATGGGGGCTAAAAAGCCGCCTGCAAAGCCTAAAATAGCTAATGGCAAGGCCGATTGCTTGACTGAAATATAGGCAGATAAAAAGGCAATCGCCGCCAACAAGGCAAATGCCGCGCCTGCCGGAATCAGCCCATACATTTTCATGGCCGCAAAAATGGTGAGATATAACACCCCTACACCGCCACCTTGCAAAGCCCAAGCATACTGCGGCCGTTTTTCGCGTAAATGCCAGCCCACCAGAAGCAGAGCCATGCCGCCAATCGCCACGGCCAGCAGGCGAATTTCAATCGGAATCATGCCGCTATCTACTGCGAGTTTGAGCAAAAAGCTAATACCAATGAATAAAATCACAATGCCAGCACGCACCATAGTGTTGCCGCCAAACAGCCAATCTTTGGCCGCCGTAAAGCCGCGCTCAATAAAATTGGGTGGCGGCGGAATGTATGGTTTTGCAGCGGGTTTTTCTATCGTTTTTTCGATAGGTTTAGTGTTTGCCTCATGCTTAACTGCCGCTAGTGGCGCGGCGGGCTTACTTTCTAGGGCTACTTTTTCTAATTCAGGTTCAGCATTAGGCGGGCTAATTTCTTCAGCAGCCTGCGGCACAATGAGCACCATTGCAGTCGAATCTGCCACCTTAAGCGCGGCGGGGGCAGCTTGCTGCGGCGCATCTATCTGCGCCTTTAGTTGCTCCATTTGCGCGCTAATGCGCGTCATTTCTTTGCTTAAACGCTCAGTTTCTTGCTTTAGCTGAAAAAGTTTTTGCGCTTTATCTCCAGATGAGAACATACCAAAAAAGCCAGCGATTGAGCCCACTATAACAATGCCCCCTAGAGCAACACCTATTAAACCCAATAATGCCAATTCCATTTTATTCCCTTAATTGCGACTTCAAGCTATTCGCCAGCCAAGGCGCAAATTGTGCTACGCCATCCACATTATGTCCCGCATCTTTGACCCACTTCACTTGTATTTTTTGCTCAGTATTCTTAAACAATTCTGCCGCACGTGCAGGCTGAATTAAAGTATCTGCCAAGCCGTGAATGGCGTAAATAGGTGCTTTAACTTGATTTATCCACTGCGTAGAGGCCATTGGAAAACGCATTAAATAGCGCACTGGCACAAAAAATGGCATGTTTGCACCTGCCACATTGGTGAGCGAGTCATAGGGTGAAACCAATAACAACTTTTGCACGGCGTATTTGCTAGCGATATACACCGCAGGCCCTGAACCCACAGAACGACCATAAATGACAATCGGCAAGGTGGTTTGCTGTGCAAGCCATTGATACGCCGTCTCTGCATCTTGCAACATGTCTTGCTCGTTAGTCCAACAATCGGTAGATTGCCCATAGCCTGCATAATCCCAAGCCATGACACTATAACCCTGCGCGTGAAACAGCGGCACTTGATGCTCAACACTGGCAAGACTTTCAGCATTGCCGTGAAATATCATGACAGTGCCTTTTTCAATAGCTACTGGCCAGTTTGCCACATGCAATTTTCCGCATTGCCCCACTAAAAAGGCTTGGCTACCTGCTTTCGGCTGCCAATCAGTAGCCACTGGCATCGCTTCGTGAGCAGGAAACAACATTTGCTTTTGCATGCAATAAATTACGAGGCAAAATAGTACATACAAACCTAACACCATAATTAGGATGCTTTGCCATAAAGTTTTAGATTTACTAGTCATTTGAGTGTTAGCGTTTGCACTGTGGTTTGCGGGTCAATTTTTTGCAAAAAATTTGCCACCGACTCTACTGTTGCCACTTCAATTTTGCCCATGATGCGGTCGCCCGTCGGGTGGTCATCAAACGCCACATTGGCTTTAAACATGCGTGCGCCTAAGCGCGTTAGGGTCATAATATGCAAATTGCTAGGTTTGTAGTCTGCTTGCTTTAACCAGGCTTGGGAGGTTGCCCGGCTACTTTGTTCTGGCTGTTGTATAACATCGGCCAGCACTTCAAGCACCCATTGATTTGAGTTTTGATACTTTGTTGAATACGGGTAAGCCAGCATGTTGTAATGTGGCTGATGCAAGTTTTTCAGAGCGCTGGTTTGTGCAAGCTCGGCCACAATTTTGGCTTGCACCTTGGTGGATGGTGTCACTATTAGGGCATCCCACGCAAACATATCATCAAAGAAAAAGTTAGCTAAGCCCTCAATAAATAGCGCAGATTCTGCCGTTCCACATTTATTCAGTTCATGCACAGCCATCCACCGCCCCTGCGGATGGTCACGCCACACAAAGGCCATGTGCGAATAGCGCAAATTATATTTTGATAAATCTTGCCCCACACGGCCGATTAACGCCACTTGTGCGCCACTTGCATCTAAAGCTTCGCGCGTTTTAATGGCAAGTCGAAAGGCCTTTTGGACGGTTTCGGGCGATTGTAACTTTTCAGTGCAAGCCGTGCCAGCGACTACCAAGCTTGGCAGCAACATTAGACAAAAAAGCAAAGTAAGAATGTACCTTTTCACAACGTTACATCGCTGAATGGTGCATTAACGATTTCCCCATTTCATTGGGAATAAATGCAATCACTTTGCCTGAAGCAATAATCGCCGAGCCAACCGTTTCAGCCACCACTTCTACCGATTGTCCAACTACCACTGAGGCTGCACCAGAAACATCGCCTGTTACTTTAACTGAAAAATTACCAGCCTCTGATACGCCAGTTCCTGCGCCCTGCAATACCATTAACACGCCATCGGCCGTTTTTACTACGCTTTCTACCACTAATTGACCGCTCGCTGCGGCCAATGAAGCAGAGCCAACAACAACCGAACCGACGCCCACTGATAGTGTTTGTGACGCATTGGCTGAAGCTTCTGAGCCGTTGGCGAGTGCATAAATGGGCGTTGCTAATACTGCGGCAAGCATGGTGGAAATAAAAATACGTTTCATTTTCTGAGCTCCTAAATTGACTAAAAAACTTACTTTAAAGCGTTTGATTACTGAAAAAACCACGTGTTTCAAACACGCTGGTGGGAAGCTGCTTGCCCTCAAAACGAAGTAATCGTTTCATGGCAAAATCAAACATAATCGGGTTGTATTTGCGCACTTCTTGTAAAAATGGCAAATGTTCCGCCGCTAACATGCCTTCACGCTGAAATTGCCTGCTGGTGATAAGCGGGAAAACGCCTGGCAATGGATAATCAGTGCCGTTATGCAAGCGGTGATGCCAATCGTCGCGTTGCAAAATATGCTTTAGCACCCATGAATGGTTAAATAAGGTGGTGGCTGAAATGTCACCAAATAGCAAGCCTTCGTATTCTGGCATGTCCATCATGCGGGCGAATAACTCAAAGCTGGTGACTACTTTATTGCCGTTATCGTAATCTTTATCAAAGCCATCACTGGCGCAATGCGCCATCACAATACGCACGCCAGCATCTAGAATATGACGGGCTTTGAGTGGGTTATTGAATTCTAGGTTACCGCCAGGCACCGCACTTTCGCGGCCTACATGCGTGATAATCGGCATATTAAGCTGTTGCAATTTTTGGTAAAACTTGGTGCATTTCGGCGACGCTGGGTCTATATTCATAGATGAAGCCAGCCATTTCATCGCCACTGCGCCTTGTGCGTGGGCTTGCTCCACGGCATCAATCGCATCGGCGCGGTAAGGATGAATGGAAGCAACCCATTCAAAATGCTGCGGGTGTTGCGCGACAATTTTAGCCGCATAATCATTGGGGATATGAAAAATAGAATCGGCTTTTACTGGTTTGCCTGCTTCATCGTGCGCCCATTCAAAGGCAAAGAGCATGGTTTTGTAACCCGCTGGCATTTCACTAGATAAATGCGCTAGGCGTTTTACAAAGCTGGTATCTTCGTTATTGGCTTCAAGTGCTGCACCATTTAAATGAAACCATTTTTGAATTTTCAATATCGGGTGTCGCCAAGTGTCCATTCTAGGCGTAGCCCAAGCACCACTCGTGCCGCTATCACCCGAGCCAATAATGTGCGCGTGGCAATCCCACACTTTTGTCGGGTCTATACCTTGCCACACTTGATGCATCAACGGATGATTTTTTAATGTTTCAGGCAAACCAGCTAGGTTAGGATTGCTGTGGCCTGATTCTAACCATGCCTTAATGGCAGTGAATGCGTTGGTTAGTGCAGAAGCACCTGAATATTTTGTTTGATTGGGCATGCTTACACCTTGTTTTAAATGGCTTTATTGTATAAAGCCAGAAAAGGCGGCTCGCTGCGCTGCGCTACTACTAGTATTGGTTTTTGCTACTGGTTTTACTAGATTTTCGTAAAGCACTAAGCCTTCTTGCTTGGTGGGTAGTTGTTGCTCACACACCAGCTTGCCGTCATGGGCAAAAAACACGACTTCTAGGGGATCGGTTTGCGAGCTGCCCGCCGCTTGGGCTATGTCATCTGGCGTAATCGCAAAACTACCAAGTACATTCTTGGTCACAAAATCTACTTGCGGGTAAACAATATACACCAGCTCTGAACACACAATGGTGTCTGTGGTATTTACATCAAAATTGAAGTCATACTTTTTGCCAATATTGCCAAGTGCCAGCGTTACCGCTTGCTGCTGGTCTTTAATATTTAAATTTTTAGGGCGTAAAATCGCCACATCATCTACATTCATAAAATCTTGTAGCTTATTGAGTTGTACGCCGCTTCTTAAAGCCTCAACAACACCACGACCTTCTTCAATTTTAGAAAGGTTCTTTTGCACAAGCGTATTATCTAAAATGCCCAGTGCCTTGAGTTGCTCTTTAGTCCCCACGTACACCGCAGCGTGGCCAAAATGGCCTGGGATTGTTTTATCGGTGAGCGTAAAAGGTGTTTTCTCTAGCAAAATATCCCCTGGCTGAAGTGAGGCCATCATATTTTTTAACATGACCATATCGTCTTTGAGTTTGCCAGCGCGCCAGCGCACCGCCCCCACGGTATTGCCCACCACTTTTGAACTGGTGAATTTTGCATGGTTTAAGCCACGGCCTGAAAGATCAAACGCGCCAGTAGCCGCTTTAAATGGAAGCACAGCGATTTTTTTGAAGACATTCCCACCCTTTAAACCCTTTAACATCGGGCTTTTCGCAATGTGCTGATATAGCGATTGTATAGAGGTGGAACTTCGGTTTATTTCAGCCTCTATTGCTACACGGTTATCTGCAAAGTAGCGCACTGCGTCAGTAAATGCTTTGCGGTATTCTGGGTTATTTGAACGCATGGTGGAGGAATCATAAAACCCTGCTGGAATACCAAACTCAGGGTAGCCTTCATTCAATTTATTGCGTAATAAAGGGTTTTTATCAAAAGCTTGATGCATGATTTTGCTATTTTCATACAAGGTCACGGCAGCTGACATAGCAATGATAATTTCTGTCACGCGTTCATTGTCACTAATGCTATTATCTACTCGATACAAAGCTGAGCGGTGAGTGAGTGCTTGCTTAAATAAACTGTCACGTACATCATGCGCTTCAGATAGCGCCTTGGCTAAACGCAAAGCGTAGGCCGATGGCAACGCGCCTTTGTGTGTGATGATGGCCTGATTTGATTCCTCCAAAAAACTTGGCAGTTGCGCACTAAGTTGTTGCGAGCTTGTGATGTATGACAATACGGCCTGTGCATCTTGTTCATGCACTGATATTAGTTGTGCCGAGGCTGGCTGGTCCAAACTTTCCGATGTTGCCTCGGGCTGATGTGCTAAGTCTGCTTCCATGGCACTATGCGCTACTATAGGCGAGAGTGCTACTAGCCCAAGCAAACTTAAGCCAATCACTGAGCGCTTAACTACTGGTTGAGCCGTATGCTTAGTCACAAATTTTTTTATTGTATTTGTCATATTAAAGTTGATATTCTTTAATTAACCGCCTAAGTAAATCACCAACGCATGCACGCTCTCAACCACTTTTGCCATGTGTTCAAAATCAAGTGTATCGGCGGTGTCAGTCGGTTTGTGATAATTTGGATTGCGGTAAAATGAGGTGTCGGTAATCATCACGGCAGGTATGTCGTGTAGCCAATACGAAGCGTGATCAGAAAAATCAATACCTGTCATACTGGCTGGCGCGCTGATGGATTCCACAGGAAAATCTGGGTGTGCAGATTGCATCGCCATTTTTACCATTTTATTGGTGGGTGCGGCTGAAAAACGACCTACCACGCCAATAAAATCACCGCGCTTAGGGTAAAACCATTTAAGCAAACTCACAGGGTATTCTTGGCTATTTTCTGCATCGTTATAATAGCCAATCATTTCTAACACAACCACCAACTCAGGCGTGATGCCTGCTTGCGCTAAGCTTGCCGCATGGTGGCGGCTGCCCATACTATCGGTTCTAAAGTTGGGCGGTTCTTCCAGCGTATAGGCCACAAGCTCTACTGGCACGCTGGGTGGTTTTTCGGCAAAAATGCGTGCCAACTCAAGCAAACCTACTACGCCGCTGGCGTTGTCATCTGCACCCATGGTTTCTGCTTCAACATCATAATGCGCGCCAATGATAACGGGCTTAGGCGGGCCATTTTCATAAGTAGCCGTGTAATCAATCTCTGGGCCAAAGCGCGCAATCACATTATGAAATTGCTCGCTATCTACTTGGTAGCTTTGCAAAGTCACGCGTTTAGTGGTTTTTTGAAACTCTGCCTGAATAAAGTTAGCCGCTAAATTTAGTGTTTTAACATCACCAAAATGGCGCGTTGCGTAATCAGTTGAAAGCTTTTCTACATCTGCTTTTAACCTTGCTGGGTCAGCTTTAGATAAACCAGCCAATTTTATTTCACTCATTTCATGATTAAAAGGCTGCTTTAACCAAACTGCTAATGCTGCTGGGGCAAGCAGTAAACTTATAAGAATGATAATGGCTTTTTTCACGCCGCTTCAGCCATTTGTTTTAATGAAACATAGTCTGTTTTACCAGTGCCAAGTACTGGTAATTCTTCTACCCGTATGATTTTACGGGCGATGGCAATTTCTGGGCTACCCAGATTTTTAGCGACAATTTGCAGGTCTTCGCGTTTTAGCGCGGGGTCTGTTGTAAAGAGTACAATATTCTCACCACGCTGTGCATCTGTTTGTGTGCTGGCTGCATGTTGGTGTTCTGGTGCTGCCGTATTGGCGATTTGCTCCACAACTTCTAAAGACACCATTTCACCTGCCACTTTGGCAAAGCGTTTTACCCGGCCCTTAATATGGATAAAGCCTTGTGCGTCAATTTCTACGATGTCTCCGGTGCTGTACCAGCCATCAGCTGGCGGGTTTAAAACGCCAGGGTTATCAAAGAGATAATAGCCCATCATCACGTTTTCGCCGCGCACGTGAAGTAAACCACCCGTCTCGATACCCGGAACCGTTTCCAATTTATGATCAAGTCCAGGGACTAATTGTCCGACACTGCCATTTAAGTTAGCCATTTGTGTATTTGCAGAAAGCACCGGCGCACATTCTGTTGCGCCATAACCTTCCAAAATACGAATACCGAATTTTTCTTGGTAGGTTTTACGCACTTCTTCATTGAGTTTTTCAGCGCCTGCGACCACGATTCTCAGTTTGTAGAAATCATAAGGATGCGCATATTTTGCATAGTTGCCTAAAAACGTGCTGGTGGCAAAAAACACTGTGCAGCCACGGTCATAAATGACTTCGGGGATGACTTTATATTGTAGCGGGGATGGGAAAATATGAATTTTGATGCCGTTTAAAATTGGCAGTAGAGAGCCGGTAAACCCAAACGCGTGAAAAATGGGCAGTACCATCATGAATTTATCTGTGGGGTTAAAGTCAAGCACAGCCAAAATTTGCGATATATTGGATAAGATGCTTTTATGTGAGTGCACCACGCCTTTTGGTTTACCTTCTGAGCCAGAAGTAAATAACACGACCGCAGGCTCGTCAGGCTTATTCACTTCCATGGCTGCACGTGGGTAGTGAAGTGCATAGCCAATTAGCCATGCCCGGTCGACCACACCAAACTGCGCGCGTAAATCTTCTAAATACAAAATATTCAGGTCTTTAAGGCCCTCGACCACGCTTTCTAATTTTGCAGTTTCAATAAATTTGCGTGAAGTAATGACCGTGTTGACTTTAGCGGCAATACAGGCATTTTGCATGCCAGCAGTGCCTGCGGTGTAGTTAATCATGGCGGGTACGCGGTTAAAGGCGCTCATGCCTAGTATTAGGGCAACAGTGTTGGTAATGTTTGGCATCATCACGCCTACGGTTTCACCGGCGCGGCTCACTTTGGTCACAATTCGGCCCAAAGCCAGACTTTTTTTCAATAAATCCTGATAGGTTTCCTCCACCTCATTCATGTCTTCAACAAGTTTGTAGTTGGCGCCAAATTTATCTATGGCATCCAAAAATGCCTCAAACAAAGTTCGGCTTTTTTGTGCTTGAAATAGCATTTTTTGCATGACACTTCGCATGCCTTCGCCCGCAATTCGGCGACGTTGTTTGCCGGTTGGAAAGCCATGATGGGTGGCTTTAGGCATCACGATGCTGGTAGTTGGCATGATGGTAAGCGTGACTTTAGGCAGTAATCTGCGCGGATGATGGCGGGTTAAGCGCCCAAAATATGATTCAGCGGCGCCATCAATGCGCACAGGTAGGATATCTGCACCAGTTTTTCCGGCCACAAAGCCTGGGCCGTCGTAAACCTTCATGAGGTTGCCAGTTAAGGTAATACGACCTTCAGGAAAAATCACTACATTTTCGCCCGCTTCAATCAATTTAATGACTTTTTTCATGGCCAGCGGGCTGGAAGGGTCTACCGCAAGATGGGGTGTTAAGCGTAAGGCTTGCCTGAACGACCATTTTTTAAGTACCGAAGTGTGTACAACAAAGGTGGCTCTTTTGGGCAAAAATAAGCCCAGCAACAGGCCATCTAAAAATGATTCGTGATTGGCAACAATCAGCAACCCATCTTCTTTAGGTACGTTTTCTAAGCCGCGTACCTCAACGCGAAACAAAACCCTACAGACAACCTTTAATAACTTGGCTAGCATTTCAAGTTCTCCCCCAACTTTTTTTGTTTTATTGAACGATTAAAAACTAAATTTCTGTTTCAATGTAATGCAACACATTGCTAATGGCATTTGTCATAAATGCTTTATCTACCCAAAAATACACTTCTTTACCAACTTTTTCACTTTGCAGCGCGCCGCTATCGCGCAGTATTCTTAAATGATGCGTGACGGCAGTCCGGCTTAAAGTAGATGCGGCGGCAATCTGCAAAATATTCATGCGCTCGCCTTTTTCAAAGGTGAGCAAAATGCGTTGCCGGTGCGCGTCGCCTAGCGCAATAAACAGTTGCGCGATGTTTTGCCACGCATCAGGAATCGTTTGAATTATTTTCATAACTATATAATTAGATATTTAGTTTTATCTGTCAAGTGTTTTTTGACGTAAATCTGAATATTACACAATTATTGATGCGTGCTATGTTTTTTGTAGTCGCGCTTGAATCGGGTGTAGCACTACTAAACGAGGTACATTTTCAAGAATAATTAAGTTATGTTGTGCTAAATATTGACGCTGAAAAATCAATGAATACGAAGAAAAATGATGCGAGAAAAAATTGATGCTCTGGAAGCCTTATAAATAAAGGCTTCCAGAGCATCAAAAAAGGTTGGCGACTAAGATGCACAAAAAACGGGGGTTTAATGCCCCCGTTTTTATGGTAAAACTAACGTGCCAACAACTGACTTAAATGTTGTAAGCGCGCTCTCCGTGAGAAGTGGTATCCAAACCTTCACGTTCCGCTTCTTCAGATACACGTAGCCCAACAATCAAATCGGCAATTTTGTAAGCGATGAATGCTGCAATGGCTGACCAAATGATGGTGATAATAACGCCTTCGCCCTGCACAATGACTTGTGAGGCAATGGAGAAATCCGGTTTACCGGTTCCACCCAAACTAGGCGCAGTAAATACACCTGTTAATAGTGCACCCACAATACCGCCTACGCCATGCACACCAAATACATCGAGTGAGTCATCAGCACCCAGTAATTTTTTCAGGCCAGTCACACCCCACAAGCATAAGAAGCCGCCGGCAAAGCCAATGACAATGCCACCCATTGGCCCAACTGAGCCGCAAGCTGGTGTAATGGCAACCAAACCTGCTACTGCACCAGAAGCCGCACCCAGCATAGAGGCTTTACCTTTGGTAAAAGCTTCACCAATCGACCATGCCAATACCGCTGCAGCCGTTGCAAAGAGTGTGTTGACTAAAGCTAGACCAGCACCACCTGTGGCTTCTAAGTTAGAGCCTGCGTTGAAACCAAACCAACCCACCCATAGCAATGCAGCACCCAGCATGGTTAATGTTAAATTGTGTGGTGTTAATGCTTCTTTCCCGTAACCAATGCGTTTGCCCACCATGTAAGCACCGACTAAACCTGCTACCGCAGCATTGATATGCACAACAGTACCACCGGCAAAGTCTAATGCGCCTTGGCCCAGCAAATAGCCACCTGCACCCCAAACCATATGGGCAATAGGAATGTAGCTCAATGTGAACCAAATAGCAGAGAACAGTAATACCGCACTAAATTTTATACGCTCAGCAAAAGAACCAACAATCAACGTAGCCGTCAAGCCCGCAAAAATGCATTGAAAGGCAATGAAGACATACTCAGGAATCTTAACGCCAGCCGTGAAGGTATCCGATAGTGAATCTGACGTAACGCCTGCCAAGAAAAGTTTGCCAAAGTCACCGATGATGGGGCCAGCGCCGCTACCAAAAGCTAAGCTATACCCATAAACTGCCCATAATACAGAAACAAGTGAGAACACTACAAATACTTGCATTAATACGGACAGCATGTTTTTGCTTCGCACCAACCCGCCGTAGAACAAGGCCAACCCCGGCACCATTAACACCACTAAAATGGTTGAAATCATCATCCAAGTCGTGTCACCTTTGTCTACCGTTGGTGCTACCTCTGGAGCAGCTGCCTCTGCTGGCGCCGCTTCAGGTGCTGTCGCCACTTCTGGGGTTGCCGCTTCAACAGGAGCGACTGCATCGGGAGTTGCCACAACCTCAGTTGTTGCAGCATCTGCCGCAGGGGCGTCCTCAGCCAATACGTTGCCGGTAAAACCTAAGCCTAGTGTTGTCACTAATGCCAATATCGAAAGAACTTTTTTCATGTTGATCCCCTTAGAGTGCTTCTGAGCCAGTTTCACCTGTACGAATACGGGTGACTTGCTCTAAATTAAACACAAAGATTTTGCCGTCACCGATTTTTCCAGTAGCGGCTGATTTTTCAATCGCCTCAATGACCTGATCTAAAATTTTGTCATCAATGGCAATTTCTACTTTCACTTTTGGTAAGAAATCCACTACGTACTCAGCACCACGATATAGCTCGGTGTGGCCTTTTTGACGGCCAAAGCCTTTCACCTCCGTTACGGTAATCCCTTGCACGCCAATGGCAGAAAGTGCTTCGCGCACCTCATCAAGCTTGAAGGGCTTAATAATTGCTGATATAAATTTCATGAGTGCCTCCTAAAAGTGCGAGAAATCTCGCACTAACTGGTTTAAAAAGTTTTTTGTACAAATACAGTGAATTGTTCTTTGGCGATGTTTTGGCCAGAAGCATCCGTGAAATCAGATTTTTTGCCATCGGTGTCGGTGTAGTATGCACCTAAATTCACACCACCATCCCATGATTTAGTCACGCCCAACTTCCAGTCTGCATAATCAAACTGGCTATTGCCTTTGCCGGTAAAATCTTGGTAGCCGACATGCGCTACGCCAGAAAAACCACTACCAAAGGGTACGGCCAAATTTAACTCTGTATAGGTTGAACCGTCGGCATTATCAAAACCAAATGCGCCATCTGATACAACCGCAGAAACTTTGCCAGAAAGCCATCCGTATGAAAGGCTACCGTAAATTTCGGTGGTTTCGGCTTTTTTAGTACCGCTGAATTTTCTGCCAGGATAAATGTATTGCAGTAGCCCTACGTTGTAGCCAATGCCTGTTTCGCCAATCGTGTTAGCGTAGCCACCATAAAGGTCTAGCTCCAAGCTTGAGCTTTTGTAGTAATCGCCATCTGTTAACCAGCTGATGTTTGAAGCCCATGCACCCGCATAAAAGCCGCTGGCATGTGTGTAATCGACACCGCCTTGAATAGCGGGGTCTTCACGAGTTTGTGTGAGGCCGCGAAAAATATATTGGCTGTATAGCCCAACGTTATAAGCAAAAGTATGTGGTGATGCTGTTGCCGCAACTGTAGGCGCTTCAGCGGCTGGCGCAGCCTCTTCCGCGAAAGAAATTGTAGGTAATGTGAATACACTTAATACTGCAATTGACAATAACGAGTTACGCATATTGATTCCCCTTGAAAATGTTAAGAATAAAAAATTATTCAATACACATTAAGCAAAGGCTGTGCCAATATAAATTTTGTTTATAATCAGTAGGTTATTTAATTTTTACTCAGCATAGATTTATCTAAATTCGCCAAAACCTGATAAACTACTACCTAAATACAAAGGAGTCATGATGTTAAGCTCAGAAAAATTAAATGAATTATCTATAAAAATCAAAGAGATAATTAGCAGTTCACCTTTAGGCGATGCTGAAAAAAACATTCATGCACTGTTAAAGGGCGCGCTCACCAAATTGGAACTCGTCACGCGTGAAGAATTTGACGTGCAGGCCGAAGTGCTAAGAAGTACCAAAGAAAAGCTCAGCCAGTTAGAAGCAAAACTAGCTGAATTAGAAGCCCAGCAAAGAAATTAGCATGAGTTTGGCTGTTTTATATAGCCGCGCATTAAGTGGCATGGATGCACCAGAAGTGGTCGTTGAGGTGCATTTAGCCAATGGGCTGCCCAGCTTTACCATTGTTGGTCTCCCTGAAGCCGAGGTGAAAGAGAGTAAAGACCGTGTGCGTGCCGCATTGCAAACGGCGCAGTTTGAGTTCCCGGCCAGACGAATTACGGTAAATTTAGCTCCTGCCGACTTACCTAAAGAAAGTGGGCGCTACGATTTACCCATTGCTTTGGGTATTTTGGCGGCATCGGGGCAAGTTCCTATTGAGGCATTATCTCGCTATGAGTTTGCGGGTGAATTAGCCCTCACTGGAGAGCTTAGGCCAATTCGTGGTGCGCTGGCCATGGCATTTAAGTCTTATAAATGTGGGCGCGCTTTTGTATTGCCACAAGAAAGTGCGGCAGAAGCTGCTTTGGTAGCAGATGCCATTGTCTATCCAGCCAATACATTATTGAAAGTATGTGCACATCTAGCCGGCCGCACCCCCTTGGTGCAACAAGAGGCGCACCACCAATCGGCCAAACTCAGCTATCCAGATTTTAGTGAAGTCAAAGGCCAGTCAGCACCAAAGCGTGCATTAGAAATTGCAGCCGCAGGTGGTCACAGTGTAATTATGAGCGGCCCGCCCGGCACAGGTAAAAGTATGCTGGCAAGTCGCTTTGCTGGCATTTTGCCTAGCATGACAGAAGATGAAGCGCTAGAATCGGCAGCATTACAATCTTTAAATGGCAATTATAAGCTTGAGGATTGGAAGCGCCGCCCGTTTAGGTCGCCGCATCATACGGCATCAGGCGTTGCTCTGGTAGGTGGAGGCGGAATTCCCCGGCCAGGTGAAATTTCACTCGCGCATCATGGTGTATTGTTTCTTGATGAATTGCCAGAATTTGACCGTAAAGTATTAGAAGTGTTGCGCGAACCGCTGGAGAGCGGTCATATCACTATCTCACGTGCGGCACGTCAGGCGGATTTTCCTGCGCAATTTCAACTGATTGCGGCCATGAATCCCTGCCCTTGTGGTTATCTAGGACATTTTAATAATAAGTGCCGCTGTACACCTGACCAAGTTGCGCGATACAAAGCCAAAATATCGGGGCCACTGCTAGACCGCATTGACTTACATATTGAAGTGCCAGCTTTGAAGGAAGATGAATTATTAAGTGCGAAACAATCAGAATCTTCTGATTTGGTAAGGGCGCGAGTTGAAAAAGCACGTAACAAGCAATTAGCAAGACAAGGCAAGCCAAATAACTTACTGGGCACAAAAGAAATTGATCAGCATTGCTTAGCAGATGAAGCAGGGCTGCAACTATTAAAACAGGCTATCAGTCGTTTAAGTTTGTCTGCCAGAGCGTATCATCGCATTTTAAAAGTAGCCAGAACCATTGCGGATTTAGCCAATGAAAATACAATTCAACCAACACATATTGCTGAGGCAATACAATACCGACGTAACGATAAAGCATAATTAACAACCAAACTTAACTATGAGTAATCATCCTGAATTTTTTGCGTAAAATTTCATCAACAAATCGAGTACAAATGAATTTCAAACCACTATCCCCCGTTGAAACCCAATTGCGTCAGCTATTAGCGCAGCGCATTTTAATACTTGATGGTGCAATGGGTACGATGATTCAGCAATATAAGCTGACTGAGGCGGATTATCGAGGTGAGCGCTTTGCGGACTTTAAAGCGCCAGCGGGCGAGCGTGAGCTATTTGTGAAGGGCAATAATGAGTTACTCACGCTCACCCAGCCGCAAATTATTCAGGAAATTCACGAAAAATACTTGGCTGCGGGTGCGGATATCATTGAAACCAACACCTTTGGCGCGACTAAAGTTGCGCAAGATGATTACCACATGGCGCATTTGGTCTATGAAATGAACGTGCAAGCGGCTAAGCTTGCGCGCGCTGCATGTGATCAATACAGCACGCTGGATAAGCCGCGCTTTGTGGCAGGCGCACTTGGCCCAACGCCTAAAACGGCTTCAATTTCCCCTGATGTGAACGACCCCGCCGCGCGAAATGTTACGTTCGATGAGCTCATGAACGCCTATTTAGAGCAAGTACGCGGCTTGGTGGCAGGTGGTGCCGATATTTTAATGGTCGAAACCATTTTTGATACGCTCAACTGCAAAGCGGCATTGTTTGCCATTGAAACGTTCTTTGAAGAACATGGCAGTCGCTTGCCTATCATGATTTCCGGCACGGTGACGGATGCTTCAGGGCGTATTTTGTCTGGTCAAACCGTCACGGCTTTTTGGCACGCTGTGCGCCATGCTAAGCCGCTTACCATTGGCCTAAACTGTGCGTTGGGTGCAACGTTGATGCGCCCATATGCCGAAGAGCTTTCAAAAATTGCCGATACGTTTGTCTGTATTTACCCCAACGCGGGCTTGCCCAACCCGATGAGCGACACAGGCTTTGACGAAACGCCTGATGTGACCTCAAGCTTAGTCAAAGAGTTTGCACAGAGTGGGTTTGTCAATATCGCGGGCGGCTGCTGTGGTACAACGCCACCGCACATCAACGCGATTTATGAGGCGATTAAAGATATTCCGCCTCGCCAAGTGCCGACCGTGCCACCTTACACGCGGCTTTCAGGGCTAGAGCCATTTATCATTGATGACAGCTCACTCTTTGTCAATGTGGGCGAGCGCACTAACGTGACGGGCAGTAAAGCCTTTGCGCGCATGATTATTAACGAACAATATGAAGAAGCCCTGAGCGTGGCACGTCAGCAAGTGGAAAATGGCGCGCAAGTTATTGACATTAACATGGACGAAGGCATGTTAGACGCCGTTAAAGCCATGACGCATTTCTTAAACTTAATTGCTTCTGAACCTGATATTGCGCGCGTACCCGTGATGATTGATTCCAGTAAATGGTCAGCGATTGAAGCGGGCTTAAAGTGCGTGCAAGGCAAGGCAATTGTCAATTCCATTTCGATGAAAGAAGGCGAAGCAGAATTTTTACGTCAAGCCAAACTGTGCCGTCGTTATGGCGCGGCAGTAATTGTGATGGCGTTTGATGAAAAAGGCCAAGCCGATACTTATGAGAGAAAAATCGAAATCTGCAAACGTGCGTATGATTTATTGGTCGCGCAAGACTTTCCACCGGAAGACATTATCTTTGACCCGAATATTTTTGCGATTGCTACCGGCATTGAAGAACACAACAACTACGCGGTGGATTTTATTGAAGCCACACGTTGGATTAAGCAAAATCTTCCACATGCCAAAATTTCAGGCGGTGTTTCAAATGTGAGCTTTAGCTTTAGAGGTAACGACCCCGCGCGTGAGGCGATTCACACCGTGTTTTTATACCATGCTATCAAAGCGGGTATGACCATGGGCATTGTCAACGCAGGCATGATGGGCGTTTACGATGATTTAGAGCCAGCGCTTAAAAAATGTGTAGAGGATGTGGTACTCAACCGTATTACTGACCCTAATAATTTGCTGGCGCCGACAGAGCGGCTAATTGAAATCGCCAGCACCTTAAAAGCGGGTGGCAAAAAAGAAGAAGCCACGTTAGAGTGGCGTGGCACGCCTGAACATCCTGCGCCGGTAGAAAAGCGTTTGGCGCACGCCATGGTGCATGGCATCACGGAATTCATTGTGCAAGATACCGAAGAAGCCCGTGCTGCAGTTGAAGCCAAAGGCGGCAGGCCCATTCATGTTATTGAAGGCCCGCTCATGGATGGCATGAATATCGTGGGAGATTTATTTGGGCAAGGAAAAATGTTTTTACCACAGGTGGTGAAGTCTGCCCGCGTCATGAAGCAAGCCGTGGCGCACTTAATCCCATTTATTGAAGCCGAAAAGTTATTAGAGCAAGAGCGCACGGGTGTAGTGGCCAAGCCAAAGGGTAAAGTGGTCATCGCCACAGTAAAAGGCGATGTGCATGACATCGGCAAAAATATTGTGTCTGTGGTGCTGCAATGCAATAACTTTGAAGTGGTGAATATGGGCGTAATGGTGCCAGCGGCGGAAATTTTAGCCATGGCCAAAGCGGAGAATGCCGACATTATCGGTTTAAGCGGCTTGATTACGCCATCGTTGGAAGAAATGGCTTATGTTGCTAAAGAAATGCAACGCGATCCTCATTTTCATCGTTTAGGCACACCATTGCTCATTGGCGGAGCAACTACTTCACGCGCGCATACCGCGGTAAAAATCGCCCCCCATTACGATGGCCCAGTGATTTACGTGCCAGATGCTTCGCGCTCGGTATCGGTGATGCAAAATCTACTGACCCCAGAAAGCCGCGGTGCTTATTTGGCAGAAATTCAGGCTGATTACGCCAAAGCGCGCAATCAGCATGCCAATAAAAAAGGCACGCCTCTACTCACCATTACAGAAGCGCGTGCCAATAAGGCCAAACTTTCATTTACGGGTGAATTTACACCCGTGAAGCCAAAGTTTATTGGCCGTCGTGTCTTCAAAAATATTGATTTAAGCTTAATCGCGCAATATATCGATTGGTCTCCTTATTTCCAAACTTGGGATTTAGCCGGCAGTTATCCAGCAATTTTGACCGACAACGTTGTGGGTGAAGCCGCCACTAAAGTCTTCAATGAAGCGCAATTGATGCTGAAAAAAATCATTGATGGGCGCTGGCTCACGGCCAATGGCGTCATCGCGCTCATGCCAGCAAACTCAGTTAATGATGATGATATTGAAATTTATACCGATGAGACCCGCACGCAAACCGCGTTTACTTGGTATGGCATGCGTCAGCAAACGGTAAAACCGGTGATTGACGGCGAGGCACGACCCAACCAATGCTTAAGTGATTTTGTTGCGCCCAAAGGTACTGAAGACTATATCGGTTTGTTCGCCGTTACGGCGGGGCTAGGCATTGAAAAAATTGAGCAGCGTTTTATCGCTGAACATGATGATTACAGCGGCATTATGTTTAAAGCGCTGGCTGATAGGCTGGCCGAAGCCTTTGCTGAATATATGCATGCGCGTATTCGCACTGATTTATGGGGGTATGCAGCGGATGAGAAATTAGAGGTTGATGCCTTGATAAAAGAAAACTATCAAGGCATTCGCCCGGCACCGGGTTATCCCGCTTGCCCAGACCACACCGTGAAGCCAGATATGTTCAACCTGTTGCAATGCGATGAAATCGGTATGACGCTGACAGAAAGTTTCGCCATGCAGCCAGCGGCAGCAGTTTCAGGTTTCTATTTAGCGCACAAACAAGCAAAATATTTTAGCGTGGATAAAATTGGTGAAGACCAATTGGAGGATATGGCAAAACGCAGAAATCTGCCTAAGGCGTATTTGGAACGCTGGCTGGCACCTAATTTAGGCTAATTATTTGGCAATACCCGCTCGGCAGAGCGGATATTGATTGTAATGCCAGTTAAGCCGTAATTTGATTGGCCCACTGCATGGTTTCAAGCTGAATCTCGAGTAAATCATTTGCACTGATGCCAAGTTTTTCAATTTCTTGTTCTGCAGCTTTAAAATCACCTTTTTCAATCACATCTGATAGTGCTAATAATTCGCCTAATAGGCCTTCATGGTTTAACACAGCGCTTTTAATATCATCTGATACGCCAATTTCTTCTAGCACTTGTTCTAGCGGGGTTTGCATCACCACATCTGCAAGCGATAGCATGCCCACCATAAACGCTTGGTCGCTAAAATTAGGTTGGTGGTGATCTATTTTCTTGGCGACCAGTTCCATTAAACGTGCGCGGTTGGCAACTTGCAGCATGAGTGTGCCGCCAGCACTGCCATCAGGGGTTGCGTAGAGTAGTAATTGCACCCAGCGCATCAGTTGTTTTTGGCCAAGCACCACAATGGCTTGGCGAATGGATTCAATTTTTTGTCTGCCGCCGCCTATGCCCACAGAGTTCACAAGTTTCAATAAACCCAGAGTGAGGCTAGGGGCGTCTTTAAACATGGTTTCTAATTTGCCAAGGTTAACATCACCGAGTAATTCACCCATCACACGCATGAGGGTAGTTTGATGAGGTTGAGGTTTTTTACCTTTTAGCAAAGTTGGTTTGGCAAAAAAGAAGCCTTGGTAGGCGTCAAAATCTAAGTCCTTACATTGCAGAAAGAGCGCTTCTTCTTCAACTTTTTCGGCAATCAGTTTGGCGCTCGTGACTTTACGTAAAAATTTGATGATTTCAGGTAATTTGGCCACGGGGGTGATGGTTAAATCAATTTTGACGTAATCTATAAGCGGAAATAGTGCGTCATATTCTGAGCGATATTCAAAATCATCAAGGGCAAGCCTAAAGCCCATGTCTTTTAGTTGTTGGCAACGTGCAATGATTTGTGAGTTAATCGGCACATCTTCAAGTATTTCTAGCACAATACGCTCTGGTGGCAGCAGATTGACGGTTTCACTTAATAGCAGGCTAGCCGAAACATTTAAGAACCCCAATTTGTTGCCCAATACCTGCTCTAAACCAAACTGGCTCAGTGTGTTTACAATGACCGTTGAGGTGGCGAGCAAGTCGTCGCTAACATCGGCATCATCTAAACTGGCTTTAGATCTAAACAACAACTCAAAGGCCACAATTTGTTTTTTATGGTCTAAAATGGGCTGACGACCTAAAAATATCTCTGCCGCACTTGCCATGGCTGATACAGGAAGAGGTTGGTTCATAATTTTTTACTCCGTTTGGTTTATTGCACTCTGCCATTTGTGGCTGGGATGGCTTATCATACGACGTGTGGATTAATATCAATCGCGTCGTTATGCGCTTAAGTGATTTACGGCAAACTGTTTTTTTTCTTTAGCGTTTTTTTCAGTTTTTTGTCAAAAAAATTTAGCGTTCAAAAAAGGCATTTTGCATGAAAAGTCTGAAGCGACTAATTTGCCATAATCCAACACTTTATTTAGTTAAGCGCTTGTTATAAAAGGTTAAAATTTAGAGATGCATATTCACATACTTGGTATTTGCGGCACCTTTATGGGTGGCATTGCAGTGTTGGCAAAAGCCGCTGGTCACAAAGTGACAGGCAGCGACACCAATGTTTACCCGCCAATGAGTACCCAGCTCGAGGCACAAGGCATTGAGTTGATTGAAGGTTTTGACCCAACGCAGACAAAATTAAATCCGGATATTTATGTGGTGGGCAATGTGGTTTCCCGCGGCAACCCATTGATGGAAGCTATTTTAAATCTAGGTTTACCTTATATTTCTGGCCCACAATGGTTGGCAGAAAATGTGCTGCAAGGTAAATGGGTATTAGCGGTAGCCGGCACTCATGGTAAAACCACCACCAGCTCAATGCTGGCTTGGATTTTAGAATATGCTGGGCTAGCCCCTGGCTTTTTGATTGGCGGTGTGCCAGAAAATTTTTCTGTATCAGCACGCTTGCCACAAGTGCCGGTTCAAGACAGTAAAAGCGTTTCACCCTTTTTTGTGATTGAAGCCGATGAATATGACACGGCATTTTTTGATAAACGCTCCAAGTTTGTGCATTATCGTCCGCGCACCGCGGTGCTAAATAATCTTGAGTTTGACCATGCAGATATTTTTGAGGACTTGGCAGCGATTGAGAAGCAGTTTCATCACTTGGTTAGAACGGTGCCACAGCTTGGTCTGATCGTGGCAAATGGCAAAGAGCAAAGTTTGCAGCGTGTGATTGAAAAAGGCTGTTGGACACCGGTAGAAAAATTCGGCACGGATGATGACTGGCAAGCCGCGAATCCGCAGGGAACAGGGGCTTTTGATGTGCTATTTAAAGGACAATTGCAAGGGCATGTCGCTTGGGATTTGCTGGGTGAGCATAACCGTATGAACGCCCTTGCCAGCATTGCCGCGGCGCGCCACGCTGGGGTAGCGATTGAGACGAGCATTGCCGCATTGACCAAATTTAAAAACGTAAAACGCCGTATGGAAACCAAAGGTGAAGTGAACAAAATCACGGTTTACGATGACTTTGCGCACCACCCAACGGCCATTGAAACCACAGTGGCTGGTTTGCGCGCTAAAGTGGGTGGCAATCGCATTTTAGCCGTACTAGAGCCACGGTCAAACACCATGAAATTGGGCGTCATGAAAGATGCGCTACCTGCCAGCCTTAAAGAAGCCGATGTGGTGTTTTGTTATGGTGCAAACTTGGGGTGGGATGCTGCCGAAGCCCTTAAACCAATAGCCAATAAAGCAAAAAGCTATGATGATTTAGGCGCAATGGTGCGGGCGATTGCAGCAATCGCCCAGCCAAACGACCATATTCTGGTGATGAGTAACGGCGGTTTTGGCGGTGTGCATCAAAAAATTCTGGATGCTTTAAAACTTAGCGTTTAGGGTACGATTTTTGGTAAATTCAGTCATCACTTCTCAAATTTCACCTTTTGCTAAGTTAAAAAACATTAGCACAATGGCCATTGCTATTTGGGTATCGGTATTCATTCATGTGGTGCTCTTGAGTATTCATTTTGAGTCTGACCTTAAAAAATTTGCCGACCGCTTGCCCACTCTAGAAGTGTTGCTGGTCAACGCTAAAACGCATACTAAACCTGAAAAAGCAGATGTGCTGGCGCAGGCAAATTTGGATCGCGGGGGCAATACAGACCAAGATCGAAAAATGAAAACGCCGTTGCCGGCCATTAAGCAACAAAAAGCCGAGCTGACCGTTAAACCGACCACTGAAGTAAAAGCAGGCGCACGTGCAGCAAAAAAAGCCGCGGAGGAAACCCAAGAAGAAAAGCGCGTCACCGAGCTTGAGCAAAAAGCGCAAGAATTGATGACGCAAATCAACGCCACTAAAAAAGTCGAGTCTGAATCCAGGCAAGCTTCTACCGCAAAAGAGTCAGAAACGGGTGACCAGGAAACGCCGAGCAAACTTAATTCATCCGATATGATTGCGCAAGCCATCGAAATAGATAAAAAAGAAGCGCTCATTGCTAAAAACTGGGATGATTACCAGAAAAAGCCAAAGCGTAAATTTATTGGGGCGCGGGCAAAGGAATATAAATATGCACTTTATGTGGATACATGGCGGCAAAAAGTGGAACGTGTTGGCAATCTAAATTACCCGGAAGCCGCTAAAAACCTCAAACTTTACGGCCAACTGCAACTCACGGTTTCAATAAAATCGGATGGCACACTGGAATCTGTAGAACTCACGCGCAGTTCAGGTCACAAAGTGCTGGATGACGCAGCCAAACAAATTGTTGAGTTAGCCGCGCCTTACGCGCGCTTTCCGGATGATATTCGCAATGAAGTGGATATTTTAAGCATTACACGCACCTGGACGTTTACCAAAGAAGACAGCCTGGCGACGGAGTGAGGTCACAGCGATGGTTTACTCAATATTTGTAGGATGAATTCACCGATGAACAGCCATTTTCAATATCACGTATTTTTCTGCCTCAACCAACGCGAAAATAATGAGGCCTGCTGTGCAGATAAGGGCGCAGAAGCTGCTTTTGACCACATGAAAGCGCGCATTAAAAAGTTAGGGCTGAGTGGCGAAGGCAAAGTGCGCATCAATCGCGCTGGTTGCTTAGACCGTTGCAATGAAGGGCCAGTGTTGGTTGTTTACCCCCAGGCCGTTTGGTATACGTTTATTGATAACGAAGATATCGATGAAATTATTGAAAGCCATATTTTGAACGGCAAAGTGGTGGAGCGGCTAGTGGTTTAGGTAGAAAAACAACTGAAAAATATAGGTTAAAAATAGCTTTAAAACAGCATACGTTACGCCGAGAAAAAAATAATGCTCTGGAAGCCTTTATTTACAAGGCTTCCAGAGCATCGAAAAAGGTTGATGCTAAAAAGCCTCTTTTTTTGATGGTTAAGTCGATGAAAAAGCGCAATGGATATGCGCTTTTATTTTATCGGCCAGCGTTTGTTTTAGAGCGGTATCAAGTTGCGGCCTATGACTTTCGCGCATGACTTCACCCCAGTGCGAATTTGGAAAATGCTTGTCATGCGAAAAACGCGGAATCACATGCCAGTGAATGTGCGGGGTTTTGTTGCCAAGGCTGGCGAGGTTGATTTTATCGGGCTGTATTACCTCGCGCAGTGCAGTTTCAACCGCAAACACCACTTTCATCATTTTTGCCCGCTCTGGCGGCGGCAAGTCTGACATTTCTTTCACGTGGGCAAGCAATTCTACCCGGCAATAGGCGGGGTAATCTGTGTCGTTCAATAACACTACCCGGCAAAAATCATCCGCCCATAATGTTTCAAACGGCGTTGGCAGGCAAAGGGGGCAAGTAGTCATGTTAGGAAGCCGACAACATGCGGTCCAGCGTGAGTTTTGCTAATTTCGCTTCGCGTTCTGGTACTTTGATTTGGTTCACCACTTTACCATCGGCCAAGTTTTCTAATACCCACGCCAAATGTTGCGGGTCAATGCGCGCCATGGTGGAGCATTCGCACACCACATGGCTCATAAATTGCACCAGCTTGCCCTGTGGCTTCATTTGCTCAGCCAGACGATTGACCAAGTTGAGTTCAGTACCAACCAGCCATTTGCTATTGGCCGGCGCATCGGTGACCGTTTTAAGAATATATTCTGTTGATCCCACGTAGTCAGAATTTAAACACACTTCAAACGGTGCTTCAGGGTGTGAAATCACCAAGCCGTCCGGATGTTGTGCCTTGAACTGCGTGATATTTTGCGGACGGAACATTTGATGCACTGCACAATGGCCTTTCCACAGCAAGATTTTGGCATTTTTAATCTGCTCCTCAGTTAAGCCGCCTAATGGCTGGTCTGGGTCCCAAACGGGCATCTGCTCGAGCGGAATACCCATTTTATGCCCGCTCCAGCGGCCTAAGTTTTGGTCAGGAAAGAACAAGACCTTTTCACGCTGCTTAAAGCCCCACTCTAAAATTTTTGGCGCATTGGTGCTGGTGCAGACGATACCGCCGTGTTCACCGCAAAAAGCTTTAAGGTCGGCGGCAGAGTTGATGTAGGTAATCGGCGTAATGGTTTCGTCAAAATTCAGCACTTTATTGAGCTCGCGATAGCTGCGCTCAACCTTGGCCAAATTGGCCATGTCGGCCATTGAACAGCCTGCGGCAAGGTCAGGCAAAATGACGATTTGCTCTGGACGGCTTAAAATATCGGCCACCTCTGCCATAAAATGCACCCCTAAAAACACAATAAATTCAGCGTCCAAGCCTTCACAATAACGTGAAAGCTTGAGTGAATCGCCCGTGTAATCGGCATGACGATACACGCTTTCATTTTGGTAATGATGCCCGAGAATGACAAGCCGCTTACCAAGCTTTTCACGCGCCGCGATAATACGGCGCTGGCAATCGGCGTCATCAGCGGCCTGAAATTTTTCAAATTTAATGGTTGAAGTTTGCATAATGTTGGTTTTAACCGCTTAAATATTTTAACAAAGGTTTATTTTACAGCGTGCGTTGATGTCTTTCACCTAATCTTTTTAGTGCATCAACATTGGTCCAGGAAAAAACGCGTTGTGCAGCTTCACGCCAATCCACCCATTCGTATCGCACATGTTCGTCTGGCGCTAATTGGATAGGCAAGGGGCTTGGAAGTTGCAAGCCAAATAAATGCTCGCGATTCTCAACCACCCCTGGCGCGTAGCGGTGCCGCCAATGTGGGTAGATTTCATATACATTCGAAGCTTGCCAATCTTGAAAATCAAATTCTAATGCGTTGAGGCCAGTTTCCTCAAACACCTCCCGAATCGCCGCCTGATAGGGTGTTTCGCCGCCTTCAACGCTGCCCGTCACCGATTGCCAAAAGCCCGCTTTATCAGCGCGCTCCATGATAAGCACTTGTAAATCTGCCGTATGAATAAGCACTAGGGCTGAAACGGGGGTTTTAAACTTTTTCATGATATTGCTGAAGGAAGCGATGCGAACAGTGTCTTTTGTATGTAATTTGAACCATACTGTGCATAAAGCCGCTCAAGCTAAACATAATTGGCAAGAATTAAGTTCTTTTGCTGGCTTGCGTTAAGTTTTTTGGTAACTGAAAAATGACATTTTCAACCACGCCTTGCAGTTCTTGCACGTTTGCCGCTCCCAAACTTTGCAGTTTGCGAATGACATCCTTTACTAATACTTCAGGGGCTGAGGCCCCCGCGGATACGCCTATTTTATTTTTGCCGATAAGCCATTCAGGGTTAAGGTGGCCGGCATTGTCCACCATGTAGGCTTCTACGCCTTGATTTTGCGCCACCTCGCGCAGGCGATTTGAGTTTGAGCTGTTGGGTGAACCGACGATAATGACTAAGTCACAGTCTTTGGCCATAATTTTTACAGCATCTTGCCGGTTTTGTGTGGCATAACAAATGTCATCACTTTTAGGGGCGCGAATCGCTGGAAAACGAGCTTGCAACGCATCAATGACCTTCGCTGCATCGTCCATGGAGAGCGTGGTTTGTGTCACATAGGCTAATTTTTCTGGGTCGTTCACTTTTAGGGTGAGTACATCTTCTGGCGTTTCAACCAAGTACATGCCCTGCTCTGCCTGCCCCATGGTGCCCTCAACTTCAGGGTGACCTTTGTGGCCTATCATGATGATTTCTAAGCCGGCTTTACGCATTTTTTCAACTTCAATGTGCACTTTGGTTACCAGCGGACAAGTGGCATCAAAGGCTGTTAGGCCGCGCGCCTCGGCTTCTAGGCGCACCGCCTTTGAAACGCCGTGCGCACTAAAAATAACGGTGCTGCCGGCCGGAATTTTATCCAGTTCATTGACAAAAATAGCGCCTTTTTTACGTAATTCATCCACCACAAACTTGTTGTGTACAACCTCATTACGGACGTAAATCGGCGCACCAAACTTTTCTAAAGCTTGTTCTACAATAATAATTGCACGGTCAACGCCAGCGCAAAAACCGCGCGGGTTGGCGAGTAAAATGTCTGCTTGCGTATTTGTCATTAAGCTCATTTAAATCATCAAATTTAAT
>ENA-UPXM01000975-UPXM01000975.1-activated-sludge-metagenome-genome-assembly--contig:-NODE-975-length-39672-cov-6.293864_pt1 | contig 39672 bp, 39 predicted proteins | sample MGYA00238178_ERZ772708 | MGnify/ENA primary metagenome ERZ772708 (study PRJEB29002, sample SAMN05720212) | activated sludge metagenome | isolation source: anaerobic digester from wastewater... | reverse complement strand
GAAGAGGGGAACAGAAACACGTGCCCGGTGTGTCTCGGCTGGCCGGGGTCGCTTCCCGTGGTGAATGAAGAAGCGTTGAAACTCGCGATCAGGGCGGGTCTCGCGCTCCAGTGCCAGGTGGCTGAGAGGATTAAATTTGACCGAAAAAATTACTTCTACCCTGATCTTCCGAAGGCCTATCAGATTCGCAGTACGACATGCCCGTGAACGGGCGGGGTTATGTGGATGTTGAAACAAAAATTGACAATGGGACGGATTTTTCGAGCGGAAGCGGAGCTACTACGCCGGAGCGGTCTGTGACCAGAAGGATCGGGATTACCCGCGCGCACCTTGAAGAAGACGCGGGCAAGCTGATCCATGAAGGCGTCGCGGATGGCAGTCTGGTTGATTACAATCGCGGCGGTGTGCCCCTTCTTGAGATTGTTTCGGAGCCTGACATCCGGTCGCCACGGGAGGCCTATGACTATCTTAAAGCGCTCAAAGCGATTTTGCAGTACGCGGAAGTGAGCGACTGTGATATGGAAAAAGGGAGCTTGAGATGTGACGCGAACGTATCGGTGCGTCCCGTAGGCCAGGAAAAATTTGGCACCCGAGTTGAGATTAAGAATCTGAATTCGTTTAAGATGGTTGAGCGTGCCATTCAATACGAAATCGAGCGACAGACTTGCGCGCTTGAGGATGGGGAGAGTATTGTGCAAGAAACGCGGCTCTGGGACGACCCGAAAGGCATGACCTATTCGATGCGCTTCAAAGAAGACGCGCATGATTATCGCTATTTTCCGGACCCGGATCTCGTGCCGTTTACTTTGGCGCGCGAAACCGTGGAGGCGATCCGAAAAACCTTGCCAGAGCTTCCTCTGGACCGCGCCAAGCGGTTTATGGCGGATTATGGTCTTCCAGAGTACGACGCCTACACGCTCGTGGAAGACAAAAGAATTTCCGAATATTTTGAGGACGTGGTCAAGGCGGGGGTGGCGGCCAAGACTTCCAGTAACTGGATTCTTACGGAACTGCTCGCGGTACTGAATACGAAAAATCTTGCGATTGAAAGTTCTCCGGTGCCGCCGGAAAGTTTTGCCAGGCTACTCAGACTGATCGAAGATGGGACCCTCTCCGGGAAAATGGCCAAGGATGTTCTCGGGATGATGTTTGACACCGGAAAGGATGCCGAAACAATCGTAAAGGAAAAGGGACTTGTCCAAGTCTCCGATACCAGTCTTATTGAAAAAGCGGTGGAGAAAGCGATTGCCGCAAATCCCAGGGCCGTGGAGGAGTTTAAGGCGGGGAAGCAGAAAGCGCTTGGGGCGATCGTGGGTTTTGTGATGAAAGAAACACAGGGGAAGGCGAACCCACAGCTTACGAACGAAATACTCAGGCGCAAGCTCGGATAGCGGAAAAGCGCGGAACAAAGAATGAAAAGTCCGGGAAAAGCAGAACGTAGAAAAAAAAAGAAGAAACGCGCTCCGCTTCCTGTCTCCCGCTCCCCGGTCTACACGCTTGGCGTAGAGACATCGTGTGACGAAACCTCGTGCGCGGTTATAAAAAACGGCACTGAAATCCTTTCCAATGTTGTTTCCTCAAGCCTTTTTCGCCATAAAAAATTTGGGGGAGTCGTGCCTGAAATCGCGTCCCGGCATTCCATGGAGCAAATCCGGTGCGTCTTTCATGAGGCTCTGGAAGAAGCAAAGATAAAAGCTTCGGATCTTGATTTGATCGCGGTGACCCAGGGTCCCGGGCTTATCGGATCACTTCTTGTCGGGGTTTCATTTGCCAAGGCGCTTGCCTATGAACTGGAGATTCCTCTCGTGGGGGTGAACCACATGGAAGCGCACCTTGTTTCAAATTTTTTTGAAAGACCGGCCCCAAAAAAGTACGTCGGACTTCTTGTTTCCGGTGGCCACACGATGATCACGTTTTGTCATCACCAAACCATCAAAGTTCTCGGCGAGACGATCGACGACGCGGTGGGAGAAGCGTATGACAAAGTTGCGAAGATTCTCGGTCTTGGATATCCTGGCGGGCCGGTTATTGACGCTCTTTCAAAAAAGGGGAATCCCAGGGCTGTTCTTTTCACGCGGCCCAAACTCCAGGGGCGATTCGATACCAGTTTTTCCGGGATCAAAACAGCGGTTCTCTATCTGGTGAAAGATCCGAAGACAGGACGTCCGAAGGCGCACGCGCCTTCGAAGGAAGATATTGCCGCGAGTTTCCAGCACGCGGTCATTGGCTGGCTGATTGATAAAGTGTTGGACGCCTCTGAGGATAGAGGAGTTTCCGATATTGTGGTTGGGGGAGGAGTTAGCGCAAATTCCTATCTTAGGAAAAAGCTCGGGTGGGAGGCTGGCGCTAGAGGGTATCAAGTCTGGTTTCCGCCGATTTCCCTTTCGACGGACAATGGCGCGATGATTGCCAAACGGGGATACGAGCTTTATAAAAAGGGAATCCGGTCGACATTGAATATGACGGGAGATCCCGCACTGACAATAAACAAGGGGAATGGTTAGCGGAGAATGAATAACGATTTCGTTCTCCATGGATCGTTTACCTGATGGAGGAAGAGTTTTCATGTGTCCATGGACGGGTTTTCAGGATTGGGATATGGTGATCAAATTGGGAACGGCGGTTTTTCTGGGCGCTCTGATCGGATTGGAACGAGGCGCTCACGGCAAGGAGGCTGGTTTCAGGACGTACGCGCTCGTCAGCCTTGGATCCGCGCTTATGATGCTCGTTTCAGTTAACATTTTTGAAACCTATAGAGGCCTTTCCAATGTTGACCCGGGGCGAATCGCTGGTCAGGTGGTAACAGGGATTGGTTTTCTGGGAGCCGGAGCGATTATACGGTCCCAGGAGCGTGTCCGGGGGCTTACGACCGCGGCGGGGATCTGGGTGGTTTGCGGGATTGGACTTGCGTGCGGATTAGGCGCCTATCAAGAAGCGATTTTGGGAACGGCGTTTGCGTTGATAATTCTTGCGTTTTTCTCAAGTGTGGAGCATAAACTTTTACGCTCGAAAGACCGAAAACCAAGCCAATAGTTGACACTATCCGAGTGAGCCGCTACAATTTGCGCCCTATGGTTTCCCCTAAATTAAAAATCGCGATTCCCAAAGGTAGTCTCGAAGAATCCACCTACGCCCTCTTCAAACGGGCGGGATTTACGATCAATGTCAATCCGAGATCGTACATTCCCTCGATTAATGACGCGGAGATTGAGGTCATTCTTTTTCGTCCCCAAGAAATGTCACGGTATGTTGAAGACGGGGTGGTCGATTGTGGACTGACCGGCCACGACTGGATCGCCGAAAACGAATCGGACGTGGCGGAACTTTGTGAATTACAATATTCGAAAAGAACTTCCAATCCGGTGCGATGGGTGCTTGCGGTGCACGAGACGTCACCCTTTAAAAGCGTGAGGGATCTTAAGGGTAAAAAAATCGTGACCGAGCTTGTAAGAGTTACGAGACGGTATCTGAAAAAGAACAAGGTCGATGCGGAAGTGGAATTTTCCTGGGGGGCGACCGAAGCCAAGCCTCCCCGGCTCGCCGATGCCATCGTTGAAGCGACCGAAACAGGTTCTAGCCTTCGCGCCAACAAGCTGAAAATTATTGATACCGTGATCACGTCGATACCGAAATTTATCGCCAATAAGCAAAGCGTGAAAAATTCGTGGAAAAAACGCAAGATGGACAATCTGGTGCTTTTGCTTGAAGGCGCGATGCGGGCACAGGAAAAAGTCGGACTCAAAATGAATCTCGAGAAAAAAAATCTGGCAAAAATCCTTTCCTTGCTTCCCGCCATGAAAAAACCGACAGTTTCAAATCTGGCGGATGAGAACTGGCTTGGTGTGGAGACGATCATCGACGATTCTGTCGTTCGTGAATTGATCCCGCAGCTTAAACAAGCGGGAGCCTCTGGAATTATTGAATATCCGTTGAATAAATGTATCCCCTAACGGGCCGTTGGAAATGGGGTTTGGGTCGGTCGTGACCCAGGTTCCGTGGCCGGTGGTCCGTGACAGAAGGAGTGAATAATGGCCTGGGCAAATAAACAACGCAAGAAAAAGATGAACAAGCACAAGCGGAAGAAGAAACTCCGCCGCAATCGGCATAAGAAAAAAGACTGGTCGTAGTTTTTAGCGCCGGGTTTAGAGAGGATAGCTCCCCTGAGGGCTGTCCTCTCTGGGCCCGGCGTTTCTACGCTTCACATGCAGTTTTTGACCATTCAAAGTCCCGCTAAGCTCAATCTTCATCTTCGAATTCTCCGAAGACGCACTGACGGTTATCACGATCTCGTCACTATTTTCCAGAAGATCTCCCTTGGGGACACAATCCGCATCCAAAAGACTCGAAACGATTTTCGTCTGACAACGAACTGTCCCGGACTTGAGACCGGAGAGAACAATCTTATTACGAAAGCCTATCGGTTGCTTCAGACAAAATACCCGGGGTTGGGGGGTGTTTCTGTCCGGCTTCACAAGAGAATACCCTTGGGAGCCGGTCTGGGCGGGGGGTCGAGTAATGCCGCGCATTTCCTTCTGGGCATGAAAAAATTGTTTAACTTAAGAATTTCAAAGCCTGAACTGATACGGCTGGGAACCCGGCTGGGCGCGGACGTTCCTTTTTTCCTCCTTGAGAAGCCGCGCGCCATTGCTTGGGGGATTGGTGAAAAGTTGCTCCCTCTGGAGACCCGTTCGCGGCTCTGGTTTCTTCTGCTCGTTACGCGGCAGGGACTTAGCACAAAAAAGGTATACCAAAATCTCCGGGAAAGGGTTCCACCCCTTGCCTTGACGAAGGAAAAACGGATTGCTATAATTCTCTGCTCATTTTTCGAGACAAAGAGAATTCGGGAAGCAGTTGGGTTGGCGGAGAATGATCTCGAGACCTCGGCTTTCAGCCTGAGACCATCGATCCCCAAGTCTATCAAGGCGTTACGAACGGCGGGAGCTTCTTTTGTCCTTATGAGCGGAAGTGGCTCTACGGTGTTTGCCGTTTCGGCAAATCGCAAAGAAATAGTGGCTTTGGCAAAAAATGTAAAGTTGCGTGCTCTCTCTTACCGAAAATTGCTATGCCATTCACTAAACAATTAGGATTTCAAAATTATGAAAATTACAGAAGTTCGTGTGTTTCCCACCACTGAGAAGGACGATAAGCTTCGTGCTTTTGTGAATGTGACGTTCGATGACTGTTTCGTGGTTCGGGGGCTTAAGGTGATCGAAGGATCCAAAGGGCTTTTTGTGGTGATGCCCTCAAGGAAGGTCAAGGGGAATGAGTACCGGGACGTGGCTCATCCGGTGACTGCGGATTTTAAGGTCTATCTCGAGCAAGAAGTTTTGAAAAGTTATAAGGCTTTCATCGAGCATGAACCCATGGGGGACGATGAGCCGGCGATTCACTCGTTTATCTGAGCCCCGAGGGATCAAGAGATCATCAGCATTGCAGAAAATCGTAGTAAGGTTGTTTGGCAAATAAAATTGATTGCCCCGTGGTGAAATTGGATATCACACTGCCCTTTGGAGGCAAGGTTTCTGGTTCAAGCCCAGACGGGGCAGTAGTTTGGCACGATTGCGGCGCTGGTTTTGTATCAAGCGCCGGGTTGTCTTTATCGAAACAAGAAAGCGTATTGAAGAGAAGAAGAGTTCAATACTTCAAGGGAACAAATCCAGAGCCTCTGTATGTTCAAGGGAATGAAAGATAAACACAAAGAAGTAATCGCGGCCTACGGATTTCTTGCGCCTAACCTGATCGGTTTTTTAGTATTTACATCCCTACCGGTTCTGGCCTCTCTGGTGCTAAGCTTTTTCAAAATGGATCTGCTGTCAGGAGAGTCCGAGTTTGTTTTTTTACAGAATTTTATCGATCTCCTCAAAGATCCTTATTTTATGAAGTACTGCTGGAACACGATTTACTTGATGCTTGCCATTCCCATCAGCATGGCGGGGTCGCTCCTTCTGGCGATTGCTTTAAATCAGAAATTAAAAGGGGCGGTTATTTTTCGCACGATTTATTTTCTGCCGACGATTTGCTCCGGTGTAGCGATCTTTATGCTGTGGCGTTTGATCTACAATCCGAATTTTGGCCTTCTCAACACCATGATCGCCCAAATAGGTGAATTGATAGGGCTCAAGCTTGTCGGGCCGAACTGGTTGACGGATGAAGCATGGGCCAAACCCGCGTTTATTATCATGAGTGTTTGGCAGAATATCGGTGGTTACAACATGATTCTCTATCTGGCGTCGCTACAGGGCGTGCCTCGCGAACTTTATGACGCCGCCGAAGTGGACGGCGCCAGTAGCTGGCAAAAGTTCTGGAATGTGACTTGGCCGCAAATTTCTCCCACTACTTTCTTCATAGCGATCATGAGTTTGATTGGTGGTTTTCAGGCGGGATTTGATCAGGCTTATATTATGACGGGCGGTGGTCCGAACGGGGCGACGACGACTATTATTTATTACATTTTCAATAATGCTTTTGAGTGGTACCACATGGGGTATGCCGCGGCGATTTCCTGGGTGCTATTCCTGATTATTTTTGTCATCACATTGGCGAAATGGCGTTTTTACGGACGGAACGTCCATTATTCCTAAAAGGCTGGAAACCATGGGACCGAATGTAAGAATTCCTCAAGCTATTATTGAAAAAAGCGCGGCTATGCAACGCCATACGTCTCCCCTGATTGAGATCAAGGTCGCGAATCCGTTTAAATGTTGTTTTAAAAAAGGCCTTATCTATCTCGCGCTGATGATTGGGGCCGTCAGTATGCTCGCCCCTTTTTTGTGGATGGTTTCGACCTCACTCAAAAGTCCGGATCAGGTGCTGGCGTTTGACAAGGTGTTTTGGAAAGAATGGATTCCGACAAGCTTTGTCTGGCAGAATTATGTGACGGTCTGGAAGATGAAGACGGTGCCTTTTGCCATGTTTTATCTTAATTCGATTTTCGTGAGTGTCTGCATCACGTTTGGCCAGGTGGCGACCAGCTCGATGGCAGCCTATGCCTTCGCGCGTCTCCATTTTCCGGGTCGTGACAAGCTTTTTTTTGGATATCTCGCGACCATGATGATTCCGGGAGCGGTGACCATGATTCCGGTTTTCATTCTCTTGCGGCACCTGGGCTGGGTGGACACTTATAAGGCTTTAATTTTACCGGGGATTTTTACGGCGTACGGGACTTTTATGTTGCGGCAGTTTTTTTTGACTTTACCGAAGGACCTTGAAGATGCCGCCAAAATTGACGGATGCAGTTACCTGCGAATTTTTTGGCATATCATCCTGCCGCTTTCAAAACCGGCGATTGCGACTTTAACGACATTCACGTTTATGGGGTCGTGGATGAACCTGATGTGGCCCCTGATCGTTGTGAATACTCACAGCAAGTATACTCTTCCGGTTGGGCTCGCGTACTTTCAGGGTGTCCACGGGACGGATTGGACACTTTTGATGGCGGGATCCGTGATGATGATATTGCCGATTCTCGTGGTGTTCCTTTTCAACCAACGCTTTTTCGTGGAAGGCATCAAGCTTTCCGGGATCAAGGGATAAGCATGGAAGCTGTTGTTTTGGCGGCGGGAAAAGGGACGCGGATGTGTACCGACCTTCCCAAAGTGTTGCACACGGTATTCGGGAAACCGGTGCTTGGGTATGTGCTTGATGCGCTCAGGAAGACGGGGATTCGAAAAATTTGGGTGGTGACCGGTTATCAAGCCGAAAGCGTCAAGCGTTTTTTGAAGGGCTACGGGGTTCAAACGGTGAATCAGTTTGAACAAAAAGGGACGGGGCATGCGTTGCGGGTCGCAAAGACGGCACTGAAGAATGCCCGGGGGCCCATTTTGGTGTGGCCGGGCGATATGCCGCTGGTCGAAGGCGCTACTTTGCGGCGACTGATCGAGTCGCATGAAAAAAGCAAGTCACATGCGAGTGTTTTGAGCTCCATTGTGGACTGTCCGGCGGGGTATGGACGAATCGTTCGGGAGGATGGAAAATTTGTCGCGATTCGGGAAGAGCTGGACGCGACCGATGAAGAAAGGCTCATTCGGGAGGTTAATACCGGTATTTATCTTTTTGATAAAAAAGCCCTTTTCGATGCTTTGGGCAAGATCGGGTGCAAAAATAAAAAAGGAGAATATTATTTAACCGATACGATCGGAGTGCTTCGGGAGGAAGGCTACAAACTGGAGGCTTTCCCTTTTGCGACCCGGGACGAAGGACACGGCATCAACTCCCAGAAGGACCTGGCGGAAGCGACGGAAAAAATTAACCAAAGAGAGATCCTACGGCACATGGAGCGGGGAGTGACCTTTGTGTCGCCGGCCCAGACTTTTGTGGCCCCCGGATCTACGATTGGCCAGGGAACCATCATTAACCCGTGGTGCTGGATCGAGCAAGGTGTCACGGTCGGAAAGAATTGCAAAATTGGTCCCTTCGCAAAACTGCGATCAGGAACAAAAGTGGGGGACGACACGGAGATCGGAAGCTTTGTTGAAGTCAACCGCTCTATCATCGGAAAGGGCGTGTGCGCGAAACACCTGACGTATCTCGGGGATTCGAACATAGGGGATAACGTTAACGTCGGAGCAGGCGTCATTACGGCCAATTTTGACGGTAAGAACAAGCATCCTACCCGGGTGGGGAAAAATGTTTTTTTAGGTTCTAATACTGTTTTGGTGGCACCCGTTCATGTGCCAACTTGCGTGAAGACCGGGGCTGGTGCCGTGGTGACCCGTAAAACACGAATGCGAAAGAACGATATTGTGGTTGGGGTTCCAGCGAAATCAGTTTCTCAAAAAAAGAGGCGATGACTTTATGACAAAAATCAGGATACACAAGAAGAATAACGGTTCTATGGTGTTGCTGACGGGGGGGGCCAATCCCGCGCTAGGGCAGGAAATAGCAAAACTTCTCGGGATTCGAACGGGGAACGTGACACTGGGACGATTTCCGGAAGGAGAAATTCAGGTCCAAATACACGATAACATTCGGGGAAAAGATGTTTTTATCATTCAACCGACTTGTACACCACCCAATGAAAGCCTGATGGAACTTTTGATTTTAATTGATGCCGCCCGAAGGGCTTCCGCGAAGCGAATTACCGCGGTGTTGCCCTTTTTCGGTTATGCGCGGCAAGATCGTAAAGACCGGCCTCGTGTTCCGATTACCGCAAAGCTGGTCGCAAACCTCATCGTCAGCGCGGGCGCCAATCGCGTATTAACCGTTGATCTTCATGCAGGGCAGATCCAGGGGTTTTTTGATATTCCCGTGGATCACCTTTATTCCATTGCCGTTCTGGGAGCCTATTTCAAGAAAAAGAAATTGAAGAATCTGGTCGTTGTTTCTCCGGATGTTGGCGGGATCAAAATGGCTCGAGGGTACGCGAAGCTTTTCGGATGCGATCTTGCGGTTGTGGATAAACGCCGCGAAAGCGCGTCGACGACCCATGTGATGCATATTATCGGTTCTGTGGCCGGCAAGAATGTGGTTCTGTTAGACGATTTAATCTCGACGGGGGGGTCAATTGTGGAAGCGGCGAAGGCTCTCAAGGCGCACGGAGCGAAGGATATCTACGCGTGCATTGTCCACCCTGTGTTGGCGGGAAGCGCGATCGAGAGAATTAAAAATTCGCCCATCAAGGAATTAATTGTGACGAACAGTATTCCGCTGACGAAGGAAAAAAGGATTTCCAAAATTACCCAGCTCTCAATCGCTCCGCTTCTGGCCGACGCGATCTGGAGAATCCATAACGATGTTTCTATCAGCACCCTGTTTTTTAACAATGAATTGGGTGTGGAAGCGTAGCGGTCACGCGCCTTCGTTCGTAAGACGTCGGGTTCGTTTTAACGTTCCTCTGGTTGAAATTCATAAAGAAGGGTGATTTTTTCTGAAACAGTGAACCATAACAGCTCCTGTAGGGAGTCAAGACTCAAACGGGACAAGGAGGATTTACATTCATGGAAACTTTTGAACTGCAAGTGAAACCCCGGACAGTGGAGGGGAGTCGGAAGGCCCGCAACGTTCGACGTCAGGAACTGATCCCCGCGATTGTTTACGGCCACGGGATGAAGCCGCTGGCGCTGGAGATACCCGAGCGGGAATTTTTAAAAGCGATTCAGACAAAAGCGGGTGAAAACGTTATGATTTCGCTCAAGGTGGAGGGGGTGACTCTTCAGGAGTCCACGTGTCTGATCAAAGCCATGCAACACGACCCCGTGACGGATCAGATCAGCCATGTTGATCTTATGATGATTTCCATGACTGAAAAGATCACTGTAAAAGTTCCGGTGGTTGTTGTTCATGGCGATGAGGCCCCGGGCGTCAAAGAGGGTGGCGCGCTTGACGTGGTTCACTATGAAATCGAGGTGGAGTGTTTACCAACCCAAATCCCTGAAAAGATCGAGATTGACGTCAAAGACATGAAAATTAATGACGTTGTCCACGTCAGTCAACTTGTGATTGCCGAAGGAGTTCAATGCCTTCTTGATCCGGAGGATGTGGTAGTCGCGATTCGTCCGCCTCGCGAAGAGGAAGTTGCGGCGCCCGCGGAAGATGGGCCTGCTCAGCCGGAAGTTATTGAAAAGGGTAAGAAAGACAAAGAAGGGGAAGATGGCGAGGTCTTTAAGGCTTCGGCTCCGGCAAAAGAAACAAAATAATAAAAAAGGCCGGCGAACGTGTTTTCTTGTTTGCCGGTTCTTTTTTTATCGACATGAAGCTTATCATTGGTCTTGGAAATCCAGGGCGGGAATACAAGAAAACAAGACATAACATGGGGCGGCGGCTCGCGGAGTTTTTGGTCGAGAAAGAAGGTCGCAAGTTCCGGCGTTTGAAATCGCTCGAGGCCCATGTGGCGGAGATGTCGTGGGAGAACGCTCCATCGGTGGTGGTCGCGTATGTTGAAACTTACATGAATCTTTCGGGGAAACGAATTCGACCTCTATTCGATCATTACGAAGTTTCAGATTTGCAAGACCTTCTGATCGTGGTAGATGATATTGCCCTTCCGTTTGGGAAAATGCGTTTGCGGGCAGGGGGAAGCGCGGGGGGACACAATGGCCTGGCTTCGATTGAAGAGGCTTTCCAAAGCGCTGAATATCCCCGTCTTCGATTGGGAATTGGGATCCAGCACGAAGAGCATCCGGAGCGATCCGCTGGAACCGGGACGTATGAACCCATGCGTGATTATGTTCTTTCTGAATTTTCCTCGGCGGAGGAGAAGGATATGACAGCCTTTCTGGAAAGAGGCGCTGAATCTTGCCAGCGATGGGCCAGCGGCCCCTTTGAAAAAGCCGTTCAGTGGGTCAATTCAGCCAAATCGTAGGATATCTTTTTGCGGTTATCTTTATTGCGGAACCCAGGGGTTTATGCTAGATTGTAGCTCCTTTTTGGGGCCTTCCAGAAGTTTTCTGCTTTTTATTGACACAAGATATGCGGAATTCTTTTCGAGGAAAATCGGTCGTCTAATAGGATAAGAGGAGTTAAGTATGAAAAAATACGAGGGATTGTTCATATTTCCCCCTGAGGACAAGGATCAGGCGTTGGAAGTGACCAAATGGATTGAAAAATTCCAGGGAAAGGTTCTCCAGAAAGCGGATCTTGGAAAGAGGACTATCGGGTATCAGATCAGGAAATTCAGGGATGGAAAGTTCCTTGTTTTCAATTTCGAGATGGATCCTTCGAAGGTGCAGGATTTCCGCAAAGATCTTGAGCAACAGGAAACCCTTTTGAAATATATGGTGACGGTTCTCCGGGAAGAATCCAGGCCGAGCGTTTCGACAGCGACTTCCCAGACGACTCCCCAGAGTTAACTTTCGAGGTGATGTTATGGCGGCCAATCTGAATAAAGTGATGTTGATTGGAAATCTTACCAGAGATCCCGAGCTTCGTTATCTTCCCTCCGGCCAGGCTGTTACGACGTTTTCGATCGCTTGCAACCGGACGTATGTGGCGAAAACGGGAGAAAAGAAGGAAGAAGTGAGCTTTATCCGGATTGTGGTGTGGGCCCGCCGGGCTGAGGTTTGTAATGAATATCTTAAAAAAGGAAGCGCTGTGTTTGTGGAAGGTCGACTTCAGAGTCGGAGTTGGGACGCGCCGGACGGGAGCAAGCGGTCTGCCGTCGAAGTGATTGCCGATAATGTGCAGTTCCTTTCCCGCGGCGGGGGAGCCAAGTCTTCTGACCAAGCCGACGTTCCGAGCATGGATGTGGATGATAGCATTTTTGAAGCGCCCGATGCTTCTGGTAAAAAGAACCAGGCGTCGGTTTCCCAAGACGAACTTAAACCGGATGAAGACATCCCTTTTTAACCAGGTGTGAAACATGGAAAGAAAACCAGCAGGAAGATTTGAGAAAAAAACATTTAAGAAGACGGCCGGACGGCCCGGCAAGCCGGGACGATATGGCAGTTCGGATGATCGCAAGGGGCCCGGTGGCTCGAAAGTTTTTCGTAAGCGCGTCTGCAGGGTACTCCCTCCGCTTAATTACAAAGACTCGGAATCTTTGACGAAATACTTGACGGAAAAAGGGAAAATTCTACCCCGGCGTATTACCCGACTCAACGCGAAGGATCAACGGACGCTGAAACGTCTGATCAAGCGTGCCCGCCACGCGGGTGTCCTTCCCTTTCAGGCTAGCTAACGGAGCAAGAGACCCATGGAACTGTTACTGATCAAGGATGTTTCTGACGTAGGTAAAAAAGGTGATGTGGTTAAAGTTCGCGAGGGATACGGGAGAAATTTTCTTCTTCCGAGGAATCTTGCCATTCCCGCCACGCGAAAAAACCAGCAATTTTTTGAAGAACAGCGGGCGCGAAGCGCGGCCCGGAAGTTAAAAGAGAAAACAGCTGCCGAAAAAAAAGCGAAAGAACTGGCCGAGCTGACGATTACTCTTGAGGTCAAGGCGGGTGAAGGCGACAAGCTTTACGGCTCGGTTGGCCCCGAAGAAGTTTGCGCGGCCCTTGTCCAAAAAGGGTACGAGTTTGACAAAAAACAGGTCCGCATGCGGGAGCATCTGAAAAGTCTGGGCACTCACCATGTGGATCTCGAGATTTACCCGCAGGTGAAAACCCGGTTGACTGTGGAGCTTGTCCGGCAACCTTAACCCTAAGATCCTCCCGTGAGGTTTGTGTGGCGAATTCTGAGACATCCGTAAAGCTTTATGAAAAAGTCCCGCCTCAAAACCGCGAAGCCGAAATGAGTGTCCTGGGCGCCATGTTTTTTGACGAGATGGCGCTTGCCAAGGGCATTGAGATACTTCGTCCCGAATATTTTTACGATCTTCGCCATCAGCGAATTTTTGATGTGGTTGCCGGTCTCTTTGAAAGAAATCAGGCGGTTGATTTGATTACCGCCTCGGAGGAGCTCCGGAAGCGTGATCAGCTGGAAGATGTCGGGGGAGTCAGCTATCTGACCCAGCTTACCATGGCGGTTCCCACGGCGGCCAACATTGAGTACTACGCGAAAATCGTCAAAGAAAAAGCTCTTCTCCGCCAGCTCATTCAGTCCGCTACCCAGATCGTTCAAAACAGCCTCGAATCCGATTCGAATGCCAAAGAAATGATTGATACGGCCGAGAAAATGATCTTCGATATTGGCCAGGCCCAGGTGGAAGGCAAGTCATTCCAGATCAAGGAGATCATTCATGAAAGCATGGAAGCGATCGACCAGCTTTTTCAGAAAAAACAGCACGTTACGGGGTTGGCGACGGGATTTCATGAATTTGACACCATGACCGCTGGTCTGCAACCTTCGGATCTGATCATTGTCGCGGGTCGTCCCTCGATGGGAAAATCCGCGTTCGCGACTGCGATCGTGGAGCACGCGGGGATTAATTTAAAAAAACCGGTCGTGATCTTTTCCCTTGAAATGAGCAAGGAGCAGCTGGTGCAGAGGATGCTCTGCTCCCATGCCCGGGTTGACGCGCAGAAGGTGAGGACCGGATATCTTTCTCACCAGGACTGGCCCAAGTTGACTTCGGCGGCTGGCAAGCTTTCTGAAGCCCCGATCTTCATCGATGATTCTCCCGGACAAACGGTTCTCGAAATTCGCGCGAAAGCGCGGCGCCTCAAGATGAAGCATGATATTCAGTTGATTGTCATCGACTATTTACAGCTCATGCAGGGCGTGCGCGTGGCGGAAAGCCGCCAGCAGGAGATTTCCGAGATTTCGAGATCTCTCAAGGCTCTGGCCCGGGAAATCAAGGTTCCCGTGATCGCGGTGAGCCAGTTGTCGCGTGCGGTTGAACAGCGCACCGGAAACCGCCCCCAGCTTTCGGATCTCCGCGAATCAGGCGCTATTGAACAGGACGCTGACCTGGTAGTCTTTCTTTTCAGGGAAGAATACTATGCTCCTTCCGAGGAAAATAAAAACAAGGCGGAGTCGATCATTGCCAAACAACGCAATGGCCCCACTGGCTCGGTGCCTCTTGTTTTTATCAAGGAATGGACACGATTTGATAATCCGGAGTTTTACCGGTCGGATGAGGAACAGCAATGAAAAGAATAGGGTGTCTTATCCTTGCAATCACTCTGATGATGACGAGCGCTCCTCTTCACGGATCGGAAGAGCTTGTCGCTTCGTCGGCTGATTCCCCGGCGCCTCAAGCTCCGGCGGAAGCGAAGAAGATTGCGGCGATCGAAGTCCGCGGTAATAAAATTGTCAGTACCGCGACGATCCTGAGCAAAATTCAGTCCCAGCCCGGTTCTCCTTTGCGTCAACAGCTCACGAATGAAGATATTAAACGTCTTTATGACACGGGGTTTTTTCAGGATGTCCGGTTTGATGTGACGGAAATCGCGGACGGGTACAAGTTAATTGTTCAGGTGGACGAGAAACCCATCATTCGACGGATTGAGATCCAGGGGAACACCGTTTTTAAGGAAGACAAACTCAGGAAGACCCTGGGCGTCATGGAGGGACAGATTCTGGACCAGAAGGCGGTGAAGAAGGGGGAGACGGAAATCCGACAGCTTTACGCGAATAAAGGTTTTCGTTTTATCGATATTCAAACGGAAATTGTGACCGATCCGCAGACAAGAGAATCGATTGTCACGATGAAGATTTTTGAAGGGAAGAAGTTTAAGATAAAAGAAGTTCGATTTGAAGGTAATCAGTCCTTTTCCTCCAAACAACTTGCCAAACTCATGAAGACTCGGCCCCAGATGTGGGTTTTGTTTGGTACTTTCAAGGAGGAGGTTTTTGAAAAGGATTTGGAAAGAATTAGCTTCCACTATCAGAAAGAAGGATATTTGGACGTTAAAGTGGTCCCCGAATTTGACTACTTGAAGGAAAAAAACCAGATCAATATCCTCATCAAAATCGAAGAGGGACAGCATTACGTGACCGGCGAGGTCAGGTTTAAGGGGAACACGCTTTTCCCGGAATCGGAGCTGTGGCAGGAGCTGGAAATGCTCCCGGGACTTACCTATTCCCAGTTCTACGTATCCCAGGACATGGAAAGCATCAGGAATTTTTATGCTTCCGAAGGTTATATCGAAGCGCGCGTTGCTCCTGACGTCGTTCTCAATAGAGAAACGGGGAAGGTCGATGTGACTTATGAAATCGCGGAGGGGGAACTCTTTTTTGTTGAAAAGGTTCAAATTCGAGGAAACACCAAGACGCGCGATAAAGTCATCCGCCGCGAATTGAGAATCCGTCCCGGGGAGCGGTTTGACGGGGCCAAAATTGAGAAATCAAAACAGCGCCTTGAAAATCTCGGGTATTTCGAAGAAATCACCTATGACACTGAACCCACCGATGTGGCGACGAATCGCCGGGATCTTATTTTTCGCGTGAAAGAAAAACGGACCGGGGAACTTTCATTCGGTGGCGGTGTGAGTTCGATTGACACATTTATGGGTTTTGCCGAAATTTCACAGCGGAATTTTGATCTTTTTAACTGGCCGCGATTGACCGGAGGAGGACAAACCCTTTCGCTCAGAGGGCAGATCGGAACGATCAATCAGCAGTATGATTTTAACTTCATCGAGCCGTATCTTTTTGATAAACCGATTACGATGGATTTTAATACCTACTACACGGTTCGGGATGATTACAACGTGGATTTTAAGGAAAAACGGTTTGGTATTAGCGAAATATTCTCCCATCTTTTCAAGGATGTTTTTCGCGTCGGAGGCGGCTATGTTCTTGAACGAGTTAAACTGGATGATATCGCGTCGGATGCGCCCCAGGATGTCCTTGATTTTGCGGGTAAGAATTGGCTTTCGAGAGTTCGAGCTTTTGCGGTTTATGATAACCGTGATAACGTGTTCAATCCGACCAAAGGCAGGACAGTTAATGTGGGCGCCGACCTGGTGGGGAGTTTCCTCGGGGGGGATCAGGATTACTACATTCTCAGGGCCGGGTATACGGAATATATGAGTCTCCGGAAAAATCACTTGGTGGAGTTCCAGGCCCGTATCGCAACCGCGCAGGATTTTGGCGATTCGACGTCGGTTCCCGTTTTTGACAGGTTTTACGCGGGGGGACTGGGGACGGTACGTGGCTATGGGTATCGCCGGGTGAGTCCAAAACAAAATGATAATCCCGTGGGAGGACAAACCATGGCGATTATCAATCTCGATTACAGCTTTCCGATACCCAAGCTTGACATGTTTCGTGGAGTTGTTTTTGCGGACGCCGGCATGGTGAATAAAAGTTCTTATGATTTGAGTTTTGGCGATGTTGTTGTGAGCGTGGGCCCCGGAATTAAGGTGAAGACTCCGATCGGGCCTTTAGCTTTTTATTACGGATTCCCGCTTGTGAATAAAGACACAGAGGATGAGAATGGACGTTTTGAATTTAGCTTAAGTCGCAGTTTTTAAACCGTTAGATCAATCAGGAGGTTTTTCATGAAAAAAATTGTGTCCGCGCTGTTTTTTGCTGGTTTAATGACATGGTTGGCGTCGCCGGCGGTAGCTGTAGAAATGAAGATCGCCTATGTGGCTGTCGACGAGGTATTTGATAATTATCAGAAAACGAAAGATCAGGATCTTGTGTTGAAAACGGCCGGTGAGGCCAAGGAAAGAGAACGCAATGAGATGATGAACGCTTTGCGCGCGATGGAAGATGAGCTGGCTCTTCTTTCGGCGGATTCTCGGGCGAAAAAACAAGAACAGTTGATTGAGAAAAAACGGCAGATCGAGGATTTTGACCGGACTGTCAGACAGCAACTCGCCGAACAACGTGACAAGACGGTCCGCGAGATTTTTGAGGAAATTGACAGCGTGGTTCAGGTGGTTTGCGAACGCGGCGGATATGACCTTGTGTTTAACAAGCGAGTACTCCTTTTCCAAAAAAGCGACTTTGATATTACGTCGCAGGTGTCGGCCGAGCTGGCGAAACGGTACAAGAAGGCGTAAGACTGGGCAGCATGAAACAAAGGACGTTAAAAAAAAGCATCCATTTCGAAGGGATCGGCCTTCATACGGGGCAGAAGGTTTCGGTAAGAATTAATCCGGCGGCTGAAAACAGCGGGATTCTTTTTTCCCGTATGGACCTGGATCCCGCCCTTAAAGTCAAGGCCTCTTTCGAAAATGTTCGTTCGGACGCGATGCGGCAGACGGCTCTTGCGGTCGGAAGTGGTTTGGTCAGGACCATTGAGCATTTAATGGCGGCCTTTCACGGCCTCGGAGTGGATAACGCCTGGGTTGAAATTGATGGCGAAGAAGTGCCCGGAATGGATGGCAGTTCGCAAGAGTTTTCACGTCTGCTCCTTGAGGCGGGATTTGAAGAGCAAGAGGCCGAAAGAAAATATCTCGAAGTCAAGAGCCCCGTTTATGTCGATCACGGTGATCAGTCAATCGTGATCGTCCCTGCCCAGAGTTTTCAGGTTTCTTATACCCTGAGCTATCAGGATGAAAACCTCGAGGATCAGTACATGACGATCACGGTTCTCCCGGAAATTTTTGAGCGTGAGCTCGCGCCGGCGCGGACGTTTTGTCTTAAAAAAGAAGCGGAGCAACTTCTCGCGATGGGGTTTGGAAAGGGAGCCAATCCGTTAAATACTCTTATTTTTGAAAACAACCGGCCGATCGGCAATGAACTCCGGTACGCGAATGAAGCATGTCGCCACAAAATCGTCGATATTCTCGGCGATTTGTTTCTGTGCGGCAAATTTATTCGGGGACATGTGATTGCGCAACGCTCAGGCCATTCCCTAAACCTGGAACTTGTGAGGAAACTAGTCATGACGAAGGAAACGTCTCTTGATCTCTCTTCTAAAAAAACGCTAACGATTGACGAAATTCAAAAAATTATCCCTCACCGCTACCCGTTTCTCTTTGTGGATAAAATTGAAAATTTTGAGCCGGGATTGCGCGCGACCGGATGGAAACAGGTGACGATGAACGACTATTTTTTCCAGGGGCACTTCCCGGGACACCCGGTGATGCCGGGGGTATTGATTGTTGAGGCGATGGCACAGGTGGGAGGAGTGATCATGCTCGGCGAGCCTGAAAACCGGGGGAAAATAGCTTATTTCATGAGTGTGGATCAGGTGAAGTGGCGTAATCCTGTCAGACCCGGGGATTCCCTTCGTATGGAAGTCGAAGTATTGAAGAAACGATCGAAATTCGGACAATGTTCAGGCAAGGCTTATGTGGGAGACCAACTGGTATGCGAAGCGGATGTGAAATTCGCCGTGGTGGATGCTTGAAAATTCACCCCACCGCCATTGTCCATCCCGACGCCATTTTAGGCGAGGGGGTCGAAATTGGACCGTGGGCGATAGTTGAGGGAACGGTCAAGGTGGGGGCGAGAACCAAGGTGGGCCCCCGTGTTACGATTGAGGGGCATACGACGATTGGCGAGGATAACGAAATTTTTACAGGCGCCGTCATTGGAAGCCGGACCCAGGATAAAAAATTCGATGGCGGGATCAGTTACCTCAAAATCGGGGATCGCAACAAAATTCGCGAATACGTCACGATTAATCCCGGGACGCTCGACGGCACCGAAACCGTGATCGGAAATGACAATCTTCTCATGGCCTACGCGCACGTCGCGCATGACTGTGTTATCCATAACGGGTGCACGCTCGCCAACAACGGGACGCTTGCAGGGCATGTCATTGTTGGAGACAAGGCTATTCTAGGCGGACTTAGCGCGGTTCATCAGTTTGTCAGGATCGGAACCCTTTCGATTATCGGTGGATGTTCCAAAGTGGTGCAGGATATCCCCCCATTCATGATGGTGGACGGGCATCCCGCGAAGGCCTTTGGAATTAACTCCGTCGGACTGGATCGTGCCGGGGGATATACGGCGAAGGACAAGGCGGACCTTAAAAAAGCTTTCAGAATCATCTTCAAATCTCGCCTGGGACTTAAACACGCGATGAAGGAAATCCGCGCGCAGATTCCTTCCAGTCCGCCCATTGAGACGCTTGTGGCTTTTCTTGAAAAATCCGAACGGGGAATTTGCGGTTAAGTAAGCCGTCATCGTTTCGGAGCCGACTGTCTTGCGGGGTTGTCGACTTGAGGTTTTGTGTTTTACTTGAAATATCCTGCCATTCCATCTTCAGCTCCCAAAAGTATTTTTAGAGCTTTTACCTGTAACTGGTTAAAATCCTGATTTACTATTCGATGTGTTTTTTGGAATTCTTCAGAGAAATATTTTTTGGTTACAGCGTATAAAGTTCTATATACTACGCACTTGCCATGATTAACGAAAACGACCTTCTTCTTTTAAGTCTTCTCCGACAAGGGGTCCCTTTTGTCAATCGTCCGTTTGACGCGATTGGCGAACAAATGGGGCTGGATGGCGCCGATGTGATTCTTCAAATTGAACGCATGAGAAAAGAAGGATACCTTTCGGCGATTCGGCCGATTTGGGATCACCGTTTCTTTGGCTATCAGGGCGCTTGGGTGGCCATGAAATTTTCGGAGCAAAGTTTAGAACAAAAACTGGAAATTATCGGGCAGCATCCCGGTGTGATTTACATGGCTCAGAGAGACCATGAGGTCAATGGCTGGTTTTATATCACGGCGCCTGGGGGACATGACCTTGAAGCGCATGTCCGAATTCTTGAGAAAAAAACTGAAGCTGAAAAAACTTTATTTCTTCCGATCCAGCGTATCCTGAAAGGCGCCGGAGAAATGCGGGTTTTTGCGGGGGGCGTCCCGGAACAGGTTAATCAAACGGCCGGGTCAATAAAACGGACCGGGGAAACGAAGCTGACACTTCAGGAAATCCGGCTGATACGCCTTTTGCAGGAAGATTTTTTGTTAACGGATGAGCCGTTTCGCAGGATGGCGGAAACTTTGGCGATACCAGAATCCGCGATGCTTCATCTGTTACAAGGACTTTTTCAAAAAGGGTATCTGAAACGGATCGGCATTTCCGGAGGTTCAAAACCCGATTCCCAGCAGAATCGTTTTCTTGTTGTTTGGCAAATCCCGGAAGAAAAAATAAATTTTTGCGCGGAGCGTTTCGCGGATTTCCCAAGCGTTATTTCCGCGGGTCTGAGACCCGCCGCGCCGGAATTTCCCTACACCGTATATACCACGGTGGAAAGCAAAGAACTTGAAACTTTAGAGCTGTTAATCCTTAAAATTGCTGACAAGATCGGACATTGGCCGAACCGGGTCATTCTGACGGTGCGTGAGTTCAGGAAGACGGCGATTCGATATTTTCCCAGGGAACTGGATGCTTGGTGGGTGCGATGGAAAACACTCGCGGATCCGGCATTTATTTGATCCCTTGAGGAAGTTATCCTGTCCACGACCCGGAGGGTCTCAGATCTGTTGAGAGCGAAGGTGAAGGATGAGGAGCGGAGGAAACTCCCCGAGCCCTTATTTACTGAGCGTAAAGTGTTACAACGCTCGAAGACGATATTGTGGTGCGTTGCGCGAAAAAGGAAGCTATGACCTTGCGAGATGAGTATTTAAAAAAAAGAGGAAGTGATGCCGTGAAAACCCAAATGCATTATGCCCGGCAAGGGCGCGTGACGGAAGAAATGATCGGGGTCGCGAAGCGGGAATCGGTGTCGCCGCAATTTATCCGTGATGAAATTGCCGCCGGGAGACTTGTGATCCCCGCGAATATTTTTCACGCGGGGCTTGAACCGCTCGGAATAGGGATTAATGTTTCCTGCAAGATCAACGCGAATATTGGCAATTCAGCGCTCGGCTCGAACATCGCGGAGGAACTTGAAAAGGTCAAAGTTGCGGTCAGGTATGGCGCGGACACGATTATGGATCTTTCGACGGGGCCCCTACTGAATGAAACCCGGGCGGCGGTGATTCAGGCGAGCACGGTTCCGGTGGGGACAGTCCCCATCTACCAGGCGCTGGAGCGTGTGGGTGGGAAGCCGGAGGCGCTTACGCCAGACCTTTTCTGGGACGTGGTCGAGTTTCAGGCGAAACAGGGAGTTGATTTCATGACCGTTCACGCGGGAGTTCGTTTGAAGCACGTTGAGCTTGTGAAAAGCAGGCTAACCGGGATCGTAAGCCGTGGCGGCGCCATTCTCGCGAGGTGGTGCCAGGAACACGGGAAAGAGAATTTTCTTTACACGGATTATGACCGCCTGCTGGAAATTTGCAGAAAATATGACGTTACGATCAGCCTGGGTGATGGTATGAGGCCGGGATGTCTGGCCGACGCGAGTGACGAGGCGCAGTTCATGGAACTCGACACGCTTGGTGAATTGACGTTACAGGCCTGGAAACAGGACGTTCAGGTTATGGTGGAAGGCCCGGGACATGTTCCGATGAACCAGATCCCGATGAACATTGAAAGGCAGATCAAGGTTTGTCATGGAGCCCCTTTTTACGTGCTTGGGCCGCTCGTGACGGACATCGCGCCGGGCTATGACCATATTACTTCCGCGATTGGCGCCGCGATCGCGGCCCAGGCGGGCGCGGCGATGCTTTGTTATGTGACCCCGTGTGAGCATCTCAGGCTTCCCAATCTGGAGGATGTGAAGAAGGGAGTGATTGCTTATAAAATCGCAGCCCACGCGGCTGATATCGCCCGTCAGCGGCCGGGAGCGCGCGATCGGGACGACCGGATGGCGCGGGCGCGATTTGCGTTTGATTGGGAAAAGCAATTTGAACTTTCTCTTGATCCTGAAAACGCGCGCAAGGTTCACGATGAAGGTCTTCCCAAAGGGACAACCCATCGAGAGGAATATTGCTCCATGTGTGGGGAAGGATTTTGCGCGATGAGGCTCTCGAAGGGGTTGGGTCTGGACCCATTTAAAAAGTGTCCAGCGGTTTCTGACAATGAAAGCTAAGATCATTTTTCCCCGAAAAAAAACAAGGTCTGTCACGGTCGGAAAGTTTGTTTTGGGCGACGGTCAGCCGATTCGGATTCAATCCATGACGAAGGTTCATACCCGCGATGTCCGGGCGGTGCTTAAACAGATCGCGCGACTTGAGACCGCTGGATGTGAGATCGTAAGGGTCGCTTGCGCGACGGATGAAGACGTGAAAGCCATCGGGAAGATCCGTCCTAAAATTCACATCCCGCTCGTGGCTGATATCCACTTCAACCACCGATTCGCGATCGAAGCGATTGAGCAGGGCGTGGACAAGCTCCGGATCAATCCGGGGAATATCGGAAACGAAGATCGAGTGGCCGAGGTCGTGGAGAAGGCAAAAAAGCATCACATCCCGATCCGGATCGGTGTCAACGCCGGATCACTGGAAAAAGACCTAATGGAAAAATTGGGCCCGTCGCCTGAAGCCCTGGTAGAAAGCGCGCGGCGGCATGTGGCGATGCTGGAACGACATGATTTCCGAGACATTGTGATTTCGCTGAAAGCGACGGATGTCCCTACCATGATCCAGGCCTACCGGCTCGCCAGTAAAAAATTTGAGTATCCTCTACATCTCGGCGTCACTGAGGCGGGGACTCTTGTCCGGGGAAGTGTTTATAACGCCATCGGCGTGGGAACGCTTCTTCAGGAAGGTATTGGCGACACGGTTCGCGTTTCCCTGACGGCGGATCCCGTTGAAGAGGTAAAAGTCGCGAAAATGATTCTTGAATCCCTGCAACTTCGAAAGGGCGTCAGAGTGATCTCGTGCCCGACTTGTGGCCGCACGGAAATTGACACGGCAAAACTTGCGTGTGAAGTAGAAGCCCGGACCGCGTCGTTCGATGGCCCGCTCACGATCGCGGTGATGGGATGTGTCGTTAATGGGCCTGGAGAAGCTCGAGGGGCTGATTTCGCGATTACGGGAGGCAAGGGGAAAGGTATGATCTATGTCGCCGGAAAACAGGAACGGGTTGTTCCCGAAGAAAAACTGGTTGATGAACTTTTAAAAGAGATCCATAAACGTATCACTAACCGCGAACGGTGAAATTGTTTCATGGATGACCCGCGTCATTTTCTTTCCAAGCTTCATTCCAAGGTCGTGACCCGTGAACGATTGTCCCTAGAAGACGGGCTCGATTTGTTTCGAAGCCCGGATGTTGTCAAAATCGGGGACCTCGCGCAGTCGGTTCGTCGACGGCTTCACGGGAATACGGTTTATTATTCCGTCAATTTTCATCTTAATCACACGAATGTTTGCGACACGCGGTGCTATTTCTGCGCTTTTTCCCGGGACGCCGGAGACCTGGGCGCCTACACCCTGACCGTGGATGAGATCGAAACGCGGGTTCGTGAGGCGCTCGCGCGATGGGATATTAATGAAGTGCATATTGTGGGAGGGCACAACCCGGCACTCAGGCTGGACTATTACACTGAAATGATACGCCGCCTCCGGCAAATAAAGAAAGAACGGGCCGGGACAGGAGAGGGGAAAAATGTCCCTTTGTTTATTAAGGCATTTAGCGCGACGGAGATTAATGGCATAGCAAAACGTGAAGGGTTGGGCATTCGGGAGGTTCTTGAAATATTGAAACAGGCCGGATTAGACAGTATGCCCGGCGGTGGCGCGGAAATATTTTCTCCGGAGGTTCGGAGGAAAATATGTCCTCGAAAGATGTCGGGCGAGGAGTGGATCGCGGCTCACCGGACGGCTCATGAGCTTGGGATACCCACGAATGCTACCATGCTCTATGGGCATCTTGAAAACGATCACGATTGCGTGGAACACATGTTGAAAATACGAGCTCTCCAGGATGAGACGGGTGGTTTTCAGGCGTTTATCCCCTTGCCCTATTGTCAACCTCGTTCAAAATCTGGGCCTGCGGCATTGCCGCGTTCTGTTCCGGGTGAAACGAGCGGTTATCTCGATTTGAAAGTGCTTTCCATCGCAAGGCTTATGCTGGATAACGTCCCTCACGTCAGAGTCCATGGAGCGGCAACAGGTCTTAAACTTGCTCAAGCCTCCCTATCCTTTGGTGTCGATGATATCGGTGGGACCAATCTGGATGAGAAAATTATGCGCGAATCAGGAGGCGCGAATGGGGAGAAGAGTTTAAGTCCTGCCGATCTTGTTCGATACATCGAGAACGATGGGTATACGCCCTGCCTTACCGATAGTTCCTACGCGGGTTTGCAAGTCTGAAAAAGGTTGTGGCGAGGATCGAGGTTAAAGAGGACAATGGTTTTTAATTTGTTGTTTTAAAATTTGGGCAGTAGTTTTGTTGAAATTCAGCGGGGGTTAACGGAAGGAGTTTAACATGTCCGAAAAAGTTGTTGTCACAAGACAGGGTTATGAAAAAATGCTCGAGTCTCTCAAGTTTCTTAAAACGACGAAACGCCGCGAAGTGGCGGATCAGCTGGAAAAGGCCAGAGCTTTCGGGGATCTGAGTGAAAATGCCGAATACGAGACGGCGAAAGAAGCCAAAAACCAACTTGAAACTCGAATCCGGGAACTCGAGGAACGGGTTGCCCATGCCAAGGTTGTGGAGCTGGATGATATTCCCAAGGACAAGGTGTATCTCGGGGCGACAGTGAAGGTGCAGAATCTTGCCAGCAAGGATTTTTTTCAGTATATTCTCGTGTCTCAGGATGAAGCTGATTTTGATGAAGGAAAGATTTCAGTGACTTCTCCGATCGGAAAAGGACTTTTAGGTAAGGCGCTTGGTGAAGAAGCGAAGATCCAGGTTCCTGCGGGGATTGTTCAACTCAAGATTATGGAGATTAAATATGAATAGGAAAATGACGTTTTTTACGGCTCCCATTACGGCGCTTTTTCTTCCCAAAGTTTATCACGACGCGGCGCAAAGCGGCGGGTCAAGGGGCGTTTTTTACACTCTCTACCTAGCGGCGCTGGTAACTCTTGTGGCCACGGTGATGTTCGCGTCTCTGCTGGTGCCTCAGGCCGATTCATTGGCAAACTGGCTTCAAACGGAATTGCCGTCCATGGTCTGGACTCCCGCGGGGCTCACTCTCGGACAAGATATTCCCCAGCCTTATACCATGTCTCATCCTGTTTTCGGATCGCTGGTGACCTTTGACATGAATAAGGATGTCGTTCAGGAGTCCGAAATGGGAAATATCCCCGTATTTGTGACATCCCGGAAAATATTTCTGAGGCAGGGACCGGGACAAATCGAAGAAAGAGATATTACCCAGACGGGATTTCAGGCGGCTCAACCGGATGACCAGCGCAGGCCATTGCCGTCCCGGGTGATGATTACGGGCGACGTTGTAAAGCAAATTTATCAAAATGTGAAGCGGATTTTTTTCTGGGTGGTTCCCTTTGTGTTTCTTCTCGTTTTATTTTGTTTTTTACTTCTCGCGGCGCTTTTTTATTCCCTGGTCGGACTTTTGTTGAATCTGATGCGAAAAAACAAACTCCAATATGGTTCGATATTTAGCCTGAGTTGTTTTGCTCTTACGGCGTCCGTGGCCCTCGGGTGGGTCGTTCAAAATCTTCCCCTCGCGTGGTTTTTAAACTTGCTGATCAGTCTGGGCTATCTGTTCTTCGCGTTTAAGGTTACGGACCAAGAACCAGCCAAAAACTAAAGTGAAGCCTTGCCGGGCAGGGTGGGGATTTTTTGAGAGTCCCGGACTCTTGTTTCAAAAAATGAAATAAGTGAACCGCTTAAAATAATGAGAAAAATCCCTAACGCCATTCCCGGAGTGATCGCGTCCCTCCATAGCAACCACCCGAATCCGAAAGAGATGACGGGGTGAAGGTACTGAAAGGGCGTTACCAGGTAAGGTGGCGCCCGGCGAAGCGCGGTTGTCATCCACAACTGTCCGTAAAAAGAAAAGACTACGACGCCTGCGATGAGCAGCCATCCATACAAATCGGGCCATACCCAGTGGCGCAAAAAAAAGATGGAACCGATCGTCGCGATCATTGTGAAGTAAAAAATAATGGTTAGCGGGGATTCCCGATGCTTGATGGTCCGGATCGTGATATAAGCGATCGCGGCAAAAACGGATGACAGAAGGGCAAGCCAGATTTCGGGTTGCCAGGCGGGAAGGGGAGCGGGATTGAGTAAAAGCACGCCCACCAACGAAAGCAGGATAAGCCCCCAGACTAACAGGCTGGGTTTTTCGTTGAGGAAAAAGACGGCTCCGATGACGGCAAAAATGGGGGAGATATAGTTGAGGGTTACCGCCAGCCCCAAACCGAGTTTTGAAATGGTGTAAAAATGAAGGATCAACGCTAAAAAACCACTGACACCCCGCACGATCAGTTTCATCTTTTCTTGTCCCCAAAGCGGGACCTTTTTTTTAAAGATAATCGGTAATACGAGAAGCATGCCGAAGAAGCTACGAAAGAATACGATCTGCACGGGCGGAATTGATTCCGCGGCGATCTTGACGCATAGCGCCATCAGCGCAAACGCGACCGCGCTCAGCGTCATCAAACGAATTCCGGAAAGATAAAGACGGGATCGCCTCATCGTTGAAAACCTGGGGAGAAAGAGGGCATTTGTTCAACGTTAAAAAAGAATTTTATCATAAGGCCATAAGCCCGGGCCTTTCGGCGAGGGTTTTTGGTTGTCATGGTTTTAAAATGATTTTTCCGAAGTTTTCGCGCCGTGACATGCGTTGCACGGCCTGTTTAACTTGCCGAAGAGGGTAGACGCTGTCCACAACCGGTTTCAGGTGGCCTTTTTCCATCAGTGAATCCTCCTCGCGGGATTGAATAGGGCAGGGTTTCTAAGGGGAAAGTATAACAAAAAAATGGTGATGAAGCGAAACGAAGTCTGAAATGAGCAGAATTCGGGATTATTCAAGTTTCTTTTAAGAGAGCCGTTACCTGTAAGGATCATTTGCGAAAAAAGTTTTGACAGGCTGGTCTTTCCCCGATAGAGTTTACGTGAAAACCACGTCTTGTTAACATAAAAAGCTTTCTCAACGAAAGGAGTTTATTATGGATGGATTGGTTCCAGCGAGTAAGGGCAAAAGATTTGCGGCCGGTCTGATCGACCTTGTTTTTATCCCGATCGCCCTCGGCATAATCATTGGATTGGTCCTCTTGGCCGCTCCTGATGCCGTGAGGAATGTGGTGCTGATTTGTGTGAATGTCGGGTGGTTGTTATTCCGTGACGCGGTTTATTCTCCCGGCCGTGCGATGGTCAATATCAGGATTGTTAGTTTGACCGGAGGAAAAGTGACGTGGCTTCAGGCGCTGATCCGGAATATTCTTTTGATTATTCCCTTTGTTCTGGTCGTCGGTTACATCCTTGAAATCGTGATGTTGATTGCGAAAGGCCATCGTTTGGCGGATGGCTGGGCCAAAACACAGGTGCTCGAAGCTTAAGATTCAATCTTTTAAAATCCTCCCCCGTGAAAAATCTCATGGGGGAGGATTTTTTTTGTTCATTCGCGGATTCTGAAATTTTATAAAGTGGTTTTGACCGCCTGGCCTTCCCCGAAATCCTGTGTGCTATAATTGACTTTAGAGAGGAGATAGATGAAAAAGAAAAAGAAAGTTAGAAAAAAGTCTTCGCTCAACGAAGTGTTGTCCCTTTACGCCCAGGTTCTGGATTTGAGGAATCATCTGAAGGAGACCCTGGCGAAAAAGGTCCGGAACGAAGATCGAATCACAGATCTTGAAATTCGCGTTAACCTTCTAACTCGTTTGCTTACAACGCTTTGTATCGAAAGGTTTGGGTTTCGCGTCGCGACACTGAGACGCCTTGTGAAACGCATTGAAAGCCAGGCTTTGCGGGATTCACAAATTTATGAACTCGAACTGCTTTACAAGAAGTCCTCTCTGACTCCCAAGAAAAAAGCTCCTCTCGCCAAAGAGAAACCGGAAGATCCGTGGCGTAAAATATCCTAAGTTGTTTCTAGGGGATAACTTGCGGAAAGTCCGATAAAATCAAATTTACAAATAAGTAGTATTTGATTAGAATTCCCAACTTCCAGTTTACTTATCAAAGGAGTTGTTGTGGCAAAAGCAAAGAAAAAGGCTTCAAAAGGAAAGCGGGCGGTAGGTGATTCAGGGGCCGCCCACCTTGTGATTGTCGAATCTCCGGCCAAGGCCAAGACGATCAATAAATTTCTCGGCAAAGATTACCAAGTAGAAGCTTCCATGGGCCATGTTCGCGACCTTCCCAAGAGCCGCATGGGAGTTGATCTTGAAAAGGATTTTACGCCCGAATACATCATCTCTCCTAAAAATATCAAGACGGCAAAGCGGCTTAAGGCTTCGGCGGCCGGCAAAAAATCTGTTTATTTGGCCACCGATCCGGATCGCGAAGGAGAAGCGATTAGCTGGCATTTGGCGCATATTTTCCGGGAACAGGATTCGAAGATTGATATCAAGCGGGTGGAATTTCACGAGATTACCCAGGAGGCCGTAGCGCGTGCCTTTGAGCGCCCTCGGGACATCGGAATGAATCTCGTTAACGCGCAACAAGCGCGACGAATTCTTGATCGCATCGTAGGTTACCAGTTGAGCCCACTTCTTTGGAAAAAGGTCGGCCGGGGGTTGAGCGCTGGTCGCGTCCAGTCCGTGGCGCTTCGGTTTATTGTTGACAGGGAACGTGAAATTCGAAAATTCGTTCCCCAGGAATATTGGACCCTTGATGCGAAATTTTCACCCCAGGAGGGGGATCATCAGGAAAAAATATTTCTTTCCAGGTTAGATCGCATCGGATCAGAAAAACCGGTTTTCCCCAATCAGGCTGAAGTGGAAAAAATCAAACAGGAGCTTTCGGTTTTGTCGTTCGAGGTTTCCAAAATTGACAAGACCGAAAGACGTCGCCGCCCTCAAGCGCCTTACACTACCAGCAAGCTTCAGCAGGAGTCGTACACCCGTATTGGATTTTCTTCCGTCAACACCATGCGAATTGCCCAAAAGCTCTATGAAGGCGTGGAGTTAGGAAGCGAAGGAAGTGTCGGGTTGATCACTTACATGAGAACCGATTCAGTGAACATCGCGCCGACGGCTCGGCAGGAAGCGATTCAGTTTATTGGCGAAAAATTCGGAAAAGATTATCTTCCCTCTACCCCTCCGGTTTATAAATCCCGCAAAGGAGCCCAGGAGGCTCACGAGGCCATCCGCCCCACGTCGGTTTACCGGACGCCTGATTCTGTCAAAGAGTATCTTGCGGATGATGAGTTGAAACTTTATGAGTTGATCTGGAGAAAGTTTGTCGCTTCCCAGATGGTTCCGGCGATTGATGAAGTGACGGCCATCGTTATTCTCGGGGGAGACAAGTTCTGGTTTAAAACGACCGGAACCCGAAATATTTTCCCTGGGTTTACGGCCGCGTTTGGCGAGATCAAAACGGAAAAAGAAGTATCGAAAGAGTCCGGGGAGGAAGAGGCTCTTGAGGCCGGGGAGGTCCCCGTGCTGGAAGTCGGTCAAAAGTTAAAGCTTCATGAGCTCCTTGCTGACCAACATTTCACGAAACCGCCGGCCCGTTTTAATGACGCAAGTCTCGTGAAGCTCCTTGAAGAAAAAGGCATCGGGCGCCCGAGTACTTATGCCCCGACGATTTCAACATTGCTGAACCGGGATTACTGCGAAAAGAAGGGCGGGGCGCTTATCCCGACGGAACTTGGAGAAATGATCACCGACCTTCTGGTGGAATATTTCCCCAAGGTACTTGAGGCTGAGTTTACGGCTCTGATGGAAGAGGGACTGGATGAGGTGGAAGAGGGGACGAGAGAGTGGAAAAAGGTGCTTTATGATTTTTACGGGCCCTTTAATGAGCTTTTGATCAAGGCCCGTGAAGAGATGAAAAATTTTAAGCGGGAACCTGTCCCGACGGAATTTAAATGCGATATCTGCGGCAAGCAACTTTTGATCAAGTTCGGACGATTTGGGAAATTTCTTGCGTGTTCCGGGTTTCCGGATTGTAAATATACGAGGTCCATCCCGACAGGTTTTTTCTGCCCCGAGCCGGGGTGTGGCGGAGAACTCGTGAAGCGCAAGGCCAAGGGGAGACGCGCATTCTATGGTTGTTCCAACTATCCTCAATGCACTTATACGGTGCAACAGCTTCCCAAAAAAGGCGAAAACTCCGAGCCCTCCTCCGATCCGACCTCTCATCCCACCTGAAATTATGGCGACCGATCAGCGCGTTGAGGATTTTCTAGGGTTTCTTACCACGGAAAAAGGGGCTTCCATTCACACGGTAAAAAATTATGCCATTGACCTTCGCGAATTCGTGAAGTTTCTTTCTGAAAAAGATCTCGCGGAAATAACGTACCTGGACATTCGCTCCTTTCTGGCTTTTCTGAAAACACGGGAATACAGTAAAAGTTCCATCGCGAGAAAACTCGCCTGCCTGCGTTCTTTTTTCAAGTATCTGACTCGTGAAAACGTTTTGACGCAAAATCCCGCGGCGGGCATTGCCACTCCCAAAAAAGAAAAAAGACTTCCCGAGTTTCTTAATCCGGATGAGATCACCAAACTGTTGGAAGCGCCGGCCAAGGTGAGCTGGGAAGAAAAACGGGACAAGGCTATTCTCGAAATGCTCTACAGCTCGGGTTTTCGCGTGAGCGAGCTTGTGGGGCTGAATCATGATGATTGCGATCTTTTTGCGGGTTGGGTGAGGGTTCGGGGGAAAGGGAAAAAGGAGCGGATCGTACCGGTGGGACAAACCGCGATTTCCTGTCTTAAGCGGTACCTGGATGAAAAACCCCCCAAAGAACCGCAACACGCGATCAAAAAACCGCTATTTGTCAGCCGACTGGGCGGCCGGTTGACGGATCGTAGTATTCGGCGAATGATTTTGAAATACGTGAAACGAGTGGGTCTTGGGAAAGAAGTTTCGCCCCATATGCTGAGGCACTCTTTTGCCACTCACATGCTGGATCGGGGAGCGGATCTCAGGAGCGTTCAGGAACTTTTGGGCCACGCGAATCTTTCGACGACCCAGATTTACACGCACGTGACTACTCAGCGTCTTAAGGATGCCTATGCGACGGCACATCCAAGAGCTTAAGCGATCCGGGCCGTGTTGCGGAGGCGGGAAGCATTCATCATGGCGATGATATTTTTATATAACCTGGCTTTCTTGGTATTTGGAATTTTTTATTTTCCGGTTTTTCTGATGAAGATCAGACAGGCGGAAGACCCCAAGCGGCTTTGGCGGGAACGGTGGGGGAATCTTTCAGGAAACCGGAAAAAAAGTCCGGATTCCGGAAAAACGGTGTGGCTTCACGCGGTTAGTGTCGGAGAAGTTAATGCCGTCGAAAAATTTGTCCAAGAATTGCTGGAACGGGATCGGGATCTTGATGTTTTTCTCACGACGGTGACTCCCACGGGTCAGCGAATCGCGAAAAAAATGGAAGGTCCCCGGATCCGGGTGGCCTACTTTCCGTTTGATATCTCGTTTGTGGTCCGGCGTTTCCTGGATGAGATTCAGCCGGTGGCGGTTGTCCTCGCCGAAACTGAGATTTGGCCGAATCTCCTGATTGAGGTGAAGCGGCGGAATATTCCCGTGGGCGTTGTAAATGCGAGGTTGTCGGAACGGTCGTTTAAACGATATCGTGCCGCGGGTTTCCTTTTGTCTGGGCTCTGGAAGAAGATAGATTTTGTGCTCGCCCAGACACGGGAAGACGCCCGGCGATTTCGCGAATTGGGGGTTTTTGAAAAATCGGTTCGGGAGATGGGGAATATGAAGTTTGATCAAGTTGAGCTGGAGCGGGGCAAGAGCTTGTCGCCTGATTTGATCAGGGAACGGTTTGGGGTAAACGGGGAAGATCTTGTTTTGATAGCTGGCAGTACGCACCCGGGAGAAGAAAAAATTCTTGCGGATGTTTTTTTAGAACTTCGAAAGAGATTTCCCGCCCTCAAGATGATTGTGGCTCCCCGCCACATCGAACGTTCCGGAAGGCTGTTGAAGGATCTTTCCACGGGTTCGTGTCGAATTGTTTTGGCATCCCGAAAACCCGTGCCCGGAAGTTTTGATGTTTTGGTGCTGGACCAACTTGGCATTTTAAAAGAGCTGTATCAAATTGCGGATCTTGTGTTCATGGGCGGAAGCCTGGTTCCGCATGGCGGACAAAATCCGGTGGAAGCTGCACGCTTTGCCCGTGCCGTGATGCACGGACCGCATGTCTTTAATTTCAACATGATCTACCGCGAGCTCGGTCAGGGCGGCGGGGCTTTTCTTGTACGGGAACCGGGAGACCTAAAGGCTATGTCAGAGAAGTTTCTATCGGATCCGGCCCTGCGCCGTGAGGCGGGTGTGAAAGCGAATCAGATCGTCAATCGTCTTAAGGGAGCGAGCAAATGCCAGGCGGAATGGGTGTTGATGTTCCTCGCGTCCCGGATGGCATCAGAAAGGAAGAAAACAGATGGAAAATCTCAAGAACTATTTTCGGCTGGTGGCAGAGGGGAAATGCCGTGACGCGGCCTCTTTTTGCTTGTGTCCCCTGCTTAGTGTCGTGTCGTTCGTTTATGGGGTGGGGGTCAGGGGGTTGCGATGGGCGCATGAAAAAAAATATCTGAAACGTTTCAAACTGCCGTTCCCCGTCATTAGTGTCGGAAATCTCACCTGGGGTGGAACAGGAAAAACGCCGCTTGTGGAGTTCCTTGCCCGAAAAATTTCCGCGTTCCGAAAAACCCCGCTGATTCTCACGCGTGGATATAATCACGACGAGGTTGAAGAGTTTCGGCATCACATGCCAACGGTGGTCGTTGGTGTCGGTCGTGATCGAGTGAAGACGGCCCTGGGCATTGTGAAGGAAAAACGGGTGGACGTCGCGATTCTGGATGATGGGCTTCAGCAGGTGGCGGTCGAGCGGGACGTGGAGATTATTGTCGTTAACTCTCTTAACCCGTTTGGCAACCAGCACCTCATCCCGCGCGGTATTCTTCGTGAGCCCATGAGCGTTTTAAAAAGGGCGACGGTGGTCGTTCTGACCCACGTTAATCTCGTGCCCCCCGAACAGCTCAAGAGTCTTCGGGAGCAGGTCCAGAGCCTTTCGCCTCGAGCGCATTTTGTGGAAGCTTACATGGAACCTCTTTTTCTTTATCGCGCCAAGAATCGTTCGAGGGTTTCACTTGAAAAAATGCGACATAAAAAAGTCGCCACGTTTGCGGCAGTAGGCACCCCGCGCTCGTTTCAGCTGGTACTGCAACACGCTTCAATCAAGACCGCTCGAAATTTTGAGTTTCTGGATCACCATGAATATAAGGAATCGGAATTGAAGGAGATTAAGGAAATCAGCCGTTCGGCAGACGTCGACGAGATTATCACGACGGAAAAGGATTTTTACCGTTCCCGGGATTTAATCACGCAAGTCCTTAATCCCCTCGTGCTCGCGGCAAGGCTTCGAATTCGTTCCGGGGAGGAAATTTTGACGGATCGGTTGTTGCGTCTTTTGGGGATTAAACGTTAATGGAAAAAATTCTCGATTGGATCGCTTACGGGGTCGCGCGATCCCTGATTTTTCTTTTTGGAAGAATTCCCATCGAAACAAGCCTGGGGATCGGGGACGCGATCGGAAAAACTGTTTTTTATTTTTCGAAAAAACGGCGGGTCGCTTACGTTAATCTCAAAAACGCCCTGGGAACCCGATTATCTCCCCGGGAGCGATGGAAAACGGTTCGGGACCACTATGGGCATATCGGACAGAACATCGTGGAGGTGATGAGTTTCCCGAAGCTGACTCCCAGGCACATTGAAGATCATATCAAAATTCACCACCTGGAGCGCTTTGAGGACCTTGTAAAATCAGGACGGGGCGGCGTACTTCTCACCGGACACTTCGGTAACTGGGAGCTTCTCCAGGTTGTGGCCGGTTTACGCGGGACGCCCATTTATGTGCTTGCCCGTGACCAGAAATTTCCGAAGGTGAACGAGCTTCTTAACCAACTTCGTGAGACGCATGGGTCGGTGGCCGTCGGCCGCGGGGTCGGAGTTCGCGCCTTAATCAAGGCGCTTCGGGAGAAAAAAATGATCGGCGTTCTCGGGGACCAGTCTGCTGGAAAAACGGAAGGCATAATTCTTCCTTTTTTCGGGAAGAAGACGTCGGTTCCGACCGGCGCTTTTGAGCTTGCGATCCGGACCGACTCACTTTTGATGCCTTCGTATATGGTTCGAATCGATCGGTCGCGCCATGAAATTTTTGTCGAGGAAACACTTCAAGATGACCCTTCCGCGGATACTGAAACCAGAGTGAGATCACTGGCGCGCCAGTACCTTGATTCTCTGGAGCGTTTCATTAGCCAATACCCGGGACAGTGGCTCTGGGAGAACAAAAGGTGGAAATATAGCTGGTCCCGAAAAATCGTGATTCTTTCGGATGGAAAGGCCGGGCATTTTAAACAGTCGGATGTTGTCGCGGAGATGATGTCCTCTTTCACGGAATTTCACGGCAGGGCGGGGCTCGAATTTCAAACTGAAAAAATTCATATTGAATACCGTTCTTCCCTCCATCGCGCTCTTCTTTTTCTGATGGCGCCATTTCTGAAGCCGTGGATTCAGGGGCGAATTGAATGGCTCCGGATATTTTTAAAACCGCAATGTCACCAGGCGGTTGAAGAGGCGACCGCCGATTTTATCATTGCGGCGGGGTCCGGTTTGGCTCCCGTTCAGCAAATTCTCGCGAGGGAGACCGGAGCAAAAACCATTGTCATTATGAAACCCCCGTTTCCATATTCCTTGATGAACTATGATTTGGCCGTGGTTCCCGCGCACGATGACGGGATCCTTCCCAAGAATTCCACGCGGTGCGTCATTATGCCGAGCGGATACCGGCCTCCTGACCGCTCGGGAGATGCGGCGATCCTCAGGACCCAGCTTGGGGAAACGGGAAAGGCAAGGATTGCGGTGTTCCTCGGTGGCAAAACCCGCGGATTTGATATTACGGTTCCGGACGTGGAAAAGACAGCCATGATCCTCAGGCGAATTTGCCGGAAATCTGCCGAGTACATGCTGACGACTTCCCGGCGAACGAGTCGAATGACGGAGCAGTTTCTTAAAAGTGTGCTTGCCCAGGATCCCGCCTGCCGTTACCTTGTGATCGCGAATGAGGACAATCCTCCTTTTGCCGCGGGGGGGATGATGCAGCTCGCGGACCTTGTGATTGTGACGGAAGACAGCCTGGCGATGATTTCCGAAGCGGTGGGCGCGGGAAAAAAAGTGATCGTTTTGCATCTTGGAGAAGGTGAGCTTCCGGCCAAACACTACCGGTTTCATCAGATCCTGATTCAGCGTGGCCTTGTCACGATGAGCGGCCTTGAAGATCTGGATAAAACCGTCGCTGAACTTATGAAGAAAGAAGTGCCTCCCATGCTGGATCGTGAACGAAACGCACTTTTGCAGAAACTCGGATCTCTGTTATAAAATGAGAACAAAAGAGCGCGTGCGGAATCAAGCGGGTTGTGTCATGTGCTTATCTTTATGATTTTGCGTTGAGGCGTTCCCGGATTTTTAGTCTAATACCGCGAGGGACGGTGGCTTTTTTGTAAATGAACCCAGAAACAGACAATATGGATTCAGAGACCGTGGTATGAAAATACTTCAATTGTTACCGGCGCTTGAGATCGGTGGTGTGGAACGTGGGGTGGTGGATATGGCCCGCTCTTTAAAAGAGGAAGGGCATGAGACCGTCGTTGTTTCTTCCGGCGGGACCCTGGTTGCCGAACTCCAACGCATGGGGGTCCCTCATTATGGGCTTCCGGTTCATCAAAAGTCGATCGTCTCTTTATTGCTGGTCGATCAGCTTGTAAAAATCATTGAGCGGGAGCGGATCGATATTGTTCATGCCCGAAGCCGGGTTCCCGCCTGGATCGGATGGCTGGCCTCTCGGAAAACAGGAATCCCTTTTATTACCACTTGTCATGGGCATTACTCCGTTCATCCGATGAGCTTTGTGATGGGGTACGGAAAGCGTGTGATTGTCATCTCCAACGCGATCGGACGAAGGATGATAGACGAGTTTCGAGTGCCTCAAGACCGGATCCGGCTGATTCCCCGAGGGGTTGATCTGTCTCAGTTTGTTTTTTCCCTGAAACGGTTTGAAGAAAAACCTAAACGGTTCCGGATTATTCACGTCGGACGTTTTTCGCCGAACAAAGGACAAGTGGAATTTCTTAAGGCGCTACACCTTTTGAGAAGTCGGTTTCCCAACTTTGAAGCTTTAATCGTCGGCGCGGAAAATCGGGGCAGGACCCGGTATACGAAACTGATCCATCAAACGATAAAACAATTTGGGCTCGATACTTGCGTGAAGGTGCTTGGGCCGTCGCGCGATATTCCGGGGCTTCTCGCCGAGTCGGATCTTCTTGTTCTTTCTTCCACCTTGCCGGAGCCGTTTGGGAGAGTGATTATTGAGGCCGGGGCGGTCGGAATCCCCGTGGCCGCGACGTGGCTGGGGGGTGTCCCCGACATTATTGATCATGGCCGGCATGGTTATCTGTTCCCTCCGAAGAATGTCCCGGCAATGGCGGAGGCGATGCACGCGATGCTTACGGACCGCCCGTGGGCGAAGGAATGCGCGATCGCGCTTCGGAAAAAGATCGAAGAAAAATTCAATGTTGAACAGATGGTTAAAAAAACGCTGGAAGTGTACCTGGAGGTACGGAAGAAAAAAAAGATACTTGTGATCAAGCTTGGAGCCATGGGGGATCTGGTTTTGGTGGTGCCGAGTTTGAGAATGCTCAAAAACCGATACCCGGATTCTTCGATTTCGATTCTGGTGGATAAAAAACTTGCGCCCATCATCTCGAATTGTCCTTACCTGGACGATCTCATTTTGGTCGACAGAAAAAAACTCGGGAATCCGCTCTACTTACTCAAGACCGCGCGGCGAATCCGGCAGGAGAATTTTGATATGTCAGTGGACCTTCACAATAACAAGTACACACATCTCCTAGCTTATCTGGGAGGGGTGGTCCAGCGATGCGGATTTGCGAGAGGGTTCTGGGGAAGACTTCTTAATCGGCCCGACAAGACGTTTGGACTTGCCGACACTCCGGTCCGTCATCAGTTTCGGGTGCTTGCCAAAGCGGGCGTCCAGGACTTTGAGGATGAACTCGAACTGTGGCCAAAGAAAGAGAGGATTGAAAAAGCGGAACAAACGCTTCTTGCCCTGGATCTCAAGGCGGATACCAGGGTGATCGGATTTGTCATGGGATCGAGTCCGAAATGGCCGACCAAGCGATGGGATCCGCAGTTTTTTAAGAAGCTCGCTGAAAAAATTTTTGACCACTATGACGCGAGGATTCTTCTGCTGGGCTCGCCCGGAGAAGAAGGATTGGCGGATGTCTTTCGTGATTTTGATCCGGATCGTGTTGTGAATCTGATTGGAAAGACGACCCTTGAAGATCTCCCCGCTTTCTTTCAAAAACTTCATTTCGTGGTTTCCGGAGACACGGCGTTACTTCATGTCGCGGCGGCCATGCATGTTCCGACGGCCGCGATTTTTGGCCCGACGGATCCAAAACGCCACGTACCGCCATCCAGAAAAATCGCGATTTTCACGAAAAATTTATCCTGTCAACCGTGTTATCAAGGAAGGTGCAAGGAAAAAGAAATGATGGGCTGTCTGAACCATGTTACGGTGGATGAGGTTTTTGACGCGGCCCGGAGATTTCTGGATTTGTGAGATTTTGAAATAAAAAGTGAAATCAAGAGAGGGATTGGATGGTCTTGATTTTTAAAAGTGTGTTGAAACTCTCCGCTGGGTATCGGCTGAATTTATGAAAATACTAGTTGTAATGAAAAACTGGCTGGGTGACCTTTTGTTTCAGATGCCGGCGCTTGATCTGATCAAACAAAAGTATCCTTCCGCGGAAATTTTTTGCGTAGCTCCGGAACGGTGCCGGGAAATTCTGGAGGCGAATCCGGCAGTTTCGGGGTTTATCGCGTTTGATGAAAAATCCACCCACCGGTTCTGGTTTCACCGAATTGGGTTTGTTTTTCATCTGAGAAAACTGGGTCCCTGGCAGGAAGGATACCTTTTTCACCGTTCCCGTTCCCGCGCCGCTTTTCTTTGGCTCGCGGGTGTCAAAAAACGAATTGGGTTTGGGCGAGGGAGAAAGTTTTTTTTGACGGAATCGGTCAAGGAACCGGCGGAGAAACTTCATCAACTCGATTATTTCATGGAGCTTATGAAGGGCGCTGGTTACCAGGTCCCTGTCAGCCCGAAATACCGGTTCTATTTTCGGGAAGGAGATGAAGTTCAGGCTCTAAAAATTCTGAGACAGGAAGGTCTCGCGGAAGGGGCGAGGTACGTCTGTTTCCATCTGGGGGCGAATTGGGAACCCAAGCGGTGGCCCGTGTCTCACTTCGCGAAGCTTGCCGTTAAAATTTTCGGGAAGTGGGGTGTTCCCATCGTGGTTACGGGATCGGCGGGGGATAGGGCTATATTTGAAAATTTTCGGGCCGAAATCGGACGCTTGACGGGAAACGGGGGGCTCGATCCCGCAGTCGTGGATCTTGTCGGAAAAACGGCCCTTCGGATTTCCGCCTGGATTTATAAAAATGCCATGTGCCTGGTCACGGGTGACTCCGGGCCGATGCATATGGCATCAGGCGCTGGCGCGCGTGTCGTAGCCCTTTTTGGTCCCACGGATCCCCACTTGACCGGGCCCCGCGGAATTGGGAAGGATAAAGTTTTGCAGTATGTCCCCTCCGGGTATTCCATACCGTTTTTTGGGAAAGAGCTTCCTGAAGAAGGCTGGCTTTCAAAAATAACTCCCGAAGCAGTGTTTGAAGCGGTGGAACAACTGGGTGCGTTTCCACCTCAACCGAGACAAAATTTATGAAGAATCCCGGGAGTATCCTCGTTGTGACATTGAGTAATATCGGCGATGTGATATTGACGACTCCGGTGATGGCGGCGCTTCGCTTGAAATTTCCCGACGCAAAAATGACGGTGGTGGTTGGGCCCAAAGCGAAACCTGTGCTTGAGAAAAGCGGCGATATTTCGCGGATTATTGTCTACGACAAAAAAGCGACCCTTCCCGGTAAAGTGGCATTCTTGCGTGAGCTTTGGAAAGATCGTTACGATATGGTGGTGGATCTTCGCAATACGGCGATCCCGTTCCTTGTTTTTGCCCGTAGAAGGAGTCCGCTTTTTCGCGCTTACACAAAGATCAACATGCGGGAGCGGCATCTTGAAGTGCTGAGAATGGCGGGGATAAGGAACGGGGCGAAAGGCGAGGAAACTTTTTTTTCGGGAAATACCCGGTTGCCCAATTTTCAATTTTTCAGTTCAGCGGATGAACTTTCAGTTTTTTCTAAGCTGGGATCCATCGGAGTTCAGGGAAAGTCAGGATGGATTCTTGTCGCGCCCGGGGCTGCGAGTGAACGCAAGCGGTGGCCGCCTGAGTTGTTTCGGGAGGTGGTGCGGAACCTTGTGTTGCGAACCCGCAAGGAGATCGGAAGAGCACACGTCTGAACTCCAGTCACTCGGTTACATCTCGT
>ENA-UPXM01000968-UPXM01000968.1-activated-sludge-metagenome-genome-assembly--contig:-NODE-968-length-39816-cov-6.278917_pt1 | contig 39816 bp, 36 predicted proteins | sample MGYA00238178_ERZ772708 | MGnify/ENA primary metagenome ERZ772708 (study PRJEB29002, sample SAMN05720212) | activated sludge metagenome | isolation source: anaerobic digester from wastewater... | reverse complement strand
TCTTGTCCTGAATAACACCAAAGTCCTTCCGGCGCGTCTTTTCGGAAAACGCGCGACGGGCGGCAAGGTGGAGGCCCTTCTTTTGAGAGAGGTTGACGTGAATGTTTGGGAGTGTCTTTTGAAACCGGGCGGGCGGGTGAAAGAAGGGCAAACGGTTGATTTTAGCTCAGGGGGAATCGTTCTTTCGGCCGAAGTCATCAACAAGCCAATCCCGGATTCGGGTCAGCGGTTTATCCGGTTTAGCGGTTCCGGGGTCAAAGAGAAGATCCGGAGATTTGGGCGTATTCCATTACCTCCTTACATCGACCGGCCGGACCAGGCGGTGGACCGGAGCATGTACCAGACGGTTTTTGCCGAGAACGAGGGCGCGGTCGCCTCACCGACGGCAGGGCTTCATTTTGACGAGACCCTGCTCGATACCATCCGCGTTAAAGGGGTTGAGATCGTGCCGATCACACTTCACGTAAGTTACGGTACCTTTCAGCCGATAGCGGTCGAATCGGTCGAGGATCACAAAATGTTTGAGGAAGAATACGAGATCACCGAAGACGCGGCCCGGAAAATTAATCAGGCGAAACAACAAGGCCGGCGCATTGTGGTCTGCGGAACAACCTGTGTCCGAGCGCTTGAATCCGCCGCGTCTGATTTGACAACTCACGGTGTTGTTCCCGGAAAAGCCAGGACCTCGATTTTTATTCATCCGCCTTACGCGTTCAGGATGGTAGACGCCCTGATTACCAACTTTCATATGCCCCGGAGCACGCTTCTTGTCATGACCGCGGCCTTCCTCGGATATGATAAAATGATGGCGGCTTACAAGGAAGCCTTGCGCGCCGATTACCGGTTCGCCAGCTATGGCGACGCCATGTTTATTTCATAAACTGGGCGGCGCGCGCCCGCGGCTCCACGGTAAAAATATGGAAAAACTTTCCGTGACGACTTACGCGGCATTTCGTCAACAGATAGAAACAACCCTGATCTTGGGTTAGCGAAAAGTCGAAGAGGGCGAAGTTCGGACCTACTGAGAAACCGGCGGTCCGTCTTTGGGAAGAAGGGACGCTCCGGGGATTAACGGTCTTTATGATGACGGTGAATGGGATTTATGAAAAAGTTTGGCTTTAAATTACTTGGCAAGGATCAAAAATGTAACGCGCGAGTCGGGCGGGTGACGACGGGGCACGGGACATTCGAGACACCGGTCTTTATGCCGGTCGGAACCCAGGGGAGCGTGAAGGCCCTTACTCCGCGCGACGTGAAAGAAGCGGGATCGGAGATCATTCTCTCAAACGCCTACCACCTTTATATCCGTCCGGGGCTTGACGTGATTCGCAAACTCAAAGGGCTCCACAAATTCATGGGCTGGAGTGGCCCCGTCCTGACCGACAGTGGCGGCTATCAGGTTTTTTCCCTGAGCAAACTCCGGAAAATCACGGAGGACGGTGTTACGTTCAATTCTTATTTTGACGGTCGCCAGATTCACCTGACCCCCGAAAAAGTGATCGAAATCCAGGAAGCGCTCGGGAGCGATATCGCGATGATTTTTGATGAATGTCCGGCCGCGACGAAGGATAAAAAAATAATCGAAAAGGCCGTTAACATAACCCTGCGCTGGGCGAAGAGGGCGAAAAAACGCCACCGGCTCAGGACGCAGGCGCTTTTTGGCATTATCCAGGGAGGGACGTTCAAGGATCTCCGCAAGCAGTCGCTTGAGCGGACGCTTGAGATCGGATTTGACGGTTACGCGCTGGGTGGACTTTCCGTCGGAGAACCCAAACCCGAGATGCTGGAATGTCTCGGAGAAATTTTGCCGTTAATGCCGCCGGATCAGCCGCGGTATTTAATGGGAGTCGGGACGCCGCTTGATTTTTTTGAAGCGGTGGAGCGGGGCGCGGACATGTTTGATTGCGTGAACCCGACCCGCTACGGGAGGAACGGGACGGCCTTCACGTCGGACGGGCTTGTCGTGATTCGTAACGGGAAATATCAAAAAGATCCGAAACCGATCCAGAAAGATTGCGACTGTTACGCGTGCCGGAATTTTTCGAGGGCCTATCTCAGGCATCTGGTGAACAGTCATGAGATTTTGGGCTCGCAATTGATTACTTTGCATAACGTCCATTTTTTTGTAAACTTGGTGAAATCCATGCGGAAGCATATTCGCCAAAACAGCTTTCTCAGGTATAAGAAACAGTTTTTTAACCGGTTTGATCCAACACACAGATAGGGGGCAGGGGATAGAGTCCAAGGAACAGGAAAAGATTTTCCGTGTCCCGGACGTCGCGTCCTCTACGCTCTAGCGGAACCTTAGGAGTTTAAAATGTTTGAGTCCATCGCGCACGCGGCAGGAGAAACGCAAACCCCACAGCAAGTGAACCCGTTAGTCCAGTTTTTCCCTCTCATTGCCATTTTTTTCGTGTTTTATTTTTTCCTGATCCGTCCCCAGCAGCAACAGCAAAAGAAGCTCAGGGAGATGGTGGCGGGACTCAAAAAAGGCGACAAGGTTATCACGACCGGCGGCATTCTGGGAGAGGTGTCCAGTATCCAGCCGGATTACGTGGTGTTGAACATCGGGGACTCGGGCGCCAAGCTTGAAGTGCTCAAGAGCGCGATCGCGGGGCTCAGGCAATAAAAAAGTTGTAAGCGGTAAGATGGAAAAGAAGGCGGTTCTAATATTTAAAGACTTGGTTGTTTGGCAAAAGGCGCGTGAGTTGACCTTGGCTATTTATCAGATCACCAAGGCATTCCCTCAGACGAAAAATTCGGGATCATTAGCCAGCTGAGACGCGCAGTCAGTTCAGTTGCCACCAATGTTGTCGAAAGGCATATAAAGAAACAGCCGGAAGGATTTTTCGCGCTTTTTGAATTTGGCCGACGCGTCCTTGGAGGAAACAAAATATCACTTGATGTTGGGCAAAGATTTGAGATATCTGGAAGGCAGCCATTTTTGATTAATTAATTTTACAGTGCGAAGAAGTTGGGCGCATTCTTTTTGGTTTTCAGAAGAGCTTAAAAGTTCATTCTTATCGCTTAACACTTAACGCTTAACGCTAGAAAGGAAAACATGGATAAATATTACAAGTGGAAAGTGCTTTTGATTGTGGCGGCCACGGTGTTTTGCCTCTGGAAGGCCTATCCTCTCCAGGAGAAAATTAATCTCGGCCTTGATCTCCAGGGTGGAATACAGCTTCTGTTACAGGTGGACATGGACAAAGTCCCCGAAGAAGCGAGAAAGGACGTGGCGGACCGCGTGGTGGAGATCGTTCGTAACCGGATTGACTCCTTTGGTGTCAAAGAACCCGATATTTCCAAGCAGGGAAGTTCGCAGGTGGTGGTGAAACTTCCCGGCATGACCGACCGCGATCGCGCCAAGGAAATCGTCGGCAAGACGGCTTTTCTTGAGTTCCGTCTCGTTTCGGACGATATGGATTTGCTCAAGAAGGCTTCGGACGGACAAGTTCCGGAAGGATATGAGTACAAGAAAATCAAGTCGGAAGCGGGCGATGATATGTTGCTGGTTTCCAAAGAAGCCCTTTTGACGGGGGCTCATCTGATGACGGCTTCCGTGGGTTTTGATAATTACGGCGGCGCGATGGTTCAGCTAAGTTTTGACGATGAAGGCGCCAAGATTTTTGACAGGGCGACGTTCCAGAATATCGGAAAGCGTCTCGCGATCGTGCTGGACGGGACGGTTCATTCGGCCCCGGTGATTCGCGACCGGATTCCGAACGGGCGCGCCCAGATTACCGGAAATTTCAAGGCCGCTGAAGCCAGCGATCTCGCGCTCGTGCTTCGAGCGGGCGCCCTTCCGGCTCCGGTGTCCGTGGTTGAAGAGAGGACCATCGGCCCGGGACTTGGCAAGGATTCCATCGAAAAGAGCGTGAAAGCGGCCATTTTCGGCGTGATCCTCGTTTTCCTTTTTATGCCGGTCTATTATCTTCTGCCGGGTGTGGTGGCCGCCATCGGACTTGTTTTTTATGTCATTTTTATGGTCGGTTCCATCGCGGCGCTCGGGGCGACTCTGACCCTTCCCGGTATTGCCGGTTTCATTTTGTCGGTGGGGATGGCGGTAGACGCGAACGTGCTGATTTCAGAAAGAATGCGTGAGGAAGTTGTCGCGGGGAAAGGTTCCCGGGCGGCCATTTCAGCGGGCTATCACAAGGCCTTTTCGGCCATTCTTGACTCCAACGTGACGACGCTGATTACTTCGATTCTCCTGTTCATTTTTGGTACGGGCCCTGTCCAGGGATTTGCCGTAACTCTCTCTGTCGGTATTATCGCGAGCATGTTTTCGGCCCTTCTCGTCACCCGGGTCATTTTTGATTATCTGAGTAAAAACAATCCGAACCTGAATCTTCGCATGCATCAGATGTTCAAAAAGACCAACATCCAGTTTTTGAAAGGACGCATCCTGGCCTACGGTTTTTCCATCATCACGATTGGAATCGGAATCGCGGCGTTTATGACGCGGGGAACCCAAAACTACGGAGTTGAATTCACCGGCGGAACTCTGGTCCAGCTTGGTTTTGAAGAAGCGGTGGATGTAGGCGATTTGCGGGACGCCCTTGAAGAAGAGGGGTTGAAAGGTTTGACGATACAAAGTTACGGTGAGGCCAAGGACAATCAGGTGATCGTAAAAATGGCAGGGCACGAAACCTCCAGGGTCGAAAAGGCGGTCCGGTCCGTGATCGGAGAAAAGGGCTGTGAAATCTTGCGAGTCGACCAGATCGGCCCTTCCGTGAGCAAGGATTTGACCCGAAAAGCCCTTTGGGCCGTTCTTTGGTCCACGGTTGGGATTTTGATCTATCTGGCGTGGAGGTTTGAATGGAAGTTCGCGCTCGCGGCCGTAGTCGCTCTCTTCCACGACACGATTTTTACGTTTGGAATCTACGCGCTTTCAGGACGCGAGATCAATCTTCCGACGATCGCGGCGGTGCTTACCATCATGGGATATTCCGTCAATGACACGATTGTGACTTTTGACCGTGTCCGCGACAACCTGAAGCTCATGCGAAAGACGCCGTTCGCGGAAATCGTGACCCTGAGCATCAATCAAACGCTGAGCCGGACGTTTCTCACGAGTTTCACGACGATTCTCGTGACCCTCGCGCTGTTCATTTTCGGGGGAGCCGGAATCAATGATTTCGCGTTTGCCATGCTGGTCGGGTTTGGCGTCGGCATCTACTCGACGATTTTTGTCGCGACGTCGCTTGTGGTGGATTGGAAAGCCCATAAGTAAGCAATAAGCGGTAAGCGTAAAGCGATAAGTTTTTTTCTTAACGCCTAACGCTTACCGCTTTACGCTTTTAAATTGTTGAAGCATGACCTCTCGAGCTTATTCTCCCGTCTTTCAAAAACTCCTCGAAAAGCGCGGTTTTACCGATCCGCGGGCCATTGAATCTTTTTTACATCCCGACCTCTCGCGTCTCCACGACCCTTTGCTCATGAAAAACATGCGGGAAGTCAAGGCGCGCCTTGAAACGGCGATCCGCGACAAAGAAAAAATCCTGATCCACGGGGACTATGATGCCGATGGCATTACGGGCGTCGCGGTGATGGTGAAGATGCTTGAAAAACTTGGCGGTGATTTTATCACGTTCCTTCCGGAGCGTGAGCGTGACGGCTACGGCGTCAGTGAGGAAGCGATCCGGAAGGCGCATCAGAAAAATGCGAGATTGCTTGTCACGATTGACTGCGGGATTACGGCCAGGGAAGAGATCCGGCTTGCCCGGAGTCTCGGTCTCGAGGTTATTGTGATTGATCATCACCGTTTGCCGGCAGACGACCTTCCCGACACAAATTTCATTTTGAATCCTTTGCAGGAAGATTGTCCCTACCCTTTCAAGGATCTCTCCGCGGCGGGGCTTGTTTTCAAATTGGCGCAAAGCATGGTCGGAGAATCGGCCGCGGAATGGCTGGATCTCGTGGCGATATCAACGATCAGCGATATCGCGCCGCTTCGGGGTGAAAATCGCACGCTGGCAAAATTCGGGCTTCAGGCGCTCGGCGAACGGAAAAACGTCGGGATTCAGTGTCTTGCCGAAATCGCGAAACTCAAAAGTGTCAAGATTGATACGGGCCACGTCGGGTTTGTCTTGGGGCCCAGGATTAACGCGGCGGGGCGGATGAGTTCCCCTGACACGGCGCTCCGTCTTTTGCTTACCCCGTCGAAACGGGAGGCCGCCAGTCTTGCCAATATCCTGAATGAAGAAAACAAGGCGCGCCAGCGGCAGGAAAGAGAGATTACCCGGGAAGCGATCGCGAAGGTGGAACGGACGGTCAATTTTAACAAAGAGCGGGTCATTGTCTTGGACGGGCGGGAATGGCACCAGGGAGTGATCGGGATTGTGGCCTCGAGGCTTGTTGAAAAATATGAACGTCCCGCGATTGTCATTTCGGTGGCGGGCGGTGTCGGAAAGGGGTCCGGACGGTCGATTAAGGGATTTCATCTTTTTAACGCGCTACGATCTTGCGCGGGGAAGTTGGAAGAATTTGGCGGGCACGAACAGGCGGCGGGGCTTTCCATTCTGGAAAAAAATATTGATGGGTTCAGAAAATCGATCAATGAATATGCTTTTGCCAACCTTGATCCGGCGATCATGGTCAAGGCGGTGCCGATCGACCTTGAAATCGGATTGAAGGACTTGACCTCCGTGTTTATACGGGAACTGGAGCTGATGGAACCGTTCGGAGCGGGGAACCCGCGTCCCGTATTTCTTACGCGACGACTTCAGGTCAAATCGGGGCCGCGTAAAGTTTACGGAGAAACTTATGAAGTGGTGGTTTCGGGAGAAGGGGTGAATTATTCGGCCCGGATTAACGAGAAAATAATGTACCGTCTGGCTGCCGGGCGTCCAGAAAGGAAATACGATCTGGCGTATTCGGTCAGAACCAGGGTCTGGGACGGAATAGAGACACTGAGCCTTGATGCGAAAGAAATGAAGGAATCGCCAGACCGGAACTAACCGGCGGCTTGAGTTTCCGTTTTTTTTCGGACCGGCGCTTTGGTGACTTTGCCGGACTGAAGACAGCTCGCGCAGACATTAACCCGCCGTATCGTCCCGTTCGGGAACCGGATCTTGACCTTCTGAAGGTTCGGCATGAACCGACGGCGCGTAATGCCCGTGGTTTTTAAACCGATCCCCCCGGTCTTTTTCGAAAGACCCCGGCGAGCGATAGAATTTCCCACTAAAGGTTTTTTGTCGCAGATCACGCAGATTTTCATAGAGGCGGTATTATAGTGAGCAGTTGCTACTTGGCAAGCTGTTTTTTCTGATATATACTCCTCGCACCTCCGGTACTTCTAATTTTTCAGAACCCGGTTTAACCAATCTCCCTACGTAAAAAAAAGGAAGGAGTTCTCTCATGGCCCGAGCAATCAAAAAAACGACTAAGACGACTAAAACGGCAAAAACAGTAGCGACTTCAGAGAAAGCGATCGAATTCAAGTTTTTTGCCCCCCAGGCAAAGAGCGTTTGCGTGGGTGGTAATTTCAACGGCTGGAAGGCGGAAAAAACGCCCATGAAAAAGGACGCTAACGGTAACTGGAAAACTTCCGTTGTCCTTCGCGCGGGACGTCACGAATACCGTTACCTGGTGGACGGGAATTGGCAAAACGCCCAGGAACCGGTCGAGTGTATTCCGAACGCCTTCGGTAGCTGGAACTGCGTGATCGAAGTTCGATAAGCGTCATCAAGACCGCCGACTAAACCACTTTCGTGAAAATTCTCTTTGTTACCTCCGAAATGTCCCCGTTTGCCAAGACGGGGGGGTTGGGTGAGACTGTCTCCGCGCTGGCTTCCGCTGTTTGCGGCAAGGGACACGAGGTCTCTGTTTTCATGCCCCGGTATCGTTGTATCGATATCCAGAAGTGGGGGCTTGAGATCGAGATCAACTATTTCGAAGTGATTATCGGGAACACCCTCGAGGCCACCCGGGTTTTTTCCAAAAAACTCGATGACGGTGTCAAAGTCTACTTTATCGAACATCCCGACTACTTTCAGCGCGACGATCTCTACGGAACTCCGGTCGGGGATTACCAGGATAACGACAGGCGGTTCACCTATTTTCAGCGGGCGACGCTGAAGGCGATCGAGTACCTCAAATTGCGGCCGGAGGTGATTCATTGCCACGACTGGCAGACGGGATTGATTCCGGTGTATCTCAAGGCGGTCGAGACGAAGTACGCGCCCTTTCGTAAGGCAAAAAGTATTTTGACGGTTCACGATTTCGGATTTCAGGGGAATTTCCCGCCAGACTCTTTTCCTTCGACCGGACTGGGTTGGGAATATTACAAATCGGATCTTCTTGAGTTTTACAGCAAATTTAGTTTTCTCAAAGGCGGTCTTGTTTTTGCCGATGAAGTCGTGACGGTGTCGGAACATTACAGCCGGGAAGTTCAGACGAAAGAATTTGGCTCCGGTATGGAGGGCGTTCTCGCGGCCAGGAAGGACACGGTCACGGGGATTTTAAACGGACTGGACGTTGACGCGTGGGATCCGTCAAAGGATCGGGACATCGAATCCCGTTACAGTATGACGACCCTCTCCAAAAGAAGGGCCAATAAAACGCTGATCCAGAAGGAGCACGGGTTCGCGGTTGATCACGAGGTTCCGCTGATCGGGCTAGTGTCCTACCTGTCGACCCAAAAGGGCCTTGATATTTTGATCCCCGCGTTTGAAATGTTCGCGGATATGAACATACAGGTCGTTTTACTCGGGACGGGCGAAGAGTTGTATCACCAGGTTCTTCGTGATCTCGCGAAACGAAACAAGGCCTGGCTCGGCGTTCATATTCTTTTCGACCTGAAAATGGCACGGCAATTTTACGCCGGTTGCGACATGATGTTTTTTCCGTCCCACCATGAGCCGAGCAGTTTGGGACATCTGATCGCGTGTCGTTACGGCGCCATACCAGTGGCGCACGCCACCGGTTGTTTGGCGGACGCGATCCAGCCTTTTGACCTAACAACCGGCACGGGAAACGGTTTTCTCTTCGAGAAGGATACGACCGAATCGCTGGTGGACGCGGTGAAACGTGCCGTGTCGGTTTTTAAAAAAGAGAAGTTGTGGAAAGCCCTTGTCAAAAACGCGATGGGAATGGATTTTTCGTGGTCGGCGACGGCGGAACAATATATTCAGCTTTACGAGACGGTGAAACGCCGTACCGTCAAGGTAGCCAAGGTCTGATTTCTCAAAGAACGTTCCTTCCTTGAAACTGGTTCAGCTTTGGGCCGTCATGGTTGAGAAGGCGATTTTTACTTAAAAAGTTCACCTACAATAGGAGATCATAAAAATGAAAACATACAAGATAGCCGTACTCCCCGGAGACGGGACGGGTGGCGAGGTGGTGCGCGAAGGCAATAAGGTCTTGTCGGCCGCCGCGGAAAAGTTCGGGTTTAAACTGGATCGGCAGGAATACGATCTTGGCGGGGAACGTTACAAGCGAACCGGTGAAGTGCTTCCCGACAGCGTGCTTGAGGAGCTTCGCGGGTTTCAGGCGATTTACCTTGGCGCGGTCGGACATCCGGACGTGAAACCCGGTATTCTCGAGAAAGGGCTTTTGCTGAAACTTCGTTTCGAGTTGGAACAGTACATTAATCTTCGTCCCATCAAGCTTTTTCCGGGAGTGGAGTGTCCCCTGAAAGGCAAAGGCCCCGAAGAGATTGATTTCGTGGTGGTGCGCGAAAATAACGAGGGACTTTATGTCGGAGAAGGTGAATTTATCAATAAAGGAACCCCGGACGAAGTCGCGGTCCAGGTGAGCCGCAATACCCGGAAGGGCGTCGAGAGATGTTTGCGGTACGCGTTTGAATACACGCGCAAACGCAATTCCAGGAAAAAGACGCTCACGCTTTGCGGCAAGACTAACGTTTTGACGTACGCGTTCGATCTTTGGGACCGGGTTTTTCATGAAATTGGAGCCAAGGATTATCCGGACGTGAAACGGGATTACGCGCACGTGGACGCCACGTGCATGTGGATGGTCAAAAATCCGGAATGGTTCGACGTGATCGTGACCGACAATATGTTTGGCGATATTATCACGGATCTTGGCGCGATGATTCAGGGAGGGATGGGGATCGCCGCGGGCGGCAACATCAATCCCAAAGGAGTCTCCATGTTCGAACCAATCGGCGGATCCGCGCCCAAATACACCGGCAAGAATGTTATCAATCCGCTGGCGGCGATTTGCGCGGGGCAGATGCTACTGGAACATCTAGGCGAAGAAGCGGCCGCCAGAGCGATCGAGGATTCCGTCAAGTGGGTTACCGCGAAGAAACTCAAGAGTCTCGCGGCCGGGAAAATGGGTTATTCCACGACCGAAGTCGGAGATTTGGTGGCCAAGGGACTGGATCCCCAAAATCGGTCTTAAAATCCTAATGACAAAAAGGAGATTTGAAACGTGAGAAAGCTGAATGTTGCGATCCTCGGTGTGACTGGCGCGGTGGGCCAGGAAATTTTGAATATTCTTGAAGAACGGAAATTTCCGTTCGCGTCTCTCAAAATGCTGGCCTCGGGACGTTCCGCGGGCAAAGATCTTCAGTTTATGGGACAAACTTACAGGGTGGAGGAGGCGACGCCGGATTCCTTTAAAGGGATTGACCTCGTGCTTTCCAGCGCCGGAGGTTCGATTTCCCGGGCCCTCGCGCCGCACGCCGTCAAGGCCGGAGCGGTGGTGGTAGATAATACCAGCGCGTTTCGCATGGATCCCGAGGTCCCTCTCGTGGTGCCGGAGATTAATCCCGAAGACATCGCCAAACACAAGGGGATCATCGCGAATCCGAACTGTTCTACCATTATCATGCTGGTCCCGCTTTTTCCGATCCACAAGGTCGCGAAAATTAGACGTATCATTGCCGCGACGTACCAGTCCGCGAGCGGCGCCGGAGCGAAGGCCATGGAAGAACTCCGGACCCAGGCGCAGGATTTCCTTGCCGGGGAAAAGGTGGTTCCGCAGGTGCTTCCTCATCCGATCGCGTTTAATGTTTTTTCCCATAACTCGAAAATCGGTCCCGATGGGTGCTGTGAGGAAGAAACCAAGATGGTGAACGAGACGAAAAAGATTTTTCATGATGATTCGGTCCAGGTGACGGCCACCTGTGTCCGCGTGCCGGTGTTCCGGGCGCATTCCGAATCTCTCTTTATTGAAACTGAAAAACCCGTGACGGCGGATGAAGCGCGGGAACTGCTCGCGAAGGCTCCCGGGGTCAAGGTTGTCGATGACCGGGAGAAAAATTATTTTCCGATGCCCCTTGAAACAACGGGGCAGGACGACATTTTTGTCGGACGGATCCGCACGGACCCGACGGTTCGGAATGGTCTCGCGATGTTTGTTTCGGGGGACCAGATTCGCAAAGGCGCCGCGACGAATACGGTGCAGATCGCGGAGTTCCTTGTAAAATAGGCCGCAAGCCACAAGGACGCGCAAGCGCGTGTGAGGCTTGGGCGTGTGGCGGGTGTCTCGTTTATGACGCGTAACATCAAACTGGTACTCGAATATGACGGCGCTCCGTTTTTTGGGTTCCAGAAGCAACCCGGAAAGCCGACGGTCCAGCAAGCCCTCGAGCATGCCCTGTCCAGGTTTTTTAACCAGCCGATGAAAATTTCTGCCGCGAGCGGACGGACGGACACAGGGGTTCACGCGGAAAACCAGGTCGTTAATTTTAGGACGGCCAGTGACCGGGATCCGGGATTGATCCGTAAAGGACTTAACGCCCATCTTCCGCCGCACATTGTGGTGAAGTCAGTCGAAGAGGTTTCGCCCGATTTCCATTCCCGCTACGACGCGAAGTCCAAGATTTATGAATACCGGGTCTGGAATGCTCCCTTCCGTTCTCCTCTCTTAAACGCTCGCGTTTTTCACGTCCCGTTCCGCCTGAATTTGCCGGAGATTCGAAAAGCCGCGCGGCGTCTGGTCGGCCGTCACGATTTCAGCTCGTTCACGTCCGGATCGGCGCTCTCCGGCGGCCTCGGGAAGAAAAAAGGCGGCAGGGTTCGGACGGTGAAAAAAATAAGCATTCAGAAAAAGGGGGATCTTCTGATTTTTCAGGTCGAGGCGGACGGCTTCCTCTATCATATGGTTCGTAACATTGTCGGGACCCTTCTTGAAGTCGGAAGGGGAAAGCGGCGGCCCGAAGAAATGGCGAAAATTCTCCGGGCGAAATCACGCCGATTTTCCGGAAGTACCGCGCCCGCCAAAGGATTGACCCTACGGCAAGTTATCTATTGAGACGGTATATTCCATTAAAAAAGCCCCCTCATTAAGCAGGTTGCTTCCCTTGACAAATGATTAAAAAATGTTAATGTTTCCCTAGAATTTAAAGTTTTTAAAATACTTTTGAAAGTAATTTTGCAAGTAATAAAAAAATAGGAGGTGTGGCCATGAATGACCTCACAAAAAAAATTAAGACAGGATTAAAAAATAATCCGGAGAGTAAAAAAGACGAACTTATACGTAAGGCAGTTGCGGCAATTACAACGGCCGTTTTTATTTTCAGCGGGGTTCCTGTGCCCACTTCCTTTGCCAATTCGCATCAAACAGTCATGAACGAATTAAATCAGCCGGTATCGACCGTGACACTTGAACAAGCCAATGCGGCGGCCCCGGCGACGAGGGGTTCCATTCCGTCCGGTGCCGCGATTCCCGCCGACAATCCTTTATCTTCCCTAACCCCCGAAGCAGTACCTAGCGGCTGGACGGTAGCGGCGAATAATGCGAATTACGCGTTTAAGATCGAATACACTGGAAGTTACTCGCACTTAAAGCTCCTGGATTTAAAAACCAGCACCGAGAAAACCTTGTGTAGCGTTTGGGGGGGAGGGCATTATCCAAGCCGTTTTACCGGGAATTATGACGTTTCTCCGGATGGAAGCACGGTTTTTTACGAAACCACTACATCGGGGTACGGGGTCGGTATTAATCTGGAGCGCATCAGAAATTCTGAGGAGAAACTGCATTTTAGAGGTCCCCTTGAGTCGATCAGTTTTGAAAATGACGGCCAGATTGCTGTCATTGTGGTCGAAGATGATTCTGAACCCATCAAAGTGGATCTTCAGACGTTCAAACAACTTCCGCCGGCGATCATTTTGCAGGCACGGCATGTGCGGGACGTTGAAGTTTTGTCATCCACGCGACAGATTTACTACCTTGAGCAAAACGGGAAAAATCTGGTGATTGTCTATAACCCGAAAACGCGCGTTTATCACCAGTATACTGTGCCCGGATTCGATCCTTTCACCACTAACACAGCCAAATCGCCCCATACTTTGACGGTTCCCGAGGGTGGCCATTACGCTGTGATTACCATGGGAGACTCTTCGACGGTGTATACCGTTCCGCTGAGGAATATAGACGGGGAGTTTGTCCGGAGCGTTAGGGTTCCCGGGGGTGTTGCGCGCGACGGGGTGGCCAGTTTGGTATGGCGGACGGCCAGCCTGGCGGATATGGTCATGAAATCTGGCGCGAGGTACACACTGAAAGTTGACTCGTTCGGGCGGTCTGTTATTACACCGCTCATGCTGCCTGTTCCGAGTGGCTGGACACGAGCGACGAGTAACGCGAACTTTGCGTTTCGGGTGCAACGTGTCGGCTCTACGGAGCGTCTCCATATTATGGATCTTAAGACCGGCACTCAGAAGATGCTCCTCAGCGTGGGGGGGACGAGGAGTGTGTCAAATGCTTACGATGTTTCCCCTGACGGGACTACGGTAATTTATGGAACCTGCAGTAGCTCGAAGAAGACTGCCAATTACACTTACGTGCAACGAATCAGTGATCCTTCCAAAAAACTGGTATTGTCGGGAACCCTCCGATCTGTCAGTTACGCATCCAATGGGAAAATCGCTGTGCTTGTTCTGCAAAAAAACAATTCGTCCGCGATTACGGGGGCGTGGGTTGATCTTTTAAGATTGACTCTTTTGAGGTAGCTTTACAAGGGTTCCCAGCGCCTGTGTTTCAGATTGGGGGAAGGACAAGAAAAAGTCTTAAGGCGCTGTTTCTTAGGATGGGTTTTGGGCGTTCCCAGTTCGCTACCCTTTGAGAAGTTGCGGAGTGGGGAAGTGATTCATAAAATGGTCGCATCCGTGATTTCGTCATAGTCTCGCGGGCACGCCGAAGGATTATCCTCCCACACCCTGTTTCTATCCATCCATCAAGCGCCTTCCGGGGCGTTCATGGCCTCGAAGCAACCCGTTGCTCCAGAATAACTTGAGCGTTTTCGCGTGTTTGACAAACACTGCTCTCTACCATAAAATACACAACTTCCAAACGGCTTGACCTCAGGAAATCTGACTTAAACGCGAGTGTAGCATAGTGGTAATGCACTGCCTTGCCAAGGCAGCTACGAGGGTTCGATTCCCTCCACTCGCTCCATCTGGGTTGGGTCATGCAAATCCGGAGGGTCTGCCGGGTCTGTTTTTACCCCGAGAAGATTTGGCAAAAGTGACGGCGGATAACGCGTGTCATTTTGCCTCGCTCAGTCAAGGACTGAACCACGTAGAGCCATTAACCCGTAAAAGAAAGTGGTGTTTAGGATGGACTTTTTTAAAAAGAAAAAAGACGCGCAAGACGCGGAACCTCAGGATGATTCCCACAGCGATGTTGCCACAGGCGCTCCCTTCAAGGTGAAACTCCGGGACGGCAAGGTTTGCGAGAAAATCCTTACTATTGAAGTCGGCAAAGACAAAATTTTGGATGAGTACGAGAATTATTACGCCGCCATCGCGCCCAAAGCTAAAGTGCCTGGTTTCAGGCCTGGAAAAGTGCCGCGTGACGTCATCGAAATGCATTATGAAAAAAACGCCTCCGACGCGGTGCTTGAACATCTGCTTTCAGAATCCCTGCCTTACGCTATTCGGGAAAAAGGGTTGAGCCCGCTGGCGACGCCCGAGCTTCATGACATTCAGTTTTCGAAAGAAAAGCTGAGTTTCAGGGCCCATATTGAAATTCGTCCCAAAGTGAAGTTGTCCAAAGTGGAAGGGCTTAGCGCGAAGCGGGAAAAAGTGGACGTGAAACCGGAAGAAGTGGAAAAATCGATAGAAAACCTTCGGGAAATCCATTGCCAGTACAAGGCGGTTGAAAGACCGGCGGCCATGGGTGATTTTGTGATCGCCGATTATGTTTGCGTTATCGAAAACAAAGAATTTGAAAAACGCAAGGACGACTGGATCGAGCTCAAGGAAAATGAGTACCTTAAGGGATTTTCCGCCCAGCTTGTTGGCGTGAAAGCGGGGGATACCAAAGATGTTCATCTGACGATGCCCGAAAGCATGCAGAACAAGAACATGGCCGGAAAGCCCGCGATTTTCAGAATGACCGTCAAAGAGGTCAAAGAGAAAATACTTCCCGCGGTAGATGAAGAGCTGGCCAAACAGGCCGGAGACTACAAGGATCTCGCGGACCTTCGGGAAAAAATGAAGCAGGATCTTGTCAAACGCAAGGAAGACGAAGCGGACGCGGCCTTTGAGAAGGCCCTTTTTGACGAGCTTCTGAAACATAACAAGCTGGACATTCCCCAGGGATTGTTGGCTCGGCGGACCGAACACTTGATCGATCAATCGAAACAGCGCTTTATTTCCCAGGGTGGAACGGAAGAGCTTTTTGAGCAGGAGAAGGAAAAGATCCGGAAGGAATTTGAAGATGAAGCCAAGCGGCAAATTCACCTGGCTTTTTTGCTGGATGAAATTGCCGAGGCCCGGCAAATCAAGGTTGAAGAACCGGATCTAAAGAAAAAATACACGGATCTTTCAACCCGCTATCGCCAGCCGGCGGAAGTTATCGAGAAATATTACCAGGAGCATAAAGAAGCCCTGGAAGCCCTGCGGGACCAGGTTCGAAACGAAAAAGTAATCGAATTTATCAAGGCTAATGCCAAACAATCTTGACGTTTAGCACGTGGCGTCTGGCCCGCGCGAGAGGGTCGCGGCAGGCGTTGTGAGCTCATCGCCAAGAGCGGAGGTTGAAAATGAGTTATCTAGTTCCGATGGTGATTGAAACGACCGGGAGAGGCGAACGGGCCTACGATATCTACTCCCGCCTTCTCAAGGACCGGATTGTTTTTGTGGGGACTCCGATTGATGACCTGATTGCCAATATGATTATCGCGCAGATCCTTTTCCTGAATATGGAAGATCCTTCCAAAGACATCAACATGTATATCAACTCGCCCGGTGGATCGGTGACCGCGGGATTGGCTATTTACGATACGATGCAGTTTGTCAAATGTGACGTGGCCACGTACTGCATCGGGCAGGCGGCCAGCATGGGGGCCTTTTTGCTCGCGGCCGGGACGAAGGGGAAACGTTATGTCCTGCCGAATGCCCGGGTGATGATACATCAACCCTGGGGAGGCGCGCAGGGAACGGCGTCTGACATTCACATCCAGGCGACTGAAATTTTAAAACTCAAAGAACAACTGAACCGGCTTTTGGCCCATCACACGGACAAGTCCAAGGAACAGATCGAAAAAGACACCGACCGTGATTATTTCATGTCAGCTGAAGAGGCCAGAAGCTACGGAATTGTTGACCAGGTAGTTACTTCAAAAACGGAGATAAAATAATGATCCAGCCAGCTATCCTCTTGACCCCGGGCCCCACCCCGGTCCCCGAATCCATACGGCAACTGATGGCGGAGCCCATTTTCCATCATCGCACGCCCAGGTACCGCAAGATTTTCGGGGATGTTTCCCAGCGTCTGAAAAAGGTATTCCTGACGCAAAATCCCGTTTACACATTCGCGGGTTCCGGGACCCTGGCCATGGAGGCCGCGCTGGTCAATTTTCATTCGGCTGGAGACAAGGTTCTCGTGGTGGAAAATGGAAAGTTCGCCGAAAGGTTCACCGCGATCGCGAAAGCGTTCGGCCTCAGCCCGATCGGATTGAAGGTTCCTTACGGGGAAGCCCCGGCCCCTAGGCAGATTGAGGAAATGCTCGCGAAGGATAAAGACATCAAGGCCGTTTGTGTCCAGCTTTGTGAAACTTCGACGGCGGTGCTCAGTGATATCAAGGCGATCGGGGAAATTGTTTCCAGGACCGAGGCCTTGTTAATCGTTGATGCCATTTCGGGACTTGGCGCTGACCGCCTTGAGACCGACCTGTGGAAGGTGGATTTGGTGGTGAGCGGGTCCCAGAAAGCGTTGATGTTGCCCCCGGGGCTTGCGTTTCTGAGTGTCAGCCCAAAGGCGAAGGCCCGGATGGCAACGGCCAAGCTTCCGAAATTTTATTATGATCTCAAGCATTATGAAAAATCCATGGCGGATAATGACACGCCGTGGACGCCCGCGCTGACCCTTGTTCTCGGGCTCCAGAAATCTCTCGAGATGATCGAGACGGAGGGGATCGACGCGGTATTTAAACGGTGTAGCGAGAACGCCCAATACACGCGTGAAACGCTCCAGAAAATGGGGCTTAAGCTTTTCTCGAAAGCTCCATCCTCGACCGTGACGGCCGCTTGTTTGCCGGATGGCGTGGATGGCGAGAAGCTCTGCAAGATCATGCGTGATGAAAAAGGCGTTGTCGTGGCGGGTGGACAGGGTGAGCAGATGAAGGGAAAGATCGTCCGCATTTGCCACATGGGCGCGATCGGGCGCGAGGATCTCGAGACGGGGCTGAAAGTGCTCGCGGAAACCCTGAAAGAGATGAAGCCTTCTTCGGGTTCCTGTTGCTGTTCCTGTCAATAACGCGGGCATGGGCGGGAAGCGTTTTTCTGTCAGGGAAATTTTTTGAATCCTTCATAGGAGTTTAACGATGACAATGATGAAAGTGCTTGTTTCCGATTCACTTGGCCAGGGGGGGATGGACGTACTTCGCCGGGAGAAAAATCTCAAGGTCGACGAAAAGGTTGGTCTGAAACCCGAGGAACTGAAGGCGATTATCGGGGATTACGACGCTATTCTTGTTCGTAGCGCGACCAAGGTGACGAAAGAAATCATCGAGGCCGGAAAAAAATTGCGCGTGATTGGCCGGGCCGGAGTCGGCGTGGACAACGTGGATCTTGAAGCCGCGACCCATCGCGGCATTATCGTCATGAATACCCCAGAAGGCAATACCATCTCGACGGCGGAACTGAGTTTTTCCATGCTGATGGCGGTCGCGCGGAATCTCCCACAAGCCGACGCGCACGTGAAAAAGGGAGAATGGAAACGGAACAAGTTCAAGGGCAGTGAATTGAACGGAAAGACCCTCGGGATCGTCGGATTTGGCCGAATCGGCCGAGAGGTCGCGAAGCGCGCGAATGCCTTCAACATGAAAATTATGGTGTTCGATCCCTTTATTTCCAAAGAATCCGTTAAGGAATGGCCAGTTGAGTTCGTGGATGTCCCGACCCTTCTCGGGAACTCGGATTTTCTTACATTTCACACGCCGCTGACGGCCGAAACCCGGAACCTTCTCAATAGGGAGACGTTCAAACTTTGCAAAAAGGGGATGAGGATCGTCAATTGCGCGCGCGGAGGGATTGTTGATGAAACCGCGCTTGCCGAGGCTTTGCGGAGCGGGCAGATCGCAGGGGCAGCGTTTGACGTCTTTTCGAGCGAACCGCCTCCCGCGGACCATCCGCTCCTGAAACTTCCCCAGTTTATCTGCACCCCACATCTGGGCGCCGTCACCAATGAAGCGCAGGAAAATGTGGCGCTGGATGTCGCTGTCCAGGTGATTGACGCCCTGAATGACCGGGCGATCAAAAACGCGGTGAATATGCCCAATCTGGATCCCGATACGCTCAAGGGGCTGAAACCGTGGCTTGTCCTCGCGGAAAAGATCGGGTCGCTTTATCCCCAGCTTTTTGACGGCAGTATTAAAAAAGTAGAGGTTCGCTACGGAGGCGATCCCACCCGTTTTAAAACGGCCCCGCTGACCGTGGCCATTCTGAAAGGGATTTTGACCCCGATTTGTGGCGATACCGTGAATTTTGTCAGCGCCCCGAATATCGCCAAAGAACGGGGAATTAACGTTTCCGAAGGGACGAGCGACGCGACGATCGACTTCTCGAGCTTTATCGATGTCGAGGTGCTTCAGGGCAAGGAAAAATACCGGATTATGGGAACCCTCTTTAACAAAGAACCGCGCATCGTCAAGATCAATGACGTCCTGATCGACGTGGTGCCGGAAGGGTGGGTCCTTTTTATCCGAAACGAGGATTTGCCGGGCGTGGTGGGAAGCATCGGAACGATTCTCGGGAAAAACGGGGTCAACATTGCCGAGATGTCGCTCGGACGCGTGGGAAAAGGGAAAAAGGCTTTCGCGATGACGGCGATCAATATTGACAGCGAAGTCCCCGCTAAAGTTGTGGCGCAAATCAAGAAGGCGAAGCCGGTCATTGACGTAAGGGTTGTGAAACTATAATAAAGTACCCGGGGACAGTCCCTCCGCGAATCCGGAGACTGTCCCCGTTTTCTGTCCACTGTTAAAAGGGAGAATCTCAAATTGAATTGTATTTTAATCGGCGCTCAGTGGGGCGACGAAGGTAAGGGGAAAGTCATTGACATTCTTGCCGCGAAAAGCGACGTGGTGGTTCGTTACCAGGGCGGCCCGAATGCCGGCCACACCATCAAGGTTAAAGGTCGGAAATTCGTGTTGCATCTTATTCCTTCCGGCGTGCTTTACCCCAAAAAGGTTTGCGTCATCGGGAACGGAGTCGTGATTGATCCGGAATCGCTTTTTGAAGAAATTGAAATGCTGGATCGCAACGGTATCAGGATCCGTAACCGGTTTTTTATTTCCGATCAGGCCCATCTGATTTTTCCTTATCATCGGCTGATGGATCAGTTGAGGGAGGCGAGCCTTAAAAAAGGAAAAGCCATCGGCACGACCAAACGGGGGATCGGGCCCTGTTACGCGGATAAAATGGCGCGCGTCGGGATCCGGATCTGTGACTTGCGATCGATGGATTATCTCCGGCAAAGGCTTTCGGACGTGGTGAAGGATCGTAACGCGGTTTTGACCAAGGTTTACGGACATCGTCCCATTTCTTTCGCGAAGACTTTCGCCTATTGTCAAAAAATCCGGGGACGGTTGCTGAAACTTGCCATCGATACCCCCAGGTATCTTTACGACGCGGTTCGGGCCCGTAAGAAAATCCTTTTTGAAGGGGCCCAGGGGACCCTGCTTGACGTGGATCACGGGACTTATCCTTTTGTCACTTCGTCAAACGCCACGGTGGGAGGCGCGATCACGGGATCCGGAATTGCCCCGACGTTCATTGACCGGATCATCGGCGTGGTGAAGGCCTATACGACGCGCGTGGGAGAAGGGCCGTTTCCCACGCAGTTTCCTCCCGATTTGATGGAAATTGTTCAAAAAAAAGGAGAAGAATTCGGATCCACGACCGGCCGCGCGAGACGGTGCGGGTGGTTTGACGCCGTGATCGCGGAACACGCGGTGCGGATTAACGGGCTGGATGAAATGGCGATCATGAAACTGGACGTCCTTTCGGGCATGAAAGAGCTCAAGATCGCGATTGCCTACAAGGTGAACGGAAAAATGACTCGTGATTATCCGCACGCCGTCAACGAATTTTCTTCGGCGAAACCCGTCTATGAGACGCTTCCGGGATGGGATGAAGACATTACGGGATGTAAAAAGTGGAACGATCTTCCCTCGAACGCGCGTCGATACCTGAAAAGAATTGAACAGCTGACCGGCACTCCCATCAAGATTGTTTCGGTCGGCAGTCAGCGACATCAGACCATTTTTCTCTAAAAAAGGCGGGCCCTATGCTGAATGAAATTCCCAAGCACGTCGCCGTGATCATGGATGGGAACGGCCGTTGGGCCAGAAGTAAGGGTTTTCCCCGAATCAAGGGCCACGAGGAAGGCGTGCGGCGCGTCGAAGAAATCGTTAAGGTCGCGGCGCAAAAGGGTATTCGCTACCTGACCCTCTACACCTTCTCCAAGGAGAATTGGCGGCGGCCCAAGGAAGAAGTCAATTTTTTGATGGGCCTTCTTTCGAGGTATCTGGACGAGAAGATTAACACGCTCATTGAGGACAATGTCGTTTTGAACGTGATCGGGGAGATGAGCGATCTTCCCGAGACTATCCAAAAGAAACTTCGGGATGCCCGGAAAAATTCCGAACGAAACACGGGGCTGACCCTGACGCTGGCCCTCAGTTATTCCTCGCGCGCCGAAATCTTGCGAGCCATCAAAAAAATTGCGGATCGCGTGAAGAAACAGGACCTGGACATCGCAGGGATCGACGAATCGCTCGTCAACGCGAATCTTGACACGGCCGGAATTCCCGACCCGGAGCTTTTGATCCGCACGAGCGGTGAGATGAGGATCAGTAACTTTTTGCTCTGGCAGATTTCGTACGCCGAACTTTACGTGACGCCGAAGTTTTGGCCTGAGTTCACTTCCGAAGAATTTGAAAAAGCGATCGATGAATACCGTCGCCGGGAACGCCGTTTTGGCGCCACCGAACCCGCGCGAGGACTTCCGTCGTGAGAGCGCCTCTGGATTGGGCCAAGGCCCTGAAGATGGTATGTCCGCTCGGAAAAAAAACAGATCAGTTGGGGAACCTATGTTAAATAAAGTGACGATAGGCACGCTTGGGAAAAGGCTCCTCATGTCTTTAATTATGGTGCCGGCGGTCGTGGCGACGATTTTTTACGCTCCTCACTGGCTCTTTTTTCTGATGGTCGTGGGATTTATCATGGTGGCCCTCAATGAGTTTTTTTCGATCGCGGAAAACAAGGGGCTGATTATCCACCGGGGCTTTGGTCTTTGCTTTGGAGCTTTGCTCCCGTTCGCGGCTTACGCGTCCCTGCAGCTTCCGCTGGTATTGGCCGCCTGCGTCGCGCTTTTTATTTTCCTGTTTAACCGCCGGTCCCCGGACCGGACCATCACCAGTGTCGCGGTCAGTGTTTTCGGGATTGTTTACGTGGCCTGGTTTTTTTCTTACCTCATTAAACTGCGATTGCTTCCGAACGGCGCCGAATGGGTTTTTTACACGATCCTGATCGTCAAGGGGGGAGACGCTGGCGCTTATTTCGTCGGCCGAAAATTCGGAAAAAACAAACTGCTTCCGCTGGTCAGTCCCAACAAATCCGTGGAAGGGGCGATCGGACAAATGGTGACGACGCTTGCGCTTTCCGTTGGGGCGGTTTTTTTTATCGATGTGTCCTGGTACCACTTCGTGTTTCTCGGAATTGGGGTGGGCGGGCTTGCCGTTTTCGGGGATTTGGCCGAGAGCTTGATCAAGCGGGACGCCGGTGTTAAAGATTCGGGACAGATGCCGGGTCTTGGCGGCATGCTGGACGTGGTCGACAGCCTTCTTTTTACGGTCCCTTTCGTGTATTTTTACCTCACTTTTGTTCTCGGCCTTGAGCGGATATGAGCGGGGTCAAGCGTCTCACCATCCTTGGTTCCACCGGGTCGGTGGGAGAGAACACTCTCAGGATTGTCAGGATCCATCCTGACCGGTTTCGGGTCGAGGCACTGGCCGCCAAAAAAAGTATTGCCCGCTTGTACGAACAGGCGGTTGAATTTCGCCCCAAAGTGGTTTGCGTCTACGATGAGTCGTTCCGGGACAAGACATGGGTCGCGAAATTTAAAAAACTTGGCGTGAAGCTCGTGAGCGGGGATTCGGGCCTTGAGGAGGTTTCCACGATTCCTTCGGTCCGGGAGGTCATCTGCGCCATGGTTGGCGCGGTTGGTCTTCAGCCGATTTTTTCCGCGGTTCGCGCGGGTAAAATCATCGCGGTCGCCAATAAAGAGCCGCTGGTGATGGCTGGAAGCCTTTTGCTCAAAGAGGCCGCGAAACGGGGAGTCGCGGTTTTGCCGATCGACAGTGAGCATTCGGCGTTGTGGCAGTGCCTCGAAAATCAGCATCCTGATTTCGTCAAAAAACTGATCCTGACTTCTTCGGGTGGCCCGTTCCGGAATTTCCGGGGCTCTCTCGCGAACGTTACGCGGGCCCAGGCGCTTAATCACCCGAAATGGAAAATGGGCCCCAAAATCACGATCGATTCAGCGACGCTCATGAACAAGGGGCTTGAGGTGATTGAGGCCGCCAACCTTTTTCGGGTAGAAGCAAAAAAGATTGAAGTTTTAATCCATCCCGAAGCGATCGTTCATGCCCTGGTGGAGTTGGCCGATGGTTCACATCTGGCGCATCTCGGGGTGGCCGACATGCGTCTTCCCATTCAGTACGCCATGAGTTATCCGGAGCGGCTCGACAATCATCTCCCGAACCTTGATCTCACCCGGCTCCGGGGACTTCACTTTGAAAAACCGGATACCCGTCGTTTCCCGTGTCTCAAACTTGGTTATGAGGCAAGCAAGATCGGAGGGACGATGCCGGCAGTCCTGAACGCGGCCAATGAGATTGCCGTGCAGGCCTTTTTGGATCAAAAGGCCGGATTCTTGGACATTCCGAAGACGATCGAAAAAACAATGACGCGGCATCGGCTGGTGCGCGAACCCGGCCTTGAGGACATTCTTGAATCAGATCTCTGGGCCCGTCAGATCGCCCGGGAATTTATTTAGTTGAGGGGCCGGAGAGTTTCCCCGACCCGCTCACTCTTAATTGAACGCGAGTCGAATGAGGTGAAATAATCATGCAAAATCTTTTATCGGTTTTTGTGAACGTCCTCCCGGCGATTGTGGTGTTTGGCATTTTGATTATAGTCCATGAATGGGGGCACTTCATCGCGTGCCGGTTACGTGGTGTCAAGGTCGAGAAGTTTTCTATCGGATTTGGTCCCGAGCTTTTCGGCTGGCGTTCCCGGGAAACGCATTTTGTTGTTTCGGCGTTTCCGCTCGGGGGGTTTGTGAAGCCCGCGGGGGAAGATACACTATCGGTGGGGGCCGAGGGGGCCAAACCCGGTGATTTTCTGGCCGCGTCGGTCGGGTCGCGAATGATGATCGTGATAGCTGGCGTAATCATGAATTTTTTTCTGGCGTTCGTGATCTTTTCCGTGGTGTACATGATCGGACGCCCGCTCCCCGGAACGGTAATCGGCGGTTTTATCCAGGGATATCCCGCCGAGGCGAGCGGACTTGAAACCAAAGATAAAATCCTGAAGGTGGACGGGACGCCCGTTTTTACCTGGAAGGACGTGCTCGAAACGCTGGACCGCAGTCGCGGCGAATCGCTATCGATTGAAGTGTCGCGGGGGGGAAAGGTAGTTTCCTTTTCCCTGAGTCCAAAAATTGAAGAAACCAGGGATATTTTTGGGAAAAAGGTGACGTTGAAACGAGTGGGGATTACGCCGGATCCCGAGGTGGTTGTGTCGGAGCGGTATGGATTTTTTCAATCAATCGCCCGGGGAGGAGAGGCGGTCCTTTTTCACACGACCTTGACCTATAAGGCGATTTACTATATTTGCGCCCGTCAGCTTTCCCCGAAAAATCTGATGGGACCCCTTGGCATTATCCAGGTCAGCGGTCAGGCCGCGAAGGCGGGAGTAGCGTCACTTCTTTTGCTCACGGCGATCTTGAGCGTTTCGCTCGCGGTGATCAACTTGTTCCCGATCCCCGCGCTGGATGGAGGGCATCTGGTTTTTTTGCTGATTGAGGCGCTGTTCCGTAAACCGGTTCCCGCGCCCATCCAGGAAAAAGTCACGAACGCTGGCTTTTTCGCGCTTATGGGGTTGATGGTTCTTGTGTTTTATAACGATATTGTCAACTTGCAGATTCTGGACAAATTAAAAAATCTACTGCATATTAGCGGCAGTTAAAACAGCGCGGCGCCGCGGCCCGCGTAAAGGATTTTATCATGCGTTGGACACAAACACTGATTCCCAGTCTTAGAAACGTTCCCAAAGACGCTGAGGCGCTCAGCCATCAGCTGGCGCTCCGGGCCGGGCTGATCCGCCAGCTCGCATCGGGTGTTTACAGCTATTTGCCTCTCGGGTTCAGAGTTCTTCACAAGGTGATCGGGATTATTCGCGAAGAAATGAACAAGGCGGGCGCGTCCGAAGTCCTGCTACCCGCCCTTCATCCGGCCGAGATTTGGAAAAAGTCGGGCCGCTACGAAACGCTGGGGGAAGACAAGATCGCGTTTAAGAACCGGGCGGGCCACGAGTTTGTGTTGGGCCCCACCCATGAAGAAGTGATCACCGATCTGGTGGGAACGAACATAAAATCCTTCCGGGACCTGCCTTTGACCCTTTATCAGATCCAGACTAAATTTCGTGATGAGGCCCGTCCGCGATTTGGAGTGATCCGGACGAAGGAGTTTATCATGAAAGACGCTTACAGCTTTGACCGCGACGAGGCGGGACTGGATTCACATTATCAAAAAATGCGCGCGGCTTACCACAATATTTTTAATCGTTGTGGACTTAAGTTTCAGGTGGTGAGCGCGGATACCGGAATGATGGGGGGCAAAATGAGCCAGGAATTTATGGTCATTTGCCCTTACGGGGAAGACCGTGTCGCGAGTTCTGAAAGCGGTTATCTCGCGAGCCAGGACATCGCGGAGCGAGCCAGGCCCGAACTTTCCGTTTCCCAGCCTCCCCTGGAAAAACCGGAACCCTTTGACACTCCCAACCTCAGGACGATCGACGAGATTTCTCACCGATTTAAAATAGCTCCGTCGCGGTTAATCAAAACGTTAATTTTTATCGCGGACGACCGCCCTGTCGCCGCTCTCGTGACGGGGGACAGTGAGGTCAACGAAGGAAAACTCCGGAAGCTGATTGGGGCAAAAACGATTCGCCAGGCTGAGGCCCACGAGATTCGCGAAGCGACGGGCGCTCCGGTCGGGTTCGCGGGCCCCGTCGGACTTAAAATTCCGATGTACGCGGATTGGGACGTGACGGCCGTCACGGACGGCGTCACGGGCGCCAATGAAGAGGACAAGCATCTCCGGCATGTGGCTTACGGGCGTGATTTTACGCCCGTGGCGGCCGGTGACATCCGTTTCGTTAAAGACGGGGATCTCGCGCCTGACGGGAAAGGCTGGTTGACGTTGACGACCAGTATGGAGATAGGTCACATTTTCAAGCTGGGGACACGATATTCCGAATCGATCGGCGCGACTTTTCTTGACGAAAAAGGGGAGAGGAAACCCGCGATCATGGGCTGTTATGGAATCGGCGTGAACCGGATTCTCGCGGCGACAATTGAACAGCATCATGATGAAAAAGGAATCAAGTGGCCCTCCGAGATCGCGCCTTTTCAGGTTGAAATCATTACGATTAATCAGGCGGATCCCAAAATCACGACCGCGGCCGATCGACTTTACGATGAGTTGAACGCGGCCGGCGTGGAGGTCCTCTATGATGACCGCGACGAACGCGCGGGCGTCAAGTTTAACGACGCGGACCTGATCGGTATCCCTAGGCAGGTCGTGATCGGGGAACGCAATCTCGCGCAGGGGAAGGTTGAGATCAAGGATCGGCAGACGGGTTTGACGAAAATGATGGACCTGTGTTCAGTGGTTTCTTCTCTTTCATAGATTTGAGCGTGGCGTATCGGATCCGCGTTTGTCTCGCGCGCCTACACCTTGCGCCGCGCGCGTGTGCTTAAATGAATTGGCCCCGTAAATTCATTCATATCGATATGGACGCGTTTTTCGCGGCCGTGGAACAACGTGACCGGCCCGAGCTCAGGGGAAAGCCCGTCATTGTCGGAGGGGATCCTCAAAGCCGGAGCGTGGTCAGCACCTGCTCTTATGAAGCCCGGCGGTTTGGAATCCATTCCGCCATGCCGTCCTCACGGGCCAGGCGCCTTTGTCCCCAGGCCATCTTCATCCTTCCTGACTTTGAAAAATATTCCGCGGTCTCGAAAACGGTCATGTCGATCCTCCGCAATTACACGCCGCTCGTGGAGCAGGTATCACTGGATGAGGCTTATCTTGATGTGATGGAAAACAAGCTCCGGATCGACGATCCCGTCGGGCTCGCGAAACTGATCAAACAGCATATCTTCGCGGCGACCCGTCTCACGGCCTCCGCGGGGATTGCCACGGCCATGTTCCTCGCGAAAATAGCTTCTGATTTCAGGAAGCCGGACGGCTTAACGGTGATTCCTCCCCACGAGGAAGTCGTTTTTCTAAAAAATCTTCCCGTTCGAAAACTTCCCGGAGTGGGACCCAAGACCGAGGCAGTGCTCCACCGGATCGGGGTGAGGACCTGCGGGGATCTTCGGGAGATGTCTCCCCAGAGCCTTCGAGATCATTTCGGAAAATGGGGAGTCCACCTTTCTCAAATGGCCAACGGGACAGAGGAGCGGGAGGTGGTGCCTTTTTGGGAGCCGACCCAGGTGAGTAAGGAAGAGACCTTTGAAAAGGACATCCTTCGGGTGGATTGGCTCAAGGCAAAACTGGGGAAACTTTCACGGCAAGTGTTCTCCGAACTGGTTTATAAAGGGAAATCGGGACGGACGATCGTCCTGAAAGTCAAATACCACGATTTCGAACAAATGACCCGGTCCCGGACCTTGACGGATTTTCCGGAAAGCTGGCAAAAAATCTACCGGGTTTCGGAAGAACTCCTTCTCACCAAAACCCTTGCTGGCCAAAAAGCTATCCGGCTCTTGGGCGTCGGCGTGAGTGGTCTTGATCTCGCGAAAAACAAAACGGTCAAAAAACCGGTCCAAAAAGAGCTTTTTTAATACCGCGCACCAGACGCTGTCTGGTGTAGATGTTTAATGCCCAGATTCGCTTCCGGTCAGCTATGATGCCACCATCCCCCTATTTTACCTGCGAACATCATAACAACACCTACTAGTATAAGAGAAAGTCCCAAGTCGATGCTGAAATTTAAAGAAAAAAGGCCTAAAACCGCCACAAAAAAGCCTATCAAAGTCATGCCTTTATATTTTTTCCCAGTTTGTTCAATTGTTTGCACTTTTTTATCCACCGCTATTGGATAGCCACATTTTGGGCATGCGGCAGCTTTGTCTGACACTTCAAGTTGGCATTCTGGACATTTTATTAGCGCCATAATCCCCCCCCCCTTGTCTTATAAGTTAATTTGGGTACTGTTCGCCATCCGCAGGGAGATATTGGTCTCCCAAATCTCCTGTTTTGTTAACCTTTCCCCTGTCTTCGCTCCACCGCGGCTCATAAAGCCCATGATTGCGATGCGCGGATAGGTTCGTTTATTTTGCATTCTCCAATTCATCGTAGTTGTGGCTAAAATCAATAATGATAGGGTGATGCTTCCAAACGCGCTCCTCTTCAGGTGGAAGCTGCATATAGTCCCCGTATATTCTGGTCAGACAGTCATCCCATTCTTCATAGCACATGAATTTCTCATTAGAAAAATCTAGTTCGGTATAGTTATTAAGCATTGTGCTGGAAAAAGGTGTTTCCAGGAATGCCTTTGTCGTGATATTCACGGTTTCCAAAGCAGTATTCGAATTGTATTTGGTGATTTTCTTGAGTAATTTCTCTCTTAATCCCATTCTGCAAAAATGGGGCGTGCACAACAGCAGAATAGAAAAAATGGCGCCTGCTATAGTATTAATCTTCGAAGGAACCAATTCGCGCGTAAACAGCTGATACAACTTACAGTTTAATTTAAATACGAATCTCTTCATTTTCCCGTTAGGCAATCTGTCAATCGGGAAAATATCTACAAAAATACCATTATGGTATGCGTTGGCGCGCTCGCCTTTCTGTAAAAAACAGGTGTGGTCCTTGCGGATTTTTGTAAAAGCTTCACTAAAAGCGTGGCTATTTTCTTTATTCTGTAAAATGTATCCCTGAGGGTTCACGTTGCTCCAAATACGGGTGAATCGGTTGTAGTCCTCACGAGACATGCAGATATCAAGATCATCATCCCACGGAATGATGCCTTGATGGCGAACGGCACCCAGTAACGACCCATAGAAAAGTGAATATTTAATATCATGATCTCTGCAGATACGGTCGATTACCTTTAAAATTTCGATTTGAGTCCGTTTCAGTTCCAGTGAAATATCTTGCATAATTATCTATTCTTCGATTTGCTTTCAGTTTGAGCTGTTGAAATTTCAGGCTGTATGTCGTCAGATCTTTTTGGACACAGTTTCAAGATTTAAGACTAAACCTTGACTTTAATTCTGGCTACGTCCCAAAATTGTATCGTTTTCATTTTTCGGGAGTCAATCGTTTCCTGTCCTCGGGCGCATCCCACTTTAGGCAGTTAATTTCTTGAGGCCTGCAGGAGATTGTCTCATTGATTGCCCAGATAGGGCCGCAACCGGACGCCGGACACGGGACGGTGCAGAATCCTTGCGATTTTGGAGCAAAGCCATATAATTGTGCCCCTATGCCAAAAACATTGTTTGAAAAAATCTGGGAAAAACATGTGGTTACCACGCTTCCCGACGGGACGGCGGTTCTTTTTATTGACCGTCATCTTGTCCATGAAGTGACGAGCGCGCAGGCCTTCGAAGGGCTCCGTCTGGCGGGACGCAAGGTCCGTCATCCCGAACTGACGTTCGCGACCATGGACCATAATGTGCCGACGAAGGACCGTTTTAATATCCGGGATTTGATCGCGAAGGAGCAGATGGAGGCGATTACCCGTAACTGCAAGGAGTTCGGTATCACTTTGTATGATCTTCACAGTGACCGGCAGGGCGTGATCCATATTATCGGGCCTGAACTGGGAATTACCTTGCCGGGGACCACTATTGTTTGCGGAGATTCTCACACGGCGACCCATGGCGCGTTCGGGGCTTTGGCGTTCGGGATCGGGACGTCCGAAGTAGAACACGTTCTCGCCACCCAGTGTCTTCTTCAGAAAAAACCGAAGACGTTCAAGGTGGAGTTTACTGGCCGGGTTCCGTCTTCCGTAACGGCCAAAGACATGATTCTGAAATTGATCGGCATGATCGGGACCGCGGGCGGCACGGGTTACGCGATTGAATTTTGTGGAGAGGCGATTCGCGCGCTTTCGATGGAAGGGCGCATGACGGTCTGTAATATGGCGATTGAGGCGGGAGCGCGGAGCGGGATGATCGCTCCGGATGAGACCACGTTTCGTTATTTTACTGAAACCAGTCGGCCGTACGCCCCCAAAGGCGAAGATCTTGAGGCGGCGATCGCTTGCTGGAAAACACTTCCGACGGATCCAGGCGCGAAGTTTGACCGGGAGCTCGTGATCGATGCTTCACGGATCGCTCCCCAGGTAACATGGGGAACAAGTCCCGGCATGGTGACGGACGTGGATGGTGTTGTCCCGGCTCCGGAACAGGTGCAGGGGTACAGCCGCGCGGACGTGGAAAAGGCGATCCATTACATGGGACTTAAGTCCGGGATGAAAATGACGGACATTCGGATCGACACGGTTTTCATCGGCAGTTGCACGAACGGCCGGATTGAAGATCTTCGTGCCGCGGCGAATTATTTGAAAGGCCGAAAAGTGGCCCAGGGCGTCCGGGTTCTTGTTGTCCCGGGGTCGCAGAAAGTGAAGGCCCAGGCGGAGTCGGAAGGTCTGGACGTGATTTTTAAAGAAGCGGGATGTGAATGGCGGGAATCAGGATGCAGTATGTGTCTCGCGATGAATCCCGATCAGTTGCGGCCGGGGGAGCGATGCGCCTCAACTTCAAACCGTAACTTTGAAGGGCGGCAGGGAAAAGACGGACGCACCCATCTGGTGGGCCCGGAAATGGCCGCGGCGGCCGCGGTGGCCGGACATTTTGTCGATATCCGGAAAACATGAACGCCCTTTCGCGGTTCTTAAAGGTTTATCAACGCGCGCGATGAGCGCGTGATGGGAACACGGCAGGAGAATGGAAAATGAAAGCGTTTGAAAATTTTAGAGGGAAAGTGGCGCCGCTTGATCGCGCAAACGTTGACACGGACGCGATTATCCCCAAACAGTTTCTGAAATCAATACGGCGCACCGGATTTGGCGAGTCGCTTTTTTATGACTGGCGTTATCTGCCTGACGGAAAGCCGGATCCAAAATTTGTCCTGAATCAGGCCCCCTACAGGAACGCGACCGTGCTTGTCGCGAGAAACAATTTTGGCTGCGGGTCAAGCCGTGAGCACGCGGTCTGGGCGGTGTGTCAGTACGGGATTCGTGTCGTGATCGCCCCGTGGATAGACGATGGAGGTCACCGGGTTCCCGCCTTCGCGGATATTTTCAGGAATAACTCCGTGAAGAACGGTCTTTTGACGATCGAACTTTCATCCCGGGAAGTGGATGAGATTTTTAAGGCCATCGCTAATGAAGCGGGCCTTGAGGCGTCCATTCACCTGCAGGACCAAACCGTGACGCTTCACGCCCGCCCCCAGGATCTCAAGTTTCATTTTGAAATCGATCCCGCGATTAAAGAGAGATTTCTTCGGGGGCTGGATGATATCGGTATTACTCTTGAACATGAACCGTCGATCCGTGCCTTTGAAAAAAGCCGTCAAACCTGGAGTTGCCTCTAGCGGGGCGCTTCCCGCCTCTTCCCGTAACTTTTCAATCGGGATTATTTCAACCGCGATTCATTGATGAAAATTATGCTGGCGGTCGCTCAAAAGAGAACGGGAGAGGTTTCCTAAATTTCTCTCGATTTCCTTTTTTCAAAAGAAAAAACAAAACGCCAGCCATGATCCCCCGAATTAAACGAACGGCGCAATCGTTTTTGAGTGGTGGGATATTTTAACCGGGAAAGGAAAAACTCTCTTGAAGGTGACGCCTCTTTGCTCATTGTTCGGTTCTTGCGGCGGATGCAAGTATCAGGACATTTCCTACGAAGAGGAGCTTTCCATCAAAGAAAAGGCTCTTCGGGATCTTTTGACCGGTACTATCGAGGGGTTGGATCCACTGGTTTTTGAACCGTTGGTGCCTTCGCCGGAACTATATTATTACAGAAACCGTTTGGACCTTACGTTTCGAAGGGACAGGGAAGGCCGTTGGCGGATGGGGTTTATGCTCGAAAACACCCACAAGCTTGAAGACGTGACCGTGTGCCCGATCGCCCGAAAAGAGATCAACGATTTTTTACCGAAGCTTCGGGAAGAAGCGACCGTAAAAGCCGTGGCGGGTGAGTACCGTAACGCCAATCTCACGGTTCGCGTCGGAGAAGAAGGCAAGGTGGCGTGGGGAGGAATTGGCCGACGGTCACTTCGGATGGATCCGGAAAATTATTTTTCGGTGACGATCCGCGGGAGAAGAATTTTTTATTCGCTGGACACTTTTTTTCAGGCGAATCTTTCGATCTTGGGAAAGGTCGCGGACACGATATCGGCGGGGAGCGTCTGGAAGCCGGAAACGGTGTTTCTCGATCTTTATTCGGGAGTGGGGCTTTTCGGACTGGCGCTTGCCGATCTGGCGAAAGAGGTGGTGATGATCGAATCCGGATACGATTCGGTCCGGCTCGCCAAACATAATATCGCCTACCACAAGCTGGAGCATGTGAAGGTCTTTGAGGGACAGGTTGAAAAACTTTTGCCGGAAATTTTGAGCGCCCTGAGAGGACGGCACTGTGTGGCGCTCATTGATCCGCCCCGAAGCGGGCTTTACCCCAGCGCCATCCAGACACTTAATCAATCGGACGGGATTTCGGCCCTTTTTTATTTATCCTGTTCTCCGGAATCTCTGTCGAGGGACCTGGCCTCGCTTAAAGATCGCTGGAAAATAGAGCGGATTATCCCGTTTGATTTTTTTCCCCGAACCCGTCATTTGGAGACACTGGTATGTCTTGGGCGTTTGTAAAAGGGACTTATCCCCCCATTTCCTTTCGGGAGCTTTTTGGAAACGACAATCCGGTGGAGGTTGAAATAGGATGCGGGAAGGGGAGCTTTCTTGTCGCGCGGGCGGAAGAAAATCCGGGGATCAATTTTATCGGGATTGACCGGATCGCCAAGTACATGAAACGGCGGAAAATGCGGGTGGAAAGAGAGGAAGCCAGGAACATCCAGTTCATTCAGGCTGAATCGAGAAAATTTCTTGAAGAGGCTCTGAGGCCCCTGAGCGTCAGTGTTTTTCACATGTACTTCCCGGACCCCTGGCCCAAAAGACGCCACCGGGCCCGGCGCACGTTTTCGGAAGATTTTTTGAAGTTAATTCACTCCCGGTTGTCGCCGGGAGGGTTGTTCGAAGTCGCGACCGATGATCTCGACTATTTTACGGAAATGAAAAAAGGGATAGCGGCGACCCGTGAACTCTGGGACAATGTCCGCGAAACTGTCAACGAGCGGATTTTTGGGGGGACGATGAAAACCAATTATGAAATCAAATGGGCCGCTGAGGGGCGCGCCCTGTATTACGCGGAACTCGCCAAAGGAACGAAAGGGTCATGAGGATCGCTCACGCGTTGGCGACGGCGGGTTTGGGATCACGGAGAAAATGCGAGGTGTTTGTTACCAACGGCGCGGTGACCGTGAACGGTGAAATCGTCCGTGATTTGGGACGCCAAGTGGATTTTTCGAAGGACACGATCGCTTACCGGGGCAAAATCCTTGAATGCTCTCCGAACGTGTACTACATCCTGAATAAACCGGTAGGTTATGTGGTGACGGCGCAGGACGCCTACGCTAAAAAAACGGTTTATGATCTCCTTCCGAGGCAACTTGTCAACGCGACCCGCCAGGGAAGCCGGGGAAAGGTTCGTGTTTTCCCGGTGGGAAGGCTCGATAAGGATTCGATGGGGATTTTGCTTCTTACCAATGACGGTGAATTGTCTCACAGGCTTCTTCATCCCCGGTATCATGTCGAAAAATGGTATGAAGTCACCTTGGACAGGGCGTGGCGGCCGGAAGATTCGGGAAAGGTCATTAACGGTTTTCACGCGTTTGACGGTCATTTGAAGCTCGAACAGATTCGTCCGGTTTCGAAACGCCGTTTGATGGTTCAACTCAGGGAAGGAAAAAAGCGCCAGATTCGCCGCGTGTTTCAAAGATTTGATTATGAGGTCGTGACGCTTGTGCGGATTTCCTTCGGGCCCGTCAAACTTTCCAATCTTCGGCTTGGCGAAGGCCGTTTTTTAACTTCCTTTGAATCCCGGGAGCTTCGTGAAGCGGTCGGGTTATCATCTAACGCTGGTAACGTGGGGCATGATGCGCGGTGAATAAAACCATTTTGACTTTTGGGTTTGTTCGCCGGCCGTCGTGAAAGTTATTCTTCTATTTTCTTTTTTCCCCGGTGATAAAACCATCTCCGTTTCGTCTTCGCGCCGTCCGTGACGACCACAAGGCAGTCGGCGATGGAGAAGGCGGGATAAATCCTAACCGGTTCCTCACGAATGCCTTTTGTTTTCAAAAAATCCAAAAGATACTCTTGCTCCTGTTCTTTCAGCGCGCATTTAACCTCCAGAAAATCCCGTACTACATATTCCCACGACGTTTCGCTTCCCATAATTAGTCTCCTTTTGATGGCTGTTAGTTTGAGGGTAAACGACATCCAGGAAATTGGGAAGGTGAATGACAGGACGCGGATTTTGTCCTCTATTATTAGTAGGGTGAAATCTATTATGGCTGTTTGTTGGCGAAGTGAGCGCGGAGCCGACTTGCGGCCTCCAATTGCGATTTGTCGTAATCATGAGATTAATGAAATGCTTGACACGGTTTTAATCTGTAAATATATTCCTATCATTCCGATAGGATTAGTAGACTATGATATCGAATAAGACTAAATATGCCCTGCTCGCCATGCTTCACCTGGCCGCGAGATTCAGCTCCGGGGAACCCGTGCTGGCGGCTGAAATCGCGGAAAGGGAGTCGATTCCCAAAAAGTTTTTAGAGGTGATCCTCCTTGAGCTTAAAAACAAAGGACTTTTATTGAGTCGCAAGGGAAGGGGGGGCGGGTATCTGCTTGCCCGCCAGCCCGGCGAGATTACTTTTGGCGATGTCATCCGTGTTTTTGAAGGGTCCATGGCGCCAGTCGTCTGTGTTGAGCCCGGACGCGTGGCGCAATGCCCCGAATGCCAGGGGACTCATTCTTGCGCCATTCGCGGCGTGATGCGGGAACTTTATAGTGCGATGGTGGGTGTTCTGGACGGAGCGAGCCTTGAACAGGCGAGTGAAAAAAAGATTCGTTCGGAATGCGCGAATATGTATTTTATTTGATGAAGGGAATTTTTTACCTTAAACGACCGTTAGCGGAGGGAACGTTATGAGCCAGAGAGAAAAGAAATTTAAAAGTGAAACTATCGTATTGCATGGCGGACAGACCGTTGATCCGGTGACCGGAGCCCGGGCGGTGCCGATTTACCAGACCACGTCGTACCAGTTCAAGAGTACCGACCACGCCGCGGATCTATTCGGACTGAAGGAATCCGGAAATATTTATACGAGGCTTATGAATCCCACGACCGATGTTTTGGAAAAGAGAATCGCCCAGCTGGATGGCGGAGTGGGCGCGCTTGCCGTCTCAAGCGGCCAGTCCGCGATCGCGCTCGCGCTACTCAATATCGCGCAGGCAGGCGACGAAATCGTCTCGGCGGATAACCTTTACGGTGGAACCTACAATCTTCTGCACTACACTTTCGCGAGGTTTGGCATCAGGGTGAAGTTCGTGAAGTCGAACGATTTGCAGGGATTTCAGAAAGCGATCACCCCCCGGACCAAAGCGATCTATGCCGAATCGATCGGTAATCCCAAACTTGACGTGGCCGATCTGGAGGGGTTGGCCGGAGTCGCGCGTAAAAACGGGATTCCTCTTGTGCTGGACAATACGGTCTCGCCGTACCTGCTCAAGCCGTTTGATCACGGTGTCGACGTGACCGTTTATTCAGCGACGAAATTTATAGGAGGACACGGGACGTCGCTCGGAGGACTGATTGTCGATTCGGGGAAGTTTGACTGGACGAACGGGAAATTTCCCTTGATCGCGGATCCGGACCCGAGTTATCACGGGATCAATTTTGTCGATCACTTGAAACCGTTTGGGAACATCGCTTATATCGTCAAGGCCAGGCTGACCGTGCTCCGGGACCTGGGGTGCGCTCTTTCTCCCTTTAACGCGTTTCTGTTTTTGCAAGGGCTTGAGACCCTGCATCTTCGGATGCCGAAACATTCCGAAAACGCCCTCTGCGTCGCGCGACACCTTGAGAAGAATCCCAAAGTAGCGTGGGTCCATTATCCGGGCCTTGCTTCCAGTTCTGAAAAGGCACGCTCAAAAAAATATCTTCCGAACGGGGCGGGTGCCATCATCGGGTTCGGCATCAAGGGGGGCCTCAAGGCGGGCAAGAAATTTATCGATTCCCTTAAACTGATTTCACACCTCGCGAATATCGGCGACGCGAAGACTCTCGCGATTCATCCCGCGAGCACGACGCATCAGCAACTTTCCGACGAAGAGCGGGCCGCGACCGGTGTGACGCCCGATTTTATTCGCCTGTCGATCGGCCTTGAACATATTGACGATATCCTGGCGGATATTGACCAGGCCTTACAAAAAGCTTGAAGATTTACGAGAACAGGGAAACCGGATCCAACAGAAGCCTGGTTTTCTTGTTTGAATATCATTACCGTCGTAAACCAGGAGGTGCCCTATGGCGCGAATACTAGAAGACGTTACTCAATCGGTTGGCGATACGCCGCTTGTTCGGTTAAACCGGTTAACGGCAGGCCTGCGGGCTGACGTGCTGGTCAAACTTGAAACCCGCAATCCGATGTCAAGCATTAAAGACAGAATAGGAGTCGCGATGATTGACGCGGCGGAAAAAAATGGCCAGATCAAGCCCGGCGGAACCATTGTAGAGCCGACAAGCGGTAATACCGGGATCGCGTTGGCTTTTGTCGCGGCCGCGCGCGGCTACAAGCTGATTCTGACGATGCCGGACACGATGAGCGTGGAGCGCCGCCAGCTTCTCAAGATTTTGGGAGCGGAAGTGGTTTTGACGGAAGGATCGAAGGGAATGCGAGGCGCCGTGGAGAAGGCCTCCGAAATCCAGTCGAACACGCCCGGCAGTTTTATGCCTCAACAGTTTAATAACCCCGCGAATGCCGAGGCGCACCGGAAAACAACCGCGGACGAGATTTGGCGCGACACGGAAGGGAAGGTCGATTTTTTCGTCGCGGGTGTCGGGACCGGGGGGACGTTGACGGGTGTGGGAGAAGAGCTGAAAAAGAGAAAGCCTTCTGCTAGAATTATCGCCGTTGAGCCGGCCGATTCCGCGGTGTTGTCGGGAGGAAAACCCGGTCTTCACAAGATCCAGGGGATCGGGGCGGGTTTCATCCCGCGCGTTCTCAACACCCGGATCTACGACGAAATTATCAAAGTGAAAAATGAGGATGCCGGAGAAACGGCGAGGCAGTTGGCGAAGCAGGAAGGGATTTTGGGCGGTATTTCGACAGGCGGGAATGTTTGGGCCGCTCTTGAGATTGCGCGGCGGCCTGAATCAAAGGGAAAGACCATCGTCACTGTCATTTGTGACACGGGAGAACGATATTTGTCCACATGGCTTTTTGAGGATTGCGCGCGATGACTAAAGGTCTTGGAACGGTTGAAACGAAATTTCATGTATTTCCGGAAGGGCTCAAGCTTGAGTCGGGAAAGACTCTCGCTCCCTTGACACTGGCGTATGAAACTTACGGCGAGTTGAACTCTGAAAAGTCGAATACGATTCTCGTGATGCACGCTTTTACCGGGGACGCGCACGCGGCGGGGTCGCACAAAGGCGAAAAAGCCCCCGGCTGGTGGGATTTCATGATCGGGCCGGGCCGCGCGCTGAACACAGAGAAATATTTCGTGATATGCGCTAATGTCATCGCGGGGTGCAAGGGAAGCACGGGCCCTTCTTCGACGAATCCCAAAACCGGAAAACCTTACGCGCTGGAATTTCCGGCGGTTACCCTCGCGGACATGGTCCATGCCCAGGTTATGTTGATCGACCAGTTGGGTATACGGAAGGTTTACGCGGTGATTGGCGGGTCCATGGGAGGAATGCTGGCCCTTCAGTGGGCCGCGCTTTATCCGGACCGGATTGAATGCGTCATTCCGATCGCGGCAACCCTGAAACATTCCCCACAGCAGATTGCTTTTAATGAGGTCGGCCGCCAGGCCATCATGGCAGACCCGGACTGGCAAAAAGGGAACTATTACGGTAAAAACTTGCCCGAACACGGGCTCGCGGTGGCCCGCATGCTTGGGCACATTACTTACATGAGTAATGAATCGATGGAGAAAAAGTTCGCGCGCAGAGTGAAGGAAGACAACGGCGGGTTCCAGTTCTCACCGGATTTTGAAGTGGAAGGATACCTGCAATACCGAGGGCAAAGTTTCGTGAAACGTTTTGACGCGAACTCCTACCTCTATATTACCAAGGCGATGGATTATTTTGATCTTTCGGGAGACAAGCTCTTTGAGAAGGGGAGCCTTGATCACGCGCGTTTTCTCGTGATCGCGTTTAAATCCGACTGGCTTTATCCGTCGGTCCAGTCGCATGATATGGTCCGTCAGCTTAAGATGCATAATATTGACGCGACCTATTGTGAGATCGATGCTGGCTATGGGCACGATTCTTTTTTGATAGAATCCGAAGGAATCAAGCAGGCCCACCTGATCAAGCACTTTCTGGCAAAACGGAAATAAGACACTTGCGCTTTGTGTCCGGCGGTGATTTTTTCATTGAAAAAATTAGGTTTATGCTAGAATGCCGCCTCCTTTAGCCAGTCTTCCAACCAGCGGGAATTTTGTCCGTCATGATTGAAAATAACAGTGTTAAAACAGATGTTTTGATTGTCGGCGGCGGTGTTGCCGGTCTGGCATTCTCGATTCATCTCGCGGATCTGGTGGCCCGTCACAATGAATCGGCCACCCGGAAACTGCCGATCAACATTCTCCTTGTCGAAAAAGGCGCTTCTCTCGGCAGTCATTCTCTCTCCGGCGCCGTGGTCAATCCCTCGACCTTGAAAGCATTGCTTCCCGGCGTTGAGATCAAGGACCTTCCGTTCGAAACTCCTGTAACCCGGGATGAATTTTACCGTCTCACGTCAAAGACCGCGATCAAAATGCCTTTCGCTCCGCCGTTCATGTCCAACAAGGGAAATTTCGTCACTTCTGCCGGAAAGATCGCGCGTTATCTGGGAGAGATCGCGGAGAAAAAAGGGGTTCAGGTTTACCCGGGGTTTTCGGCGGAAGAGCTCCTTTATGAAAATGGGCGCGTGGTTGGCGCGAAAATGATTGATACGGGAGTGAGTAAAGAAGGCAAGCCCATGGATAATTATCAGGCCGGTACGAAGGTCCTGGCCAGGCTTGTGATTCTCGCGGAAGGTTCGCGCGGCAGTCTTGCCAAAAAATTTATTCAAAAACATAAGCTCCAGGGCCTCAACCCGCAGGTCTATTCGACCGGGGTGAAGGAACTTTGGGAAGTGCCGGAGGGAGCGTTTGAACCGGGACGTGTGATCCATACGCTGGGCTATCCTTTTTCATTCAATCACTTTGGCGGCGGATTTATTTATGGAATGACAAAACGGACGGTGGCCTTGGGCATCGCGGCCGCGCTGGATTACAAGGACCCAACCTTTGATCCGCACGCGGCGCTTCAGCTTTACAAGAAACACCCCGGGATAGCGAAAATTCTCGAAAAGGGACGAATTCTAAAATACGGCGCCAAGACGATCCCCGAAGGCGGATTTTATTCTCTCCCGAAGCTTTTCCACGATTCGGTGATGATCGTTGGTGACTCCGCTGGATTTCTCAGTATGCCGGGCCTGAAAGGTATTCATCTGGCCATTGAATCGGGTATGCTTTCGGCGAAGGCCGCGTTTGAAGCGTTTTTGAAAAATGACTTCTCTAGCGAACAGTTAAAACGTTACGAGGATTTATTCCGGGAGAGTCCGGGCTACAAAGATTTGTACCGCGTCCGGAATTTTCGCGCGGGATTCGCGAACGGAATGATTCTTGGCGCGTTCCATTTCGGGACCCAGATAGTGACCGGGGGACGGGGAATTACGCCGTCCGGTAAAATGAAAATTCATGAGGACGCGGCTTGTTACACCCC